>Ga0137389_10002560_pt1 | contig 11070 bp, 9 predicted proteins | sample 15con2h14BmetaG_FD_104645 | JGI IMG/M metagenome (GOLD analysis project Ga0137389, IMG submission 104645) | Vadose zone soil microbial communities from Angelo Coast Range Reserve, California, USA - 15con2h1.4B metaG | ecosystem: Environmental > Terrestrial > Soil > Vadose zone > Saprolite...
CGCTCAGCACGCGCTCGCCGTCGCGCAGCACGGTGACCCGGTCGCACACCTCATAGATCTCCTCCAGGTGATGGGAGATGTAGAGGATACCGACCCCACTCCCTTTGAGTCGGCGAACCCTTTCAAACAAGCGTTCGATGGCGGCCTTCTCCAGCGATGCTGTGGGTTCGTCGAGGATCAGGAAGCGCGCACCGACTGAAAGGGCGCGGGCAATCTCGACCACCTGTCGCTGCTCAACAGTGAGGTCCTGTGCGAGGCGGTTGACGTCCAGGTCAAAGCCCCAGTCGAGCATGACCTGGCGCGCGCGGGACCGCATGGCACGCCAGTTGATGATACCGTGGTCATCCCCTGTCGCGCGATTGAGGAAAACGTTCTCGGCGACCGTAAGGCTGGGCACCACCATCGACTTCTGGTAGACACACGCGACCAGGCGCTGCCAGGTGGCGCGATCCGCCAGGGTCGGTGCAGCCTCGGCCCCGAGTCTGATAACGCCGCGATCCGGCCGGATCAGGCCGGTGAAAATCGCCACCAGGGTGGATTTCCCGGCGCCGTTGCGTCCAACCAGCCCGTGGCATTCACCGGCCTTGACGTCGAGTGATACGTCGCGAAGCGCCTGGGTTTCGCCAAAGGCTTTCCAGACGCCCTGCGCCACGCCAACGGAGAGCCGGACTGCGGCCTGCCCTCCGTTCACAGGTTCCATCACGATCCCTCCGTTCACAGGTTCCATCACGATCCCAAGCGCGATTCTCTCAGGAGCTGGACTTCGAGTTGCCCCAAAGGTTCGGGTCGTTGACGTTGGTTTTGTCCACGACCGGTGCCGGCAGCGCGTCCTCAAGGTTGCCTTGCAGGCTGACGATCGTGCTGTTGTGGTCGGTGGTCTGGCCTGCCGAGTAGGTCTTCCCCTCGAGCGCTGCCCGCGCGTAGAAGACTGCATACTGCGCGTAGGAGTTGGCTGGCTGTGAAATGGTCGCGTCGAGCTGGCTGGCGCGGATCAGCGCGTGCTCATGCGGCACGCCGTCGTTGCCGATCAGGACAATATGCGATGAGCTGCCCACCGGGGTGAACTTACTGGCGGCTTTTTCGGCCGCGAGAATGCCATCCTCGGGTGCGCCCCACTCGACATAGATGCCCTTCAGGTCTGGGTATGTGCTCAGCGCCGTCTTGGCGTCGTTGACGGCGGTCGGCGTGTCCCATTTCGTTGCGTACTCGACGGTCTTGAAGTTCGGATAGCTCGACGAAATGACCTGGTTGCAGCCGTCCGTCCGGTCCTTACCGTTCAGGGAGGCGAGATCCCCCTCCAGGATCGCGATGTGGCCGCTGGTGCCAGTTGCATGCGTGGCTATATACTTGCAGGAGTTCATGCCATACAGCACGTTGTCGGCGCGCACGATCATGAAAACCTTGCCGGTGGTAGGGGCGACGTCCACGCTGACCACGGGGATATTCTTGCTGGCGGCGTAATCGAGCGCGGGCGCGATCGCGGCGCTGTCCACCGGGTTGACAATCAGCGCCTGGGCGCCTTCCTGGATCAGTGTGTGGATGTCCGTGATCTGCTTGGCGGCGTCATTGTTGGCGACCAGTGGCCCGATCAGCGTGGCGTTGTACTGAGCCGCGAACTTTGTCTCATACGAGATGTAATTGGTCCAGAAGTCGGTGTTGTTGAAGGTCAGCGAAACACCGAGCTTGAAGCTCGCGCCCGGTGCGAGCGGACCTCCTGTACTCGTGGAGGGAGGTGGACTCGCCTGCCCCTGGCCACAAGCGGCTAACAATGGGATGATGAGGGTGACGAATGCTATGAAAGTCAACACACGTGCAAATGTTCGCCACATTGCGATCTCCTTTTTGCTTTTAGCTTAAAGAGGAAAATATTGAGTAACGTCCTACAGTGATCTCATATCAAACATGGACTACCGGACCTACAAGTGTCCAGATGTACTTGCTGCGGCATCACCTCCTTCTCACCCTGCTACCCACACGATAAATCGGAGGGCTACAGTAGGTCCCCGATTTATCGCGGGGAATTCCTTTAATTGCCTTCAGAAAAGATATCAGCCAAAACGCCTTCCTTTGCATGCCGGATATGCCTGGCCAGGCATTCCGCTGCCTCGTCAACATTTCCCGCGAGCAGGGCCAGCAGGATTTGCTCGTGGTCATTCAGAGCGATCTCCATGCGTCTTGGGTAGAGAGTGTCTTGCGTTTGGAACATACAGACCTGGCTGCGCAGCAAAGAGAGGCTGTGGATCAGGCGTCCATTGCCCGATGCGCGCGTGATGAGCATGTGGAACAGGATGTCTACCTGGAGAAAACGTAAGACGGGGTGTGCATCCAGTTCCCCACGTACAGCATACAGAGCCTCAAGATGTGCCTTGAGGTTCTCATGGCTGAGACGAGGAGCCGCCAGGCGGAGGGCCAGCACCTCTAGGGCGCCGCGCAGATCATAGATTTCGTGGATATCCTGGGCAGTGAATGTGCGTGTCCAGAACCCGCGCCGGGGATCAGAACGCACCAGCCCTTCCTGAACGAGGCGCTCCAGGGCCTGGCGCACCGGCGTACGACTCATCCCCAACTGTTCAGCCAGGATCATATCGGAAAGCCGCTGCTCTTCGCTCCCGCCGATCATGATGACGCGCTTCCAGATCTCTCTGTAGGCGTAATCCACAACCGTAGGCATGGCATTGCGTTCCTGACCCCAGAGCAGATTAAATAGATCCTCGCCCAGGCTTTCGTCAAACGTCTCTGCCACGCTGCCCTGTTTCCGGTTATCCATTCCTCCCGCGGGGTAAATCATATGTTGCTGCTCCAACCTGTGTTGAACGCCATAGAGCCGGCTTATGGATGACCTTACCGCCCGGGTGCCTGCTATGGTATCATTCCCGGAGCGAGGCCTTGACTTTGCGAACTGTATACTGTATTTTGTATACAGAACATAGTATACTCATTTGGTCCTGGATAGTCAAGGGGGTTTTCTGAGATTCTCTCAATAACTGGGGATGCAGGGGGATCCCTTGCAGACGCAGTCTGGGGGACTGTGTGGCCCTGGCGGGGTCTGGGATCTGGACTTCTTCAGGCTGTCGTCAAGCAAAAGGAGAAGAGCTTTGGCGCTCACCATTGTTGGTGTCCACACGTACGATATTCGTTTTCCGACGTCGCGGACCCTTGCCGGTTCCGACGCTATGAATAACGAGCCGGATTATTCCGCGGCCTACGTTGTGCTGCAGACCGACCATCCCGCGGGCCTGCAAGGACACGGCCTGACTTTTACCATCGGGCGTGGGAACGAGGTCTGTGTCGCTGCGATCCGCGCGCTGGCCCCGCTCGTCATCGGGCGTACCCTGGAATCGTTCACCTCGGATATGCGCGCCTTCTGGCGGCATATCACAGGCGATAGCCAGTTGCGCTGGATCGGGCCGGAGAAGGGGGTCATTCACCTGGCGACCGCCGCAGTAGTCAACGCCGTCTGGGACCTATGGGCCAAGGTCGAGGGCAAGCCCCTCTGGAAGTTGCTGACCGATATGACGCCCGAGCAGCTTGTCTCTTGCATCGATTTCCGCTACATCACCGATGCCCTGACTCCGGATGAGGCGCTAGACGTACTGCGCCGCCAGGCACCGACCAGAGCGCAGCGCGAGGCGGAGATGCGACGGTATGGCTTCCCCGCCTATACAACCGGAGCAGGCTGGTCAGGCTATAGCGATGAGCAGATGCGCCTGCTTTGCCGCGAAGCGCTGGCCAATGGCTGGCGACACTTCAAACTGAAGGTCGGCCTGAGCCTGCAGGACGACCTGCGCCGTGCGCGCATCATGCGCGAAGAGATCGGGCTGGAGAACACCTTGATGTTCGACGCAAATCAAGTGTGGGAGGTGAACGAGGCGGTTGCTGTAATGCAGCACCTGGCGGCCTTCGACCCCCTCTGGATTGAAGAACCCACCAGCCCGGACGACATTCTTGGACATGCCGCCATTGCGCGGGCGGTAGCGCCAATCCGCGTAGCCACCGGCGAGCATGTGCAGAACCGCATCATCTTCAAGCAGCTATTTCAAGCCAAAGCCATCGGCATCTGCCAGATCGATGCCTGTCGCGTCGGCGGGGTAAACGAGGTCCTGGCAATTCTCCTCATGGCCGCCAGGTTTGGCATCCCGGTTTGCCCACACGCGGGCGGCGTCGGGCTGTGTGAATATGTGCAGCATCTCTCGCTCTTCGACTACATCGCCATCGGCGGCTCGCTAGAGAACCGTATGGTCGAGTACACACCCCACTTGCACGAGCATTTTGTGCATCCTGCCGTCGTCAAAGGCGGGCGCTATATGGCCCCGGACGCCCCAGGGTATAGCGTGACCATGTACCCCGCATCAATTGCCGCCTATTCCTACCCTGGCGGGTCGGCTTGGACAGGTGAAAGGAGTTAGCTATGGCAATTCTTGATAGACGCCTTTCAACGATGCTCGTTCGCAGCTACGCTGCGCGCCAGAAAGGCGATAAGTAGCTATGCGCAGGGTTGGACAGGTCATAGGCTTGAAACCTGACCAGATCGAAGCCTACGAACGCCTGCATGCTGCAGTTTGGCCTGAAGTGCTGGCGATGATTCACGCCTGCAACATGCGCAACTATAGTATTTTTCGCTACGGCGAGCTGCTCTTTGCCTATTTTGAATATGTCGGTGACGATTTTGAGGCCGATATGGCGAAGATGGCCGCGGACCCCAAAACACGAGAGTGGTGGACCTGGACAGAACCGATGCAGGCGCCGCTGGAGACGCGTTCCCCCGGCGAGTGGTGGTCTACAATAAAGGAAGTTTTCCACACAGACTAGCAACTGTGAAGATTTTGGCCTCCGTCCTTGCAGGGGAACGTATCCGTAGGGGCGAGGGTGGTGAGACGTGGCGGGGTGGGCCTTTATGGTCGCCCGTGTTGCTCTTTCCCCCTAGACCCCGAGTGGAAGGAAGGAAATGCAGGTGTTTCGCTTAGTTAAGAAAATCGCCTTCGTGACGGGCGCTGGATCCGGCATTGGAGAACAAATCGCCCGACTCTTTGCCCAGCAAGGAGCGCACGTCATTCTTGCCGACATCAGGCTGGATGCGGCGGAGCAGGTTGCCGGTGAAATTCAAGCTGCTGGGGGAAGTGTGCGCGCACAACAGCTTGATGTGGCTGAGGAACCTCAGGTCAAGGCCGCGATAGAGCAAATCGCTGCTGCAGAGGGTCGACTCGATATCCTGGTCAACAACGCTGGCATCAGCCACGTTGGCAATATCCTGGAGACCAGCCTGGAGGACTGGGAGCGCGTGATGCATGTGAATGCGCGCGGCGTCTTCCTCTGCGCGCGCGAGGCGGTGCGGCAGATGCTGGCACAGGCGTCGGCTGGCGGTGTGATTATCAACATGTCCTCGGTTGCGGCCACTATCGGCATCGACCGCCGCCTGCCCTACTGTGCAAGCAAGGGAGCCGTGCTGGCACTGACGCGCTCGATTGCTATCGACTTCGCCACGCAGGGGATTCGCTGCAACGCCATCTGTCCTGGCACAGTGCAGACACCATTTGTGGAAGGCTACTTGGCACGCCATTTTGCTGGCCATGAAGATGAGGTGCGCCAGCAACTCCACGCTCGCCAGCCTATCGGACGCATGGGGCAACCAGGTGAAATCGCGTACGCTGCGCTTTACCTCGCCTCGGATGAAGCGGCCTTTGTGACAGGCTCGGCGCTGATCATCGATGGTGGCTGGACGGCGAAGTAGGGCCCGATGATGCGAATTAACAAAATAATGCGGCATACGGATGGGCGCAGCCGCGACATTTATGGCGCCTGGGAGTGGGGCAAAACCCACATGAATTTCTTAATCTCTATTATCGGCCTTGGCAGAAAGGAGTAGAGTATGCCCCCTCAAACAGAAACTTCAGGACCGCTGGCCCCGCGCCCACTTGGCTCGACAGGCTTGCAGGTGACGCCAATCTGTATTGGCACCGCCCCACTCGGCAATATGCCTGAGACTTTCGCGTATAGCGTCGGGGAAGAGCGCGCCCTGGCCACAATTCGTGCTTTCTTTACTGGTCACGGCAACAGCGAGACTAGTCCCTTCAACTTCCTGGATACCGCTGCTTCCTACGGCGATGGTGAAAGCGAGCGCCGCATTGGAATAGTGCTCCGCGAGCTTGGCGGAGTTCCACCTGGCTTCGTGCTGGCAACGAAGGCCGATCGCGATTTGCAGACCGGCGTCTTCACTGGCGCACAGATGCGGCGCAGCGTCGAGCGCAGCCTGCTCCTGCTGGGCCTGGAGCAGCTGCAACTCGTCTATCTTCACGACCCCGAGCATATTTCCTTTGCAGAGGCGATGCAGCCAGGCGGTCCCGTCGAGGTGCTGCAGCGTTGTAAAGAAGAGGGCCTGATCGCCCACCTGGGTGTTGCCGGTGGCCCAATTGATATGATGATCCGTTTCGTCGAGACTGGCCTCTTTGAAGCGGCAATCTCGCATAACCGCTTCACATTGCTTAACAGGGAAGCAGAGCCCCTCTGGGATACGTGTGTGCGCCTGGGGGTCGCGGTGCTCAACGCCGCGCCATATGGAAGTGGCATCCTGGCAAAGGGGCCGGGCGCCTACCCACGTTATATGTATGACCAGGCCTCGCCCGAGCTGCTTCGACGTGCCAGGCAGATGGAGGCAACCTGCCAACGTCATGGCCTTCCGCTGGCGGCGGCGGCGCTGCAGTTCTCGCTGCGCGATGTGCGCGTTACGTCCACGATTGTTGGCATCACTCGTCCTGAGCGGCTCGCGGAGACACTGAAGCTGGCTCAACATCCGATCCCCGATGCACTCTGGGCCGAACTAGACTCCATCTACCGGTCCTGAGAAGATGAGTATACATTGAGAAAGAGAGGAGCTGGCTATGGCAGAAGCGCTTCCCATTGTTGATGCACATGTGCATCTATGGAATCCCGGGCAGTTCAGCATGCCCTGGCTGGCAGATGTCCCTTCATTAAACCGGCCCTATGGTTTGCAAGATTATCATGAGCAGACACAAGGCCTCCCTATCATAGTGATGGTCTATGTCGAGGTAGGCGTAGAGCCCCAGGAGGCGCTGCGTGAGGCGCGCTATGTCGCCGATCTCGCCAGCGAGGAGCCGCGTTTGCAGGCGATCGTCGCTGCGGCTCCAGTCGAGCATGGCGCCGCCGTTCGCGCGCACCTGGAATCCCTGTTAGCCGTCTCGCCTCTTATCAAAGGAGTCCGGCGCAACCTCCAGGACGAAACGGAACCCGACTTCTGCCTGCGGCCAGATTTCGTCGCCGGAGTACGCCTGCTGGTGGAGTATAACCTTTCGTTCGACCTCTGCATCAAGCACTGGCAGTTACCGGGCGTCATTGAACTGGTCCGCCGCTGCCCGCACACAGCTTTCATCCTGGATCACCTGGGGAAGCCAGCTATCAAACAACATCAGCTCGACTCCTGGCAGGCAGACCTGCGCAAACTTGCTGAGCTGCCGAACGTCGTCTGTAAGATCAGTGGCCTTGTGACCGAGGCCGATCACGAACGCTGGCAGCCCACCGACCTGGAGCCGTTCATCAATGTCGCGTTAGAAACCTTTGGGGAAGAGCGCATCCTGTTCGGCGGCGACTGGCCCGTTGTCTTGCTTGCATCCCCATACCGCCGCTGGCACGAGACGCTGGCAGCGCTCACCGCGCGCTTGTCGCTTCCAGCCAGGCGTAAACTATGGACGGAGAATGCGCTGCGTTGCTATCAGATGGATAGATGAGAATGCTCACATCTTTTTCCAATCCCGTTCCAATGAAGCGATGCTACCGTTTCTAACAAGTAGAGTTATCCGCACTTTCTGGTGTTATCCATGAGTGCAAAACACACTTTACCTGCTCCTACATGGAGTAGGTGGCCCCGAAGGACCAGCCGCCGAAACCGTAGGGCGGCAACCGCACCCATTTAGGACGCGGCTTTACACCACAATGGGCGTATAACCTGCAATTCATGTATGCTTGAAACTGTTTTTGCCTGAGCACGCTCCCCGCCCCGCGAAGTCTGCAAACGGCATCCCGGTTACTGGAGCCTTTCGCAAACTACAGCTAATATAGCATAGTGAAATGTATTGGTCAACGGTGAGAAACCTACTATATATCAGGAACTGATCTCCCATCCTGCTCTCTTTATGTAGTAGAGTAGAGAAAGAAGAATCTACCGTGACTGGTGTACACCTAGATAGAAGAAAGGAATGGACTGATGCACATTCTTGTGGTGGAAGACGAGCAGCGCCTGGCGTTTTTGCTGCGCCGTGTCCTGCTGGAGGAGCGACACACTGTTGATCTCGCGCACGATGGGCACACCGGTCTGGATCTTGCCCTGAGCGATACCTATGATGTGGTGATTCTCGATGTGATGTTGCCTGGACTCGATGGATTGGAGATCTGCCGCCAGATGCGCGCCGAACACGTGATGTCGCCTGTGCTGATGCTCACAGCACGCGGCGTCGTCGAGGACCGCGTGACGGGGCTTAATGTGGGGGCCGATGACTATCTGACCAAGCCCTTCGCCATGGAGGAACTTTTGGCGCGCATCAATGCCCTGCTGCGCCGCCGTGATCGTCGCTTTGATGAGTCGCTCCAGCTCACAGTGGGCGATCTGACACTTGATCTTGTGCGACACGAGGCACGTCGCGATGGACACGTCATTGAGTTGACGGCCAAAGAGTTTGCCCTGCTGGAATATCTGATGCGCCATCCCGGCCAGGTGCTGACCCGCACACAAATTACCGATGCGGTCTGGCGCTACGACCTGGAGGCGCTCTCCAATGTGGTGGATATCTACATTCACTACCTGCGTGACAAGATTGACCAGGGCTTCTCGCGTCCGTTGATCAAAACAGTGCGTGGTGTGGGCTACAAGATCGAGGCATAGTACAGCAGGGAGGGGGAGCAGCATGAACAGGAGTAGATTTGTCCGGTGGCCCCTGCAGGGCAGGAAGGGTCACTTCTCACAAGAGGCAGGGGCGGCCCTCTTTCAGGGGCTGCGCATGCGTTTGACGCTCTGGTACTGCGCGGTGTTGGCCGCTGCCCTGGTGCTGTTCAGCGTGGCGCTCTACCTAAGCGCTCAATACTTCCTCCTTATGCCCATTGAGCGCGACGCTGCCATGCATGCCCAGGTACATATGAATGAATGGTTCACTGGCTCGCCTGGGGCTTGCCCACCATTCGCCCCTCCAGGTCCATTTGGTCAACCTACTGGCCCAGGACAACGCATGCCCGAGCTGGTTGTGTGCTTCGACCAGCACGGCTCTCTGCTGCCAGGCGAAAATACGGCAGGTCTCCCATCTGCCTTTCTCACCAATACTCTGGCGCAGACGTCCTTACAGACGAACCAGTCGGCCAGTGATATTGTTGATGCAGGAGGCGCAGTTGGGAAGCTCTATCGCTATGCGCTGGTGGTTCCAAGTCCAACAGGGAACGGAAATGTAGGCGTGGTGGTAATTGGCGAGTCTGTCCAGGCGCAGGAATCCGAGTTGTCGATGCTGCTCTTGCTCTTACTCAGCGTTGGGGGAGCGTCACTGCTCGGCGCGGGAGTGGGTGGGTTGTTCCTGGCGAATCGTGCGTTGGCACCGGCACGATTGGCCTGGACCAATCAGCAGCGCTTTATCGCTGATGCTGCACACGAGCTGCGCACGCCGCTGACGCTGCTGCGTGCCGATGCAGAGGTCCTGCTGCGCGGTCGTGAGCGCCTGGAGGAGGAAGATGCGGCACTGTTGGAGGACATCGTCACCGAGGCGAACCACATGGCGACCCTGGCAAACAACATGCTGACCCTCGCTCGCCTGGATAACAGCTCCTCCCACCGGGAGCACGAGGTGGTACACCTCGCTGATGTGGCCCTCGCAGGGGCGCGGCGCGTGCAAGCCCTGGCCGACCAGGTAGGGGTCACAATACAGGTAGAGCAGACTGGCACTGCATACATAATTGGCGACCCGATGCTGTTGGAACAAGCGGTGCTGGTGCTGCTCGACAACGCCATCAAATACAATCGGCGCGGCGGCCATGTCATGCTGCGCACAACGGCACAAGATGAACAGGCCCTGCTGGAGGTGCGCGATACTGGCATCGGCATTGCCGCCGAGCATCTGCCGCACCTGGGCGAACGCTTCTACCGGGTGGACAAGGCTCGCTCGCGCCAGGCCGGAGGCACGGGCCTCGGTCTCTCCATTGCTCACAGCATCGCCATTGCTCATGGCGGTCGGCTCGCCCTGGCTAGCATCCCTGACGAAGGAACGACGGTCACCCTCATGCTGCCTTCGGTGCATGGGGCTCCGCCTCGCCTTCGCGATGCACCAGGAAGCGTTTCGTCTCTGCCAGATAGGATGTTTTGAAACGGTGATTCTATGTTAGTGCCTGTGCATACACTCCCGTGCGAACAGATGGACTGCTTCCAGTTGTGGCGCGTCAACAAAGCGGATGATGATTTCTTGCACCCCGGCCGCTTCGTATTCCGCCAGGCGTTGGCGAATCATCGTGGGAGTGCCAATGAGCGCCGTTTGACGCATCTCATCAAGGTTGTTGCGCTGGGCTGGCGTTAGTTTCGCAATTGCAGCTTCCTCAGTTTCGGCGATGGCACAATCATCAATGAGCGTGGTACGCCGGATACTGTTGTAATCCCGGCCGAGTTCGTCACAATGGTGCTTGAGAACTGCGAACTTGTGTTTGATAGTCGCTATATCTCCGCCCACGTTGCAAGCGTCCCCGTATTGTGCGACCAGCCTGAGGGTGACCTTTTCCCCACCCCCTCCAATCAGCAAGGGGATATGCGGTTTCTGTACTCCTTTGGGTTGGTTAATGGCTCCTCTGACCTGATAGTAAGTCCCTTCAAAAGTGGCTTCATCTTGCGTCCACATGGCCAGGATGATCTGAATGGCCTCGTGCAGACGCCCTAAGCGCTCGCCTGTCTCAGGATAGGGGTAACCATATGCACGATATTCGTGCTCGTACCAGCCCGCACCGATGCCCAGCACGAGGCGGCCATGACTGAGCGCATCGACAGTGCTGGCCATCTTGGCCAGAAGCGCAGGGTTGCGATAGCTGTTGCAGGTCACC
>Ga0137389_10002566_pt1 | contig 11066 bp, 8 predicted proteins | sample 15con2h14BmetaG_FD_104645 | JGI IMG/M metagenome (GOLD analysis project Ga0137389, IMG submission 104645) | Vadose zone soil microbial communities from Angelo Coast Range Reserve, California, USA - 15con2h1.4B metaG | ecosystem: Environmental > Terrestrial > Soil > Vadose zone > Saprolite...
CAACATGGGCGACGGCACGTTTGACGACAAGACTTTTCCCGCGGGAATCGGCTTGAACACGCAGTATCTCGGCTGGGGCACGATGTTTGTGGACGTGGATAACGACGGCTGGCCCGATCTGCTGCTGGTGAATGGACACGTCTATCCGGAAGTGGACAGCCAGCACCTCGGCAGCAATTTCAAAGAGCCGAAGATTCTATATCACAACAACGGCAACGGAACATTCACCGATATTTCCGCCAATGCCGGGCCGGGGATTACGGCGGTGAGTTCGGCGCGCGGGTTGGCCGTCGGCGATTTGTGGAATGACGGCCGCATGTCCGCGGTCATCAGCAACATGAACGCGCCGCCCATGCTGCTGGTGAACGATGTGCGCAACGGCAATCATTGGATTGCGTTTCGCACCGTTGGCGCTTCTCCCGCCGCGCCGCCCGTCAAAGAATGTTCTGGGCCAGCTCAAGCCTCACCTCTTTCCCCGCTCCACGCCACCTCCTTTGCCTCCAGCCGCGACGGCATCGGCGCGAAGATCACTGTGAAAGTTGGAACGCGCACGCTCGTCGACGAAGTCCGCAGCGGCTCCAGCTACATCTCCAGTAACGACATGCGCGTCCACTTTGGCCTCGGTTCCGCTGCCAGGATTGATTGGGTCCAGATCCGCTGGCCCAGCGGCCTGGTCGAACGCTTTGAAAACTTGCCCGTCGATTCCATCCACACGCTCAAGGAAGGTTCCGGCACGCCGATGGGAATCACCGTGAAGAAAAATTAGCCTGCTCAGTCTCCCAGTCGCGCCGAGGCAACACGAGAATCATCTTTTCTTTTCGCCCGCCAGGTAGCCAGCTTGCTCCTCATTTGCCGGGACTCGACATCGGAAAAAAAGAGCGTTCCCGTGCTGATGCTTCCAAGCTCTTCGCTTTCCCATCGGGCGCGCATGATTCCGCTCGCCGCGTGCGAGTTCGTGCCCAGCAAGAGATGCCCGATCTCGTGCGCCGCAACATCACCCAAGAGGCTCGCCAGATTCACACGGCTCCGCTCGTGCATCTCCTCGACCCGCTGGTAAAAAAGGTTCGCATAACATCCGCTTCCGTCGGCCGAGAGGTATGAAATTCCAAAGGTGATTTCGCTCAAATTGCGCGAGCGCCGCGCGATTCGCAATTGAAGATGTTCCGGGAAATCAGCCATCCGGCACTGCGCTGGGTCTTCTGGCCCATCCGCGGGCAGCGCACAATTGAGCCACTTCGCTTCAATTCCGGATTGCCGGAACACGCGGGAGGCTTCCATTTCCGCCCCTCTCAAAGTGCCTACGGAAATGCCTGCATCGTTGTGCACTGAGATCGTCACCCGCATCTCCGCCACGGCGATCTCTTTGGACCAAGCCGCAGGGCTTGGCAGGGCCAGAGCGAGTACTAACGAAAGCCACTTCCGCAGCGTCTTTTCTATCACGGCGCGCACCTCCATGGTGGCGCCGAGGATCGGTCAGCCCGGCAGGTACCTCAATGCCGGCGGTATGGCGAGCTGCCTATTTGCAGGTGACGAGATAAGTGCCCATGCGTCAAATAGATGGGAGAACAGGCGACGGAGATTTTCCCGAAACTTATTCCCAACTAGAACCGTTTAGTAGAAGGAGAGCACTTCCGGAGATTGTTACAAGTGCCCGAGAATCCGATCCATGATGTCATCCGCTTCGGAACCTTTGAAGCCGACCTTCGCGCCGCTGAGCTTCGCCGCAATGGCATCAAAATACGGCTTCAGGAGCAACCGTTCCAGGTTTTGGCCATGCTCCTCGAGCGTCCCGGTGAAATCGTTACGCGGGAGGAATTGCGCAGCCGGCTTTGGCCCGCCGACACGTTTGTGGACTTCGATCATGGCCTGAACGCCGCCGTCAAACGGTTACGCGATGCTCTCAGTGATTCCGCAGAAAACCCCCGTTTTATTGAAACCCTCGCGCGTCGCGGTTATCGCTTGCTTGCGCCCGTCAATGGAGCGGTCCGGGAAACCATCCCGGCCGTTCCACGAGCCCGCTCTTCCTGGCGGAAAGTCCTTGCAGTGGCCGTTCTTCTTGTCGCAGGCGTCATGGCCGGCTGGCATGCCGGGCATCGTTCCTCCGCCGCAGTTCGCTTCACGGAGCGACCCCTGACCGCCAACTCGGAGAACGACCCGATCACGAGCGCTGCCATTTCACCGGATGGCAAGTACCTCGTTTTACCGGCAGAGCAGGAATCTTTCTCCGCGCCGTCAGCACGGGAGAAACTCACCCTGTCAAAATGCCCGGCGAAGGGAAGACCTATTTCGTCAGTTGGTTTCCTGACGGCAGCCATGTGCTGGCGACGCGCAATTCCTCACCCACAGAGAAGCCCAGCCTGTGGAGCGTCTCGGTCTTCGGTGGCGCACCCCGCAAACTCATGGAAGCTGCCGAACGCGGCGCTGTCTCTCCCGATGGTTCTCAGATTGTTTTTGTCCGCGGCGACTACGGTCATGAAGAAATCTGGCAGATGCAGTCCGATGGCGAGCACGCGCGCAAAATCCTGGGCCAGCCAGGCGACAGTTGCGAGTCCGTCGTTTGGTCCCCAGATGGGCATCGCATTGCCTTCCTGCGGGCGGTCTATCGCAAGGGTTGGGAAGAAGCCGATGTCTCTCTCGGCATCCATGATCTCCTCGGCGGCAAGACCAACTACGTGCTCTCCAACAGCCGCCTCAGAGCCGCCCTGGCCTGGTCTGCCGATGGACGCTTGGTTTATTCCCTTAGCGAACTCCCGCCCAACCAGAACGACTCCAATCTTTGGGCCATCAACGTCGATGCCCGCGGCAATCAAGCTTGGGGTCAGCCCGTCCGCCTCACCAGCGGCCCCGATGCTAAAGGGCGCGCCAGTGTTTCCGCAGACGGCAAACGGCTGAGCTTTCTCCGTTCGGCGGAATCCCCTGCCATCTACGTATCCCAGGTCGAAGCGCGGGGCAGCCGGCTGAGCCCGCTCCAGCGTCTCGGTCTCGATGAGCGAAGAAACTTTCCGTATACGTGGACGCCGGATGGAAAGTCCGTGATCTTCACTTCGGACCGCGATGGCGTTTTCCATCTATTCAGGCAAGCCATCGATCAGCCCGCTCCCGACCTGCTCGTTGGCGGCGATCAATCGGTTACTGTCGCCCGTTTGAATGCGGACAGCTCCGCGATTCTCTACGCTCTCAGTCCCGCGCCGAACGATGCGGACCGGCGCGTGCAGCTTATGCGCATTCCACTTTCCGGCGGGACGCCACAGTTGGTGCTCGCGGAACCTGCCATCAATAATTTTCAGTGCGCTCGATCGCCTTCCACGGTTTGCATCTTCAGCGCCTACTCCGCCAATCAACTAGGTCTGTTCACCTTCGATCCTGCGACCGGGAAGAAGGACCTGCTCACCAGCATCGAAGGCTCGGAATGGTATTTGTACAACTGGACGCTCTCTCCCGATGGCTCCACGCTTGCTATGGCCAAGAAGCAACGGCTTCCGGGGCGGGCGGACATCCGGCTCCTCCACATCGCCGGCGGCAAAGAGCGTGTTCTCACGTTGAAAGGTTGGACCGGAATCTCCAGCTTCGATTGGGCCGCCGATGGCCGCCGTATCTGGGTTACCGCCTCGTCGCCAACCGGCCTTCAGACGCTCTTGCATGTGGACTTGCGCGGCGAAGCCAAGCCGGTCTTCCAGGAACCCGAAAAGTATCTGGGCTGGGCCATCCCCTCTCCCAACGGCCGTCACCTAGCACTCTGGGAAGCCGGCAGCAGCTCCAACGCTTGGCTCCTCGATGGCTTCTGAGCGCGCTCCTGCCTTTGTCGCAGCAATATGGCGAGTTCGACGCAATCAGAACGTTTAATGATTAGGAATAAGAACCGGTCGGCGCGGAGACTTGCTGGAACACCTGGTCTGGACCGGCGAAACAACTCAAACGCTGTCTTTCCCCAGCCGTTTCAGTGCGCGATGCCGCAATCTGCCGAGTTGGCGATTCAAGAAATGTTCGCGCCCGATGAAAGGCACCAGGGGACTCCGGCGCTTCTGGACTTTACCACGGGCCTGCTTTAGCCGCGCGTCTTCGCCGAATAATTTCACAGCGTCGTCAAGGAAATCCAACGCCTTCTCGCGCCGCCCTGCCAAGGCATACACCTCGCCTAGATTCAGGTGGAACTGGAGCTCCGCAGGTCTCAATTGAACCGCTATCTCGCAAAGCTCCGCCGCTTGATCCCACTTCCGTTGTGCGCGCGCGATCGACAATCCCAGAAACGAAAGGTAGTAGGGGTTATGCTTGTCGGATTCGAACGCCCGCCGCAATCGTACCAGCGCTTTTTGGGGATATTGGTCCTTGAGGAGCTTTACACCTTCCCTGAACTCAGCCGTAGGATCGAGCTCAGCCGTGGCCTTGGCACTTTCCTTCGCAAATCCGAAGTTCATGGGGATCCTTACACAGCGAAATGTGGACTAAGGACTAATCTAGTCAGGTCCCCTGCGAAGAGTCTACTGGCCTGACGGTCAGTGTTGACTAAAAAGGGTTAAATCCCTCATTCGTCCCTTCGCCAGAAGAGAGCCCGCGCGGCTGGTCCGATCTTTGCGTGCGCAACCAGCAAGATTTTCATCAAGCCCTCAAACCGCAGCCTTTTCAACACTTTCTCGCTCCATTCGAATGATATCCAGCTTATAATATTCATTGACAGTTAGCTAGGATCGTGCTATGGTTTTGCATGAGCTGGATGCCAGCACCTTCCCCCTCTCGCTCGTCTCCTCTAAGTCCTTTCTTTGCCGCGCATACACCATCTCCGCTTTGTGTTGCAAAGTGTGTGCCTGCAACTTCTTTTCTGTCCGGCGCTTGCGCACTCTTTCATTTTCCGTATCCTGTAACCCCTGTATTTGCCACTCATACGAAAACTGCCGGGTGTGTAACCAACAATTCCCATTCTGGAACTCGTCGCCGCGAACTTCCGTCACCTTGACGAAAAACCCGTCACTGCAACTCCTTTGGAATCCGCATCGCGCATCCGATCAGGCATGCGCGCCCTGAGCGACTTTCGGGAGTCGAAGGGTTCTTCTCCGATCTCCGTCCCAACTTCGACTCCGTCACGTGACGAAATACCCCTCCCTGTGGAATCTGCATTTACAAACTGTGACGCCTGTAAGTCTTTTAGAATGTGATTTTACGAAAACTGCCGGGTGTCGTTGGTCTCTTTGAGTAGAGATCTCAAGCTTTTCTTGAGCTTCCTATCGTCCGTTCGGGTCAGGAGTTGCCGGGGCTTCGACCACCCCCACATACTTGTCGGCGCCGCCATAGTAAAACAAGAACCGATTGCCATGGCGGACCATACCCTCGACGAAGACAACGTTGGGAACTTGCCCGACCTTCTCCCATTCCTTTTTCGGGGCGAAGATAGGGGCATCGGAGCGGGAGAGCAGTTTGCGGGGATCGTGTCGGTCGAAGACGGCGACGGCGGTGCGATAGACAAGCTTGTCGTCGGCGCCGTTGTAGATCAGGACGATGCCGCGTGGAGTAAGGATCGGCGGAGGACCGGGCTCGACGACGCGCGAGTCAAACATTCCGGGGCGGCGGGGGAGAACGGGCGTGGGCGTCGCTTCCGTCCAGTGAAGGAGATCGCTGGAGTAGGAGAGTCCCATCTGGTCGGTCTTGTCGGCGGCCGTGCCGAGCCAGTACATCCAGTATTTGCCGTCGATTCTCTCTGGGACGATGGCGCCGGACTTGATCCACGCGACGTTCCAATTTCCCTTGTACGCGGGAAGGATCACGCCCTTGCGTTCCCAGTGAATCAAGTCGCGGGACGTGGCGAGGCAAAGCTGCGCGTCCTTTTTGTTATAGCCGGTGTAAGTGAGGTAGTAGGTGTCGCCGATTTTCTGCAAGCGCGGATCTTCGACACCGCCGTCTTTTTCGTAGTCGGTTTCGGGGGAGAGCACCGGCTCCGGGCGGCGCGTGAAGTGGATACCATCGGTGCTTTCGGCGTAACCGAGACGCGATGTTCCGGAAGCGTTCTGGGCGCGGTAGAGCATGATGAACTCTCCGTTGTGAAGGACCACGGCAGGATTAAACGTTCCAGCGGATTCCCAGGTGGTGCCTTGCGGAGAAAGAATCGGCTCGTTCGAGGCGCGGGTCCATGCGCCGAAAGGAAGATCTGTTTCCGGCGCCGCGAATGCGAGCGACGCAGCCAGGAGCAACAGCACAATGAGATTCTTGGGCCTTAGGACATGCATGATCAGCAACTCCTCACTTTGCGGGCTTGTTAGCTTTTTGCGGGTCGAATTGCATGGTGCGCACGATGCCTTCGCCTTCTTTGACGATGATCACCTGGTTCGGCTTGATGTTCTTCAAGGTTTCCACCAAGCCGCTGGGCCAGCGAATCTCAAGCACGTCAACCTTGTCCGCTTTGCCGATGCCGAAGTGGACGCGGAGATCGTTCTGCGAAAAATAGCCGCCGCCGCTGCGCACTTCGTCAATTTGCGCATGCGGATTTTTTTCGCCGGAGAGATGCGTGACGCATTTGATACGCGCGCCGATGCCGCTGCGATTCGATTTCGTGCCGATGGTTTTGATTTTGATCCAATTGTTGTCGCTGCGTGAATCGCAGCGCAGCAGCTGGGGAAAATCGTTGACGGTGTTGACGACCACGTCGAGGTCGCCGTCGTTGTCGAAGTCGCCGAAGGCGCAGCCGCGCGCGGCGACGGGCACGGAGATTCCGGCGCCGGCATCATTGGAAACATCGTCGAAGCGCCCGTTGCGCAGATTTTTGTACAGCAGCTTGCGCTGCGGGTATCCGGCTTCGGTCTTCAGCTGCTCGACTTCGGGATAGACGTGGCCGTTGCACAGGAGGATGTCCGGCCAGCCGTCATTGTCTATGTCAAAAAAGCCGCAGCCCCAGCCGAGATATTGCGTGTGTTTACCGAGGCCGGCCTGGTACGTGCTGTCCTCGAAATTCGCGCCGCCGAGATTGTGGTACAGCGAAGGCGTATCGCCAGCGAAATTTGTTTTGACGAGATCAAGATTGCCGTCGAGATCGTAATCGGCGGCGGAGATGCCCATGCCGGCCTGGGGCTTGCCGTCGGCGCTGAGAGCGCAGCCCGCTTCCAAAGCGACATCGATGAACGTTCCGTTCTTTTTGTTTTGATAGAGCGCGCTGGCCGTCGAATCGTTGGCGACGTAAATGTCCGGCCAGCCATCGTTGTCGAGATCGGCGGTGAGCACGCCGAGGCCAAAGGTGCCGTTAGCCTTGAGGATACCGGATTTTTCGCTGACGTCGGTGAAGGTTCCGTCGCCGTTGTTGTGATAGAGAATGTTCTTGCCGCCGTTGAGTCCCGGCGGGCCGCAGGCGACCATGATGCCTTTGTAGAGGCAGGGACCGGATTCGGGAACCGGCGCGGTCTTCAGGTCGAGATCGATGTAGTTGGCGACGAAAAGATCGAGGTGGCCGTCGCGATCGTAGTCCACGAAAGCGCAGCCGGTGTTCCAGCGCTTGCCGTTTCCGGCGACGCCGGCTTTTTCGCTGACGTCTGTGAAGGTGCCGTTACCGTTGTTGTGGTAGAGAACGTTTTTTCCGAAGTAGGTAACGAAGAGATCGTCGAAGCCGTCGTTGTCGTAATCGCCGACGCAAACGGCTTGCCCCCAGCCGGAATGGAGCAGGCCGGCTTTAGCGGTGATGTCCGTGAAAGTTCCGTCGCGATTGTTTTTGAAGAGATGCGAAGTGGGTTCCTGTCCGGCAGGGAAACCTTCGAGGCGCCAGCCGTTGACAAGAAAAATGTCCAGCCAGCCGTCGTGGTCGTAATCGTAGAAAGCGACGCCGCAGCCGGTGGTTTCGAGAAGATACTTGTTCTTGTGCTCGCCGCCGTAAATGGTTTTGGCGTTCAGGCCGGATTCGCGCGCGACGTTAAGGAAGGAAACGCCAAGATCGTTCGCGTGAGCAGGACCAGCGGATTGTTGAGGAGCTGCTCCCCGAGAAAGGGATTCCGACATCCACTTTTTCGGGAGCGCCAAGGCGAGCACCTTCTCGAGCGGGAGCACGATCGCGGAGCGGCTGAGCGATTGGAGAAATGCGCGGCGAGTGGAGGACAAAAGAACCGATACCTTTCCCTGCGAGCCTCGTGCTAGAATCCGGCGCTTTCTCTTATAGTAAGGCCAACGAGGCAATGCAAGCACGCGACGCAGCGGGGGCCACCAGAATGCACACCACGCCGGGAACGCCTGTTCGCTCGCAAAAACAATTCGAATGGATGCGGTTGAAATTTTTTGGTGCGTCCATCGTGGCCGCGGTGATCCTGGGAATCGGCGTCCCCTCTGGTTGGAGCCAGCAGATGCAGGAAAAGCCGCATGATCTTGAACTTTCGCGCGCGGTGCGCCCCTGGGAATTTTTGCCGGTCACGGGAACTCGCGCGGGCTTGCTGGGAAATGAATCCGGCCGAATGGAAGCTTGGGTGTACCCGCTGAAAATCTTTCGCGAATTTCATCTGGAATTTCATACCGAAGGACGAGACCTGGCGGCTGAAGCGCTGGCGAGGACGGTCACGGTGCGGCCGGAGTCCGCGACGATTCTTTATGCGGGAGACACGTTCTCGGTGCGCGAGACCTTTTTCGTTCCGGTGCAGGAACAAGGAGCAGTGATTCTTCTCGATGTGGAAACCGAGCAGCCCCTGGAAATCGAGGCATTTTTTCATCGCGACTTTCAATTGGAATGGCCGGCGGCGCTGGGCGCCACGTATCTGGATTGGAGTGCGCAACAGCACGCATTTTATTTTGGCGAGGAACAGAGAAAATTTTCGGCGCTGGTGGGTTCGCCAACGGCAGCGGAGCCGCGTTCTGAATTTCAGACCAACTATTCCGAGAGGCAGGAGAGTTCGTTCCGGCTGGGCCCAACGGCAAAAGGAAAAGAGTCCAGGTTGATTGTCATTGTAGGCTCGCTGGAGGGGCGCGCGGCAGCGGAGAAGACCTACCAGCATTTGACAGCCGATTACGCAAAGTTGTTGAAGGATTCGTCGGAATATTATCGAACGTACCTGGAAAAAACCGTGAGCGTGGAACTGCCTGATACGCAAATTCAGCAGGCGTACGATTGGGCGCGTGTCAGCATGCTGCAAGGAATGGTGACCAATCCTTCGCTGGGTACGGGCCTCGTTGCGGGTTACCGGACTTCAGGAGAAGGCCAGCGGCCGGGATTTGCGTGGTTTTTCGGACGCGACTCGTTCTGGACTTCCTTCGCGCTCAATGCCTCGGGCGATTTCTCCAATTCGCGCACGGCGCTGGACTTCATCAGCAAATACCAGCGCGAAGACGGCAAGATCCCGCATGAGATTTCGCAGGGCGCCAGTTTTGTGAATTGGTTCAAGGATTATCCATATCCGTACGCCTCCGCGGATGCGACCCCTCTCTACATCATTGCGGTGAATGACTATGTCGTGGAGAGCGGCGACGCGGCGTTTGCAAAGGAAAAGTGGGAGAGTCTGCGGAAGGCTTATGAGTTTCTGAAATCCACATACGATGCGCGAGGACTGCCGCAGAATCTTGGCGTGGGGCACGGCTGGGTGGAAGGCGGGCCGCTGCTGCCGGTGAAGACGGAGTATTACCAGAGCGGGTTGGGGGCGGAAGCACTGCGAGCACTCTCGAATCTGGCGCGGGTGACCGGCCGGGAGGAGATGAGCAAGTCGCTGGAGAAGGATTTTGAGAAGCAGCGTTCGCTGGTGAACGATAGTTTCTGGATTGCGGACAAAAAACGATTCGCGTTTGCACTGGACAAGAACGACAAGAAAGTGGACGAGCCGAGCGTGCTGGCCACCGTGCCGATGTGGTTTGGCCTGCCCAGCGAGCCGCATGCCGTGCCGATGATTCAGCAACTGGCGGACTTCGATCATCAGACGGACTGGGGGATGCGCATCATTTCGAATCGCTCGCCGCTCTTCAGCGGCGGCGGGTATCACTATGGTTCGGTGTGGCCGCTGTTTACGGGCTGGGCGTCGGTCGGGGAATATCGCTACCATCAGACGCATCCCGCATATGCGAATCTGCGGGCCAACGCCCTATTGGCGCTGGATGGCTCGCTCGGACACGTGACGGAGGTTCTTTCCGGCGACTACTACCAGCCGCTCTCGACGAGTTCGCCGCATCAGATCTGGTCGGCGGCCATGGTGGTGAGTCCGATTTTGCGCGGGATGCTGGGGCTGGAAACAGATGCGATTCATCACACTGTGAAATTGACGCCGCATCTTCCGGCGGATTGGACGCGATTCGAGATCGAGAATGTGCGCGTGGGCAACGACACATTGCTACTGAAATATAAGAAAGAGGAAGCTATCGGGGACCTGAAGATCTCAGGAGGAATCGTTTTGGAAGCAGGTCGAACCTCTGGAAGCGAAGAATGCACAATCGAGTTTCGCCCTGCAATAAGCTTGCACGCCAAAGTGCAAAAGGTCGACCTGAACTTCAAACCCATTCCCTTTCGGGTTGAGATGAACGGAGAAGACCAGCACGTCATCGTGCATTTTCCCATTGGGAACGGGAAGTACTTGCTGCGCATTTTGACTACGAATGATTTTGGCTTCAGCGTGGATTCCGGCTTGCCAACGCTTGGAAGTGAGAGCCGCGGACTGCGGGTTGTTTCGGAGACGTGGTCGGCTTCGCGAGACAAACTTACCCTGGAAGTCTCTGGTGTGGCGGGCGGCGAATACGAACTGGAAGTATGGAATGCCGGCCTGATTCAAAAGGTGGAAGGGGCAGAGTTTGGACGAAAGCCCGGATGGATAACACTCTGGATTCACATGCCGCCAAGCGATTCGGACCTGTATTCTCACACCAAAGTTGTCATCCACTTATGGGCCAAGGTTCCTCCAGGATGACGCAGTAGCACAGTATGCGGAAACGCCCGTGCGGGAAACGGATGCGGATTTCAGTGAGGGAGAGAACGGCCATGGCAAGAAAGCTTGGTATTGTATGTTTGCTGTTCTCGACTCTTTGCGTAGCTTCGCCGCGGTTAGGGGCGCAACAGCAGAAGGTGGACGCGGAAGGGCACCCGTGGTGGCAGCATGCGGTGTTTTATGAAATTTATCCGCGCAGTTTTGCGGACA
>Ga0137389_10002569_pt1 | contig 11063 bp, 6 predicted proteins | sample 15con2h14BmetaG_FD_104645 | JGI IMG/M metagenome (GOLD analysis project Ga0137389, IMG submission 104645) | Vadose zone soil microbial communities from Angelo Coast Range Reserve, California, USA - 15con2h1.4B metaG | ecosystem: Environmental > Terrestrial > Soil > Vadose zone > Saprolite...
CTCGAGCTGTGGAAGCACGCGGAGGCCACGAAGTGGGACGTGGCCTGCGTGACCGACCACTTCGTGCCGAACACGAAGGAGCGCGAGGGTGCGATGCTGGAGGGCTGGAGCACGCTCACCGCGCTCTCCGCGCTGGTGCCGCGCATCCAGGTCGGCACGATCGTCCTCGGCAACACGTATCGCCACCCGGCGGTGGTGGCCAAGATGGCCGCGCAGGTGGACATCATCTCCGGCGGGCGGCTCCTGCTCGGGCTCGGCGCGGGCTGGCAGGAGAACGAGCACGAGGCGTACGGCATTCCGTTCTACACGATGCGCGAGCGCCTGGAGCGCCTCGACGAGGCCTGCCAGGTGATGAAGTCCCTGTGGACCCAGGACCGCAGCAACTTCAAGGGCCGCTACTACACGCTCTCCGACGCCCCGCTCCAGCCCAAGGCGGTGCAGAAGCCCCACCCCGAGCTGATGATCGGCGGCGGCGGCGAGAAGGTGACGCTGCTCACCGTGGCCCGCTACGCGGATCACTGGAACGTCTGGGGCGGACCCAAGGTGCTGGCCCACAAGGGCCGCATCCTCGACGAGCACTGCGCCAGCGTCGGACGCGACCCCAAGACCATCCGGCACTCGGCCAACATGGCGCTGCTGATCACCGACAAGAAGGCCGAGGTGGACGCGCTGGCCGAGACGATCGGCTCCCGCATGGGGCGCCACGCCGCGGACGCGCGCGACACGTGCCTGGCCGGCACCCCCGAGCAGATCCGGGAGACGCTGGCCGAGCTCCGGGCCGCGAAGGTGGACACCCTGTTCATCCCGACCCTGTTCCGGCCCCTGCCCGAGCTGCGCCGGGACCTGGACCGCTTCATCGCGGAGATCGCTCCCGCGTTCCGCTGAGCCTCCCGGGTAGGCTGAGGGCCGGGGGCAAGGCATACTGAGCCCGTGACCCGACGCCGCCTCTTCCTCACCGTCGCGGTCGCCCTGCTCGCCACGTTCGTGGTGGCGGCGACCGCGGCCTGGCTCGCGCTGCCGAGCCTGGCCCGCTGGGCCGTGGTCTGGCAGGTCGAGGCCCAGACCGGCCGCACGCTCACGATGCGGGAGTTCGCGCTCGACCTGCGCGGCGGCCACCTGCGCATCACCGGGCTCCGGCTGGACGATCGCGAGCCGGGCCCGCCACTCGCCGAGCTAGACCGCCTGGAAGTCCGCTTCCGCCCGAGCACGCTGCTGCGCGGCCACCTCTGGATCGAGGATCTGGCGCTCGACAATCCCCGGGTGCGCATCGTGCGGACCGCGCGCGGGGTCCTGAATATCTCCGATCTGCTGCGCCCGTCCAAGCCGCGCGAGGGCACGGCCGCCTTCACCCTCGATCGCTTCGCGCTGACCGGTGGCGCGATCCTGTTCGAGGACCGCGAGCTGACCCCGCCCCGCACCTGGCGGGCCGACGCGCTGGCCATCGAGGCCTCCCTGCTCTCCACCGTGAACCCGGAGCCGCGCGGCCGCGGCCGCCTCACCACCACCGTGGCCGGCGCGCCGCTGTCGGTCGAGCTGTCCGAGGTCCGGCTCGCCCCGATGCACGGGCGCGTGCGCGTCAACCTGAGCAACATGGACGCGACCCTCGCCAACCTCTACCTGCCGCCCGACACCGCGGTGGTGCTGGAGCGGGCCCTCGTCTCGGCCGGGCTCACCGCCACCGCGGACGCGCAGGACGGCCTCCGTCTTGACGGCCAGGCCCGGCTCGACAACCTGGTGATGCGCCGGCGCGGCGCGGACACCTCGCTGGTCACCGTGCCCTCGCTGGCCTTCGCGCTGACCACCGTGAACGGAGCGGATGGGCGGCCGCGGGGTCGCGTCGAGGTCGTCGGGCGCGCCACCGTGCACGATCCGCGGCCCGGCCAGACCAATCGCTTCGAGCTGGACCGCCTCAAGCTGGTGGTGGACGGCTTCGACGCCTCGGGCCGCGTGCCCGCCCAGGTCACCCTCACCGCGACCCTGCCGGGCGGCGGCGCGCTCGACGTGCAGGGCACCGCGCGCTCCACCCCGCTCGGCTCGACGGTGCGCGCGCGGATCAGCCGCGTGGACCTGGCCTTCTGGGCGCCCTATCTCGACCTCCCGCTGCAGTTCAACGGCATGATCGAGACCGATCTCACGGTGGACGTGGCCACCGCGCCCACCGCGCCCGTCCAGACGGGCGCGACGGGGGGCGGCGGCGTCACGACGCGCGTGCGCGGGAGCGCCACGCTGAACGGCGCCACCGTCTACGGACCACGTGCGGCCGCCGGCGCGCCGGCCCCTGGCGCCCCGCCCGGCGCCGCGCCCGCGCCCACCACCGGCGCCACGACAACCGCCGGCGCCCAGAGCGAAGATCGGACGCGCGAGGGCCGGCGACGGCTCATCGCCGCCGACCGGATGGAGATGACCGGCCTCGATGCGCAGTGGCCGAAGGTGCGCGTGGAGCGCCTGCGCCTGGCCCGGCCGCGCGTGACCCTTGAGCGGGACCGCGCCGGGCGCTTCCCGATCCTCGACATCGTCCAGTCGCTCCGGCCGAAGGCGGCGCCCGCACCGGCGGCCGCGCCCACCGCGAAGCCGGCGACCGCGACCACCCTCGCGCTCGCGCTCGAGATCGGCGAGGTCGCGGTCGAGCAGGGCCGGGTGCGGTTCGACGATGCCTCGGTCACGCCGCCCGCGCGCCTGCGGATCGAGCCGATCGCGCTCACCGCGAACAACGTCACGTGGCCGGGCCGGCAGCCCGCGCGGGTCAAGTTCTCCGCCGGCACGCCCGAGGCCGGCACGTTCGACGCCGAGGGCACCGTCGCGCTCGATCCCGTCCGCTTCGAGCTGCGCGCGCGCGTGGCGGGCGTCACGCTCGCGCCCTATCGCTCCTACGTGCCGCTGAGCGCGCGCCTGCAGGGCCGGGTCGAGGCGGACATGGCGTTGAAGGGCCAGCTCGGCGAGACCATGCAGCTCAATGCTCGCGGCACCGCCGCGCTCGGCGATCTCTCCTTCTCCGACGGCGACCGGCCCGTGCTCACCGTCGGCCGCATCGAGACGGTCGGGCTGGACTACACCTGGCCGGCCACCGCCAGCATCGAGCGCGTGCACATGAAGAAATCGTGGGTGCACATCGAGCGGCGCGCCGACGGAACCCTGCCGATCACCGCGCTGTTCGCCCCGGCGCGCCCGGCGCCGGGCGCGGCCCCAGGCCCGGCCGCTCCCGCGCCCCCGGCCGCCGCCGCGCCATCGGCGGCTCCCGCGCCGCCGGCGGCCGCCGACACCAGCAAGGCCACGGTGACCGTGCGCGAGGCCATCTTCGAGGACGGCAGCGCGACGATCGTCGACGCCGCGGTGAGCCCGCCCGCGCGCCTCGAGGTGGCCGGCGTGCGCCTGGCCGCGCGGGACTTCCAGTGGCCCGCGCGCGGCGCGATCCCGGTGCAGCTCGACATGTCCACCCCGGGGTCCGGCACGCTCACCGCGAAGGGGCAGCTCGACCTCACCGCCCGCACGATCGAAGCGCAGGTCACCCCGAGCGGCATGGATCTCTCCCCGGTGCGGCCCTACCTGCCGGTGCGCGGGCGGATCACGGGCAAGGCGAGCGGCGAGCTCCAGGTCAAGGCGACGCTCGAGCCGCTCGCGATCACCGCGCGCGGCGCCGCCACGCTGGCCGATCTGGCCGTGGCGGACGGCGACCGGCCGGTGGCCACCGCCGCGCGGCTCGAGACCACCGGGATCGACTACACGTGGCCGGCGACCGTGGTGGTCGAGGCCGCGCGGCTGCAGAAGCCGTGGGCGCAGATCGAGCGCGCGGCCGACGGGAGCTTCCCGATCGTCGCGCTGCTCACGCCGGCGCCCCCGCCCGCCACCGGAGGCGCGCGACGCGAGCCCGCCGGCGGCCTCGCGCCGTCCGGCCCGGGGGCGCCGAAAGGGGCCGAGCCGAAAGTCGATGTCCGCGTGCGTCGCGTCGCGGTCGAGGACGGCGTGATCGCGATCGTGGATGGCGCGGTGAGCCCGCCGGGGCGCATCCAGCTCCAGGGCGCGAATCTCCAGATCGAGAACATCGCCTGGCCCGCGCGCGAGGCGTCGCAGGTGAAGCTGCGCACGGAGACCGCGACCGGCGGCCACCTCGAGGTCCAGGGCCAGCTTCGTGTGGACACCCAGGCGGTGGACATGCAGATCGCGGCCAAGCAGCTCGACCTGGCCACGATGCAGGCCTTCCTGCCCTCGCGCGGCACCATCGAGGGCAAGATGGACGCCGACCTGCGCGTGCGCGGCACGCTGGCGCCGCTGTCCGTCGCGGCCACCGGCCGCCTCGCCTTCGACGACCCCACCTTCGGCGACGGGCAACGCATGCTGGCCTACATCAAGCGGGTGGACGTGGCTCGTCTCGACGCGGACTGGCCGCGCCGCGTGACGGTCGAGCGCGTGGCGATCGACCGACCCTGGGTGCTCCTGGAGCGCGAGGCCGACGGCACGGTGCCGCTGCTCGGGCTCCTGATGGCGGGTCCGTCCGCGCCGAAGACCACGCCCGCGCCACCCGGCCCCGCGGCGCCCGCGCCGCGCGACCGGGTCACGACCGCGCCGGGCGCCGCGCCGGGTGCTGCCACATCACCGCCCGTCGTCAGAGTCGGCGCGCTCGCGGTGGAGGAGGGCTTCGTGCGCTTCGTGGATCGCACGACCACGCCGGCCTTCGTCGAGGAGGCCTCCCGCATCGTGCTGAGCGGCCGCGGGCTCGGCACCGCGCCCGACAGCCGCGGCCAGGTCGCGATGAACGGGCGGCTCACCGGCGGCGCGCCGTTCGAGATCAAGGGCACCCTGGGCGCGATCGGCGGCCCGCTCAACCTCGAGCTCGACGGCAAGCTCACCGACTTCCCGCTCACCCGCGTCAACCCGTACAGCAACAAGCTCATCGGGTGGGTCGCGCGCCGCGGCGCCTTCGGGGCCACCGTGCACTACCGCGTGGTGGACAACCGCATCGAGGCCACCAATGACCTGCTCATCGGCCAGCCCGAGTACGCCCCCTCGCGCAGCGGCGACGAGGTGCGCGATCGGGTCGGGGTGCCGTTCGGGATGCTGGTCTCCCTGCTCAAGAACGTGCGCGGGGAGATCAAGCTCTCGGTGCCGGTCTCGGGCGACCTCGCCTCGCGCCAGTTCGACCTGAGCGACGCCTTCTGGGCCGCGATGCGCGAGACCGCGATCAGCGTGATGGCGCTGCCGGTGAGCTGGGTGGGCAAGATCTTCTACACCGAGGACGCGCGGATCGAGACCGTGCGGATCTGGCCGGTCAACTTCGAGGCGGGCACCACCCGCATCGCGCGCGACTTCGAGCCGCAGGCCGAGCGGCTGGCCGGCTTCCTGCGCGACGCCCCCGGGCTGACCCTGGCCATGAAGCCCGTCCACACCGTGGAGGACATCGTGGCGCTCAAGCGCGAGGCGGTGCGCCAGCGCATCGACGCGGGCGCGCGCGAGCCGGGCCAGTCCGCGGAGGGGGTCGCGGCGCGGCTCTTCGCGGAGCGCTTCCCGGGCCAGCCGCCGCCGCAGGGGCTCGACGCCCTCGTGACCGAGCTGGTGAAGGCCGAGCCGAACCCGGACGCGGCCGCCCGCAATCTCGCGGCTCAGCGCATGGAGACCACCCGCGCCCGTCTCCAGGCCACCAAGGGCACCGCCAACGCCGAGCGCCTGCGCGCGACCGAGGGCGTGGTCCCCGTCGAAGCCTCCGGCCAGGGCCGGATCGAATTCGAGATCGTCCCCTGAACGGGGTCAGGTCTTGAATTACGACATTTGGAGAGCGCCTCGCCTTGGCGTCTCCTTAGGAAATGTCGTAATTCAAGACCTGACCCCGCCCTAGAACTTAGGATTGTCGGTGCGGTCTTCGAGGGCGGCCGGGCCCTCGGTGGGTAGGGCCTCGGCGTAGTTCTGGGCGGCGTCGATGTCGTGCTCCCAGACGTCGCGGGGCAGCTCGTAGAGGACCTCGATCCCGTGGCCGTCAGGGTCCGAGATGTAGACGCTGTGGGTCATGCCGTGGTTGATGCGCCGGTGGAACGTGACGCCCCGACTCTGCAAGAATTCGAGCTGCTTGAGCCACGACTCGCGATCCGGCCACGCGATGGCCACGTGGTTGAGGCCGACCTTCGGCCCCATCAGGCTCCACGTCTCGGGCGATCCCTCCGCCGTCGCGGCGCCTTCCTTGCGCGGCACCTCGGCGAGCGCCACGTCGTGGTGGGAGACGTCGCCGTTGTCGGCGACGCCGCTGTAGAAGCGCATCTTCGGCCGCACCTTCCCCGGCTGGGGCTTGAGCTCCGCCACGCAGCGGAACCCCACGATCTCGGTCCAGAAGCGATGCGAGACCTCGATATCCCGCACGTTGAGCACGATGTGGTTCACGCCGCGCGGCGCCTGGGCGCTCCCGGCGGCACGCACATCCGATTCGGTCTTGGCCATGGCTCTCTCCCTCGGCGGCTAGAACATCCCGTTGGTGTTGGCCGCCTTCTCCGGAATCTCCTGGATCACGTCCCAGTGCTCCACGATCTTGCCGTTCTCCAGCTTGAAGATGTCCACGATCGCCGAGCCGCGGGCGCCCGGGGTGCGGACGGCGTGCACGTGCAGGATCACGTAGTCGCCCTCGGCCCACACCCGCTTGATCTCGCTTCGCGACTGCGGGAACTTCTCGCGCAGGAACCCCAGGAAGGTCTTGAAGCCCTCGATGCCGTCCGGCGCTATCGGGTTGTGCTGCACGTACCGGGGGCCGAAGAACTTCGACGCCGCCTCGAAATCCTTGCGGTTGATCGCAATGTCGTAGAACTCGACGACGGCCTTCTTGTTGGCCTCTTCCGTGGCCTCCGCCGCCGCGGGGATGGGGGCGGCCGAGACGAGCAGGCCAGCGGCCAGCAGCAGCATTGCGATGCGGGTCATGGGCGCCTCCCGGGAGCGATCGCCTGCCCGCCGATGATACCGTGCCCGGACGCCTTCGCGCTAGGCGCGCAGCCGGGGGTCGAGCGCGTCGCGAATGGCGTCCCCCACGAAGTTGAGGCCCACCACGGTGATGAAGAGGGCGGCCCCCGGCCCGAAGACGATCCAGGGCGCCTGCTGGAGGTATCCCCGGCCGGCGTTGATCATGCTGCCCCAGGAGGCGGCCGGGGGCTGGATGCCCAGGCCCAGGAAGGACAGCGAGGCCTCGGCCAGGATCGCGAACGCCACGCTCAGCGAGGCCTGGACCACGATGGGCGCGGTCGCGTTCGGCAGCACGTGCGACCAGGCGATACGCCAACCGGGCGCCCCCAGGGCGCGGGCCGCGTCCACGTACTCGCGCGCAGTGATCGACAGCACCTGCCCGCGCATGAGCCGGGCGAAGGTGGGCGTGTAGACCACTCCGAGGGCGATGACCACGCCGGTGAGCCCGGCCCCGAGCGCCGCGCCCAGGGCCAGCGCCAGCACCAGCGGCGGGAACGACAGCACCGCGTCCATCACCCGCATGACCAGGTTGTCCACGCGCCCGCCCGCGTAGCCGGCCAGCAGGCCGAGCAGCCCGCCCACCAGCACCGCGATGACCACCGAGCCGAAGCCGGCGACCAGCGAGACACGCGTGCCGAAGACCATCCGCGAGAACACGTCGCGGCCCACGTTGTCGGTGCCCATGAGGTGGGTCCGGTCGGGGCGGGCCAGCGTGTTGTTGAGGTTCTGCTTGAGCGGATTGTAGGGCGCCACCACCGGCGCGAGCAGCGCCACCGTGAGCGCCAGCAGCATGACCGCGGCGCCGAAGGGCGCCAGGCGCGCGCGGGCGGCGCGCCGCAGGGTGCTGAAGCGTCGGTCGCGGACCGAGCGGGACGGCACGGGCGCCACGAGGATGGTGGCCATGGCGTCAGCGGTGCCGGATCCGCGGGTCGATCAAGCCATACAGCAGATCCACCATCAGGTTGCTCAGGATGAAGCCCACCGCGATCAGCAGCACCACCCCCTGGACCAGCGGGTAGTCGCGCGCGAATACCGCGTCCACCACCAGACGCCCGACCCCGGGCAGGGCGAACACGTACTCTGTGATGACCGCGCCCCCGATCAGCGTGCCGAGCTGCAGCCCGAGCACGGTGACCACCGGGATCAGGGCGTTCTTGAGCGCGTGCCGGCGGATCACCGCGCCATCGGAGAGGCCCTTGGCGCGCGCGGTGCGGATGTAGTCCTCGGACAGGGCCTCCAGCATGCTCGAGCGCAGGGTGCGGGTGATCACCGCGGCCAGGGCAAGGCCGAGCGTGATCGCGGGGAGCGCGAGCGAGCGAATCCCGTCCCAGAACTCCTCCATCGGATCCACGTAGCCCGAGATCGGCAGCCACCGGAGGGTGACGCCGAACAGGAAGATCAGCAGCAGCGCGATCAGGAAGTTCGGCATGCAGATGCCGAAGAGGGCGAACGAGGTGCCGAAGCGGTCCAGCATCGTGTTGCGGCGCGCGGCCGAGAGGATGCCGATCGGCGTGGCCACCAGCAGCGAGATGGCCATGGCGAAGCCCGCGAGCTGGAGGCTCGGCTTGATGCGCCGGCCCACGTTCTCGATCACCGGCTCGCGATTGCGGATGGAGCTGCCCAGATCACCCTGGAGCAGGCGCCCCATCCACGTCGCGTACTGCAGATAGAGCGGCCGGTCGAGGCCCAGGTCGCTCCGGAGCTGCCGCTTGACGCTGTCGTCCACCGACTCCGCCATCATCGCGTCGATCGGCTCGCCGGGCGTGAGATGGATGAGGGCGAAGACCCCGGCGGTGACCAGCAGCAGCACCGGAATCGTCGCGAGCAGCCGGCGGAGGATCAGCAGGCCCACGACGGACGCCGCGCGGCTACTTCAGCCAGACGTCCTTGAAGCGCATCATCCCGTCCGGGATCGGGTCGTAGCCCTGCACCCGCGGGCTGAAGGCCTTGGGCTCGATCGGGTGGACGATGAAGATCATCGGCAGCTCGTCCTGCAGGATCCGCACGAGCTGGCCGAAGAGCTTCTTGCGCTCGGCCTGGCTCGAGACCTCGCGCGACTTGTCGAGCAGCGCGTCGATCTGCGGGTTCGAGATGCCCGACCAGTTGAGCGAGGTGCCGGGCGTGGTCTTGTAGAACTGGTAGGTGTTGCCGTCGGGATCCGGCCGGCCGCTCCACTGGTAGCTGATCATCTCGAAGTTCTTGCCGTTGCCGTCCGAGATCAGGGTGCCCGAGTCCACGAGCTTGATCTTCATGGTGATCCCGGCCTCCGCGAGCTGGGCCTGGATGACCTCGGCCTCCTGCACGTTGATCGGGATGTTGTTCGTGGTCATCGTGAACGCGAAGCCGCCGGCCTTGCCGCCCTCCGCGAGCTTGGCCTTGGCCTTCGCGAGATCGCGCTTGATGAACGGGATCGAGCGGTCGTAGGCCCAGCTCGTCGGCGGGATCGGCCCGTTGGCGGGCACGCCCACGTTGAGCCACACGCCCTTGACGATCTGCTCGAGGTCGATCGAATAGGCCACCGCCTGCCGGAGCGCCTTGTTGTCGAACGGCGGCTTCAGATGGTTGAGCTGATAGGCGAAGTCGGCCAGCGACGGCACGTCGAGCACCACCACGTTCTTGTCCGCCTTCACCGCGGCCACGTCGCGCGGCTGCACGTAGTCCATCACGTGGATCTCGCCCGCCTGGAGACTCTGCAGCTTGACGGTGTCGTCCGGGATCGGGCGGTACCGGATCTGCTCGAGGTACGGGCCGCCCTGCTTGTTCCAGTAGGTGTCGTTGCGCCGGATCAGCAGGTGGTCGTCTTTCACCCACTCCACGAACTGGAAGGGCCCGGTGCCCGCGCCCTTGGCGTTGCGCTCGAGCTCCGCCCCGCGCTCCTGCGCGATCTTGGGCGAGACCATCATGCCCGCGCGGTCGGTCAGGGTGGCGAGCAGCGCGGCGTCGGGCCGCTTGAGGTTGAGCCGAACCGTGTAGGCGTCAATCACGTCCACCGTGTCGATGCTGGCGGTCTCACCCTTGCGCACCGACTTGGGCTCGGTCTTCATGCGGTTGAAGTTGAACTTCACCGCCTCCGCGTTGAAGTCGGTGCCGTCGTGGAACTTCACCCCGCGGCGGAGCTTGAAGATGAGGGTCTTGGGCTCGGGCTGCTGCCAGGACTCGGCGAGCCCCGGCTTGATGCCGAGGTTGGCGTCGAGCACCACGAGCGGCTCGTAGATGTTGTGGTAGATCTGCCGGTCGATCTTGCTCCCCGACAGATGCGGGTCCATGGTGGCCGCTTCGATGTAGAAGCCCACCCGCAGGGTGCCGCCCTTCTTGGGCGTCTCGCCCTGCGCCCACGCCCGGCGCGCGGCGCCGGGGGCGAGCGCGCCGGAGGCCCCCGCCAGCGCGGCGAGCCGGAGAAAGTCGCGGCGAGATTCCGAGTGGGTCGCGTGGGGCTGCGTGGCCGCCATTCCGTGTCCTCCTGATGATGGGGCTGATCTACCTGCGATCAATCCGAGGCCGGCGGTGGCCGTGACGGGTAGCGACTGCGCTCCGTCGGCGTGAGGGTCGTGGTTGCGAAGTATGCGAGAGCCCGCCGGGCGTGTCAAGCGCCGGAGCCCCCGAAGCCCCGCCTACAGCCGGCTCTCGTCGATCTTGAGGCCGAGCCAGTGGCGGCCGACCAGCTCGTAGTGGGCCAGGCGGGCCTGCAGGTGCTGGCTCATCACGTGGACGTCCTGGAAGTGGCGCTGGATCGGGCTCGACTCGTAGGCCGCGGTGGCGCCCGCCATGTTGTAGACCATGTCCACGATGGAGACGGCGGTGCGGATGCCGTCGGTGGTGGCCAGGCGCAGCACCGCGCGCTGCTCCAGGGTGACCGCGCCGGTGGCGAGCACCGCGTCCCAGATCTCGCCCACCGCCTCCCGGAGGAAGGCGAGGCCGGAGCGCAGCCGGGCCTCGGCCCGACCCACCTCGCTCTGGATCATCGGCTGATCGCGCAGCAGCGCGTCCATGGCCCGCGGGGTCTTGGTGGTGGCCAGCTCCATGAACGCGGCCAGGCAGCTCCGCGCGGTGCCGAGGGCCACCGCGGCGTCCCCCGAGGCGAAGACCAGGGTCCGCGGGAGGCGGTAGAGCGGGCCCCGCTCCACCAGCGGCGC
>Ga0137389_10002573_pt1 | contig 11058 bp, 10 predicted proteins | sample 15con2h14BmetaG_FD_104645 | JGI IMG/M metagenome (GOLD analysis project Ga0137389, IMG submission 104645) | Vadose zone soil microbial communities from Angelo Coast Range Reserve, California, USA - 15con2h1.4B metaG | ecosystem: Environmental > Terrestrial > Soil > Vadose zone > Saprolite...
CGGGTACTGATGCCCCCGCGAGGATTACAGCGGCGGCGCGCCGATCGACGGCAGCATCGCCTCGGCCCACGCCGCCGCCGCGAGTAGACGCTCGTCGTCTCCAGGCGCGCCGACGAGCTGAAGACCGAGCGGCAGCCGATGCGGACCGAGACCGGTCGGGATCGTGATCGCGGGAGCGCCCACCAGCGACCAGCGCGAGCAGAAGCGGGGATCACCGGTCGTTTCGGGTGTCGGCGCCTCGCCGGTGGTGGGCGGTGTGAGGATCGCGTCGTAGCCCGAGGCCCAGTCGAGGAACGTGGCGACGAGCCGATCGCGCGCCGCGAGCGCCTCGGCGTAGACGCGGTGATCGATCCGCGCTCCGTCGGCGAGCTGCGCTCGTGCGTACGCGCTCACAGTCTCGGGCCGGCGCGCGACCTTTGGAAGGACGGCCTGCCCGGCCTCGTAGAGCATGACCGTGCGCAGGATGCGCGGGGCGTCGTCAAGACCTTCCGGCGGATTCGGCCACTCGACCGGTCCCCCGACCAGCGCAAGCGCATCGACGTCGGCCTGGAACCGCTCGCGCATGTCCTCCGACGCGTGCTCCCACTCGCTCGTGCGGAGGGCCGCAAAGCGCGGCACGTGGTCATTGTCGACGTGCGGCGCGCGCTCCGTTTCGCCGGCCAGGATCGCCGCGAACAGACCGGCGCTCCGCACGCTTCGAGCGAATACGCCGACGTGATCGAGGGTGCGCGAGAACTCGAACACGCCCTCGGTCGGGATCCGGCCAACGGTCGGCTTGAAGCCGACGATCCCGCAGAACGCCGCGGGACGGATGACCGAACCGTTCGTCTGCGAGCCGATCGCCGCCGGAACGACGCCTGCGGCGACCGCCGCGGCCGATCCCATCGATGAACCGCCCGGAGTGCGCGAGGGATCCCACGGATTGAGCGTGTGGCCCGGCGTCATGAACGCGAGCTCGGCCGTGACCGTCTTCCCGAGCACGATCGCGCCCGCGGCCTCGGCCGCGTTGACCGCGGGGCATGTGGTCTTCGGCACGCGACCCGCGAACAGCGAGCTGCCGTTCTCGGTCGGGATGCCGGCGGTGTCGAAGATGTCCTTGACGCCGATCGGAATGCCTTCGAGCGGACCCACCGCGCCGCCCGAGCGCCGACGTTCATCGGATGCCGCGGCGAGCCGCTGCGCGCGCGTGGCATCGAGCCAGACGAAGGCGTGGATCTGGGGCTCGGTCTCGGCGTATCGGCGCACCGCGCGCTCGACGAGCGCGCTACTGGTCAGCGCGCGGGCTTCGAGCGCCTCGGCGAGGCCGACGAGGTCCTCGGCGATGATCCGCATGTCGCACGCATAGTGACGCGTGGCGTCCAGCCCTTGGGAAGGCCGGGCAGGATGCCGCGGACCTTGCGGAAGCCGGCCTTGCGGAACATCGCCTGGGTGCCGAAGAACGCGAAGTCGTCGTTCACGCGCTTACCGTCGGCCCGCGGATGGGCCTCGACGGCCGGCGCGCCGTGCTTTCCGGCGTAGTCGACCGCGGCGCGGATCATCGCGACCGCGACGCCCTTGCCGCGGTACCCGCGCCGCACCGTGATGCACGGGACGACCCAGGCCGCGACGTCGTCGACCGGCGGCGTCGCCTTCGAATTCGCGACGCGGGAGAAGTCATAGCGCGGACCGAGCGAGATGAAGCCGATCGGCTCCTTGCTTTCGTACGCGACGAGACCGGCCGAATTCTTCCGCCGGCGCGCGAGCTTCGCGAGGGCCTCGCGGCGCCCCGCCTCGGCCGTTCCGGGTCCGGTGTTGATGATCCCGAGCGCGCGCTGCTCCGCCGCGCTGTACCGCGGGAACAGATCCCAGCACGTTGAGCCCCAGGTGCCGCGCGTCACGGTCTTCACGTCGTCGACGCGCGCGGCCGTCAGGGGTCGGATCGTTAGCTTGCCGGTGCCAGCTGTCGCCATCTCTTCTTCGTCAGTCTGCGTACTCGGCTCTCGGCCTGCTCGCGCCAGCGCGGCGAGCCGAGGCCGAGATCGAGCAGCGTCTCCATCATCCGCAGCGCTCGCTCGACGTCGGCGCGGCGCTCGAGCTGGCGCGCGAAGGCGAGCGCGAGCTTGACACGAAGGTCGTTGTCGCCGTCGTAGTAGGCGCTCTCGTAGCAGGCGAACGCGGCGTCGAGCTCGCCGGTGCGCTCGAACGATCGCGCCAGCGCGAACGCGGCCGGCGCGTGATCGGGGGCTCGTCCGGAGCGCGCCGCGAGCACCGCGACCGCGACGCGATCCGCAACGCGCACCAGCGAGACGATGTCGCGCGCGTTGTGCTCGAGGACTGGCGCGATGATCGCGGGGTCGCGTTTTCGCAGGTAATGGAAGTACGCATCGGGGATGAGCGCGCCTGGGATGTCGCTCGTGCGGCCTTCGTCGAACAGCGACTCTTCGAGCTGCTTCAGCCCGGTCGATCCGAAACGATCGCGCCACAGCCGCCGCGCGGGATGCAGGAGATCGAGATGCGATTCGTCGACCGTGATCTCGCTGCGCAGCGTCATCACCCAGCGCGTGCGCAGCAGCGGCAGGTCGAAGCTCTTGCCGTTGTACGAGGCGCAGGCCCGAAACGGCTCGATCTCCGCCTGGATCGTCTCGACGAACGCACGCTCGTATCCGATGTCGTGCAGCAAGTGCTGTCTCAGCACGAGCTCGCCCTCGCAGAAGTAGGCGATGCCTAGAAGGAAGACGTACGTCCCCGTACCACCGGACAACCCGGTGGTCTCCGTATCCAACCAAAGGACGTCCTGCCAGCGGCCAGGCGACTCGCCCTTCAGGCCGAGGTGTGCGAGGAGTCGCGCATCGCAGGCTCCCCTGCCAACGATCTCCAGCCCGAGATCGTCGACTGCGATGCGCTTCTCGAACACGGAAAAGGGCAATACGGCGGAGGCGCCGGCACCGAGGGCCCCCGCGCGCGAGGGGTCCCCGTCCCGAAGGGACGGGGTTTCGCGCGTTGAGAGGGTTTCGGTGCCGGCGCCGCCACGAAGACCCGCCTCCCCTATCTGACGTGCGCGATCGCGCTCGACGATCGCGGCGACTCGCGCTCGAAGATCGTTCATCAGGCGAGCGACAGCAGATGCGCGACGGACTCGCGGACGTCGGCGCCGAGCGCGTACGCCGGGCCGACGCACGACGGACAGCCGGACCCGCAGCCGCAGGCCTCGAGGTGCTCTCGCGCGCGCTCGATCAGCGCGTCGTACGACTTGAAGAGACGCTCCGAGAAGCCGATGCCACCGGGCGTCATGTCGTACAGGTAGATCGTCGGCCGCTCGGTGTGCGGCGAGCGCACCTCGACGGCCGTGCCGAGGTCGTGTGGATCGCACATGAGGAAGAGTGGCGCGAGTCCATGGAGCAGATTGCCGAGCCCGGCAAGCGCGATCTCGATCTTCTCCCTCGGCCAGCCCGCGACGGCGCGCTCGGGGAGTGCGCACCAGAACGATGTCGTCTGCAGCTCCTGTTCGGGGATGTGGATCTTGCCCCAGCCGACGTTCTCGTTCGTGAACAGCGTGAGCTTCTTGTAGATCGTTGCGATGGCGCTCACGAGGACCTCGCCGTGCGCGCGATCGAATCCGCGAGTTTCGTGCGCCTCCTTATGATCGAATTCGTCGAGGACGCGGATGCGCACCGCGACGCCGGCCTGGGTGTAGTACTCGACCTTCACCTCTCGGACGTAGGCCTTCTGGTTCTCCCAGTCGAGACGCTCGACCTGGAACTGCTTCGCCTCGTGGAGATAGATCGCCTGCTCGTACAGGATCTCGGGCGCGCCGAAGCGGTCGACCTCACCGATGACGTGATGCTTGCCGTCCGTCTGATCGATGATCACGACGTTGTCACTCGTTGCGGTGCGTAGCGACATGCCTTCGGCGGGGAACGACTGCGCGGCCCAGTGGTACCGGCCGTCGGCCTCGTGGAGGATGCCCTGCTCGTCGAGGTAGGAGAGCACGCCGGGCGTGTCCTCGGTGCCGAATCTCTCATTTCGGTCGAACGGGATCTCGAACGCGCCGCACTTCAGGTGCTGGACCAGCACATGGAGGTTGTCCGGGTTCACGAGCCCCGCCTCGGGCGAGCGCTCGAGCACGTAGTCGGGGTGCTGCACGACGTATTGGTCCGTTGGCTGCGAGGTCGCGACCAGGAACGCGACCGATAGGTCCTCGCGGCGCCCGGCGCGGCCCATCTGCTGCCAGGTCGACGCGATCGTTCCCGGGTAGCCGATGAGCACCGCGGCCTGCAGCGCGCCGATGTCGATGCCGAGCTCGAGCGCGTTCGTCGAGACGACACCGCGGATCGAGCCATCGCGGAGCCCGCGCTCCACCGCGCGCCGCTCGCTCGGGAGGTAGCCGCTGCGGTAGCCGCGCACGAGACCCGGCGGCCACTGCGGCGTCGGGAAGCGCTGACGGAGGTAGGTGAGCAGGAGTTCGGTCTGGATGCGCGAGCGCGTGAACGCGATCGTCTGAACGCCCGACGCGAGCATGGTCGCCGCGATGTCGCGCCCGGTCGCGAGCGCGCTGCGGCGCACGCCGAGTGACCGGTGCGTGACCGGCGGGTTCACGAAGACGAGGACCTTCTCGCCGCGCGGCGCGCCTGACTCGTCGATCACGACGACCTCGCCCTCGACGTGCCGCTGCGCGAGCTCGCCCGGGTTCGCGATCGTCGCCGATGTGCAGATGAATACCGGATGCGAGCCGTAGAACTCGCAGATGCGGCGCAGCCGGCGCATCACGTTCGCGACGTGGCTGCCGAAGACGCCGCGGTAGGTGTGCAGCTCGTCGAGCACGACGTAGTTGAGGTTCTCGAAGAGCTTCACCCACTTCGTGTGGTGGGGGAGGATCGCCGTGTGGAGCATGTCGGGATTGGAGATCACCACGTGCCCCGCGCTGCGGACCGCCGCTCGGATCTGGGGCGGCGTGTCGCCGTCATACGTGTAGGTCTTGAGATCGATGTCGATGTCCCCCGAGAGGCTCTCGAGCTCGGCGAGCTGGTCCTGCGCGAGTGCCTTTGTCGGGAAGAGGTAGAGAGCGCGCGCCGAGGGATCCTTCGCGATCGCGTCGATGACCGGAAGGTCGTAGCAGAGCGTTTTGCCCGACGCCGTCGGCGTGACGACGACGATGTTCTTGCCCGCGCGCGTTGCTTCGAGCGCCGCGGATTGATGTGAGTACAGCTGCTGGATCCCACGACGGCGCAGCGCCGCCGAGATCCGGCCATCGAGCCATTCCGGGAACGGCGCGTAGCGCGCGGGTCGCGGCGGGATGCGTTCCCACCGTGTGACGGTCTCCTGGAACAGCTCGTCGCGCAGGAGGCCGTCGAGGATCTGCTCCAGGCTGACGCGGGCGGGGAATCGAACGGCCGTTCTCATCGGACTCAGCACGATAGAACGGCTGTTCGGCGTGTCAAGGGTACGGCTATTCGGACCGTATTTCGTCCTTCAGCGTTGCGCGCGGTGATGTTCCGCCGGCTGCTCGCGATCGTGATCGCGCTCGCGATGCTCGCCCCGCAGGGCGCGCCAGCCGCGGCGTCGGCCATACCCGAGGCGCCGAACTGCCCGATCTATCCCGACAGCGATGTGTGGCACTCGAGCATCCAGAACCTGCCGGTGCATCCGATGAGCGCGACGTGGCTCGCGAACATGGGCGGCCCGTCGCGACTGCTGCATTCCGACTTCGGCGGCCCATACGGGTACCAACTACAGGTCGTCGACAACACGACGCCCACGCGACGCGTCGCGTTCGATTACGCCGACGAGAGCGACAACGTCGGGTATCCGTTCACCGCGAGCACGCCGATCGAGCCCGCGAGCGACGCGCATGCGTTCATGCTCAACAAAGACACCTGCCTGCTCTACGAGCTCTTCGCGGCGTCGTGGAACGGCGGTAATCCGACCGCAGGGTCTGGCGCGGTGTTCGATCTCAAGACGTACGCGCTTCGGCCTTCGGGCTGGACGAGCGCGGACGCTGCCGGTCTACCGATCTGGCCGGGCGTGCTGCGGTACGACGAGATCCTGCGCGGCGTGGTGGATCACGCGATCCGGTTCACCGCGCAGCGCACCGACCGGAGCTTCGTGTGGCCCGCGCGGCACCAGGCCGGCGCGGCGTTCGACGCATCGTAGCCGCCGATGGGCGCGCGCTTCCGTCTGCGATCGGACTTCAGCTTCGCGGGGTACAGCGCGCAGACGCAGATCGTGCTGCTCGCGATGCAGCGGTACGGTCTGATCCTTGCGGACAACGGATCGAACTGGTTCTTCGAAGGGAACGTTGCGCCTTGGCCGGACCAAATCGTCTCTGAGCTGAAGCGCATACCGGCTGGCGCGTTCGACGCTGTGGACGCATCTCGCTCATGGTCGATCCCAACTCGGGTCTCGCGCGCGGCGCTGCCGGGGCTCCACTCGAGGCGGGGTGGCACTCTCGCTGGCAGAGCCAATCGAACTACTTGATCATGTCGCCGGCGCAGGTCGCCGACTTCTGGATCAAGTTCACGAACACGGGGACCGAGACGTGGACGCGCGGCGTTTGGGGACGTCAGGCGAACCTCGGCCTCAACCGCGACGACAAGGAGCCATACCGGCTCGGCATGGCCGCGGATTGGCTGTGGGACGACCGGATCGCGTCGACGACCGCGCCGACCGTCGCACCCGGTGAGGTTGGCGAGTTCCGCTTCAAGGTGCGCGCGCCCATCGCGCGTGGCATGTATCGACTCAATCTGCGGCCGGTCATCGATGGCACGGTGTGGCTCGAAGATCAGGGAGTGTTCTGGATCATCGACGTCCGCTAGCTCAGCGGCGCGTCCGCTAGCCCAGCTGCGCGACGAGGCCTTCATCGGGGCCTAACTCGAACGAGCTCCGCAGGTTCTCCTCGGCAGGCTCGCCCGAGGTGGACAGCACGACTGCAGCGGTCTCGGGCAGAGCGATTCGTTGCGACTTGTCGAGGAAGTTGAGCGCGATCAGGAGTCGTTCGCCTTCGCCCTCGCGCACGTACGCGAGTACGCCACCTGGCGCTGGGTGCGTGCGATACGAGCCGGCGCGTAGCGCGGGCGAGCCACGACGGAGCTGGATGAGCCTGCGGTAGAACGAGAACATCGAGCTCGGGTCGTCGCGCTGCGCCGCGACGTTCACGCGCTGCGCGTCCGGCGCGAGCGGTAGCCAGGGCAAGCCGGTCGTGAAGCCCGCGTTCGGAGTCGCGTCCCACTGCATCGGTGTTCGCTCCGGGTCGCGTCCGTCGACATCGACGATGCGCGCCGGCGGAACGGCGACGTCGGTCATGCCGATCTCCTCGCCGTAGTAGATGAACGGCGTGCCGCGCAGCGTGAGCAGCATGAGCGCCGCGACGCGCGCGCGTTGCGGTCCGTAGCGGCTCGCGGCACGGGACCGGTCGTGATTCGAGAGCGTGTAGTCGGGCCAGGCGTGGTGCGGCAGCAGGCGCTCCCACGCCTCGACGATGCCGCGAAATCGTTCGGCGCTCCAGGGCTACCGAAGACAGTTGAAGTTGAACGGCATCTGCAGCTCGTCGTCATTCCCGTAGTAGCGCACCAGATTCGAGAGCTTCCGCGATGAGACCTCGCCGACGGCCATGCGGTCGTCGTATTCATCGAGGACACGGCGCCAGCGCCGGTGGATCTCGTGCACCTCGTCGAGCTCCCAGTTCCGACGCGGCCGTCGCTTCGCGAAGAGTCGCGGATTATCGCGGAGCCGCTGGTCCTTCACCAGGCTGTGCGCGACATCGATGCGGAATCCGTCCACGCCGCGGTCGAGCCAGAAGCGCATCACCTCGTCGATGGCACGACGCACGTCTTCGCTCCACCAGTTCAGGTCAGGTTGCTGTGGGAGGAAGTGATGGAGGTAGTACTGACCGGTCGCGGGATCCAGCGACCACGCCGAGCGCTTCTCCGCCGCCCCGAACACGGCGCGCCAGTTGTTCGGCGGCCCGCCGTGGCGCGGATCGGCCCAGACGTACCAGTTCCGCTTGGGATTGTCGCGCGACGATCGCGATTCGACGAACCACGGATGCTGGTCCGAGGTGTGATTCGGCACGAGGTCGACGAGGACCCGGATCCCGCGTCGATGCGCCTCCGCGAGGAGATGATCGAACTCGGCGAGCGTCCCAAAGATCGGATCGACGTCGCGGTAGTCGGACACGTCGTACCCGAAATCGGCCATCGGCGATCGATAAAAAGGCGAGATCCAGATCGCGTCGATGCCGAGCGACGCCGGCGTGCCGTCGTTCAAATGGTCGAGGCGCCGCGTGATCCCGGCGAGATCGCCGACACCGTCACTGTTCGAATCCTGGAACGATCGTGGATAGATTTGATAGAAGACGCCCTCGCGCCACCACGCTCCGCTCACGCGCCAGAGCCTAGCGGCGGTCGCGGCACGCCCCCTGCAGCCTCAGGGGGCGGGGGGTCGCCAATGAACGCGAAGCAGACACCGCGCAACCAAGACGGGCAGTCCCCGACACGCGAGCCGGAGAAGACCGCGCAGCGCCTCGAGCAGAACGCCGACGAGCAAGATGGCGAGGCGGATCGCGCGCGTACCGAAGAGAAATCACGTGAGGCACGCGATGGCTCGCGTCGCGAGGTGCGTTTCGGCGGCTAGCGACTAACCTCGTCGCCGTGAGCTCGCGAATGCGCATCCTCGTGGTGGATGACGACGCTCGTCTCGCCGCGTCGCTCCAGCGCGCGCTGGCGTACGAGGGACACACCGTCGAGGTCGCGGCCGAGGGTCCCGGCGCGCTCGTCGCCGCGCGCGATCGGCCACCCGATCTCGTCGTCCTCGATGTCATGCTGCCCGGTCTCGACGGCGTCGAGGTCTGCCGTCGTCTGCGTCAGGGGTCGGACGTGCCGATCCTGATGCTTACCGCGCGCGATGCGATCTCCGACCGCGTTAGTGGCCTGGATGCGGGCGCCGATGACTATCTCGTCAAGCCGTTCGCGTACGACGAGCTCCTCGCGAGGGTGCGCGCGCTGTTGCGGCGGCGCGAGCCACGCGGCGGCGAACTCCTCCACTGCGCGGACCTCGTCATGGACATTTCCGCGCACGAGGTCCGGCGCGGCGATCGTCAGGTCGAGCTGACGGCGCTGCAGTTCGACGTGCTCGAGCACTTCCTGCGGCATCAGCGCCAGGTGCTCGAACGCGATCAGCTCCTGCAGGCGGTCTGGGGCATCGAGAGCGACGCGATCTCGAACGTGGTCGACGTGACGATCGCCGGTCTGCGGTCTCGGCTCGAGATGGAGCAGCAGCCTCGCTTGCTGCACACGGTCCGCGGCGTCGGCTACGTTCTGCGGGAGCCATAGATGCCACTGCGACGACGACTCGCGCTGTACGGCACCGGCGTCGCCGCGGCCGGCATGCTCGTGTTCGTCGTGCTGCTGTCCGGGCTCGGGGCGAACGGCGCTCGTGCCGATCAGGACCGCACGCTGAGCGCGCTGGCTGATTCCGCCGCCGCGGCGCTGCAGCGCGGCGACGCCACAACGGCGGCGCGACCCCTCGTCGTCACCGATCTCCGGACCGGCACCGACCCGTTCGTTCTCGTGCTCGATGCGAACGGGACAGTTCGCTACGCGTCGGGTCTGCTCGCCGGCGCGCCACCACGTATTCCGGCGGCGGTCGTCGTCGAGGCGAGTCAGCAGGGTCGCTCGGTCGCGACGGTTGCGGCCGACCTCGCCAAGGTCGACGGGGACCAGCCCGCGCTACGTCTCGTGGCGGTGAAGTGGTCGAGCTCGAATGACGGTGGGATCGTCGTCGCTGGTCAATCCACCGCCTTCGTGACGAATCAGATCGGCGGCCTCCGCTTCTTCCTTCTGTTCTCCGCGATCGTCACGCTCATCGCGGTCGCGATCGTGTCGTGGCTCGTCGCGGGACGCGCGGTACGGCCACTCGTCACGCTGGCTGAGACCACCGGCGCCATCGGTACGACCGGCGACCTGACGAAGCGTCTTGCGCCGAGCACCACCCGCGACGAGGTCGGCCGGCTGACGACGAGCTTCAACGCGATGCTCGAGCGGCTGCAGTCCGCGCAGGCCGAGCTCGCCGCCGCGCTCGCGGCACAGCAACGTTTCGTCGCCGACGCGTCGCATGAGCTCCGCACGCCGCTCTCGACGATCCGGACGAACGCGGAATTCCTGCGCGAGCGACCGGATGCCGCGGCGAAAGACCGCGCCGCGGCGATCGCCGACGTCGTCAGCGAGGCGGAGCGGATGAGCAAGCTCGTTGACGGATTGCTCGTGCTCGCGCGCGCCGATGCCGGCGTCGCGGTCGAGCGGCGACCCGTCGACATGCGTGCCGTCGCAACCGAGGAAGCGCGGCGTTTTCACCCGCCGGGACGCGTACGCGATGAGCTGCACGACGTTCAGGTCAGCGCGCAGGGGTCGGCGCTCGTCTTGGGCGACGCCGACGCGCTCGGCCGCGTCGTGCGCATCCTTCTCGACAACGCCTTCCGGCACGGCAGACCAACGGTCGCGATCACGGTCGCGAGACGCAACGGCCATATCCAGCTCGAGGTCCGCGATGCCGGACCCGGGCTGCCGCCGGCGAGCGAGGAACGGATCTTCGAGCGGTTCTACCGCGCCGATCCGGCGCGCAGCGGGGATGGGACCGGCCTCGGCCTTTCCATCGCTCGCGCGATCGTCATGGCTCACGGTGGCACGATCCGCGCGACGAATGCCGAGGCTGGCGGCGACGTGGTGACGGTCGACCTGCCCGCGCTCTAACAACGCGGCGGCCTGAAAGCGCGGCCGGAAAGCGCGGCCTGAATCAGGCCTTTTGTGACACTCATGCAAGGCTCATGTTCGGCTAACGGGGCGCTCATGCGGCGGGTCGAGGATCGTCGCATGGACAGTTCTCGCCGACCGGCCGATGAGCTTCTCGAAGTCGTCCGCGTGCTCCTGCTCGTGCAGGGCGCGCTCCTCGTCGCGTCGACGAGCGAGGCGCTGTTCTGGGGTCTCGTCTTCCCAGGTGCGAACGGCTCGTCGGTCGTGCTGAGCGGCGCGGCGGCTGTGGCCATTCTCGTCGCGCGCGCGCGCCTGCGCGCCGACCGCCTCGGGGCTC
>Ga0137389_10002578_pt1 | contig 11051 bp, 10 predicted proteins | sample 15con2h14BmetaG_FD_104645 | JGI IMG/M metagenome (GOLD analysis project Ga0137389, IMG submission 104645) | Vadose zone soil microbial communities from Angelo Coast Range Reserve, California, USA - 15con2h1.4B metaG | ecosystem: Environmental > Terrestrial > Soil > Vadose zone > Saprolite...
ATTGGCTTTTTGCAGTCTCGCCTCGACCCGCACGTGTTCCGGCAGGGTTTCTGGCACCATGAAGATTGCCAGCAGAGAAGCCACGAGCGCGATACCAGCCGAGAGTAGAAAGGGACTACTCAAGCCCAGGGTTTGAGCGAGCAAGCCTCCGAGGGCCGGACCCAGTGCGAAACCGACTGCCTGTGCCGTCGTGAGCAAACCGATCCAGCGCCCTTGCTTCGAGAGCGGGATTGTATCGCCCACCATCGACATCGCGGCAGGTATCAAGCCAGAAAGCAACATGCCCTAAACAAAGCGTAAGGGAATGAACAGGAGCGGCACATTGACGAACGCCAGCAGCAGGTTGGTGACGATAAAACCGGCCAGCGAGATGAAGAGGATGGGTTTGCGACCAATGCGGCCAGACCATATTCCCATTGGCGTGCTCAAGAGGAACATCCCCAGACCAAAGGCCCCTTCCATCAACGCCAGCATCTCAGGTCCCAGCCCCAGGGCTTGCAAGCGCTGTGGGAAGACGGGAATGATCACGGCAAAGCCGGTCATCATCAGGGTGACGCAGCCCATCAGGAACACCAGAGCGGCGGTGATCGATCGCGATTTTTTCGCAGGGGAAGCCGCAATGGGTCTTGCTCTCACTACATGCGCCATCGGGACGGTGACTGTATCACGATCGAGGAGCCCTGTAGCCATCTGTTGCATCCTTTCCGATCTCAGAGAAGTGAGCGACAACACCCTTGCGCGCATATCCTCTCCCATCCTTGACGCTTGTTGTGCTCTTTCCTTCTCGCCTATATAACTTGCAATTTGCAAGTAACCTCTATATATCTGTTCTTCCCGACCTTCCCAAAACCGGAAATCAGAGGCCGCTGCACTCTCAGACACATGGGGAGATCAGACATTCCAGAAAAAAACAGCAAGGCTCACGACGAGAACCCTGCTGTTTTGCGGAAGTTCGGGGGAGCGCTCCGCTGCGTGTTACCTTCCGCAAGGGAGCAGTGCTAGACGAATTGACCAAGAAGACTCTTCTCGCCTACAAAAACAGAGCTGCCGCTTTGCACCGTTTCACGCATGAGCCGGATCATCTGCTCTCTCTCGGCCTTCATCAGGGCAATCCAGGCGGCAGGGGCAGCGGTGTGTGGATCGTGCTCTGCACTCCAGTTCGCCATTTCCACTAAGACAGGGATGAGATCCAACCCTTTTTCCGTCAGGACATACTCCTCTTTTCGCTTATCTTGCTCAGAGAGCTTTTTCACCAGAAGGCCTTGGTGCTCCAGATGAGCGAGGCGGCTGGCGAGAATGTTGGTCGCCATCCCTTCTTCTGACGCTAAAAATTCCCCATAGGTTTTCTTCCCAAAGTAGACGATATCACGGATGATTAAAAGCGACCACGGATCGCCAAACAGCTCTAAGGCAAAGTTGATTGGGCAGTCCGAGCGTCTTTGGTGTTTGTGTTTCATGTTCTCGACTTCTTCACTTCCCTCTTAAGGCGGAGGCCGCCCAGGAATACCTGCTGCAAAACTCACTCTTCACTCTTTCTCATCTCTCAGATGGAGTTCTCCTCTCCCGGTGTCCAAGATAGTACTCGCTCTTATTCCGACCGGCAACGTGCCTTGAAATGGGTCTTGCCAACGACGCTGCGCGTCTACGGACTGCGTCCGTCAGGCAAGACCACAGGCAGTACTGCGTCCTTCTTGTAAGCCAGCTTGTCAACGAACTGCGTTCTAGCTGCGCTCAGACAAGCTGCAAGGAGTGCGCTTCGCTCAGGCAAGATGCAAGGAGTGCGCTTCGCTCAGCCGGTCGGAAAGGTAGTACTCGATCTTATTCCGATCGGCAACGGACTGCGTCCTAGCTTCGCTCAGCCGGTCGGAAAGGTAGTACTTGCAAATCACAAGTGAAGACACTCTCTTATTCTCAAACCAGGAAACAAAAGCGGAAATGCTGGAAGCGTGGGAAGTCGAGGAGACGCCCATCTGGCTGACGTGGCAGGAGATCAGGGCGCTGGACGAGACGCTGCAGGAGACTGGGGGGTTCCGGGAGATGTTGAAGGGGACGTTTTCCAGCGCGAGGAGTTAAGAGAGGGAAACACGCCGTTTAGACAGCATTCACTATCCACCAGCCCTTTTTACCTTATATCCCAGCTCGCTCAGCCTGGTCTGCACCTTATCGCAATGATCGCCCTGAATCTCGATCACGCCATCCTTGACGGTGCCTCCGGAGCCACATAGTTTCTTCAGTTGCTGCGCGAGCGCCTCTAACGCTTGATTGCCGGCAGGTACGCCGGTAATTACGGTGACAGTCTTGCCGCCGCGATGTTTGCGGTCGCGCATGATGCGTACGATACCATCGCTCTTTTTCGTTGTAGGGGATGGTGATTGGTCGCAACGACAATGTTTATATGGCTGTCCGCACACGGGACAGGTATTGCTATCGGTGGAATAGACCAGGCGATCCGGCATATCAGGTTCCTTTCTACTCTTCGCCCTGCCTCATAAACCCGGCTCAGGAAATTGTATCATACACAGAGAAGAGCAGGAATTGCCCTGGGATTTGGGTGCAATGAGACGCCGACCGAACTGGATACGGCCCGAAACTGGCGGATGCGCAGCGCGGGATACAAGGAAGAAGATATAAAAGGAATTATGGGCAGGAACTGGCGTAGGTTCCTGGAACGAGCATTACCGGCATAATATAGGAAACAACCTGACACGGATTCCAGCGCGGAAACGTATTATACCTAGACGTACTTGGAAAAGTAAAAGAAACCCCAGGACCAACCATGCTGGAAATGCAAGAGCTTATTTCTGGCCGCTACCGCCTGCGACAACGCTTGTGTCGCGGGGGCATGTCAGATGTATACCTGGCTTACGATGAGCTGATGCATCGTGATATAGCCATTAAACTTGTCAGTAGTGACAATACTGAAAACATACAACGACTGCATCGCGAAATACAAACCATGGGCATACTCTCGCACGACCATATCCTGCCTACCCTGGATTATGGTACACACGGTTCATATCATTACCTGGTAACGCCGTACATGAGGCGAGGAAATTTACGTGAACGTATCGCACAGGGCAGCTTAACGCAGGAGGAAGCAGGAAACATCCTTGCACAAATAGCAAGCGCGCTGCAGTTGGCGCACGATCACCGTATCCTGCATCGAGACATCAAGCCCTCAAATATTTTGCTTGATAATAGCGACGAGCGGCACGTCTATCTCGCGGATTTTGGGTTGGCAAAATTAATCGGAGGGGGGAGCGATATCACGCAAACGGGCTGCTTGATAGGCACTCCCGAGTGTATGGCCCCTGAACTGGCTAACAGCCCGGAAAGCGTGAGCAGCGATATCTATGCTCTCGGCGTCTTGCTCTACCAGATGCTGGCGGGACGGCCTCCATTCACAGGCAATACCCCTCTATCGGTGTATTGGAAGCACCTGCGAGAGCAACCGGAGCCACCTTCCCACATCAACCCGGCTATCTCTCATTCTGTGGAGCAGGTTATTTTGCGTGCATTGGACAAGGACCCGCAGCGGCGTTTCCAGAGCGCAAGAGCGATGGCCCAGGCGTATGCAAATGCGCTCGCAGGTACTGAGGGTTCGGAAATCATATTTGCACAGGCAACTGTAACAATATATGAGGTAGGCAGTAGTAGATTACCAGATTTTTTGAGGCAAACCGTGCCAGGATGGCAACAACCCCACCGCAACAAGAGCATTGCGAGACTCATGGTAATAGTGCTACTGGTTATTCCCTTATCATTGGGGTTCTTACTGGCTAGAGGCAGCACCCAGGCGCCTTCAGTTTTAAGCGCAAGCGCACAGCTCCCCAGCAAAGCCTTACCAGCACACATTTCACCCAGGCATGTATTGCGACGCACCCCAGCAGCTCATGAATTGAGTGGGATCATCATCTATGCACAGCCTTTTGTACACTCTTCAGCTCAACATAAGCATAAGCACGAGCACAAACACAGACACTAGAACGGGAAGAGGAATGGTGATGAACATACAATCGCTGACTGTAAGAATTGACATGTGATGGAGATGGTGAATATACTGCCTGTAGAGTCCACGTGAGATCGCTCGTGGCAGAGGGGTGGAAATGCGTATTCAAGGAATGTAAGAGCACATGGCCGGATTGGAAGGTACCTCATTAGGCCGCTATCGCCTGCAAAGCCGCTTAGGCCGGGGTGGTATGTCGGAAGTCTATCTTGCCTATGACGAGCTCATGCACCGTGATGTAGCCATCAAGGTCGTGAGCAGTAGCCACGTGGATTACATCGAACGTTTTCAGCGCGAAGCCAAGGCTATTGGCAATTTGCACCATAACCACATCCTGCCCGCCTTCGATTATGGTGAACAGGGACCCTGGCACTACCTGGTCATGCCGTATATCGAGCATGAGACCCTGGGCGAGAGGCTGGATAGAAGAGGAGGCCGCTTATCATTAGAAGAAGCCGGTGAGATGCTCCATCAAATTGCCAGCGGCCTACAGTATGCCCACGAACATGGAATTGTGCATCGCGATATCAAACCCTCAAATATTCTCTTGCGCGATGATCACCATGCTTACCTGGCGGATTTCGGGCTGGCAAAGGAGATGAATGAAAGGGGTAGTGTCACACAAACCGGGGTTTTGCTAGGGACTCCCGAATATATGGCACCAGAACTGGCCGATGCCCCTGCCTCTAAGAGCAGTGATCTTTATGCGCTTGGCATATTGCTCTACCAAATGGTTACCGGGCAGTTGCCATTCACAGCTAAAACGGCCCTGGCCGTCTATATGAAGCAGATGCACGAACAGCCGGCACCCCCTTCGCGTCTTAACCCTGCTATTCCTCCTGAAGTTGAACATGTCATACTGCGTGCATTGGACAAAGACCCGCGCCGTCGTTATCTCACGCCCAATGCATTAGCGTATACCTACCTGGAGGCTTTAAGCACTTCAAGACAAACGCAGGAAATCATTCCAGGCAGCGCTTCAGCGGCAAGAGTCCAGGCGGTTCTAGATGGCGCCAATGCAATAGCACCCCTCTACGAGGTCAACAACATAGAAGAGGAGCTACCTCAAGTACCGGGGGCGAGGCACGCGCCGGCAGAACCACTTTTTGGAGAAGTGAAAATATCCCTTGCAGCTACATCTTCAGTTGCACCTTCTCCCCTTGCTGTCGAGGAAGAAAAGCTTGTGCTTCCTGTGTATCAATTTAATGCCGACGTACCCGCGGCAACTGGAGAGACGCTCATCCAGCACCCTGGCAAGTCGACTCCTCCCATAGCCGGGCCGCTGCCTGCAAGACGTGCGAGAAGTGCATCTTATAACCGGAACGTCTTTGTGGTTACCGGCTACATGGGCATTAGCTTCCTGCTGATCATCATGGCAGTAATCCTTTTCGCCGTCTACGACTACAATAGTAATAGACTTGCAAAGAATACAACAACTGTACCAGCAAAGGCTGCACCAATCAGGATCGATGTGACAAGGACAGTAAGCACGCCTGGAACGGCAGCCAGCGTCGCGGCGCTGAGCAATGAAGAGCAGGCAGTTGCAACCGAACGCGCGATTACCAGCAGTGCGCCTCTACTGACAGATGATCTGAGCAGCAGCATCATCGGTGGCTGGAACGTCGATACTACGTCATGCATTTTTACCGGTGGAACGTACCACGTCGTAGTAAAACAGGCCAATTTTCTTGTGCCATGCGAGTCAAATATCTTAACCTATGACAATGCGGCTTTCCAGGTAGATGTCTCGCTGCTCTCAGGCAGTTACGCGGCTTTGATCTTCCGTGCCAACGGCCAGCAATTTTATGACTTTGGGATCAATAATCTGGGAGAGCTTTTCTTTCGCCGCCACGATGTCAACGCTAATGGGCAAGGAATCTATACATATCTCATACAAGCTACGCCCAACAGCGCGATTGCTGCTGGCAGCCAGAAGAACACGCTGCTCGTAATCGCCAACGGGAGTGATTTCAAACTATTCATCAATGGCGTCTTTGGTGGAGAGCTACAAGATAGCACCTATATTGGTGGAGAGGTTGGATTTGACGCCGGAACAACGCCTTCAGTTAACAGAGCTGAGGCCAGTTTCTCTAATTTCAAGGTATACCAGGTTTCGTGAGCACCTCAATCAAAGTGTACCAGGTTTCGTGAGCGCCTCAATTTCTCATAATTCTCCATAGAATATCCCCTCTTAGTAAGGTTTATATAGATTTATTATTGCCATCTTGCTAAAACCACGTTATGATATGCTTTAGGGCGATAACCCTCCAAGATACTACGTTCGTGAAGGAAGAAACATGCAACCGAATAAAACTCCAGCTGGCGTGGCGGCACACACCGGATTCGCACGCTTTCTTGATGCCTGCCATCACCGGCAACCCGATGCTACGCCTGTCTGGTTCATGCGCCAGGCCGGGCGCTGCCTCGCCGAGTACCGCGAATTGCGCAAGAGTTACGATATTCTCACCATGGCAAAGACACCAGAATTGTGTGCGCAGGTTACACAGATGCCCGTCAAAGAATTTGGCGTTGATGGCGCAGTGCTTTACGCCGATATTATGCTCCCCCTGGAGGGTATGGGCGTCTCGCTAGAGATACAGCCGGATGTTGGTCCAATCATCCATAATCCTATCCGCTCCATGCGGGATGTTGAAGCCTTGCGTATCATTGATGCTGGAGAAGCGACACCCTTTGTTATGGAGGCGATTCGACTCGTGCGGCGCGAACTGGCGGGGAAACAGGCAGTGATCGGCTTCTCAGGAGCACCTTTCACGCTGGCCTGCTATTTGATCGAGGGTCGCCCCTCACGTGACTATGGCATTGCCAAGTCGTTGATGTACGGGCAGCCGGGGACCTGGCATGCTCTGATGAACAAGCTGACCGAGGTAGTTTCACGCTACCTTGTTGCGCAGGTAGAGGCGGGTGTCGATGTTGTGCAGGTATTTGATAGCTGGGTTGGAGCGCTCGGCCCCGGCGCATACAAGCGCTTTGTGCAGCCATACACACAGCGCGTCTTCGAGGCGGTCAAACAAACCGGTACACCCTCCATTCATTTTGGCACGGGCACAGCCAGTTTGTTGGAGTTGATGGCGCAGGCTGGCGGAGACATTATCAGCGTCGACTGGCGCGTGAACCTCGACGATGCCTGGGCACGGATTGGCTACGAGCGGGGTATCCAGGGCAACCTCGACCCCTCGTTATTGCTGACTTCGTGGGATGTCATCGAGGAAGGCATGCGTGACGTGCTGCGGCGCGCGGATGGGCACCCTGGACATATCTTTAATCTGGGGCATGGCGTACCGGCAGACACGCAGCCAGCGATGCTGCGCAGGCTCGTCGATGCGGTTCACGGAGCAACGCAGCGATAGAAGTAAGGATACAAAAGAATGACGAATGCTCACATTGGGGTGATGCTGATGACCTACGGCTCACCGGCGACCCTCGACGATATTCCCTTATACTTGAAAAACGTGCGCGGAGGACGCCCTGCCGACGAAGAACTCATTACAGAATTTCGACGGCGCTACGCGCTTATAGGTGGCTCACCGCTGCTGCGCATCACGCGCGAACAGGCTGCCGCTCTCCAGGAGGAGTTGAATAAACAGCATCCTGGCGGCCCGGTATTTCACGTTGTTGCCGCTATGCGATTTGCCCCGCCATTTATTGCCAACCTTGTGCCTGAGACTGCTGTGGGTGCGCAAAAGCTGGTCGGTGTGATTATGTCGCCGCAGTACTCGCCAATCATTATGAGCGGCTATGTGCGTACGTTGGAGGATGCTGTAGAAGAGCTGCACCGCGATGATCTCGAACTGAAGATCGCCGGGGACTGGCATCTCCAGCCCTATTTCTTGCAGGCGCTGGCCGAACGTCTGCAACAGGCGCTCGACCGTTTTCCGGCAGAGGTGCGAGAAAATGTCCCCGTGTTACTGACGGCACATAGTATGCCTAAGCGCGTGGTAGAGAAAGAGCTGGATTACATCAACCATCTCAAGGAGACAGCAGCCATGGTGGCAGCGCTGGCCGGTCTTCCCGCTGAGCGCTGGAAGTTCTGCTACCAGAGTGCGGGCCATACTCCTGAAGAATGGCTCAAGCCGGACTTTGCCGATATTATGCCCGAACTAAGCGCTGCCGGGTACAGGCACGTATTGATTGCGCCGGTGCAATTCCTGGCTGACCACCTTGAGATTCTCTATGACATCGAGATTGCTGCGCGACAGCAGGCAGAAGAACATGGTATGCAGTTTGCGCGTACCGAGTCGCTGAATACCTCTCCGCTGTTTATCAAGGCGCTGGCCGAGGTAGTGAACGAGACGCTGGCTACGACAACAAATTCGCAATAGCCACTATCTCAGCATTGCTTAACTGACCCGCGATTTGAATACCCACGCCTTTCTCCGTCCAGGTCAGCGTCGTTGTACCGCTTGATGATGAGAGGATTGCTGTCGTTCCACGCAGGCTGAGATGCTGACCGGAGGTAGGCAAGTTTGCCAGGGACTTTCCCTCGGAGATTGCGAACGTAGTATTACCCTTGACGTAGTTGAGCGTAAAGATCTGGTTACCCGGGGCGCCAAGTACATCTACGCCTTGTGATTGATACTGGCTTTGGGAGGCTGGAATGCTCAGCAGGTGATAGCCTGCCTGCTGCTGCGCTTGCGCCAGGGTGATTGTACCTGTACCCGGCGTCGTGTTTTTCGGGAACGGCAGAACCTTGACACCAGAAGGAGGTACGAAGGTGAAGAGATTGGCATCAATCGGCTGATTCAGTGCGAGCGATGGCAGGTTAAGCGTCACCTGCCCCAGGCCCTGGATCGTCAGCTTTACCCTGAGGGGAAGTAGACTTGTCTTATCGAGATAGGCATCGCCAAAGTAATTGAAGTTACTTGAGCCTGTGCTACCCGATGCTGGCGACTCAACGCTTATGTCATAAGCAGCGTGTCCATTAATGCTGGCATTAGAAGAGACCAGCGTGCCATTACCATGTGCAAAGACAGATTGGATGATGTTCATGATAGATTCGTTCTGATCCTGACCTACCCCTCGGCTGCTGGTAGGCGTACCATTATTGTTGCTGGCGCTGCCAGTATAGACTACCTGTTTCGCCGGGTCATATTGCCAGACCTGTTTCCCATCGGTAACGGTAACTGTACCAGCCGCTATCTGTGTAATAGTGGATTGGAGCACGACTGTGCGGCTCTTGCCTGGCGCTTCGTTCCAAACTTCGGTATTAACGATACCATTGACGCCTGGGCCAACGACCGTTACGTCGAAGACACCATGCAATGTTTTAGCGGCATTGAGATTTTTTCCCACTTTTGTCAACAGTTCTTGCCCTTGCCTGGGCGCTGGTGTGGGCGTTGCCGGTGCCTGTGATGTGCTGGAGCCTGCACACGCGCCCAGGATCAACGTGAGTAGGATGGTAAAGAGTAGAGTAGCCCTCCAACGATAGAGAGACATAGAAAGAAAGCTCCTTTATATCCGGTTTATTTCATACCGTAGTATAGCACGAACGAAGGGAGTTGATGAATCTGGTCACTACGAAAGTTCTTCTACCAGGGCCTGTAACAGCTCTTTATCTTGCTCTTCGAGGACTGTGCGTGGATCGAGCAGGAGCATGTCGCGTAGGATGCGAACGATGATAGGAGGACTGTGCAGGCGTAAACGCTTCGCCAGTTCATCCAGAGGCATGGATACATCCTTGGCATCAAGAGCCAGTAGTGTGGTAGGAAGAGTGTCGCCGGGCAGCGACCCACCGCCAACGGTCGACTCCCCGCGCTGCGTGTGTGCCTGGACACCATGCTGCTGGAGTCTTGAGGCCCAGCTTGAGGCGCGGCCGGTGAGCTTCGCAGGCGATGCTGAGATCATGCGCCAGATAGGAATATGGGTTTCGGCCTCGTCGCGCTGGTAATGGCGCAAGGTTGCTTCGAGGGCAGCCAATGTCATTTTATCGATACGAACGGCACGCATGAGTGGATGCCTGGCTATACGGTCCAGCACCCCCGCCTTGCCGGCGAGAATGCCAGCCTGTGGGCCACCCAGCAGCTTGTCACCAGAGAAACAGACTACATCCGCGCCTGCGGCAATGCTCTCTTGCGGCATCGGCTCATGCCCCAAACCATAGCGTTCACTGGCAAGTAAACACCCGCTGCCTAAGTCGTCCATTACCAGCAGCCTATACTGACGGGCCAGTTCGGCCAGCGCGCTCAGCGGCGTCGATTCGGTGAAGCCGGTCATTTGAAAATTGCTGGGGTGAACCGTTAACAGCAGGGAAGTACGCTCGCTAATAGCCACCTGATAATCACTCAGGCGGGTGCGATTGGTTGTGCCGACCTCTACCAGTTGACAGCCGCTTTGCCGCATCACATCGGGTACGCGGAAACCGCCGCCAATCTCGACCAGTTGGCCGCGTGAGATGATGACCTCGCGCCCGGCAGCCAATGCACTGAGCGCCAGGAGTACCGCTGCCGCATTGTTATTTGTAACGAGAGCGGCCTCTGCGCCTGTCAATTCGCAGAGCAACGCGGCGACATGCGCATGGCGGGAGCCGCGTTCCCCCGCTTCTAATTCGTATTCCAAATTAGAGTAACCGCCAGCCACTCGTTGTACCGCTTGCAAAGCTTCCTGGCTCAAAGGCGCTCGCCCCAGGTTCGTATTGATGATAACACCGGTGGCATTAATGACGGGACGAAGATTTGGCCGCTGTTCGCGCTCCAGGATTTGCTCAGCTGCCATGAGAAGTTCTTGTGGTGAGGGACATAAGGCGCCATCGCGGATATGTGTGCGTGCCTGGGCAATACTGGCGCGTACAGCGCGCAGCGTCATAAAGCGGGAGTGCTGGTGAATGAGCTGCTGTCCCGTAGAAGATTGCAAAAGTTCATCGACGGAGGGCAGGAGCCGGAGTTGTTCCTGGTCAACGTTCATGAGCCACCCAGTCCAATCAATCGTCTTGCAATCGAAGACGTTAATGCAATGAATAATACATGGTAATCGCCAGGCTATTGGCAACCTTTCCCATGATCGCGCGCAGGTCGCCGTCGTTGAGCTTACA
>Ga0137389_10002586_pt1 | contig 11042 bp, 7 predicted proteins | sample 15con2h14BmetaG_FD_104645 | JGI IMG/M metagenome (GOLD analysis project Ga0137389, IMG submission 104645) | Vadose zone soil microbial communities from Angelo Coast Range Reserve, California, USA - 15con2h1.4B metaG | ecosystem: Environmental > Terrestrial > Soil > Vadose zone > Saprolite...
CGGAACAGATCCTGAAGCAAGCCCTGGTTCATTGCCTGCGGAAAACCGGTTCGGTCGGGGACGATATCCGTTCCGTGTCCGGATATGATACTTCTTCAAGCGTTCGCCTCGTAATTGCACTTTGATAGAGCGCCATCCACGATTGGGATTCGGCTTGGGGTAATAGCTGAACGAATAAAGATGCGCTAAGTCGTCCCGGATGGCGGCAAACGCTTTCTTTTCATCCCGCCAACTCTTGGCAAAGTAGGCCTTACCGCCGGTAGCCGCGCTCATCCGGTCAAAAACGGCCGTAGAAACGGGCTCAAGCCGAGCCTCGGTGGTGCTTATCATGTAGATGGGTATCCCTGCCGATTGGGCCAGCTCGGCGACATCCTCAGGGGGCACCATGCTGAAATTGTCGGGGCCGTTTGAGAACACTACGATCACCTTTCTTCCCGGATATCGGCCGGCATCCTGAACCGTCAACAACAACGAGTTATAGAGCGCGGCATCGTCCCCAGCCACGCTCGTGCGCACGCCGCGCACCACCTCCGACCGATCGGAGGTCAAAGCCGCGGCCCGGTAAAGGTCGCGGCTATAAGAATAGAAAGCTATTTTGTCCGCGCTTTCCAGGGAGCGAACGAAATCGGCAATGGCATCTTGCGCGAAGACGAAGCCCCGGTACATGTAATTGCTTGTATCGAACAAGATGAAGACATCGGCGCCGGCAAGGGCCGAACTGAGCGTTTCTGGCGGGTCTCCCAAAGCAGAGCCTAACAGCGAATCTTGCAGCCCAGTACGCCCTTGGGCGGACCCGGAGTCGTTGGCACCGTCTTTGCCACCATCCGCAGCAATGTCTACCAATCTGGTTGTAGGGCCATTGCCTTCTTCGAATGTAGCAATACTCTCCGGAATGCCATCTTCGGTGATCGCGAAATCCGAAGGACGAAGACCCGTTACATAGTTGCCCCTATTGTCTGTCACGGCCACATTCAACTCCACCAGATTGACCACAACGCGAAGGCGCGTCGAGTCTTGCTGCGCGCTGGTCCGAAACGTAGAGATAGGCAGCAGGGCTAAGAGTAGCGCCGCGATCAAGAGATATCTTTTTTCCATAGGTTGCATCCTGCATCGCGTCGTGTTGTTTCCTTTGGCTGTAACGGTTCGTTGAACAATTGCGCCAAGGAACTGCTCTAGCGTTGCGATAAACTGTCATTCCTTGACAACGCAACGATCTTGCCTTGCCGGAACTCTTCACCGGTTTCTCGCGCGGCGCGCAGCAGCGCTGGCCAATCCGCGAAATCAGTGGCAAAAATCTTCTCGACCATGCGACGCGTGAGTTCAGGAACTAGACTGTTTAGCATCACCGGTGAATAATTTTTTTCGTCGACAAGGCGGGCCCAGTACAGGTTGTTGGAGTCCCAAGTCTCGGCGAACAAGCGGCTGGCGTTGCCCATGAAAACTGGGGAAGGTGGCAGGTTCAGCAGCTCACGCGCGTAACTCTGCGCGAATACGCGATGTGGCACTCCAAAGTCTCCCGACAAACGTTCCCAGTTGACTTCGTTGGGGTAGCGCTGAGAAAGATTTGCAAGCTCATCATCGGCTGGTCCGAAAGAATTGTGCTCTTGCGGAAACCTTCGTTGATATTCAGCAGCCAAATAGAAAATGTCCGCAGGCATCAACTGCGAGAGCACTTCGGGCAAATGTCCTGAAAGCAAAGCCTGCATCACTCTTTCGGAGCGCCGCGGAATCATACGATCGGACAGGATATTCAAGACCTTATGCCGCAACTCCTCATTTTGAACGGAAGCGGCCAAAAGCTCCTCGCCGCACTGTTGATACAGGCTGACAGCGTGAAGCTCATTTCGGCTCACGTTCCACCATCGCGGCACTACGGCGTTGGTCAAAAGGCCAGGCACCAACTCTCGCCAGATCAGGGCCTGCACGTTTTGTGGCGCGATGAAATCCTGCTCCGCGGTGGCAAGAACGTAAGGTAAATCGGCCAGCGATCCGACCAAATGTGCGCCTCCGCCAGCCGGGGAGCCCGCGCCGAACAACTGAGGCGCTTGCCAAAGGCGTTCCAGGCCGATGACAGTGTCTCCCGCAAAATCATGCGACCGAACGAAAAGAGGATTATGGTGGAGAATCTGGGCGCCGGGCGGTTCATAGTAGGCGTAATTGAGGCCGACGAGGGTGTCTCGCAGAAAGGGAGCGAGTTGGCCGCGGGCTTCGGCGAGTTGTTCGGGAGAACGCAGCGACTTAATCATCTTCGCCAGGTTCGTGTGCATCTGCAATTCCGTGTGCCGATTGTTGTAAATTCCCGCCGCCCACTGCTCTCTCTCACTATTTCGGAAAATTGGCTGGGGCATCTCGAATTCTCTTAGTTCCCCGGCCAAAGGGAGCAAGGTTTTAGCTGATACGTTTCCTTGCGCAACTTCGCGCATGCCTTTACCCAGGGCCAAGAGGGTGTCGAGAGAAATCAAACGCTGCTCATCCAAAACAGATCGGATTCTGTTGGCGATCAGTTCATGCACGCGCTGGGCTTCCGGAGTCGACTGTTGGGGTCCCGCAAGCAAATTGATGATTTTGTCCTGAGAAGCATCGGGTTTGCCGGTAGCAGCGAGCAGCAAGTCATTCAGGGCGATGGAACCTGCATCGAAAAGCTGCGTGGAAGAACCGATCTTGTCAAAGGGCCTGATTACCTTTTGCCAAGAATCATTCAAAGCGGCACGAGGGATTTCACCCTGACGCGCCAGTATTTGCCAGAGGCCGATGCTAGCCTGAAAGGTTCCGAGAGCGTTGCCTCGTAGAGGGTTTTTGGAAATACTGCTGAGGGTAGTTACGACCTGAAGGAAGGCAGCGATGGAAGCATCGTCCAAATCTGGAAATTCTGAGAAAATTAAATATTGGTCGCTGAACTGAGAGAACTTGCCGGCCAGCAAAGCCACCGTTTTGGGACTAAGGCGATGCTCCGGAGAGCGCCTGCCGTCGAGTTCACTAAGCATCAGGTAGCTTTGCAAAGGGCCTGTTTCCGTGGGCACCTGAGAAATCCCGAACAAGGCGTCCAGCAATTGATCTGGGTGGTCCCAATGTGCGGCGCGGCGTCCCCAGTCGCGGATAATTTTGGAATCCGTCTTTTGTCGGAAGATTTTCTTCCAGACCTCCACATTTCCAGGAACGTATAGATCGCCGTTGGGTTCCCACCGAAGGCGGGTCACCAGAAGAAACAGACCTGCGTCTTGCCGAAACACGCCCGTTCGAGTGTAGGAAAAAATTTTCCCGCGGAACATCTCATAGAAACGCCGCAGCCGGGCAGGTTCGGTGAAATGACTTTGCTGTGACGGAGGTGCACTTGAGAGGTCGTCGAAATACGCCGCAAGCCAGCCACTGTCCTTTGCGAATAATTTAGGGATGAATTCTCCCGGAGAGTCAGGGCTCGCTCCTACGAGTTCTTTCCACACGGGCGCCGCGGCTGATCCCCCAGGCACAACCACTCGCCCAGATCGAATGCAGATGTGGCTGCCGTAGAAATCCAATGCTGCGGTTTGCGGCATCATCTTTTTCAGCACGTGCGATTGCCGCAACACAGATAGAGTTTCGGCATCCATCCGCGCCAAGGCCCAGTAGAAGCGAGCCAGCTCCGGATCGTCAAAGAGCATGTCCAGTACATCAAGTTTCTTTTCTTTCTTGATCCAGTCGATCTCCACAGCCGGCGCAGGTACGAGCGAGTTCGAGAAGGAATACGTGAAAGCCCGGCCTTCTTGGAGTCCCTTCTCAAGGTCCGGCAGCGGAAATCCCGAGTCGATGGTGAGAAACGCTCTTTGCGGATCGGCCGTCTCCAAGAACGTGCTGCGCTGCCCGCAGTCAGCCCGCGTTCGATAGCCAAGGACTTTCAGCAGTGGCTTCGCCTCATCGCAAGTAGAAACATGAATGACGCCAGCGGAACCTGCCAGAGTCACTAATTCTCGCGCCTGCTGGACATAGCGGGTCAAGAGAATAAGAAATTCTGACCGCCGGCCCCTGTCATAGCCCAATGCGAATACGTTGCGAGCTAGCAAAGGCATAACTTCTTCAGGCGAGACCTTCTGGCTGATCCCCGCCATGCGCAAAAAGGAGCGCAATGGCCCTGGAATCGCAACACTCGCCGATTCGGGTGACCCGACGTTGGCGTCCTCTGATGACAAAGAATCGGTAGGAGCGGTACCCCCAACGGCGGAAGGGAAGCACGAAACTACGGAAAGAGTGCCGGCCAAAAAGGCGGCAAGATGGAAGAGAGACTTAGTGCATCGCTTTGCCGGTGAATCGGTTAAGAGGAGTGTGCGGCGTTTCAAGATTTCCTCCCGAAGCGGAATCGCCCTAGAGGGCACAGTTGAGATGCAGAGAAAGAAGATTTGGACCCCACGCAACAAAATCGAAACGCGTACCTGCGAAGACTAATCGCTTTTCACGACGAAGTCACAATAAATGAGTGAACATGCGAGCCGTGCACCGTGCGAGGGACGGTGGCTTTCTCGACATGAAGCACACGCCCAATAAGCTGGTTTCCTCGCTGGCAGTATTGAAGCCGCAAGCGTTTATGTCAAACCCAAAATTGTCAAAAATACGTTTTGGCAGGATTAAACGAATTTTTCATTGGTAGAGTATTTCCATGGCCGGCGTTTAGGGATTGGGGGCTAAGCTAGGGCGTTAAATTACCCAATGGGATAACGGCTTCTTTTCAGAAAAAACCGATGCCCCGATTTGTTGAAAACATTGATAGTTCGAACACGACAATACATTCAGGGCTGACCTTGGCGCACTCGCTGTGTAATTAAGAACTAAACCACATATGGTGCGCAGCCGCAGCTACCCTCGAAGAAGCCAATGTCATACGCGCTACAATTAAACGCTGCCGCCCAAAGAGTCGGACTCACGGATATTCGGTTGCCCGTTTTCTGACTCAAGACCAGGTACTTGCACGGATCAGATTCCATAGCTGCTGCGTCGACGTGGTTGTACGTCACTAATCGAGGGGAAGCGGCTCGCCGGGAAGCTCGCTTGAGCGGTACAGGGCCTCGACGAGCGCCATGGTTTGAAACGCATCTTCAAAGTGCGACGGCAATGTGGAAATGGATCCTTCAGCGAAGCACTGTAGAGCGCCCATGGTTCCCATGAAAGCGTCGGGGAAATTGTTCCCGCTCACCGGGATATCGCGCCAGCGTGGCGCGTCTGAGCCACGCTCGGCGTACTCGGCTGTGTCTGTTTTTCCTTTGGGGTAGTCCAGGTTGACGCCCATCGTGATGCGCGCACCGCCCTTGAGTCCCTCCCATTGAACGAAGCTATGCTGGCGCTCTGGGCCGAAGTTGTGGTTGTGATTAGTCGCAATGAAGACGCGCTTAGAGTCCCCGTAATCGAGGATGGCGATGGTCTTTGTGGCCGCGAGGTTTGACGTGTGCGGGTTCTTTACGGTTCGTGCGTAAACGCTCTTAGGATTGCCCAGCCACGATCGAATAAGGTCGAAGTAGTGAATGCTGTGATAAAGGATTTCGAGCCTCGGTGAGGTGGCAAGAAACGTCCAGAGATGCCAAGGGGTATACGTGCTGGTTTGGACTTCGATGTCGTGGATTTCACCAAGCAGACCACTACTTGCCAATGCGGCAACAGCGAGGTTATTGGGAGAGTAGCGCAGAGAGAAGTTTACGGCGGCGGTGAAACCCTTGCTCCGGCAAAGGTCGCGAATGACGCGAGCCTCTTGTAGGGTTTCGCCCATGGGCTTCTGGATGAGCACGGTCACGCGGTCGGGTAACTGCGGAAGGATGTGGACAAGCTGTGAGGCGGGAACCGCCACATCGAAGATGGCGTCAAGTGGAGCGAAGCGCACCGCTTCAGCAATGGAGCCGCACGCATGTTGAATGCGACGCTCGGCTGCGAGCGATGCTGCTTTGTCTCCGTCTTGATCCATTAGGCTGATGACGGGGAAACCCGCCTTTTCGTAAGCAGGCAGATGTGCGGCGCGGACGATGCCACCGGCTCCGATGACAACGATGGGACGAACCCGCTTTGGGCGGGGTTGCCGGACTGTTTGAACGGCTGCGGCAATCCGCGCATCAAGACTTTCCGTGGTGGGTGGATTGGGCATCGTTGGATCTCCGTGTGAGATGTCTTTGAAGGCTGCAGCAGGCAGTGGTTCCGCCGAGTGTATCGGCTAATGTTGACCGGGCCGCTCGTGTCCGGAGTTTCTCGAGAGCCCTCCTGATGCTCGTCGCTGCCTGGGCGCCCATGATTGCCGAGCCAGCCTTGTTGAAATGGAAGGCGTCCTCATAGAGGTCGGCATGCTGGGTCATGAGAGCGTGTTGGTCGTCGATGGGAATCCTCTCCGCTTCGATGAAGGCTCGGGCGATCGCATTGCGTTCGTTGATGCGAGGATTGGTGGCGCCATTGGATGCCTCGGGTTTGACCGGGGTGATCGTAGTCCAGATGAGCTTGGCGCGACCTGGGAGTGCCGAAATGGCTCGGAGAAAGATGGGAAAGCCGGATTTGAATTGCGCTTCGGAATATCCCCAACCGTGCAAGCCGTTGTTGAAGTGAACTACGGCGAAAGAAACACTCTGTAGGGCGGCGAACTCGGCAATTTGGCTGGGAAGGCGGGTATCGCCCACGGATGTCGAAGACGCCATGAGGTAGACATTCGCGATGCCGCCGAGATCTTTGGTTACCTGCGGGAAATAATTGCGCGTGATAGAGTCGCCGAGAAGAAGGACGTTGGGCAGCTTGGGGTCAGCGAGTTGCGGACGAACTTCCCAGGTCCACTCGATCTCCTCGGGAATAGAAGTCTGGTCCTGGGCGCAAAGGAGTGTGAACCGAGCCACAAGACTGATAGAAAAAATAGCAAACGTTCGAAAAACGTGGGCTGCAGAGATTTTCTGGAGTTGCGTTCCAATGTGATCTTTACAGCCGTTGTTCATGACGGTTTTCTCACAGCATCTACGCCTTTCAAAGAACGCCCTACACGCTGCTAGCTGCGAGCAGCACAATGGCAACGGTCAGACCTGCGATGCCTGAGCCCAAGAACAGTCTTGCAGAGCGGCAGGCGTGCTTCCACTCACCCGTCAGAACTCCCGCCATGGTAGCGGTCATGATCATGAAGATCTGTAACAGGCCCCATCCTACGGATGTGCCCAGTGCACCGAGGTAGGTTGCGCTCATTCCATACAAACCAAATGCTCCCATCCAGAGAACACCCATCAGGGAAGACCGTAAGAAGTCTGGCGGCGTAGAGCGGAACAAAGCCCAGGTCCGATTTTTGACAAGCAGCCACAAACTGTAGGCAGCGTTGGGAACGAGGCCTCCCGCTAGTGCAACCGGCCAAACTGCGTAAGCGGCGTGAACGGGCTGGTTTCCGAACGATACGGCCGCCTTGGCAATATCTTGCCCAAAGGCAAACGAGTAGTTGAGCATGGGTGCCATGAGGCCACACAGCACGGCAAGAAATATGGCCGCAAAATAGGATCCGTGCGGTGGTCTCTGATGAACGGCGGCCGCACGTTCTTTGATTTGACCGCTCCATGCGGTCAAAAAAATTCCGATCGACATTACGACGACACCACTCAATATCAGCCTTAGTGCATGTTCGTTGGTGAGCGCCCGTTGCTGAACAAAGAGTGGAACCAGCGTTCCGAGAACTGCGCCGAGGCCGACGATGATCGCGTACGCGATACCCAAACCAAGGCGCTTCACAGAAACGCCGAAAAGAATTTGCGCGATTCCCCAGCCGGCACCCAGCAATATCGGAATGGCAAACTGCTGAAGGGTCAGAACTCGATACGTTTCGAACAAACGGCCCACAAAAGCAACGGCGAGTATCCAGGGAATGATTACAAGAGAGACCACACTGAAAACAAGCCACACGTTCTCCCATTTCCAAGCACGTACAAATTTCGACGGAAGCATGCAACTGCCGGACATTAACCCCGCGACCATTACGAGAGAGACTCCCGCCACGACAGGATGTCCCATCAGTGATTCCCGCCCCGGGACAAGTGCAAGTCACAGGATGCACCTGGTTCCTGTGGGGTCTTGTAACAGCCGTCCGCAACCGACGCCGGGAAAACGAAGTGACTGCGCAGGTGCGGAATGTGCTCCAGGAATGAGAGCGCGTGTCCCAGCGCAATGTGATTGAACAAGACGAGGTGCTGGTGCAATTGCCCCATGTCCCCTACGTGTGGAACTACTGGAAGTGAGAACTTTTTCGCAAGTAGACTGACGGTGAGAAACTCGCTCACGCCCGCCAGCCTGGTGCAGTCGGCCTGTACGTAGTGAAGGGCCGAAGCCTGCATAAAGTTCTTGAACACGACTCGATTCGGAATGTGCTCGCCCGCCGCGATCTTAGTGGGGGCGATTTCGCGCGCCAGCACGGCGTGTCCATGAACGTCGTCGGGATGTGTAGGCTCTTCGATCCACGAAGGCCGGTACACGGCAAGGTCGCGCGACATCCGGATAGCGCGTGGAAGACTCCAGCGCTGGTTGGCATCGAACATGAGAGCGCCAGACTCACCAATGCATTCCCGAAGCACGGCAGCTCGTCTTAGATCGCGACGCCCATCGTCGGATCCTACTTTCAGCTTGAAAGCTTTGAAGCCCGAGTCAAGAGCACGTTGGGTCAGATCCCGGACCTTTTGATCGTCGTATGCCATCCATCCCACGGACGTGTCGTAGCCGGGATAGCCACTCTGCAGAATCGGGATGCGTCGGTTGCGGCTGGCAAGTTGGCCCTGCAGCAGTTCGATTGCGTCTTGTTCGCTCAACACCTCTTCCAGATAGCTCAAATCCAGCAGACGAACGACTTCGCTTGGAGCGAGATCGAGAAGCAATTTCCACAAAGGTTTGCACCGGCTTTTGGCCCACAAGTCGAAACAAGCGTTGGTGATGGAAGCCAGCGCGAGATGAACCACACCCTTGTGTGGTCCAAGCCAGCGGAGCGATGGATCGTCTGCCAGCTTGCGAGAGACACGCCCAAAGTCTGCCATGAGCTCTTCAATAGTAGAGCCGGCGAGAGGCTTGGCGAGCATCTCAATCGCTTCGCACACTAGCTTGTTGCCATTGCCGAGTGTGAGTGCGATTCCGGTTCCTCGAAGGCCGTTCTCACCCGCCAACGATGTGACCGCGAAGCTGTATTCAGAATTGGTGTGGACGGAGTCTGTACCCGCTCCAGGAGGCAGCGGAAATCGTGCGTCGTACGTCGAGACCGAACGGATCGCCGCGTCAGGCATCGCCGTCTCCGTCATTGGTTAGCGCGATGCCTTCTCGTTCGAGGTCATCCGGCATGAGAAGTGCGATTCTCCCAGTTGTCGTAAGCTGTCCTGGCAAAGCGGGCCATCGCTTTCTTCACATACTGCTCTGCCACCTCGCCCTCCGCTTAGCGCAGAAGATCGATGATTCGTTGGTGTGCTTCCAAGTCCTTGTCCCACGGAGAGGTTGTTTGCCCGCTGGCGGCGACTCGCATACGCACGAACGCAAAGAACGGCACGAGAAGCCGCCGACTCTGCTCGACGATAAACGGATTGCCGGAGAGTTCACACAGCTCAAGGTGGAATTGAAGGTCATATTGGAGCAGCGCTTCGCAATTCGCCTCGTTTGCGGCGTGTCGCATACGATCCACAGCAGACTGAATCTTCGAGAGGTCGGGGCGAGTTTGCACTGCCAAACGGGCCGCCAATCCTTCCAGTGCTCCGCGGAGTTCTTAGAGTTGGGCGACATCTTTCTCAGTCAGATGGACAACTCGCGCACTCCGTCCTGACTCCTTGTTAACAAATCCCTCTAGCGCCAGAATGTTGATCGCTTCGCGTATGGAGCCCTGCGCCACACCAAATTTCTGGGCCCACTTCCCCTCAATGATTCGGACCCCTGTGGGCAGCGAGCCATTCATGATTTCCGTTCGTAAACGATCCGCCAAGTCGTGCTTTACGAAGCCATTTCCCGTAAATGAGGAGTGAGCTGGCATGGGAAGTGTAAGTGCTTAAATCTTGACATTACGAACTATAGTCACGTATAAGCTCCAGTCAAGCGAATTCTAAGCGCTTAAATGAAGCTATTTTCTTTCTCAGTTTCGTAAACCTACGGAGGACCGAACCTAGGGATGGGAACGATGAAGCGCTTTGGAATGATGATCAAGCTCAAGCCAGGCAGCGAGGAAGCCTACAAGCGTTGTCACGCGGCGGTTTGGACCGAGGTCCTGGACAAGATTCTTGAATGCAACATTCGGAACTATTCCATTTACTTGAAGGACGGCGTGCTCTTCAGCTACTTCGAATATCACGGAAGCGATTTGAAAGGTGACTGGAGCAAGATGGCTGCGCATGTCCAAACTAAGGAGTGGTGGGCTCTGGTCGGGCCTATGCAGGAACCTCTTTCGACACGAAAACAGGGCGAGTGGTGGGCGGAGATGGACGAGGTTTTTCATCTCGATTGACCTGCCATGGCATTCAAAAACTGGAGATCTAAGGGATATGAGCGCTTCCTCGCAGGATCGACGGGATTTCATAAAGCTCGCGCTTGCCGCGTCTTCGCTTTCCTTTGCGCCAAGTGTCGGATGGGCCTTCGGCCCCGAGGAGGAGCGGACGACTTGGTATCGCAACGCGAAATTCGGGATGTTCATTCACTGGGGACCCTATTCGCTGGCAAGCGTCGAAGCCTCGTGGCCCATTATAAAGCCAACCGCCGGCGGCATCACGGAAGCGGAGTACCGGGAGCTTCCCAAACGATTCAATCCGACTAAGTTCGACCCGCACGCGTTCGTTGACCTGGCCCGCGCTGCCGGCCAGCAGTACATGGTGTTCACCACCAAACATCACGACGGCTTCTGTATGTTCGATTCGTCCTTCACGGACTACAAGATCACGAATACTCCCTATGGCAAGGACATCGTGAAGCAATTGGCCGACGCATGCAAAGAACGAGACATGTCGCTTGGTTTCTACTATTCTCCGCCGGACATGCATCATGCGGCATTCCGTGATACATCGAGGCTGGCCAAGGAAAACTGGAACGGTGAACCCGGGCGCCCGGAATGGCCTCTCTATTTGGAC
>Ga0137389_10002588_pt1 | contig 11040 bp, 17 predicted proteins | sample 15con2h14BmetaG_FD_104645 | JGI IMG/M metagenome (GOLD analysis project Ga0137389, IMG submission 104645) | Vadose zone soil microbial communities from Angelo Coast Range Reserve, California, USA - 15con2h1.4B metaG | ecosystem: Environmental > Terrestrial > Soil > Vadose zone > Saprolite...
AAGCCAGCATGACGCCAAAAAACACGGCTTGAATCGTCGTCATCGGCGGCCCCAACGCGTTCGACTTCGCGGACCTTGTCGGCCCATATCCTTAGTCACGCTTGGTGCGCATCGTGGTGTTAATGTGGCGGCGGTGGCCCTCCTTCCGCGCAATCCACTGCCTGTCGCGGCGGTCCCCGTATTCTCACGGGACATCCTGATGGGGTTGGTGGCGAAACGGGTGGCCGACAAGCGTGTCCCGAAGATGCTTCTCTCCAGGATCGAGGGCGGACCCTCTGGCTGCGACCGCCGGACATTTGAGTGCCAGAAGTGCGGTCGTGTCCAAACCTCGACTGCATCGAAGGACCCGATGGAATCCAACGTTCGCGGCTGGCTCGGCGGCGAACTCAAGCCGCCGCAATAAGACATGGCCGAGAAGCAGGAAAAAATGGCGGCAGTTCGCGGCGCAGTGGCATTCGATGGCGGATCAAGCCGCCACCATGTCAGGCGAAGCTTCACGGGCCGATTTTGCCTGGCAGCTCGACGGCAGATCCCATTTTTTGAGAACTGATCGATATTGCACAGCGAATCAAGAGTCGGAGGATTCATGTGAGTCCATCACCGTCCGCCGAATAGATCGAGTGTCGCGTTCCCACCTCACGCAAAGGGAAGCATCATGCCCCGCACCGACATCCCGCTTGATCCCAGTCTCAATTCAATCATGCGCCCGCCTTGTGCAAAGTGCGACGGGCAGATGATGTTTACCGGTATTGTATCGGGGCCTGAGGGCGTTGATATACGCACCTTCGAGTGTGTGTCGTGCGATCACCTCGAAAAGGTCGCCATCAAGACCGACCCGACGGGCTGGATCACATTCAGCGGGTAGCGACGCCACCCCTACTACTGTGTGGGTCAGGAATACGCAGCGCGCAGTCTCATCATCGTCAAATGCCCATCATCCGCGATGTGGCCAAAATAAGAAACCTGCGGTGGTGAGCAATTTTGTACTGCGCGGCGAGAGCTGTTTGGCTCTGCTCGTGGTTTAAACCTAGTAGGAGGGCTTGATGCACACTAAAGACATTCTGGCTGCCGCCCTGCGCGACGCGGGCCTGCCGATCATGGCGGCGCGCGCCGCCGAGGGTTATTATCATGACTACCTTTCGCCGCTTCCGATGCCCGAAAAGAAGCTCTGCGACGAGCTGACCATCGCCGGCACGCCCGCCGCCCTCGCGCTTTGCGAGCGCGTGGAGCAAGGCGATTATGACGCCAGCGAGGAAGAAGAAGAGGAGTGGGCGTCAAGCCCCGAGGGGGTGGCGGCAATGCAGGAGTTTGCCGCGAAATTCATGCAAAGGCGAGCCTAGAGAGAACTGCCGGAATCCAGCCTGGCGATTGCGGAGCCTCCAACCAGGTGAAGTTGGCGGGTTCTGTCGCTCGCCTCGGCGTTTTCCGAAACCTTAGGGCTCGGCACAAGAGGCCGGGCCGAGCACCGCAAAGCCAACCACCTGTTTCAACGCACCAGGCTGGCTACTATCGGATCGGGAACCTGGGTTCTCGTCACCGACGCGGTCAGGACCAGCGCGAGTGCGCATAGCACGCACAACTTCATCCGCACGGTTTTGTAGTCGGTGATCGGCAGGAAGAAGATGAAGAGCATCGCAATGACGAGAACAGCGTCGATGACGTACATGGGATCGCCCTCTTGTTTCGTGGAACAAGATGGCACGGCGCTGCGGTTCTCTCTGTGGTCAACATCACAGATCAAACGTTCACCTGTTGGCGGCCGACAGCAGCCAGCAGACCATTGAGCGCGGCGAACGGCCTTCCGTTTCAAACAGGCCTTGCACACGGCGCCGCCTGGTCGCACCTACAGAACCACTCAATCCAGCGCGATTTGCCTTGCAGAAACTGACTGTCCGCAGGTATTAGGTGCCTCTCGGAGAGCAATCGCATGTCAGGCCGCGAACAAGAACCATCCAGAAAACCCCTGCCCTCCAGGCCGCCATTGCCGACCCGACCGGACGAACCGGCACGACATCCCGAGCCGACGCGCAGGTGAAGCGCCCTTGTGGACGGCCGGCTTTGGCGCAGGCGACGGGCAAGCTTTGGACAGCTGTCCCCGCTTACGAGCTTGGTAGCGCGCCGGGGCTTGCGCGGCGCCGGCGCAAGAAAAACCGATTGGCGGCGCGTTCGGTCAAGCTTAGACCCAGATAAAACTGCCGCTCGTCAGTCGCGTCAGCCTAAAGATCCTGATTTGACGTGCTCTATACAAATAAACTACCTAAGGTTTAGCGAGTGATTGGCTCTGCTCGTTGACAGGCCTGCATTACTATCGTTAAATCATACTAATATTTACTTGAATACCTTTTAGGCGTTTAAATTCATATGAGTACCAGTGCGTTACTTGCGTGCCTGGCGTTGCTATACGGTATCGCCAACGCAGATCCTGCCGTCTTCACCGTTGCCGGCGCCGACCCTGACACTGCGGTGTCAGCGACGGTCGCAGCCGGTCTGAAGAGCGTTTCAGTTTCCCTGTCAGGCCTCGGCGATCGCGTCGGTCCGCAGACGCCACCCGGCGGCACGTCGCATGGGAACGCTGGCAGCGCGGGCGGAACGACGGTGGCTACCGCCGAACCATTGGTGGCGGACATTCAACCGTTCAATGTGAGGGTCGATCCTGACGCCAACCAAAGTATCGGCTTTGATTACTTTATTTCGGTCATCGATGGCGCAGGCAGTTTCACGCCAAACGCGGCTGACGTCGCTGGCCTGTCGCTCCTCACCAGCGTCTCGTTCACGTTCGGCGCCGAACTCTACGCGGTGGACGCAACTCCCGTTGCGGAAGATCCCGAGCGCTCCAGCCGGGAAATGATGATCTTGGGTTTTGTCGGCGTCGGCCTCATGCCCTATCTCGTCGCCCGAGCGCTGCTTCCGCGGCCCGCTTTATCCGCTTTCACCGTTCAGTCAAAGTAGCTGGGCGCGCGCTCCGGGCAGGTGCAGTTCAGCCTGACCTGACCGGTTGCTGCCCCGGCCCCGGCAAGGCGCCTTCTTGAAAGACGAGGCTCTTCATCGCATCAAGCAACAGGGCTTTGTCCGCTACCGGACAGGGATCGTGCTCGCCATGTCATTGGACCGCCGGGGTGCTGGAACCCGCGCGAAATTGGCGTCGGTTACCAAATCGTTTTCGGATGCGCCGTGGTTTCGCTGCCGCCATTCACCCGACTATTAGACTTTTTGGCGCAAATCAATGGAATGTATGAGCGACGTGCAATTCCGCGGCAACGCATATTCAAGGCCGGAACCATCGAGTTCGACGGCACGGGAGTCGATTGCATCGTTCGCAACATCTCCGCCATCGGCGCCGGCCTTGAGGTTGCGAGCCCGGAAGGCATTCCCCACGAGATCACGCTGAGCATCCGCAGCGGCGAGGTTCGTCAGCATGCCTACATCGTGTGGCGCAAGGAAAAGCGGATCGGCGTCGCGTTCGGTTAGCGAAAAGCCCGCCGTTTGTTGACGGGCTGGTTCATCGATCCTTCGGATAGCATCCCGCTCCGCCTCGCACCGTCCGAATCGGAATCGATACTTCCGGAAGATGATTTGAATCGGACACCGATGATGGTCTGGTCGCGCGGGCGAATTCGGCCTGATTGGCGTCCGACGACCATTCCAGATAGAAAGCAACCGCGACCGAGAGCGCCAGCACAACCAGAATCTGGACCAGCAGGGTCGCAATGATTGCCGGCCAATGGATGCCGTGGTTGCTTTGACGTTGGCTATTGAGCGATAGCATTGATGCCTCCCGAATCCGGGTTCGCACCCTCATAGATCAATTCGAGACGCCCAAATGTGAACTGGTTCACTACCGGATGCGACGAAACGCGCTATCACGCAGGTACCGGATATCTCCCCCGAGTCCGGGACCACCACTGCGAAGCCGTCAGGCGATGATATTTCGCTTGGCGGCTTTTTTGTTTTAGGTCGTGTGCGCGCTGGCCTCGCCGTGCCCCGTGCCTTGCGATTTTCCCCGGTCTTGTTGATAACCCGCTACCCCTCCGCTGCGGGCGGCGTGACAGCTGCCTGCGGCGTGTTATCGACGGCCCAGATGCCTTACGCTCAAGACGGATAAACCACCATGCGGATTACTCTCGTCGGCTCCCGCCATTTCGGCGTGACGACATTCAATATGCTGCGCCAGCACGGCGTCGAAATCGCTGGGGTCGTCGTGGCCGACGCCGAAGACCGGCTCGCCGCCGCGGCCCGTGCCGCCGGCATCGGCGTCACCGTGCAGGCCGACCCCAGGCTCGTGGTCGCCCGCGAAATCGCCGATCGGACCGATCTGATCGTGACCGCGCACAGCCACGCGCGCATCGCCAGGGAGGCGCTGGCCGCGGCAAAGCTCGGGGGCATCGGCTATCATCCCTCGCTGCTGCCGAGGCATCGGGGGATCGCGGCGGTGGAATGGACGATCCGGGAAGGCGATCCGATCGCCGGCGGCACCGTATACCATCTCGCCGACCGCATGGATGCCGGCGCCATTGCCGCGCAGGAGTGGGTTTTCGTCAAGAAGGGCGAGACCGCCCGGGAGCTGTGGGAGCGCGCGCTGGCGCCGCTCGGCCAGAAGCTTTTGGGGGAAGTCATCGACTACGCCAAAATCCACAACGCCCTGCCGGCAAAAGCCCAGGATGAGCAGTTTGCCACCAACGCGCCCAAGCTTTCGAAGTAGTATGATACCTATTTTGCGAATCGGGCGTTCAAATCCCGTCCCACGGGCCATCGCGGAACAAATTTCCGTTCCGGAGCGGGAACCAGCTTTAACTTCAAATCTTTGATCTGTAGGGAACTTTTTGCGTTGACGCAGCGCAGCAAATTTTAGACACATTGTGCCTAGACTAAGGCCGCATCACCAAACACATCGGGGATTTGACCCATGCGCCACAATCGCATTTGTAAGATATTTTGTGCTTTCATTGTCACCTCTGCCGCCGCTGCCCTTAGCGCCATTCCCGCCGCGGCCCAGACACCCTATGACGGGCTCTGGAATGTCACGATCGTGACCAAGGCAGGTTCTTGCGAACCCTCGACGCGCTCAACACTTACGGTCGCGGACGGCAAGGTCTCGGCCGCCGGCGCTGACGTCTCTGGCAGCATCGGACGGGAGGGACTCGTGAGGGTTTCGATCGGTGGTGCATATGCAAACGGGCAACTCAGCGGCAATACGGGATCAGGAAAATGGAATGGCGCGTCGGCGGGCGTGCCGTGCAGCGGTCGATGGGAAGCCTCGCGGCAATAGACCGGGCCGAACAATAACAGCCCTCGCGGGCCTACGGTGGCTGCTGGTTGCAGCCATCGCATTGTTGGCGGCGTCGGTATCCGGCACCGCAAGCTACGCCCAGTCGGGGCCATTTACCGGCATGGCCGGCAACTGGTCCGGCGGAGGCACCGTCACGCTCGATGACGGATCGACCGAGCGCATCCGATGTCGCGCCAGTTATGCCGTGGGCGCTGGCGGCAACGGCCTCAACCAGAACCTGCTCTGCGCCAGCGACAGCTACAAATTCGACCTCAGAAGCAATGTGATGGCGGAGGGCGGATCGCTTTCCGGGACCTGGAGCGAATCCAGCCGCGGCGTCAACGGAACCCTCGAGGGACGCGGCGGCAACGGCAATTTTCAGGTGCTGGCGAGCGCGGCCGGGTTCAACGCCAACATTTCCTTGACCACGCGCGGCAACAGGCAGTCCTTGGTGATCAGGTCCGAGAGCCAATTCAGGGGCGCCTCGATTTCACTGTCGCGCCATTAGAGCGTTTTCGAGCGAAAGCCCGCCCCGGACTTGATCCGGGGTGGAAACCGGTTCGCGTCAAGAAAACGCGTCAAAACAAAAGAGCAGAGCCAGGCTCCAGCCGGTTTTGCCGCGTCGGCTAACTCCTTTTGGCGCTAACGCCTTTTGGCACGGTCAGCCGGGCGGCGGTCTGTTTCATGGTCTTTGCGATCAACAGCGCCTGTTCCGGGGTGAGCGCAAAATCCTGAACGCCTTTATGCGTGGTCAGCGAAAGCACCATGATATCCGGTTCGTCCTCGGGCCAGCCGGTGGCGAAGGCCGTCACAAAATCCGCGGATGTGGATCGGTTGGTCATCTCTACACTTCCTATGTCGTCGTTACGAACGCGGTAACTTCAATCTCGAGCTTCGCTCCGATATCGACGAGACCTTCGATGTAGAGCAGCGTCGAGGGCGGGAAATTTCGCCACAGCCGATCCCTTAGCACCGATCGCCCCGGCGCTCCCACACCGAAATTGCGATGCGCGCAGCGCTGCCTTGGCACATTTGCACGTTGCAAATTTGCATGAGGTCGCCGATACCGGCCTGCCCTCCCCCCACCCAGCCGCGCCGGCGCTTGCGCGGCATGCCTGGCGCCCCCGCTGATGGACCGAACACCTTCCAAACCCAGGGCCGCGCTGTGGATGGCAGGCTGGCTTGCCCTGATGCTGATCATGGCGATCGCCGGCCGCGAGACGACGCGCGAACTGAACGTGTTTCAGATCATGGAGGTGCGATCGATCCTCGGCTTCTTCATGCTGTATCCGCTGATCCGCCTCCACGGAGGGTTTTCGGCGATGAAGACGTCGCGGCCGCTGCAGCATGTCGGGCGCAATCTCATTCACTACGCCGCGCAGCTCGGCTGGTTCTTCGCGCTGACGCTGATCCCGCTCGGCCAGGTGGTATCGATCGAATTCACCATGCCGATCTGGACCGCGATCCTTGCCGCGAGTTTTCTTGGTGAGCGCATCACCGCCGGCAAGATCGCGGCCATCGCGCTCGGTGTGGTCGGCGTCCTCATCATCGTTCGTCCGGCCGCCGGCGAAATCAATCCCGGTCAATTGATCGCACTGGGTGCCGCCGTCGGATTCGGCATTTCCATCGCCATGATGAAGTCCCTGACCCGCACCGAAAATACCCTGACCATCATTTTCTGGATGCTGGTGATCCAGTCGGCGGCCGGATTTTTTCCCGCGCTCTATGTCTGGATCTGGCCTTCGGCGTATGCCTTCGGCTGGATCGTCGTGATCGCGTTCTGCGGCACCTTCTGCCACTACTGCATGGCGCGCGCGATGTTGTATGCGGACGCGACCGTGGTGCTGCCGATGGATTTCCTGCGGGTTCCGCTGACGGCCACCGCCGGCTGGCTGATCTATTCGGAGCGGCTGGACATGTTCACGGTGCTCGGCGCGGCGCTGATCCTTGCCGGCAATCTTTTGAATCTGAGAGCGGCCGATCCGGTTCCTGCGCGCATCGGCACCTGATCGGTCCGCGATCTCCGGGTCGCGGCCGCGAATCGTGATCTAGGTCACGCAATACGCGCGGCGATGGCGGCTGCCAAGATTTGGGCAACAGCTTAAATTTTCGTGGCGCGAACTGCGGTATTTTCGTAGGCTCCCGACAATGCGTTGCCGCCGAAATTGCTCTCGACTCAGCCTGGGGATTTCAGATGCGTTACCTCACCCTCATCGTTTGCCTGATTTGCATGATCTTCACCGCGCACGCCGCCAAGGCCGACCGGCGCGTCGCCTTTGTCGTCGGTAACGGCGCCTACAAGAATGTCGCCCAGCTTCCCAACCCTCCGGTCGACGCCAAGGCGATGGCGGCGGTGCTTCGCAATGTGGGCTTCGAAGTCGTCGAAGGCACCAATCTGACACGCGATACCATGACCGAACGGCTGCTCGAGTTCGGCAAGAAGGCGCAAGGCGCCGACGTCGCGGTATTTTTCTACGCCGGCCACGGCATCGCCATCAGCGGCACCAACTATTTGTTGCCGGTCGACGCCGACATCAAATCGGAAATGGACGTCAAGCTCGGCGCCGCGATCAATATCGACCTCACGCTCGACCAGACCATGAGCGATGCCAAGGTCAAGCTGGTGTTCCTCGACGCCTGCCGTGACAATCCCTTTGCCGCCAAGATCAAGTCGAATTCCGCGACCCGCAGCGTGTCGGTGCAGTCTGGCCTTGCGGAAATGAAATCCGGCGAAGGCACCCTGATCGCCTTCGCGACCGGCCCCGGGCAGACCGCGCTGGATGGCAAGGAAGGCACCAACAGTCCGTTTACCCGCGCCCTGATCGCCCACATCGCGACGCCGGGCGTCGAGATCCAGCAGGCGATGACCGAGGTCCGCGCCCAGGTCAACGAGGAGACCAACAAGGGTCAATTGCCCTGGGGACACACCAACCTGATCGGCGCGGTCTATCTGAATCCGAGCGCGGCGCCGGCGGCGAGCGCGGCTGCGCCGGCCGTTACCGGCAGTACGGCCGTTGCTTCCACGTCCAGCGGTTCCGACGTCGAACTGGAATTTTGGCGCTCGGTGAAAGAATCGAACAAGCCGGAAGAACTCAATGCTTACCTGACCAACTTCCCGAACGGTAAGTTCAAGTCGCTGGCGCTGGCCCGGATCGCCTCTCTGGAAAGCGGCCCGTCGACCGCGACCCGTACCCTGACCGCCGGCGTCGACCCCGCAACATTCACCGAGGAGGCAAGCCAAACCACCGAAGACCAGATCGGTCTCGACAAGGGCCGACGGCGCGACGTACAGCGCCGGCTGACCGGGCTTGGTTTCGATACCAAGCAGACCGGCATTTTCGATGATCCGACGCGCGCGATGATTACGCGCTGGCAAGCCGCACGCGGCTATCCCAAGAGCGGCTTCCTCAACAAGCTGCAGCACAAGGCTTTGCTGACGGAAATCGTCGCGGGCGCCCCAACCGCCGCCCGCGAGGCGCCGGTAGAAAAGCCGGCCCGTCCTGCACGTGCCAGCGCCGGCAATGCCGCTGCTCCCCCTCCCCCTCAGCGTGGTCCGGACCCCGGTGGTGCTGCCTTTGTCGGCGGCCTGATGGGTGGCGTGGTAGGCGGCATGCTTCGGCGCTGATCGTCAAAAAGCCCGGCTCATCCCGGGCTTTTTTTCAATCCCGCCTCTGGTATCTGGTGCACTCGGCGTGGCCCTCGGTGAGTTTCACCAGTCTGTCGCCACCGTCGGGCAGCCGGCACATCTCCACTTCCTTGCCGGCCGGGACCGGTTTGGCGCAAGTGATCTGCGGATTGTTATCGTATTTGGTCGTCGAGAATTTGCAGGTCACGATACAGGACGCGTCGCTGGCCAGCGAATTCGTCATCGTGATGCTGGCCATCTCCGCTCCCGGCAAAATCGTGCAGTTGAACGGCACCGTCTCCGCCGACGCCGGCGTCGAAAGAAGGCCGGACATCAGCGGGCCAAGACCGAGGACAAGGCCGGAGACAAGACCGACGAATAGAACGAGCCGGAAGCCGCCGGTGCGCGAATGCATCGATACCGCCGCGACTATTTGCCCGCTGCTTTTCTTAAGGCCTCATTGATCCGATCCTGCCAGCCTGGCCCGCCCGCCTGGAAGTGTTCGAGCACATCCTGATCGATCCGCAGCGAGACCAGCTCTTTTACACCTGGAAGGGCAGTGCTTTTGGGCGGCGCCTCCGGCACCTTGGTTGTCGTCCGCTTGAATGCCGCTTCGGCTTCGGTGCGCGCGTCGTTCAGGGTTCTCGGTCGTCTTGGTTGATCTGCCACGTCTAGATTCCTTCGAACAACGCCGTCGACAGATAACGCTCGGAGAACGACGGCACGATCGCAAGAATGGTCTTGCCGGCGCTTTCCGGGCGTTTGCCGATTTGAAGTGCCGCGGCGATCGCCGCACCTGAGGAAATGCCGCCGGGAATACCCTCGTTGCGCGCCAGCGCGCGCGTGGTTTCGATCGCGGTCGAGCTGTTGATCTTGACGATTTCGTCGATCACCGAACGGTCCAGGATCTCCGGAATGAAGCCGGCGCCGATGCCCTGGATCTTGTGCGGTGAATGTTGCCCGCCGGAGAGTACCGGACTTTCCTCGGGCTCCACGGCGACGATCCGCAGCGACGGCTTGCGTGGCTTCAACACCTGCCCGACGCCGGTGATGGTGCCGCCGGTGCCGACCCCGGCCACGAAGACATCGATGTTGCCGCCGGTGTCGTTCCAGATTTCCTCCGCCGTGGTGCGGCGGTGAACTTCCGGATTGGCGAGGTTCTTGAACTGCTGCGGCATCACGGCGTTGGGCGTCGTGCGCACCAGCTCTTCCGCTGTCGCGATCGAGCCCTTCATGCCCTGGGCTGCCGGCGTCAGAACGATTTCAGCGCCGAGAAACGCCAGCATCTTGCGCCGCTCGATCGACATCGACTCCGGCATCACGAGCTTGAGCCGATAGCCGCGCGAGGCGGCGACGAATGCCAGCGCGATGCCGGTATTCCCCGAGGTCGGCTCGATCAGCACAGTATCGGCGTTGATGAGTCCGGCCTTCTCCATCGCGATGATCATCGCAGCCCCGATGCGGTCCTTCACACTCGCCGCCGGATTGAAATATTCCAGCTTGGCGAGAATGGTCGCATGCACGCCGTTCGCCTGCGGCAATGTTTGCAGACGCACGACCGGCGTGTCGCCGACCGCATCGACGATGCTGTCGAAAACCCGGCCGCGGCCTGGACGGTGCACTGCACTCGGAGCTGGCGAAGCATTCATAACGAAACTCCTGTTAAGCAATGTATGCGTATTTAGCGGCTATTCTCAATTAGGGACACCTGATGCCGGTGTGCAAGTCCAGAATCCCGCGGAGCAGGCCTCGCTGCGTTGCAAAATTTAAAAGCCTCCAAATAACGTAAAACCAACGCAATTGTGTTGCTACATCGTCAAACGTACCGTTGTATGTTAGCCTCACATTCAATTCGCAAGGGAGGTCACGATGTCAGCAGTCGCTACAATTCTGTCGACCGAGACACGTCATCCTGACCCGCGCGGATGCGATTTGCCGACCTGCCCGGTTTGCGCGGATTCCATGGTGGCTGCGGAAGCGTCGGCTTATCTGTCCGACAACGTCATCAGCTATCTCTGGACCTGCGATACCTGCGGTTACGGTTTCGTAACCAAGCATTCGGTCAAGCGGTTTGCCTGCAACTGATCCTGCGACGGCGTCCGGAGCGTTTTCAAGCGAAAGCCTACCCCTTCAAGCGACAGCCCGCCCC
>Ga0137389_10002589_pt1 | contig 11037 bp, 8 predicted proteins | sample 15con2h14BmetaG_FD_104645 | JGI IMG/M metagenome (GOLD analysis project Ga0137389, IMG submission 104645) | Vadose zone soil microbial communities from Angelo Coast Range Reserve, California, USA - 15con2h1.4B metaG | ecosystem: Environmental > Terrestrial > Soil > Vadose zone > Saprolite...
CCCGGCTCGCGCAGGTGCACATGTAGATCGATGAAGCCAGGGGCAACTATTAGCCCGGTAGCATCGAGGAGTTCGCTGCCTTCGGGAACAGACTCGGACCTATCCATTAACCCAACCACACGGCCGTCTTCAATCAAGAGGTTCTTACCGGCGTTTAGCTGCTGTGCCGGATCAATCAGGTATCCATTCGCGATCAGCAGCTTCATTCTTTGCGCACCTTGCGTTCGCGTTTCTGTTTCTTCACGTGCGCAATAGCTTCACGTTCTTCGCTGCGATTCCCGCGCGCGAGAAGATAAAGAACAGCCATTCTCACTGCGACTCCGTTCGTAACTTGATCCAGAATCAACGACCGATTGCCGTCGGCAATCTCGGAAGAAATTTCGATGCCGCGATTAATCGGACCAGGATGCATGACTATCGCGTCGGGCGCCGCGCGTTCGAGGTGTTGTGGACGCAGGCCATAGTGAACGGCGTATTCTCTCATTGACGGAAAAAATGCGGCGCCCTGACGCTCCCTTTGGATTCTTAGAATCATAACCACGTCGGCGCCCTCAATGGCGTCCTCAAAACGTCTCTCGATATGCAATCCCTGCTCGACGAGATCGGCAAATTCCGCAGGCACCAATGTACCGGGTCCAGCTATGCCAACGCTGGCGCCGAGCTTTGTTAGCAGGTAAATATTTGACCGAGCTACGCGCGAATGAAGAATGTCACCAAGGATAGCCACCTTTAGTCCGTCAAGATGGCCCTTGTATTCGCGAATAGTTAAGGCGTCGAGCAGGGCTTGCGTTGGATGCTCGTGGGAGCCATCGCCGGCATTTACTATCGGCGCGTTACACATTTTGGCGAGATGCTGTGGTGCACCAGCCATTGAATGACGGATGACAATGCAATCGGGCGCCATTGCTTCCAGATTTCGCGCCGTATCCAGCAGAGTCTCGCCTTTCGTCACGCTTGACGTGGAGATGCTGACGTTCACAGCGTCGGCAGACAAACGTTTCGCCGCGATTTCAAAGGACGTTCTGGTCCGGGTAGAAGGTTCGAAGAAGAGATTTATGATTGTGCGGCCCCTGAGCGCAGGCACTTTTTTTATCTCTCGTCGCGAAACATCACGAAAGGTCTCCGCCGTGTCGAGCAGATGTGTAATCTCACCTGCTGAGAGGTCGCGAATGCCGAGGAGATGACGGCGATTGAATACGGGTTGCATAGCGACGTGGGTCTTTACTCCTCTGTGCTTTGTACTTTGTGCTTTGTGTTTTGTTCTTTGGCTTGTCCTACTCAACGCGGTGGGACTGGAAATCAAAGTACAAAGAACAAAGTACTGAGAACAAAGTTATAAAAAAAGCGGCCCGTTGGCCGCTTCGTTAGACCGTCTCCGACGACGGTCGCTCAACTATCACCACTCCCTCTTCCTCGTCAAATTCCTGCAGCATGACTTTTATGATCTCACTTTTCTTCGTCGGTACGAGCTTGCCGATGAAATCAGCTTGAATAGGCAACTCGCGATGCTCCTTGCCTCGATCAATGAGCACGGCCAGCTGCACGCGACGCGGACGGCCAAAGTCGATCAACTGGTCCAACGCGGCGCGAATGGTTCGGCCAGTGTAGAGCACGTCGTCAATCAGCACGATGTTTCGATTTTCGATATCACCGGGAAGGTCTGTCCGATTCACAACCGGTTTTGCGCCCACGGTTGAAAGGTCATCGCGATAGAGGGTGATGTCGAGAATACCAACAGGTGGGCGATAACCTTCGAGGTCACCAATCTTATCCGCCATGCGTTCGGCGAGAGGGACTCCGCGACGTCTGATACCGACCAAAAAGAGATCGCCTGCCCCATGATTTTCCTCGACCACCTCAGAAGAAAGCCTGGCCAGCGCGCGATTGATCCGCGGGCTGTCCATGATGCGAGCTTTCTCAATGAAATCCATGCGAGCGGATACTAACAAGAAGAATTAGACGTGACAAGTAGACGCTCGACGCGATGGCATCCAACGACCAACACGGTTCCCTAACCTCAGTAAATGGCCAAATGATAAATGATAAATTTGCTGCACAGTATGTGTGTGCGATCTTGTCAGCGCAGGATTGCTCTGTTAGTCTCCCAACGTCTGCTATCGGTTGAACAGAGCAGCGCTGTAAGCAGCCCTCCATGGTCTATCGGTCATTGTTGCGTCCCATACTCTTTCGTCTCCCTCCAGAGACGGCCCATCACCTGGCATTGCAGTCGCTATCTTTGCTGCTGGCGCCACGAACCATAAATAACCTCGTAGCTTCGCATTTCAAACGCAACGCCTTCGGCGAGCTCCGGCGGTTTGGCTTAACTTTCCCAAATCCCGTCGGGCTAGCTGCGGGCTTTGATAAGGATGGCATTGCCTTGCAGGCATTGTCGGCCCTGGGTTTCGGTTTTATTGAGGCTGGCACAGTCACGTATCATCCTCAGCCGGGCAATGCACGACCTCGTCTGTTCCGCCTACGAGAGGATCAAGCGCTGATCAATCGAGCGGGATTCAATAACGATGGCGCCGCTGCGTTTGCGCAGCGAGTGGCAACACATCGGCCCGACTGCGTGCTCGGCGTTAGCATCGGCAAGAGTAAGACCACACCCCTGGAAAAAGCGACGGAAGACTATCTCGCCAGTTTCGCGCTGGTGTATAACGTAGCCGATTACGTTGCCATAAACGTAAGCTCGCCAAACACGCCGCAATTACGGGAACTGCAGCGTGCGCATCAGCTCGAGTCTTTGCTGGGCGCTCTTCAAACACGCAATCAGGAACTACGCTTACAGAGCAATAGAAGCGTGCCCGTTCCCTTGCTGGTTAAGCTTTCTCCCGATTTGCAAATCGAGGAGCTGGAGTTAATTGTAGAGGTATTGAGCCGGATGAAAATTGACGGCATCATCGCGGCGAACACAACTACCTCAAGACTGAATCTCCGAACGCCGGACCAACAAGTGGCCGCCTGCGGCGAAGGCGGTTTGAGTGGACTACCGCTCAAACAGCGAGCAACGGAGATGATTGCAGATCTTTACCGTCTAACGAACGGACGCATTCCAATACTCGGCGTCGGTGGCATCTTTACTGCGGCAGACGCATGGGAGAAGATTTCAGCAGGCGCTAGCCTCGTGCAACTGTATACAGGCTTTATCTACCAGGGCCCCGCGATTGCCAGAGAGATCAATGAAGGACTCGCAGTAATACTTGAGCGCGAGGGATTCAAGAGTTTGGATGCGGCTGTGGGTTGTCGGGCTCGGGAGTTGGCGAGCAACTGAGGTATTATCAGGAGCAGAAATGAGTTCCACCGTCCAAGACAAACTACCCAAAGACAGGATGACCGAAGATAAATTAATCGTCGCACTCGACGTCTCCACCCTGGCCGAGGCTCGGCGGTTAGTCGCGGACCTGCGACACGTGGTTCACACATTCAAAATTGGTTCCCAGCTTTTCACAATTGCGGGACCCGAGCTTATTAAAGAAATCATCGGCTCGGGCGCACAGGTCTTTCTCGACCTCAAGTTTCACGACATCCCTCATCAGGTTGCTGGTGCAGCACGGGCCGTCGCCCAACTCAGTGTTTCGATGTTCACTGTGCACGCCAGCGGGGGAGCGGAGATGATGCGACGCGCAGTTGAGGCGGTGGTGGAAGTGGCGGAAACCGAGCGCATAACTCGCCCATTGGTTCTCGGCGTCACTGTCTTGACCAGTGTCGACTCAGAAACGCTGGGCCAAGTCGGAATAGCTTCGAGCCCCGCAGAATCTGTTCTGCGTCTGGCGAAGCTGGCGGAAGACTCAGGATTGGACGGAGTGGTCGCCTCACCGCGTGAGGCAAGGTCAATTCGCAACTCAACCAAGCCGGGCTTCTTGATAGTAACCCCGGGCATTCGTCCCGCGCATGCGAACCTCAATGATCAGAAACGCGTTTCCACACCCGCCGAGGCGCTCAGTGCCGGTGCAGATTATCTCGTGGTTGGCAGACCCATAACTGGTGCCGTAAACCCTTTGGAAGCAGCCCAAATGCTCCTGACTGAAATGGAAAATGAATAACCCGGCGAACGAAGGGGAACAACCAGCTTGTCTGTGCGTGTACAGTTGTCTGGGCTTCCGCTATTTGCCCTGCTCCAGATTTAAAACTATGATGCGAGAGTGAATGTCAGGTTGAACCTCCCCCTTACTTCCAGTTTACCAATCCTCTTCCTCGCGCTCACACTTTCAGCGTTCGCTCAGGAGAAGAGCGACGCTGGAGCAGCCCCGTTGTCAACGGCTCCGTACAAGATCGGTGAACGTCTAACCTACAACGTGGCGTATTCGAATTTTCCAACCGCCGCACATGTCGAGGTTCAGCTGGTCTCCAGAGGGATCTATTTCGGTCGCGAAGGGCTGCTACTGCGCGCACATGTCGAGACGACGGGAGTAGTCAACGTAGCACTGTTTGCCATCAATAACGATTACACGACCTACGTAGATCCGGAAAGCGGCTTGCCCTTTCATAGTCAGTCAGTGGTCCACGATGCTTCACGGGCCACGGACACCTCATTGGATTTCGCCCAACCAGCAGGCACCATCGCGATTCCGCCAAAACAGGGGACCTTCCCCGGCACTTACGATTTCTTGTCGGCATTCTATCGACTACGTGCGCTGCCGCTCGCAGATGGTTCGGTCTACAACCTTTCCATTCGGGGTAGCGCGGAAAACTATCGAGCGGAAATAAAAGTGATTGGCAGGCAAGTTATAAAAACAAATGTGGGTTCGTTCAATACGATTATTTCGCAGATTCGAGTGGCAAATAATTCACGCGTCAATGGCTATCACCTAAAGATGTATTTCAGCGATGACGAACGACACGTGCCGGTATTGCTGACCGCACAAGTCGGTGTCGGCGAGATGCGAGCAGAGCTTGCGGGCTCCGAATTCGTAACCCCCACTCCTGCTCCGATCGCGGCTGCCACTCCTCCGCCAATCATCGCCTCGCCCAATCCAACACCGTTTGTGAGCCCCACACCGAGCATCTCAGCTGATCCCGAAGCGTGGCCCTTCAAAGTGGGCGAGCAACTCAACTATCAGGTTTACCTGGGAGAAAGCAATGCACTAGTGGCTACGGCGAACTTTCAGGTGCGTGGACACTCACGCTATTTCAATCGCGACGGATTAATGCTGGCCGTTAAGGCACAAACTACTGTAGAGGCTCAGCGACTGTTTGTGGCCAACGATCAGATAAACTCATATGTTGACCCGAAGGCGCTGCTTCCCTTTCGCACTGAATTGAATTTGGTGGAAGGGCGGCGCCGCCTGAATCAAACGCTGAGCGTGAATCAGGATTATGGGACGGCGACTAGCGGGACTGGAGAGAAGATTGAAATTCCCGTGGGCACGCATGATTATCTTTCATTCTTTTATTCCATGCGCAGGTTCAACCTTTATCCACCTAAACGGAACGCGATATCGATCCTTGTAAATAACAAGCCAAAGACCCTCTTCATCGGTTCTCTAAAGCGAGAGACCATTGAGGTGGGTGCTCAAAAGATTCCTGCGATTGCTCTCTCACTAACCACCGACGATCCGCAAAGTGACAAATACCTGTTGCGAATGTGGGTCAGCGACGACAAAAGGCATCTGCCTCTCAGGGTAACCGGGACGACGGAATTGGGACCTTTTCGAGCCGATCTGGTGATAATTCCCGCGACCCCACAGTAAAACTTTCCACAATTAAACTTCTCTGCGATAGGTTTTCTAACTTGAAATTGAAATCTATTTTCAATTAATCTATACTCCGGACGTCAGGGAACGAACCGTTCCCCATCAAGGCGATAGGAAATTACACCGGTGCTCAACTCATTCATCATTGTACTGCGCGAAGGTTTTGAATCCTTTTTACTGGTTGCGGTGATTCTTTCATACGTTCGCAAAGCCGGCCAAAAATGGCTTAGTTCCGCTGTCTATGCCGCCATTGTACTAGCCCTTTCCGCCAGCTTCGGTTTGGCCTATGTCTTAAAGAATGGCGTCGATGACGCCGTGCTGACGGGAACTTTCGGAGCAGCTCTAGGTGGCTACATCAGTCAGTTTCTGGCGAACGAATCGCTACGCGAGGCCGTTCTGGGAGTTGTGGCAATCGTAATGGTGGGAACCCTGGTGATCCACATGTGGCGTACCGGTCCAAAGGTGCAAGAACGGATCCGGCTTCGACTCACTGCCATGTCATCAAAGACCTCCCACTTCGCGGCCCTTGCCGGCGTGTTTCTTTTCACATTCCTGATGATTACACGCGAAGGAATGGAAACAGCCCTAATGTTGTTGCAAATACGTGATCCTCACCTGATCAGTGGTGGCCTGCTGGGCCTTGCCGCCGCTGGTGCGTTTGCCTGGAGCTGGGCCCATTTCGCACATCTGATCAATGTGAAGAGATTCTTCCAGGTGACCGGCATCTTCCTGCTCCTGTTCATGGTTCAGGTAGGAATCTATTCTTTCCATGAGTTTGCTGAGGCGGGTCTACTTCCAAACAGCGAAATTCTCCACGCTGCAACCGAAAAGTTCTCGCCTGACGGTCTCTATGGAAAGTGGTTTTCGTTGGTGATGATTTTCTTGTGCGCTCTGTGGCTTGTTGGTTCGTGGGTTGCTGACCGCGTCAGACCATCTGGACCAGAAGATTTGACTTTAGGACAAGTCTGAATAGTTGGCGTTGTAGTCACACCAAACAACCCCGCCGGGCAGCCGGCGGGGTTGTCTTGATCGGAGCTTCTAAAAGTAGGGTGTTCGAAACGCCGTACACCCTTCAATTAGTTTCAGCTAATCCTCAGTGTTCTCCGTTTCTCCGTGGTGAAATGGTTTGCGGCGCTTTTATCACCACGGAGGCACGGAGAACACTGAGAATGCACTGAGACAATCTCAAATTAGGGCACTACCCGGAAGCACGCTGGCTAGCAAGGACATAGTTGTTTAGTTAGACGGGGCAAACTTGCTGACCAGTTCGCGCTTGAGCAACTTTCCCGTGGGACCTTTTGGAATTTCCTCGACAAAGCGTACTGTCTTCGGGCATTTATAATCCGCCAGTCGCGCGCGGCAGAATGCGCTGATCTCTCCTTCAGTGACTTCTGTTCCTGGTTTGAGCACAATGAAAGCGGCAACTTCCTCTCCATAGAGAGGGTCCGGAATTCCAATAGCAGCGGCCGCGGCAATGGCCGGATGTTGATACAGAACTTCATCAATCTCGCGCGGATAAATATTCTCGCCGCCGCGGATGATCATGTCTGACTTGCGATCGACAATGTAATAGAAGCCGTCAGCATCGCGATAGCCAACATCCCCGGTATGAAACCATCCGTTGCGAAAGGCGACCGATGTGGCTTCGGGATTCTTGTGATAGCCCTTCAGGATGTTCTCGCCGCGCAGCACGATTTCACCCAGCGTGCCATCGGGCACTTCCCCGTCTTCTTCGTCTACGACACGCATCTCGTTACCGATAGGCAACCCGCACGAACCAGGGCGCCGACTTTCATCAGGTGGATTGAACGTCGAGCGGCAGGTTGATTCTGACAGACCATAACCCTCGACTACCAAACAATGAAAAGTCTCTTCAAAATGTTTTAGTACTTCGGCCGGAACTGGAGCAGAGCCACACATGGCAAATCGCAGTTGGCCCGTGCTTAATCCCTCAGGCACGCCTTGCGGATAGGTACTCAGCAACATAGACAGCATCGTGGCAACCGAGCCAAAAGAGGTAATATGATAATCAGAAATAATCTGCCAAAAACGCGAAGCGGAAAACTTCGGACTCACTACTGTTGAGCCGCCGGCGTAAAGCGCCGCCATTGTAGTAACCGACACAGCATTCATATGAAACAATGGCATAACACTAAGCAAGCGATCTCTTTCACTAAAGCCCAGCCAATTGCCGATCTGTTTGGCGTTGGCAATCAAATTACCGTGTGTCAGCAAACAACCCTTGGGTTTTCCTGTCGTTCCCGAAGTGTAGATTATAATCGCGTCGTCTTCTGAGCTGATTTCCGAAACCGGCGGGAGCTCGGCTGTTTCATAGTCCTCAAACTTCCGCGTCGCTGTTGCTTCACTATCGAAGGTGATAATGGCTTGAAGCGTCGCGAGCTCACTGCGAATACTCTCGACAATCGGTAAGTACTCAGAATTCACGAGCAACGCTTTGGCCTCTGAATTGGAGATGACATACGAGATCTCCTGGGCCTTCAACAGGGAGTTAATAGGGCCTGCCACAGCGCCTAATCTCCAACACGCGAAATATGCGACTACGTATTCGGCGCTGTTCGGCAGCAGCAAACTTATTGCGTCGCCTTTTCTGATTCCGTGTTTGGTTAACATGATCGCGGCGCGATTCACGGCCGAATCAAATTCTGCATACGTAAACTGCCGACCATCAGCCTCTGCAAAGAGAAAGGCCTTATCAGCAGACGTGTCTACGCGCCCGGCCAGTAGCTCAGGGATACTTCGAGGAACATTATTCATATCTCACAGAAGTCTTCATCGTACGAGACGACAAGCTAAAGCATATCGGACACCGCAACTTCTTGCGGTAGAATGCGCGCCAAGTTATAACATCCGCAGCCATGCCAATCGTAGCCGCGACTTTCATAAATGAAAACTGCCAATAAGTTTTCTCCCGGGTGTGCGATATGCTTTATTAGCTTGTCGTTTCGTGCGATGAAGACATCCGCGAGACTCAGCGACAAGCTAATAAAGCATATCGGACATGCCCTAATCCTGTCGTTACTGCTACTTCCCGCGGTGAGCCCGACCATCTGCGCGCAGGACAACTATGAGATCCAGGTCTATGGTTCGGACACTATTCCCGCGGGTGTAACGATGGTTGAGCTTCATAATAACTTTACTTCCAAGGGCGAGAAGAAAGTTGTGGATGGCTTGCTCCCTACGCACCATGCCTGGCATGAAACCATCGAGATCACACAAGGTTTCACCTCCTGGTTTGAGACGGGATTCTATATCTTTACGAGTGCCCGCAATGGGAACGGGTGGGACTGGGTGGGGAGCCACATTCGTCCGCGCTTTCGGATCCCCGAAAAGTGGCACTGGCCTGTGGGAGTCAGTCTCTCAAATGAAATCGGTTACCAGCGCCGCATCTACTCACGCGACACATGGAGTTGGGAAATGCGTCCCATCATCGATAAAGACTTGGGCCGTTGGTATCTCTCATTCAACCCAACTCTCGATCGCGCACTCAAAGGACCAGGTACGAAACGCGGCTTTGAGTTTGCTCCTAACTTTAAAGTTAGTTATGAGTTTACGAAAAGGGTCAGCGGCGGACTCGAGTATTACGGAGCTCTAGGACCCATCAGTGGCCTCGATAAAGTCAAGGACCAGGGTCATCAGATTTTTCCCGCTATCGATCTTAACCTCTCACCTGATTGGGAGTTCAATTTTGGCGTCGGCGTGGGGCTGACGGGCGCTACGGATCACTTGATCCTCAAGATGATTATCGGCCGGCGATTCAGGTTTACGCGGAAGCACTAAGAGTAATGATGGTGAGATTCGCCGCCATCGCGCGTCGAGCAATCGCCTCCGTGCTATATTTGGGCAGATCTTAATCGAGGGCGAGATAACAGTTTCCATGTCGACTTATCAAAACTTCATCGCTGGCAAGTGGATCAAATCCACTTCGTCAAAGACGGTTCCCAATACTAATCCGGCGAATACAGATGACATTCTGGGTGAAGCCCCTCTGTCCACTCGCGATGAGGCGCGCTCGGCGGTAGAAGCAGCCGCCGAAGCGTTTCGCGGTTGGCGTTCTACGCCCGCACCGACGCGTGGTCGCATTGTCGCCAAAGCGGCGCGTTTGCTGGAAGATCATAAGGAAGAACTGGCTCAAATTCTCACGCGTGAAGAAGGCAAGACAATCGCGGAATCGCGCGGAGAATTGCAACGGTCAATCAACGTTGCTGATTTCTGTGCCGGAGAAGCGCGACGTTTAACCGGCGAGACTATTCCTTCGGAACTGCCACTGAACTTCGCTTACACAATCAAACAACCGCTTGGCGTTGTGGCCTGTGTTACCCCCTGGAATTTCCCGGTCGCCATTCCCGTTTGGAAGATCGCTCCGGCTCTGGTAGCGGGCAATACTGTTGTTTTCAAACCGGCTTCACTGACACCGGCGACAGCGGTGCGCATCGTTGAACTTTTTGCCGAGGCGGGAATTCCGCCTGGGGTTCTAAATCTCATTATTGGGTCGGGCTCTGAAGCGGGCGACGAGATAATCAATCACAAGGCCGTCAAAGCGATCTCCTTTACGGGATCGAACGCGGTCGGCATCAGGCTTTACGAGCAAGCCTCACGCAGGGGCGCTAAGGTCCAGTGCGAGATGGGCGGAAAGAATCCGGTTGTCATCATGGAAGACGCGGACATGGATCTCGCCGTTGAATCGACTGCGCAGGGTGCGTTTGGATCCTCCGGGCAGCGATGCACGGCCACAAGCCGTGCTGTTGTTGTCAACAGCATTGCCGACGAGTTTGTCGAGCGCATAGCCAGACGTGCTGAATCCATGCGCATTGGCGCCGGCTCTGACCCGCAAACCGAAATGGGCCCGAGCGTCGACGAGAGCCAGTTTAAAACCGTGCTGAGTTACATCGACATCGGTCGGGAAGATGGAGCTACACTTGTTTGCGGCGGCTCGCGAGCGTCTGGCGAGGGTCTGGATAAAGGATATTTTGTGTATCCGACCGTTTTCGATCAGGTTACACCCGACATGCGTATCGCGCGTGAGGAGGTGTTTGGACCAGTGCTGTCAGTGCTGCGAGTGAAGGATTTTGACGAGGCTATGCAGGTGGCCAACGATTGTGAATACGGCTTGTCGTCTTCAATCTTCACCAACGACGCCGCACGCATCTTCCGTTTTGTCGATGAGATAGAAACCGGCATGACACACATAAACTCACCGACAACCGGAGGTGAGGCACATGTTCCTTTCGGCGGTACAAAAGGGACAGGCATCGGAGATCGCGAGCAAGGGTCGACGGCCCTGGATTTCTACACGGAGTTGAAAGTCGTGTATGTCGATTACACA
>Ga0137389_10002593_pt1 | contig 11025 bp, 9 predicted proteins | sample 15con2h14BmetaG_FD_104645 | JGI IMG/M metagenome (GOLD analysis project Ga0137389, IMG submission 104645) | Vadose zone soil microbial communities from Angelo Coast Range Reserve, California, USA - 15con2h1.4B metaG | ecosystem: Environmental > Terrestrial > Soil > Vadose zone > Saprolite...
CACGCGTTGTTGAATCCGGTCTTTCAACTCGCCGACTGCTTCTAGCCGAGCTTGAATGTCGCCACGATCGAGGAGCGGTCTGACAAGCCAATGCCGTAACAAACGACTGCCCATGGCCGTCGCGGTGCGGTCCAACACCGACAAGACCGTGGGCTGATCCTGTCCCGATCGGTGCTCACCGGCTCCCAATGGTCGTACGAGTTCGAGATTGCGAATCGTCGCGCAATCCAGATGCATGGCGTCGCCGCTCCAGCGCGTTTGTAGACGGCGGAGGTGTGCGAGGGAAGCGGTTGGCTGGGTTTCACGAAAATATCGCAGGACCGCTCCGGCGGCTCCGATCCCGGCGGTCAGGCCGCGACAGCCGAATCCGTCGAGCGAGTGCACCGCAAACTGTGTCTGGAGTAATTGTGCGGCATCTTTGGGATTGAAGGAGGCCGAGGGTTGTGCGCAGAGGCGTGGCCCACGCAGACGAGTCAGGCACGATCGGGCATTCGCATTGGAATCGGGGTGAAGTACTTCCCGTGGTTCCAGCCGAGCCAGTTCATCCATGAGCTGGATCTCTGCCTGTGCCCCTTGGAACTCTGTCACCCAAAACTCCCCGGTGGAGACGTCCAGACAGGCCAGCCCAATGACGGATTGTCCCTCGGCAGATGGGGCCGTGGCGTCGGAGAAGGCGACAGCCACCAGGAAATGCGATTCTCCAGGAGAAAGGAATTCAGTGTCGACCAGTGTGCCCGGTGTATACAAACGAACGACTTCGCGACGCACGAGACCCTTTGCGAGTTTCGGGTCTTCCACCTGTTCGCAGAGTGCGACGGTCCGCCCAGCCTTGAGAAGCTTTGCGATATAACCTTGCGCGGCATGGTAGGGCACTCCGCAGAGCGGAACTGGGTTGGTGCTGGATTTATCGCGAGAGGTGAGGGCAATGGAGAGTAGCTTGAAGGCGATCTGCGCATCCTCGTAAAACATTTCGTAGAAGTCGCCGACGCGGAACAACAGAATGGCGTCGGGATAGCCGCGCTTGATTTCGCGGTATTGCCGCATCAACGGTGAGGCGTCTGCGTCACTCATCGCGTCGGTCTCGGTGTGATTCGCCGATCACAGCGGAGGGTGTGCGGCCTGTGACTTTATCGAGTGAGTGGCGTAACCGTTCTAAGTCCACTTCAGCTTCTTGCAGCGCTTTGGTTTTTCGGCGGAGTTCGATACGGCTCCGCACCCATGGAGGAAAGAGAAGAATGCCGGAGACGAGCAACCCCACCGCGAACCCCGCCAGGATGGGCCTATAGATCGGTGTCGAGGCTTCAAAGAGACCAAAGAAGTATCGGAGCGTGACTTCCTGTTCCTGGTTCTGAAGGAAAAAGGCCAGAGAGAGGAGCAGAAGAATTCCGACCAGAATCAGCCTAATCATGACCTCGTTGTTGCTTCCCTGTCCAAGGCCCGGCGTGGTGACACTCGATGCATCCTGCTGGTCTTGCTGTACTGTATGCGCAAGTGGGAGAGGACCTCGTCAGACTTCGGCCCCGTCGCGCTCAACTGAATCGTTCGGCTCCGCGCGGCACGATGGCTCAGCGTAATCTCGATCCGGTCCTGCGGCAGCGCGGCAAGGCCCTTGTCGGCCCATTCTATTGCCGTCACGGTCTGGCCGGAGAAATACTCGATCAGTCCTGTCGATTCAAGCTCGCGGGGCGTGCGAATACGGTACAGATCCACGTGGGCAAGCGGCAGGCGCCCTTGATAATATTCGTGAATCACGACGAATGTCGGGCTGCTGATGGCCGTCGGCGATGTGCCCAGACCCTGCGCGATTCCGCGAACGAGCGCCGTCTTGCCGGCGCCGAGCGGTCCGTAGAGTGCGATCGTTTCTCCTCCGCGAAGTACGCGGCCGATCACTTGGCCTAGCCGATCGGTGTGCTGGTGCGATGTGGACACCAGTTTCCACGGCAGGATCGACGTGGCGCTACGGCGAGCGGCAGGCTGCTTCGCCTTGGCTGACCGGGTCACGTTAGGTCGTTTTAGTCCGCTGGAGCGCATAAGGAATCTGAGCGATTAGGTCACTGGCGAGCATCCCGGGCTGCCCGAGGTGTTGGGAGGCCAAGTCGCCGGCCAATCCATGAAAATAGGTCGCGGCACAGGCGGCGTCCCATGCGGGGACCCTCTGCGCCAGTAAGCCGACGATCATGCCAGTCAAGACATCACCGGTTCCTGCCGTGGCCATGCCGGGATTGCCGGTCGGGCAAATGGCGACAAGCCCATCGGGGCGGGCGATGACGGTTCGTGCGCCTTTTAAGACGACGAACACGCCGCGTTCTCGGGCAAACCGTCTGGCCGTGCCGATTCGGTCTGCGTTGACGCTCTGCGTGGTGGCATCGACTTCGAGCCGGGCCATCTCACCAGGGTGCGGGGTGAGAATGGGTGGAGTTTTACATTCGGTCAGCAACGAGACCCGGCCAGCCAAGGCGTTGAGCGCATCGGCATCGAGAACGGAGGGCCGATCCAGATGCTTCATGAGCGACTGCACGAGTTCGACGGTTTCGTGATGTGTCGAGAGCCCCGGACCGATGGCGATCGCCGTGCGTGCCTGGATAAAGGCTATGACACGATCGAGTCCTGAGCGGGCCAGTGTACGTGCCTTCGTCTCCGGAAGAGGCATCGTCATCGCTTCCAGTAACTTTGCTTCCAGTACATCGTTGACGCTGCTGGGGGTGGCCACGGTCACCAGGCCGGCTCCAACGCGGAGTGCCGCCCGGGCCGCCAACGCCGCCGCGCCGGTTTTCCCCACGGACCCTGCAATAATCCCCGCATGGCCAAAGATTCCTTTATGTGCGGAGGGCACGCGTTCCGGTAGAGACTGAAAAGCACTGTCGCTTGTGAGGAGCAGGGTCCGGCTCTCGATGGCATCCACATAGGCGGGTGGAATGCCGATATCTACGACGCGGATTGCGCCGGCCTGGTCAATCCCCGCATCAACATAGAGACCGAGTTTCGGGAGGCCACATGTGATGGTCAACGTGGCGCGGATCGCTTGCCCTAGGATGGCGCCGGTATCGGCATGGAGACCGGACGGGATATCAACCGCGATGACTGGTTTCCCGGCACTGTTGATGAGATCGATGGCCTCACGATAGATTCCGGTCACTACGGAAGACAATCCAGTACCAAGGAGGGCATCGATGAGGATGTCGCTGGAGGCGAGGAGGGGCCGCGCCTGGTCGGCAGACCGGAATCGAACGATCGCTGCTCGCCCCGCAACCCGAACGAGCCGGCGATACATGGCCGCGGTGTCGCGACTCAGGTCGGTGATCGGGGTGAGGAGTACCACGTGAATCCGAGCACGTCGGCGGTGCAGCAGTCGAGCCACAACCAATCCGTCTCCTCCGTTGTTCCCTTTTCCGCAGAGGATGGTAATGGTCTTGCCTCGTGCTGGTCCACAGTGCTCCTCCAGATGCCTGACAATTCCCTCGCCTGCCCGCTCCATCAAGACGGTACTGGGGATATGCGCTTCGATGATTGTGCGGCGATCGAGTGTCTGCATTTCGGTTCCGGTCACGATCTTCATCGGTGGCCTTGCGTGCGGGATCGATACCGCATGAGGAATCGGGTGAGCGCGGGGAGGAAAGAGAACTGTTGCCTAAGGCGCAATGTCATGACAAGGGCGAATCGCGTTGTCCATGGAGGAACGCAGGGTACCGCACAGTGCGATGGTTCAACTCAGCAACGCTTTCATCTCCCTCACGGCCTGGTCGAGGCCCACCAGAATCGCTCGGGCAATGATGCTGTGGCCGATATTGTATTCGACGATTTCCGGAATGTGAGTCAACCGCGTCACATTGCGATAGTCCAAGCCGTGCCCGGCATTGACGCCCATTCCGAGTTTGTAGGAGAGCTTCGCGGCCTGCGTAATGGCCGCTACTTCCGCGTCGGCTTCTTTCGAGCGCCGGGCATTCGCATACCGGCCGGTATGGAGCTCAACGAAATCGGCTGAGATTCTGTGCGAGGCTTTGACCTGGGCCAAATCCGGTTCGATGAAGAGGCTGACGGGAATGCCGCCATCCTGGAGCAGGGTCACGACCTGCTGGATACGATCTCTGTGGCCAGCCACGTCCAGGCCGCCTTCAGTCGTAAGTTCCTGACGGTGCTCCGGGACGAGCGTGACCATGTCCGGCTTTATGGTCAGGGCAATTTTGGCCATCGTCTCATCGGCGGCCATCTCCAGATCGAGCTTGGTGCGGATGAGTTCCCGCAAGAGTCGAAGATCGCGGTCTTGAATATGGCGTCGATCTTCTCTGAGGTGGACGACAATACCATCGGCCCCGGCCAATTCCACCAACACGGCGGCGGCAAGGGGGTCCGGGTCGGTTCCACCACGGGCCTGCCGCAACGTGGCCACATGGTCGATGTTCACCCCAAGTCGTGACACGGATCCTCCTTCTGGCTATGTGGAGCAAGGAGAAACTGAGTTGCGTGATAAGTGCGAAAGGCGTTGCAGTTGTAACAGAAATTGACTGGGAGGGGCAAGGACTGGGAGGGGGAGCTGGGTGCTGTGCTGCTTCAGTAAGTCTGAAGGGTTGGAATGTCGAACCCCATAGAATCACGGCATAATTTGACTCGACGTATCCCCCGCCATTAGAATAGCCCCCCTGATGCGGGGAGGGCGGTCTTTCGATGCCTCCGCGCATGTGAGGATTACAGGCAGGGGATCCGATGGGATCAGGCGACGGATTTTATCGCATCAAACGGCTACCGCCTTATGTGTTTGCCCAGGTGCAGAGCCTCAAACTCGAGGCTCGCCAACAGGGCGAAGACATTATCGATTTCGGAATGGGAAATCCTGACCAACCGACGCCGAGCCATATCGTCGAGAAGATGATCGAGGCGGCGCGGAAGGGGAAAAATCATCGTTACTCGGCCTCGCGCGGGATTACGAAACTGCGACATGCGATCGCGGGTTGGTACAAGCGGAATTACGATGTCGATCTGGATCCTGAGACCGAGACCATCGTCACGATCGGCTCCAAAGAAGGGTTGGCACATCTGGCGCTGGCCTTGATCGGGCCCGGTGACGTCGTGCTGACGCCGACGCCGACGTATCCCATTCATATGTACAGTTTCATCATTGCGGGGGGAGAAGTCCGCGGGATCGAGCTGCGTCCGGATAGTGACTTCTTCGACGATTTACAGCGGGTCTATCGCCAGACCTTTCCGCGACCCAAGATTTTGGTCATCAATTTTCCGCATAATCCCACCACCGCCGTGGTGGATCTGGAGTTTTTTAAGAAAATCGTCGCCTTTGCCAAAGAACATAACGTGATTGTCATTCATGACCTGGCCTACGCCGACTTGGTGTTCGACGGATATAGGGCGCCGAGCTTCCTGCAGGTTCCCGGGGCCAAGGATGTCGGCGTCGAGTTCTATACCCTCTCCAAGGCCTACAACATGCCCGGTTGGCGCGTAGGCTTCTGTTGCGGTAATCGTGAGGTTGTCGGGGCTTTGGCCAAGATCAAGAGCTACCTGGATTACGGTATTTTCCAGCCTCTGCAGATTGCCAGCGTCATTGCCCTCAATGGACCACAAGATTGTGTCAAGGAGACGGTGCTGCGCTACCAGAAGCGTCGTGATGTGTTGGTGAGCGGACTGAATCGCATCGGGTGGCAGGTGAACAAGCCCGTGGCCACCATGTTCGTCTGGGCCAGAATTCCGCTGCCCTATCGGTCTCAGGGGTCGTTGGAGTTTTCGAAGCTCCTGCTCCGCGAGGCTAAAGTGGCTGTGTCTCCCGGGATCGGGTTCGGTGAAGGCGGGGACGAACATGTGCGTTTCGGCCTCGTTGAAAATGAACATCGTACGAGGCAAGCCGTTCGAGGCATTCGCAAAACCCTGAAGTTTGAGGGGTCGGAAGAATGATCTCGCGCGTGGGAGTCGGTATCATTGGGTTCGGAACGGTCGGGACGGGTGTCGCGAAAATTCTCTTGGAGAATGCCGCCTTGATCAGCCGCCGGGTCGGTGTGCCGATCGAGATCGTTCGGATTGCGGATCTCGATGTGACACGTGACCGAGGTCTTACCCTGCCTCCCGGCCTACTCACGACCGATGCGAAGCAGATTCTCGCCGATCCGTCGATCGACATCGTCGTTGAGTTGATCGGTGGCTGCGATGTTGCCAAATGCATCATCCTGGAGGCCATTGCGGCAGGCAAACATGTCGTCACCGCCAATAAGGCCTTGCTCGCGTTACACGGAGAAGAAATATTTGCCGCGGCTTCCCGCACGGGCGTCGACCTAGGCTTTGAAGCGAGCGTGGGCGGGGGGATTCCCGTCATCCAGGCATTGAGGGAAGGGCTGGCGGCCAACACCATCCAATCCATTTATGGGATCATCAACGGGACGGCCAATTACATTCTCTCGCGCATGACCCAAGAAGGCCAGAGTTTTGAGACGGTACTCGACGAAGCGAAGCAGGCCGGTTATGCCGAAGCGGATCCGACATTCGATGTGGCCGGTGTTGATTCGGCGCACAAGCTGGCGATCCTGGTGGCGCTGGCCTATGGAACACCGGTCAATGTTAAAGATGTGTACACCGAGGGGATCACCCACATTACGCCGCTCGATATCGCGTACGCCAAAGAGTTCGGTTGTACGATCAAGCTGCTGGGCATTGCCAAGCTGGTTGGCAACGAAGTCGAAGCCCGAGTGCATCCCACGATGCTGCCATCCTCGTCTCCAATCGCCCAAGTCGAAGGAGTCTACAACGCGATTCAACTTGTCGGCGATGCCGTGGGCGACGTGGTGCTCTATGGCCGGGGCGCGGGGTCCATGCCGACCGGCAGTGCGGTGGTCGGCGATCTCATCGCCATCGCGCGCAATCTGTTGAAAGGAGCGGTCGGGCGAGTGCCGCCCGCCTCGTTCCAGCAGGACCAGCGTCGTCCGCTTCGGATGCGGACGATGGAAGAAATCAGCTCGCTCTATTACCTCCGCTTTATGGTGTTGGACCGCCCCGGCGTCTTGTCGCAAATCGCAGGGGAGCTGGGCCGATGCGGTATCAGTATCTCGTCCGTCCTTCAACAGGGACGACGCGAAGGGCAAACGGTTCCGGTCGTGATCAAGACCCATACCGCCACGGAGCGCGATGTCCAAACGGCATTGCGAGCGATCAATCGCATGGCCTTCATCTCCGAGCCCACCACCTTGATCCGGGTCGAGGGCAAGGACGAGTAATGCGATGAATCGCTGGCGTGGTGTGATCGAAGAATATCGGAAGTTTCTGCCGGTGACTGAACGTACCCCCGTGGTGACGCTCGGTGAAGGCAACACTCCGCTTATCAGGGCGACTCGGCTGGCCAAGCAGATCGCTCCCGGCGTCGATCTCTATCTCAAATTCGAAGGCATGAATCCGACAGGATCGTTCAAGGATCGCGGCATGACGTTGGCCATCTCAAAGGCCGTTGAATCCGGCGCCAAGGCGGTGATCTGTGCCTCCACGGGGAATACCTCTGCATCCGCTGCGGCCTATGGCGCGCGGGCGGGACTGGCGGTCTTTGTATTGATTCCTGCCGGGAAGATTGCGATGGGTAAACTGTCCCAGGCCATGATGCACCAAGCCACAGTCATCCAGATTGAAGGAAACTTCGACCAGGCCTTGACCATCGTCAAAGAATTGTCGGCGACCTATCACATCGAGCTGGTCAACTCGATCAACCCCTATCGGATCGAGGGGCAGAAAACCGGTGCGATGGAGGTCTGCGATGAGCTCGGCGATGCCCCGACAGTTCATGTGCTGCCGGTTGGGAATGCCGGCAACATTACCGCCTATTGGAAGGGGTACCAGGAATACCGTGCGGCCAATCAATCCACGAGGCTGCCTCGCATGATCGGGTTTCAGGCGGCTGGTGCGGCGCCCATCGTGCTTGGCCGCATCGTGGAAAATCCGCAGACGGTGGCCTCGGCGATTCGGATCGGCAATCCGGCCAGCTGGGAAGCGGCCTTGAATGCCGTGAAGGAATCCACGGGAGCGATCGATTCGGTGACGGATGAAGAGATTCTGCAGGCGTATAGGGCGGTGGCGGCGGCGGAAGGGGTTTTCTGTGAGCCGGCGTCCGCCGCATCTGTTGCCGGCGTGATGAAGTTGAGCAAGCAAGGCGGATTGCGTGAAGGCGAGATAGTGGTCTGCACCTTGACAGGCCATGGATTGAAAGATGCCGACACAGCCATCAGCGTATCGGCCCAACCGAAAACCGTTAGAGCGACGCGGGAGGATGTCGCTCGTCTTTTAAGGGTGTAGACACAATGCGAGCAGGGCTTCGATGAAACATGTGATTCTCCATGCCGATGGGATGGCAGACCATCCCCGGAAGGAATTGGGCGGACGGACTCCTCTTCAAGCGGCTTTGACCCCTCACCTGGATCGCCTCGCGCAAGGTGGGGAGCTTGGGCTCCTGGCCGCGGCGCCTGAGAACGTGCGACAGGGGAGCGGTCTGATGGGAACCACCATCCTCGGATACGACCCCAAGAAATACTACCAGGGTCCCGGTCCGTTCGAAGCGGCCAGTCTGGGGGTCGTCGTCAGCGAGCATGATGTGGTGTATCGCTGTACGATGGTCACGTTGCGGGCAGACGCCCAGTCCGGGAGTAAAGGCGGACTGAACGAGATCAAGAAGCTCGGACCGCAGGTGGTGATGGATGATCCAACCGCGGACCTGATTTCGACAGAAGAGGCCCGCGAATTGATCGAGGCGATCAACGAACAGCTCGGGTCGGAGATGATTCAGTTCTATCCCGGGTTAGGCCACCGTCATCTCATGGTGTGGGTCAACGGGAAGTCGCGAGCGATCTGTACGGATCCACAATTACTGGTCGGTCGACTGATCGCCGATGCATTACCGACGGGAGACGGATCCGACATTCTCTGGAAACTCATGGACGCTTCGTTTCAGATCTTGCGCGATCATCCCCTCAACGATGAACGTCGGGAAGCGGGGCAGAAGCCGGCCAATTGTCTCTGGCTCTGGGGCCAAGGCCGGGCCATTCTCTGGCCAAACCTTTCTGAGCGATTGAAGATGTCCGGTGTGGTGGTCTCACAGAGCGATGTCCATCGCGGACTCGGCATCATGGCCGGGCTCGAAGCCGTGGACGGCGCGCGATTGGCCGGTGCGGATCTTCGTACCCAAGCGGCGGTCGCCCTGGAGGAATTGAAGAAAAATGATTTTGCTTATGTGCATGTGGAGTTACCGGACGAGGTCGTCTACGGGTCGGATGTCGCGGCCAAGGTGAAGGGTATCGAAGCGGTCGATCGCGAACTGGTAGGGCCGCTGCTCGATGGGTTGGCCCAATTGGGTTCCCATCGCATCGTGGCCTTCTGCGATTCGGGCAGCGTGCATCATGGCCAAGCGGCGGAAGGTCCGGGGTTCTTCGCCTATCGTGACAGTGCGGCAGCCCCCTCTGCCGGGACCGGACGTAGATTTATCGAGGCTGATGCTCGAGCCTCGACCGTGCCTCCTCGTGATGCGACGAAGTTCGTCGTGCGACTTTTCGCAAAAGGATCCTGACGGTCGTGGCGCTGATTATCCAGAAATATGGGGGAACGTCCGTGGGCACGATCGAGCGGATCCACTGTGTGGCCGACCGCATCGAGAGGGCTCACAAGGATGGCCATCGCGTTGTGGTTGTCCTGTCCGCGATGAGCGGTGAAACGGATCGGTTACTTCGGCTGGCACATGAAGTCACGCCGCTGCCGGACGATCGCGAACTCGATATGCTCCTGTCGACCGGAGAGCGGGTGACCATTGCCTTGTTGGCGATGGCCTTGCGGGCCCGGAGACTCGATGCCCAATCTTTTACGGGGCGCCAAGTCGGGATTATGACCGACAGCGCCCATACGAAGGCGCGTATTACCCGGGTGAGTGCCGATCGAATCCGCGAGGCACTGCTCAACGGGGTCATTCCAGTGGTCGCCGGCTTTCAAGGGATCAACGAGCAGTCGGATGTCACGACGTTGGGTCGTGGAGGCTCCGATCTGACAGCGGTCGCGCTGGCGGCGGCGCTGAAGGCTGATCGGTGCATCATCTTTACCGACGTCGATGGCGTCTACACCTCGGACCCCAACATTGTACCGGTGGCTCGACGAATCGACAAGAGTTCCTATGAGGAAATGCTGGAAATGGCGAGTCTGGGCGCGAAAGTGTTGCAGAGCCGCTCCGTCGAATTTGCTGCCAAGTTCAATGTGCCGGTGGAGGTGAACTCCAGCTTCAAAGAAGGAAAGGGGACGCTTGTGACGCGTGAAGATGAGGATATGGAAGCGGTCGCGGTGTCGGGAGTCACCGGCGATCGAAATCAGGCCAAGGTCACGATTGTGGGCGTGCCGGACAAACCAGGTATTGCATCCAAACTCTTTGGGCCAGTGGCCAAGGCCAACATCAATGTCGACATGATTATCCAGAATATGAGTCAGTCGGGCATGACAGATATTTCCTTCACGATCCCACGGGCAGACATCAAGAAAGCCCTGCCGCTGATTCAGGACGTGGCGAAAGGTATCGCGGCCAAATCGGTTGCCGTGACCGAGGCGATCGCGAAGGTTTCGCTGGTCGGCGTCGGGATGCGTTCCCATTCAGGAGTCGCCGCCAAGATGTTCGAAGTCTTGGCGCAGGAAGGCGTAAATATTCTCATGATCAGCACGTCGGAGATCAAGATCTCCTGTGTCATCGATGAAAAGTATGCCGAGCTCGCGATGCGTTCGCTCCATACCGCATTCGGGTTGGATCACTCACCGGCAGGGGACCGAAACGCGAAGTAGAGGATTTCGGCGAGGTGAGTCTCGACAGGTTCGTCCTGCTCCTGGTATCGTTTCCCTTATGGCTCGAAAATCTTCATAACCACGATCCTCACGAGGCAAGCCTGTCGCTTCCTCATCGCCCGACATGCTTCCTTTTGCCGCCCGGTCGGCGGTGTTAGAAATCTATGACACGACCTTACGTGACGGAGCCCAGGCCGAGGATGTCACCTTTTCGGTGGAAGACAAGGTCCGGGTCGCGCAACA
>Ga0137389_10002604_pt1 | contig 11005 bp, 8 predicted proteins | sample 15con2h14BmetaG_FD_104645 | JGI IMG/M metagenome (GOLD analysis project Ga0137389, IMG submission 104645) | Vadose zone soil microbial communities from Angelo Coast Range Reserve, California, USA - 15con2h1.4B metaG | ecosystem: Environmental > Terrestrial > Soil > Vadose zone > Saprolite...
GAAGGCGCGTACGCGCTGCTGGCGCATGCGGCACGCGAGCGCGAGCGCTGGCTCGCCAACTTCCTCAACATCGAGACGCATGCGATCCGCGGCTGGCGGGAATGGCCGTATGCCTACGTGATTTCCCCGCGCCAGGACTCGGTCGCGCTCAGCGCGCTGCTCGGCATCCTGCGCCGCGGGGGCGTCGAGATTCGCACGGCGCTGCAGCCGTTCAGTCTGCTCGGGCAACGTCATGCGACGGGGACATACGTCGTCGTGCTGCGACAACCGTACGCGGCGTTCGCCAAGACGCTCCTCGAAGTGCAGAACTATCCTGACCGCCGCTTGTATCCCAGCGGGCCGCCGGAGCGCCCCTACGACGTCACCGCTCACACCCTGCCGTTGTTGATGCGTGTGACGGCAACCGTAGCCAACGACTCCTTGCGTGTTCCGCTGTCGGCGCCGATCACACCGCGGATCGTGCCCCCGGTGCCCCCCCTTCGTGTAACGGACCTGGAGCCAGCCGTCCGTATTGGTCTCTACAAGTCCTATGACGCGACGATGGATGAGGGGTGGACCCGATGGGTGTTCGACAATTGGAAAGTGCCCTACACGTCGCTCGTCGATTCGGTGGTGCGCGCGGGAAAGCTGCGCGACCAGCTCGATGTGATCATTCTCCCCGACCAGTCGCCACGCGAGATCCTCGAAGGTCTTCCCCCGCGCTATCCGGCGCCGTACGCCGGAGGCATCGGCCCCGAGGGCAGTGAAGCGCTGCGACAGTTCGTCGTCGACGGCGGAACGCTCATCGCACTGAATGAGGCCAGCCGATTCGCGATCCAGGCGCTGCTCCTGCCGGTACGCAACGTGCTCGAAGCGGTGAGTGACGAAGACTTCTACGCGCCGGGGTCGATCTTCCGGCTGGAGCTCGACACCGCGACCGCGGTCGGGCGCGGGATGCCGCGTGAGACGATCGGATGGTTTCAGGGAGGACCGGCGTTCGACGTGCTCGACTCGAACGTGACGCACGTGATCGGACGGTGGCCGGAAGATCCGACGCGCCTCCTCCTCTCCGGCTGGGTACTTCATCCCGAACGCATCGCCGGAAAGGCTGCGATCCTCGAAGTGCAACAAGGAACAGGACGCGTGATCCTGTTCGGCATCCGGCCGCAGTATCGCGGCCAGAGCCTTGCGACTTATCCATTGCTATTCAACAGCTTACGCTTGAGATGAGAGGTTAATCCTTGCCCGGTTAGGGGCTAATTTCCTATGTTGGTGGCCCCTATGAAGTTGGCTCGGCAGGCAGGCGTTCTCTTGCTCTGGGCCGCGACCGCCAGTCGCGGCCTTTTTGCCCAACAACTGCCCTCGTCACCGGAGACGATGCAGCTGCGCGGCATCCAGCTTCGCTACGTACTGCCCGATCCGATGTTCGATAACTCCCAGGCCGATCCGATCAAGGCGCTTTACGTCAACGCGTGGGCGTTTGGATCGAACAAGCTGGCCCAACTCGTCCGGCTCGCAGATTCGACGGAGATCAATGCGTTCGTCGTCGACGTCAAGGACGACACCGGTTGCCTGCTCTATCCGTCGGAGGTCAAAGTCGCGCAGGAGATCGGCGCCACCAAGTGTGTGCGCACGCGCGATGTGGAGTCGCGGCTCGAGACGCTCCGCACGCACGACATCTACGCGATCGCACGGATCGTCGTCGCGAAGGATCCGCTGCTGGCCGAGCGGCGGCCGAAGTGGTCGGTGCAGAATCGCGACGGCAGCGGATTGTGGCGCGATCGGATCGGGACCGCGTGGGTCGATGCGTATAACGACTCGGTGTGGATCTACGCCGCGCAGCTCGCGCAGGAAGCGGTCCGCCTGGGCTTCAACGAGGTGCAGTTCGACTACGTGCGCTTCCCGGACGAGCCCAAGGAAGCGATGGCGGAGGCGGTCTTCGCGGCTCGCAAGCGGGGCGAAACGCAGCGCGAAGGCGTGCAGGCGGGGATCGCGATTCTCACGAACCGGATTCAGCCGCTCGGCGTCCCGGTCACGTTCGACATCTTTGGTCTGACGTCGTCGGCGACGGGTGACCTGGGCATCGGCCAGGTGTGGGAAGACTTCGTCAGCGTCGCGGACGTCGTGCTACCGATGGTCTATCCGAGCCACTACTACAAAGGCAGTTACGGACTCGCATGGCCGAACGGCGAGCCATATCGCGTCGTTCGCAACGCCCTCAGTGAAGCCCTCGAGCGCTCGCGCCCGCTCTCGAGAGCCGCGACGATTCGTCCGTACCTCCAAGCGTTCACGCTCGGCCGCCGCAAACCGCGCTACACGCCGCACGAGATCCGCGAGCAGATCCGCGCGGCCGAAGAGCTCGGGATCAACACCTGGGTGCTGTGGAATCCCCGCAGCGTGTACCAGCGCGACTCCCTGCGACCGTATCGGGTACAGCTCGCAACAGTTACCGACGGCCCCCAGTAGCGCCATATTCACTCACATGAGAAGCATCTTGCTCTCCCTGGCGTTGGCCGGGGTGATGGCTGCGTGTTCTGATGCGGGCGGCGTCGATCCCGACGCGATCCCGGCAGCCCAGAAACACGCGCTTTGGATGGCCCTCGACTCCGCATTTCGACATGACACGACACTGGATCCGGCTTTCACGGGAGATTCTGGACTGTACGCGCTCATGTCGACACTCGTCATCCCATTTGTCGATCGCGCGTCACGCATCGCCGTCGGAAGTGACACCACCCGGGCGGTCGGAATCGAGTTCGATATCGACGCGACCCAGGGTGGCACGCACATCGTCAGCAATCTGACCGCGATTCTTGCGTGGAGAGGGTACGACTCCACCAGCCGGACCATCGATTCGGTGTTCTTTCTGCTCGGTTCGGGCCGCGCTCCCGTCACCGACTCACTGTGGTCGCAGTTCACCCTCGAGATAGCAGGTACCGGCACCGGATTCGTGATCCATCAGAAGACGGACTCGACCGTCACGAAGTGGCTGTCGCGGGGAGGTCACCTGCGGACGACCACGAGCCAGTACGGCACGAGTCAGGGTGGAACAACGTTCAACGTGGCTCGGGGCATGCTGAACGGCGAGTTCACAATCACGGCGAAGTCGGTTCCGGACTCGAGTACGACGGTGACGTCGGCGCTGGATTTCGGCAGTGGCGCGCGCGCCGTGAAGGTGAAGATCCGCGGTACGCTACCCTGAGTAAGACGTCTCCAGCACCATCCCAGGGGTCCAGGCGGTGATGTAGCCGGTGATGGCCGACGCCGCGACGGTATAGGGATTGGCGAGATAGAGTTGGCCGGGACCCGAACGGCCCGGAAAATTTCGATTGATCGCGCTGATGGTGACTTCCTCTCGCGTCTTGGACACGCCCGGTCCCGCATTGATGCAGGCGCCACACGAGGGCTCGAGAAACGTCGCGCCCACCTGCCGAAACACGTCGAGGTAGCCCCGCTCTTCGCAGTACCGCTTCACGTCCTGCGAGCCGCATTGGATGAAGAAGCGCACCCACGGCGCGACGCGCTCCCCTCGACCCGCGGCCTCAGCGAGCACGCGCGCGTACATGTCCATGTCTTCCTTCTTGCCGGCCGTGCAGGAGCCCGCGTATGCGATGTCGACCTTGATCCGCTGGCCGACGTCCTCGATATAGAGCCCGTTTCCGGGGTCGCCGGGAAGGGCGATCATCGGCCGAATGCTCGCCGCGTCGATCTCGATGACTTCGCAGTACTCGGCAGCCGGATCGCTCGCGAGCCCGGCGCCCAGACGCTCCGCTTCGGCACGCGACATCTTGCGGTAGTCCATCAGGTATTCGACCGTCTTGGCGTCCGGCGCGACGTAACCCGTGAACCCGCCAACCTCCGCCGTCATGTTGGTCATCGTGGCCCGCTCGTCCACCGACAGCGACGCGACAGCATCGCCACAATACTCCACCAGCTTGCCGATGGCCTTGCCCGTTTTGACGTAGGGATGGCGCAGGACCTCGAGCATGAAGTCCTTCGCGGTGACGTTGTCGGGTTTTTGACCGCTGATGACGACCTTGACCGTCTCCGGCACCTGCAGGCGCACGTCCTTGGTGATCCAGGAATTGAAGATCGCCGTCGTTCCCACGCCGAACGCGATGCAGCCCACCGCGCCGGCATGTGGCGTGTGCGAATCGGAGCCGATGATGACCTGGCCGGGCAGCGCGTGCGACTCGAGAATCTTCGAATGACAGATCGCTTCGGAACCGTGGTGGCCCAGCCGCAGCTCACCGTACAGCTTGATCCCCTGCGCCGCGGCGAATTCGCGCTGCTTCTTCTCGAGCTGCAGCGCGACGTCGAGTAAGCCTTCCTTCACGCGCTCCGGCGTCATCGCTTCCGGCAGGAACGTCAGGTGGTCGCGGAACATCAGGATCGAGCCCGGATCGTTGACCCTGGCGTCCTTCCCGACGAGCTGCTCGAAGAAGATCGCCGCCATCGGCGTGACATACTCGTGGCTGAACCGGATGTCGGTGAGCACGAACCCTTCATCGCCCGGCTTCACCGCGGGAACACCGATCTTCCCTTGCGCCGGATCGACGACCCAACGGCGGGCCAGGATCTTCTCGCCCAGCGTCATCGGCCGCTGCGGCGTGTTGGGCGGATGCAGCACGACTTCACCCTTGAGCCGGGCCATGTTGTAGTTGAACAGCCCGCCATGCTCGATGATGCCGCGCGTGATCTCGCCCTCGCCCGCGGTGAACACCGACAGCGGGATGACCTCACCGCGGCGCACCTTGTCGAGAATCGAGAAATCGGTCGTCGTCAGCACGCCGAGGTTCTGACAGTTCTCGCGATAGATGCGCTCGATGCTTTCGGCTGCGACCAGTCTGATCCCGGCGCACATTTCGGCGTAAGGCGACTGCTCCCGGGACGAACCCTTGCCGCGCCGCTTGCCGCTCACCGCCGCCACGAAGCCCCCGCGTTTCACCGCGCCACGCGTGATGGGGAATTCGTCGCGGCACTTGAGTCCGAGGTAGGGGAATTCGCCGAGCGTTTCGTCGTAGTAGTAGCAGATGTAGGCGGGAGTGATTTCGTCGGTCGAGATGTCGTCGCGGAGCTTGTGCTCCGGCGACCAAGCCGGGTCATTCCCGGCGAGCTGCGCACGCACGAAGCCCGGATCCTCGGTGAGGTAGAGGATCCGGCCTTGCAGTCGAACGTTTGCGTCGCGCATGTGCGAAGTATCTTCTTGGAGGCTCATGTTTGCAACCGCGCTATTCCTCCTGCAAGCGACCTTCCAAAGTCCGCGCGTCGTCGAAAGTTCCGGCGTCGCGGTGAGTCGCGCGTACCCGGGCGTGTTGTGGACTCATAACGATTCCGGTGATGGCCCGTACCTCTACGCAACGGACCTCCGCGGAACAGACCGCGGCGCCCTGCTCCTACCGGGCGCCCAGGCGATCGACTGGGAAGACATGTCCCTCGGCCCTTGCCCGGTGAGCTTTCCGCTTCAGTCCCGTCCGACACGCGCAAACGCCGACACGTGCATCTACCTGGCGGACACCGGCGACAATCTGGAGTTCCGGCCGTTCGTCACGATCTATGCGATTCCCGAACCCGCGCCGCCCGAGCGCGCGAGCGACACGTTGGGCACCACCAGGGCGCCGGCCGTGCTTCGGCTGCGGTATCCGGACGGCGCGCACGACGTCGAGGCGGTTTATGTATCGCCACGCGACACAGCGGTGTTTCTCGTGAGCAAGGGAGCCACGCGTGGCAGCGCGATTCGATTGTATCGCGTCGATCGCAGCGCCTGGCGCACGCGCGATACGACTTCAGACATTGTGGTGGCGACGCTGGTTCAGACCCTCGACATCCGACCGAGCTCCGGGGCGGGCCGCCTGGTCACGGCGGGTGCGATACGCCCCGACGGCCGGCTCGTGGCGCTGCGAACCTATACCGAGATCTACCTTTTCTATCCTGGAGCCGGGGGCCGGCTGCTGCCCGCGCGGGAGCGTCCCTGCAACATCTCAGGGCTCGAGATCGGCGGCGAGGCGATCGACTTTCTGGATGACTCGACGTTTGTCTTGACCAGTGAAGCCGGACGTCACCGGCCGGGTACGATTGATACCGTCAACTGTCGCCTTTCACGGGAGCAGTCCACTCAATGACCAACAAATGTTGCAATACTGTCGCGATGCTGGCATTCGTCGCGACGACCGCCGCGGCACAGCGACCGGCGCCCATCCCGGTCGATACGGCCGCAATGGACGCGCATTTGCGCTTCCTGGCGAGCGACCTGCTCGAGGGGCGCGCGCCGGCGACGCGTGGCGGCCGGCTCGCGGCCGAGTACATCGCCGCCCAATTCCAGGCGTTGGGACTCGAGCCCGCGGGAGCGAACGGGACCTATTTCCAGCCCGTCGCCCTCGTGGGGATGACGCCGCAACCGATGCTCTCGTGGGGGAAAGCGGGCGGCGCAACCGATACGCTCGTGTATCGGGATGCGTTCGTGGCGTGGGCGGAACGCCCGGAAGCCGATATCGCAGCGAGCGGCGAAGTCGTGTTCGTCGGATACGGAATCCGCGCGCCCGAGTGGCAATGGGACGACTACAAGGGCGCGGATTTGCGCGGCAAGGTGCTGCTGATGCTCGTCAACGATCCGGGCCTCGTCGATTCCACCGTGTTTCTCGGCAAGATTCTCACGTACTACGGCCGCTGGACATACAAGCTGGAGGAAGCAGCTCGCCAAGGTGCGGCCGGCGCGATCCTCATTCACACAACCGAGACCGCAACGTATCCGTGGGAAGTCGTGCGTGGGTCGTGGTCGGTCGAGCAGTTCAAGCTCGATCAACCACACTCTCCCAGCATCGCCTTCGCGGGGTGGGTGACCGAGGCGAATGCCCGTACCGCACTCTCCAAGGCGGGACTCAAGCTCGACTCGCTGACGCGCACCGCGGCGCGGCGCGACTTTCGTCCGATTCCGACGGGAATCACCGCCAGCGTCCACGTTCACAGTGCGCTCCGTCGCGTGGAATCGGAGAACGTGGTGGCGCGGTTGCCGGGCCGCGATCCGCGTCTGGCATCGCAGGCCGTGTTGATCACCGCGCATTGGGATCACAAGGGCATCGGGCCAGCCATCCGCGGGGATTCCATCTACAACGGCGCGGAGGACAACGCGTCGGGCGTGGCGGCGATCCTGGGTGCCGCGAAGGCGCTCATGCAGCTGTCTCGGACCGCGCGGTCCATCTGGTTCGTCGCGACCACCGCCGAAGAGAGCGGCTTGCTCGGCAGCGAAGCGTACGTGCAGCGGCCGCTCGTCCCGCTCGGCCAAGCCGCCGCGGTGCTGAATCTCGATGTCACAAACGTCCGCGGGGCGACGCGCGACATTGGCGCGCTCGGCATAGACCGCTCGACGCTGGGACCGGTTTTCGAAGCGGCGGCGCGCGCGGAGTCGCTCACTATCGAGTCGCAGCCCGACGTGCGTGGCTCGTTCTTTCGGTCGGACCACTTTCCGTTTGCGCGCGCGGGCGTCCCGGCGTTGTCGATCAAGCCCGGCGTCGATTTTGTCGGGCGTCCGGCGGGATGGGGCGTGCAGCAGGAGAACATTTACAACCAGGACCGCTATCATCAGCCGAGCGATGAGTACCAGCCGACCTTCCGGTATGCGGGGCTGGCGCAGGAGGTGCGCGTGACGGTTCGCGCAGCGCGCGCGATCGCAAACGATCCGGCGATGCCGCGGTGGTTGCCGTCGTCGGAGTTCCAGCGACCGCAGCCATAGACGTGCAGTAGCTTGCACGCCGGGGCACATTCGGAACAGTTTGGACTGCAATGGGTTAAGGTTTGGCGATTGCCTATTACGCGGGGGAGGGATAGTTTGCCCCCGCTTTTTGACCCCGCAGCACCAGCTGGTACGACCTCCTACCAATGGAGCGGCGGTTGGAGATTCCCTCCACACATACAGTGCCTCTGTCGTGGCTGTACGAGGCCGCCAGTCTCCCCATCCAGTATCGGACGCTCACCGAGGTCGTGCCAGAGCCGGCGCGCGACGTCGAGCGCGTCGCCGCGTTGCGCGAAGCGATACTGCATTACAAGGAAGCGCTCGCCATCGTCCGGAAGCAGAAGGAGACCGGCCTGTGGGGAGGCAATCTCCTCGCGCCCGCTCCAGCGAAGGTGATGGGGTGGAAAGAAGTCGGCACGATCTACCAATACCGGCGGCTGCTCGAGCTGGCGTGGCCGCCCGACGCGAGGGTCTTCCGGTTCGCCGATCGCTTCCTCTTCCGGTTGCTGTCCCGGGACGACGATCCAGCACTTCTCGTCGAGTTCCAACGGACGGCGAAAAGCGATGCCGGCCTGGGGCTGTGGGCGAGGAGCATGGGTGGGCAAGCGGCGGCAGCGGCGCTCGCGCGCGGCGCGCATCAAGACGACCCGCGCCTGCGCGGTGCCGCGCATCGCATCGCGAGCGACATCTCGATGTATTTGCGCAGCGAGCTGGCGCAGAAGCCATTCAAAAAGGCACAAGGCAAGACCGTCCTCGATCCGCTTACCTATCCGCCCACCGTGTTCTCGGTGGAGATGCTCGCCTTCATGCCCGCGGTCCAGCGCGAGCGCGCCGGCTTCCTCGAGCGCCTGGCCGCCTATTTCTCGGTCCCGACGCCCCGCCGCTCGTTCTTTATCCTGGCCGGAAAGAAGATCTTTCGACCGCTGTTCGAGATCCTGGGTGACCCGCTGCACGCGGACGCCCAAGGTCGGATCACAGACGTGCCCTTTGCCGTGTATTGGCTCGAGTTGCTCACACGGCTTGGAATCGTGCGCCAGGTACCGAGTGCCGCGAAGGTCCTCGCGCGGCTGTACAGCGAATGCGATGACCAGGGGATCTGGAGTCCGGCTGGCCTCCGGGCGATGCCGAAGTCGACTAACCCTGTGGTATATCATTACTTTCCGCTCGAGGGACCGGGGAAAAGCCCAGCCCAGCGCCAGACCGACGTCACATTCCGCCTGGCGCTAATTGCGCGACTGCTCGGGATTCCCATGAACGTCGTCTAGGATGGCAGGCTGGCGCCTTACGTAGTAGTATTTGCTACTACAGTGGCCATCGATCTGACGCCCTTTGGTTTTACTCCCACGGAGTCGCTCGTGTACGGGACCTTGCTTCGGCTCGGTCCTTCGACCGGTTACGCCGTGGCCCGTGGCGCCCGGCTCGCGCGCGCCAACGCGTATGGCGCGCTGGAAGGTTTGGTTTCCCGGGGTGCCGCGACCCGCACGCCGCCTCCTGATCGGCCGGCCCGCTATCGGCCCATCGATCCGCAGGCATTACTCGCGGAGCTCGCCACCCGGCAAGGGGAGGCGTTGGACCGGCTGGGCCGAGAGGTGCGCGAGCTCTCGCGACCGGGCGATCCGGCGACGAGAGAAGTGGCTGGCAGTCGCGCGGTGGCAAACCTCGTCACCCAGCTGGTCGCTCGCGCGGAGCGGAGTGTAGAAGGAGTGATGGCGCTCGAGCTGTGGCGGCCGACGCTGCCGGCCTGGAGACGTGCCGCGGAGCGCGCAACGCTGAAGGTGCGTGTCCGTGGTAGTGTGCCGCCGGACGCCCCCTCGTGGCTCGCGCCAGCTCCCGATGACGCTCCCGATGCGACGGTGCTGGTGATCGACGACACGCAGTTGGTGATGACATCGGGCGAGGGAGAGACCATCGCCGGCCTGTGGACCTCGCATCCGCTGATGGTGCTCCTCGCCCGGCGCGCGTTGCAGAGCGTCCTGTGACCGCCCCGCGGATACTCCTTTCCGTTCTGCTGCTCGCTGGTGCGTGTCGAGCGACACCGATTCCCGAAGCGCAGCGCTATCCCGCCGGCACCTCCTTCCGCGCGCAGTACCGAACCGTCGATGAAACGCGGTTACGGATGATCGACACCGGCAACGGGACGCCGGTCGTCTTCATTCATGGGTTCGGCGCCTCGATGTACGGCTGGCGCTATCAGCTACCGCCGATCGTCGCCGCCGGGTATCGCGTGGTTGCGTTCGACAATCGCGGCTTTGGATTCTCCGACAAACCGGCGCACGGGTATACCAATGCCGCGTACGCGCACCTCGTGGTGTCGCTCCTCGACTCCCTCGGCATCTCGAGCGCGGTGCTCATCGGTCATTCGATGGGCGGTGCGATCGCCGCGGAGGTTGCGCTGAGCTATCCGGATCGCGTCCGCGGCCTGGTGTTGATCGACGCCGCCGGCTACGGCGTGCGCTGGCCCGGCGTTCTCAAACTGGCGCGCTGGCCGCAGGTGGGCGCGGTGGTCACGAGGTTTCGGGCGCGCTGGATTACCGCTCGCATCCTGCGCTCGACATTCGCCGATCCCAGCAAAGTCACCGAGGCAGACGTCGATCAGTACTACGCACCTGTCCCCGATCCGGCGTATGGGCGCGCCCTGCGAGGGGTGCTCCGAGAGTTCAGGTTCGACAGCCTGGGCGGTCGTCTTGGCCGCGTACAGGCGCCAACCCTGATTCTCTGGGGCGACGCGGACCGGTGGATTCCGCTTCGCGACGGCACCAGGTTCACGCAGGAGCTGCCGCGCAGCGAATTCGTCGTCCTCACGCGCACCGGACACGACGCCGCTGACGAATCGCCCGATCAGTTGAATCGATACCTGCTGGCCTATCTCAAAGAAGGTCTGTCCCGCATTCCGGAAAACGTCGCAGTGGCGGCACCGGACGAAAGGCCTTAGATTTCATCAACCGAACGGTTGACGAAATGCGGCCATGCCACCCAAGCTGAGTAATGACAGGGCATTACGGATCGTAGCGGCCGCCCGGGAAGAGTTTGCAAAGCGGGGTTTCGCCGGTGCGCGCGTCGACCAGATCGCGCGCCTGGCCGGCGTCAACAAGCAGCTCCTGTTCTACTACTTCCACTCTAAACGCGGTCTCTTCCAGGCGGTTCTGGCACAATCGGCCGGCGAGTTGGAGACGGCGCTGGGGGAATTGGCGTATCCAAGCGGGGGCCCGCTCGAGCGGCTTCGGTTCACGCTCGCCGCGCAGTTCGAATTCCTCGCGAGACATCCGGAAATCGTCGCGCTGCTCGGCCAGGGCACGC
>Ga0137389_10002607_pt1 | contig 10992 bp, 9 predicted proteins | sample 15con2h14BmetaG_FD_104645 | JGI IMG/M metagenome (GOLD analysis project Ga0137389, IMG submission 104645) | Vadose zone soil microbial communities from Angelo Coast Range Reserve, California, USA - 15con2h1.4B metaG | ecosystem: Environmental > Terrestrial > Soil > Vadose zone > Saprolite...
AGTCGACATGCGCATGCGCGGATCGGTTCCAGACACATCCGAAAGCGCCAGCTGGCCGAGGGCCACCGGCAGGATCATGATCATGTCCTGGAACCTGTAGCTCGCGCCGTAAATGCCGGCGGCGGCGGTGCCGCGCAGGAGGGCGAGCAGGTAGTTGTCGATCCGCTGATAGATGGCGCTGACAGTGTTGGCGAGGGCGAACGGCGCCGCGGCCCTCGGCGAAAAGCTGGGCAGGGGGTGCTCGATCGGCGCCGACGCTGACTTGCTGCGCACCAACAGGTAGTCGAGCAGGCCGATGGCCAACCCGACAGCCGAGTAAGCAACCCCCACCGCGATGACGCCACCGCCATTCGCCACCCACAGGCCACCTGCGACGAGCACCAACGCACGCGAGCCGATTTCGCTGGCGATCTCGAGCCGGATATTCCCGAGCGCCCTGTAGGCCGTGAGGGTCGAGTTGTACATCGCCACCCCGGCGATGCTCAGCCCAAACACGAAGGGCACCGCCAGGTTGCGCTCGTGAGTGGCGATCACGAACAAGACGACGAGCAGCACGATTGAGATCGCGGCCAGCACCAACCGGCGCGCAACGACGGAGTCCAACACCGCACGGCGGATCCGTCCGGTTTCCACGACATCCTTGGCGAGGATGTTCTGGAGCCCGAAGTCGCTGAGCGTGCCCAGGATCACGACGAGAGCGAGCGCGACGCTGACCTCTCCGAATTGACCGACCGACAGATGCCGAGCGACCACGATCACCCAGGCGGCGGATAGAAGCGACGCCGCGCCTCGACCGACCGAGAGAGTGGCCGCACGGCGGACCAGGAGCCGGCCTGACAGCAACCGCCTCGGCAGCTTGTTCAGAAAATCGATCACGCGCCGTAGCGCCGCGCGAGTCGCCAGCTTCGCAAGCGGGTCCTGATCGGACGGCTAGCCCGGACCACATGACTGATCAGCTGTCTCGGCCGGGCCATGCGGTACTTCCAATCGGTCGCTCGACCAATACGACCGTCGGCCCCAACCTTCCAGGTGGCGTGCGTGATGCTGTAGTAGTTCGTCCAGTGCCGGATCCATCGGCGGTTTTCGCGAGCTTCGACGCCTTCCCAGGTGTCGAGGGTCGAATGAGAGTAGTCATGGTTCTGGTGAATCAGCGTCACAAATGAGGTGGCGTCGATCAACGGCACGCCGGAGGCGACCGTGTGCCACAGAAGCCAGTTGTCGTACGCCGTTCTGCCTACGGCGAACGGAGGCATGTCGTGGTACTGCCCTCGAGGGAAGACGAACCAGTCGATGGCGCCTGGTGAATGCAATTTGCCGGCCGCGACGGCATCCGCGGCCCACCGCCGCTCCCAGCCCGCATCGAACTCCATCAGCTGCCGAACGTCGGCATCGTGGCGCTGGGCGACCAGCAGGAAGTGCGGCGACCACTCCCTTGCGATCCGTGCCGCCTCGATGCTGGCCTGGGTCAGGACGATGTCGGCGTTCACGAATGCCAGCACCTCACCTGCCGCCAGCGAGTCCGCCTGGCTGAACATGTTGGACACGAGCGGCGTGCCATGAGAGTTGGTCTCGACCGCAGTCACGACCTGCACGCCAAGCCTGCGCGCGAATTCCGCGGTCCCGGCGTCATCGCCGAACAGGATGATTTTCGGCGTGGGGCTCAGGCTCAACCAGCTGCGGACCGCGTTCTCCTGGATTATCCCGACGTGACCCTGGAAGGCCTTGGGCGCCGAGAATATCGTCAGCATGGGTAATGGGACCGGTTCATCGACACGCTGGGGCGGCGTCACATTGTTCATGCGCAAGCTCCAGCGGCGCGCACTGCGCGACACGTTCGGCCGGTGGGCGAGGTCGCGCTCTTATCGCCGTGTCTGGATCGATGTCGGGGCGCACGAAGGGGAGTTGACATTTCCATTCGCTGCGGTGGATCCGACCCTATTGGTTTACGCATTCGAGCCTAATCTTCAGGCTGCGAGCCGCATCATGGGGCGCCTCCGCAACTACGTCGTCCTTCCCATCGCCATCGCTGAGCGCGATGGCAGCGCCGAGCTCCAGCTCAACGCATACGAGCAGTCGAGCTCCCTCCTGCCGCCTGACGCGACCGGCCTCGAGAGCTGGGTCTCGGAGCAGTCGTTTCAGGTGGTCGGATCCGTGACCGTGCCGACGATGCGGCTCGACACCTTCATGAATCGAGCGGGCATCGAATCGGTCGACTTTCTGAAGATCGATGCTCAGGGCCTGGATCTCGAGGTCGTCAAGTCGACCGGGGACCGGCTAATGGATGTGGCCAAGGTGCAGCTCGAGGCGACGACCGCTTCGTATCGCCAGTACGAAGGCGCCGCCGACAGGGCGGCCATCGTCGAGTACATGGTGTCGAGGGGCTTCCGCCTGGCCGGCGAGGAAAGCCAGTCGCACGGCCAGGAGGCCAACCTCACGTTCGTTCGCGCCTGAGGTCCGCTTACGGCCGCGTTCCCTCGCGGGGTGGCTGCGCGACGCTGATCACCTTGACACCCTTTGATCGCAGCCCTTCGGCGTCGAGGCTGCCCCGGCCGTCGAGCACCACGCGCACGCCTCGCAAGTTGCCCCAGTCGAGCGATTCATATTCGTTATGAAGGGCCTGGACGACGACCGCATCCACGTCGAGCGCCTGGTCCAGGTCCACGACCTCGACCTCCAGGCCGGCCAGCTCGGAAGCGGTGAAGTGCGGGTCGTGAGCCATCACGACTGCGCCCGCGCGGCGCAGCTGATCGATGATCGCGAGCGCGGTCGAGAAGGAGAGCTCCTTCACGTTCTCGCGATAGGAGAGGCCGAGGACAAGGATGCGCTTGGCCGACAGCCCACCCAGGGCTGCTTCCAACCAGGCCAGGCACCGCTCCGCCATTCCGTCATTGACCGTGCGGGCGAGGCGGACGAGGTCCAGCTCGCCGTCGCGGGTGTCGTTGAGGAGGAAATGCGGATAGACCGGAATGCAGTGTCCGCCGACCCCGATGCCGGGCCGGTGCAGGTGTGAGAACGGCTGGCTGTTGGCCCCCGCAAACGCCTGCTTGACGTCCGCGCCGCGAGCGCCTCCATAGAGCGCCAGCTGGTTGGCGAGGGCGATGTTCACGTCCCGGTAAGTGGTCTCGGCGAGCTTGGCGAACTCCGCAGTCTCGGAATTGGCCACCTCTGTGACCGGGACGTCCAGCGACGCCGCGTAGAAAGCGGCCGCGCGCCGGGTGCTCTCGGCGTCGACCCCGCCGACGATTTTCGGATAGCGGGCGAGGTCCTGGAAGATGCGGCCGGAGTAAACGCGCTCAGGGCTGAACGCAAGATGGAAATCCTTGCCGCAGCGAAGCCCTGACTCGGCTTCCAGGATGGGGGCGACGTGCCCGCGGGTGGCGCCGACCGGCAGGGTGGTTTCGATGATCACGGTGGCGTCCTGCTGCAGGCCCTTGCCGACCGCCCGCAACGCGATGTCGAGCGAGCGATAGTCCGGCTGCTTGCCCTCATCGATGACGACGGGCACGATGACGATCGCAACCTGCGCTCCGCGCGCGGCCTCCGTGGTGTCGGTCGTCGCGGTCAGGCGGCCACTGGCAACAGCGGCTGCGACCGCCTCCGCCAGGCCCGCCTCATCCATCACGTGGCTCCGGCCCGCGTTGACCGAGTCGACCACGTCGTGCCGGATGTCGGAGCCGACCACGCTGTGGCCCCTGCCCGCCAGATGCGCCGCCAGCGGCAGCCCGATCTTGCCCAGGCCGACGACCGCGACCCGGTAGCGATTCATGGAGAAGCTCGCCGGGCGGCGTCGGGAACCGCGATGTCGAGCACGCGGCCCTCCCGGCCGGACCGCACCAGGTCCATCGCGAGCGAGAGCGCGCGCAGGCCGTCCTCGCCGCCGACCTCCGCCGGCACCTTCCGGGCCACCGAGGCGAGGAAGGACTCCAGCTCGAGCCGCAAGGGCTCCGCCTTTTCGATGTTGTGACGCACGAACGTGCCCTCGCTGACGGCGGTCAGGAGTGTCGGGGGCAGCTGTGCGCTCGAGGCGCTGCTGTTCTCATAGAACACGAGGTCCTGGGTCAGGTAGTTGAGCTGAAGCATCCCTCGCTCTCCGAGCACCGCCAGCTCGCGGATCTTGGTGGGGGTCAGCCAGTTGACCTGCACGACGCCGACGGCGCCGTTCTCGAATTTGAGCAGCGCGTTGAGCATGTCCTCGTGCTCGGTGTGGATGCGCCGTTCCGTCTCTGCATAAAGGCGAACCACCTCGACCCCGAGCAGGTAGCGCATGACATCGAGGTCGTGGGTGGCGAGGTCGATGACCGCGCCGACGTCTCTGACCCGCGAGGGGAAGGGGCCCTGGCGACGGGCGTGAATCTGAAAGATGCGACCGACCTCGCCGGCCTCGAGGCGCCGCCGCATCTCCCGGACCGCTGGGTTGAACCGCTCGACGTGGCCGACGGCCAGCACCAGGCCGCTGCTCTTGGCGGCATCGACGAGCCGATGGGCCTCGTCGAGGTCGGCGGCGATCGGCTTTTCGATGAGGACGTTGAGACCTTTCTCGAGCGCGGCCAACCCCAGCTCGAGGTGGAACCTGGTCGGCGCCGCCACGGTGACCGCGTCCAGACGCTCACGCTCGAAGAGCTCCTCGTATGCCTGGTAGCCGGTGAGGTGCTGCTCGCGGGCCCAGCCCATCGCCTCGTCGGAGGGGTCGCACACGGCCACGAGCTCGGCGCCGTCAAGGCCGGCCAGGATGCGAGCGTGGTTCTTCCCCATCGCTCCCAGGCCGACCACAGCGATGCGAGTCAGCTGCTCATCTCCTCGCTCACCGCCTGCACGATGCGCCGGATGTCGGCCTCGCTGACGGCGGGATGGACTGGCAGGCTCAGGACTTCGCGGGCAAGCTGCTCCGACCACTGATACGACTGGTCTCCGTAACCGCGATCGACGTAGACCGGCTGACGGTGGACCGGGATCGGGTAGTAGACGCCGCTGCCGATGCCGCGCGCCGCGAGCGCTGCGCGGAGCCGGTCGCGCTCTTTCGCGACCCGCACCGTGTACTGGTGGTAGACGTGCGTGTAGCCACGGCGCTCGACCGGCGGCGTGATCCCCGGCACGCCCTTCAGGCCGGCGCTCAGCGCTTCGGCGTTGTGGCGGCGCGAGGCGTTGAACGCGTCGACGTGGCGAAGTTGTGGGAGTCCGATCGCCGCGGCCAGGTCGGTCAGGCGGAAGTTGTAGCCCAGCACCTGGTGCTTGTACCGCTCGCTCTCTCCGTGCTGCCGAAGCATGCGCACCGAAGCTGCCAGGCGGTCGTCGTCGGTCGTGATCAACCCGCCTTCGCCCGCGGTCATGTTCTTGGTCGGGTACAGCGAGAAGACGGCCGTGTTGCCAAGGGCGCCTACCTTCACTCCTTGCACCGTGGCGCCGTGGGCCTGGCATGCGTCCTCGATCACCAGCAGCCCGCGGCGACGGGCGATCTCTTGCAGCTCGACCATCGACGCCGGCTGCCCATATAGATTGACGGGAAGGATGGCGCGGGTTCGAGGCGTGATCGCAGCCTCCACCAGCGACGGATCGATGCAGAAGGTGTCGGGCTCGACATCTACGAATACGGGCGTCGCCCCGGTGTAAAGCACCGCGTTGGCCGAGGCGATGAAGGTGAACGGGACGGTGATGACCTCGTCTCCGGCGCCGAGCCCATGAGCGAGCAGCGCCAGGTGAAGCCCTGTCGTACCCGACGAGACAGCCACGGCGTGCTTGACTCCGCACCAGCGGGCGAACTCTTCCTCGAACTGCGCGACCACCGGGCCCTGCGCGAGCTGGCCGCTCTCGAGCACGCGCATCACGGCGCGCTTCTCCTCCTCTCCAATCAGAGGATGGGCCAGGGGTATGGCGGCTTCGGTCTCCGCGGGCCGAGCGCGTTTCATGCCGGTCTCACCGATCCGTCGGGGAGGCAGACGTATGTGGCGCCGTCATGGTCACAGACGAGCTGGTTCTCGCCTTGCGATCGCAGGCGCCGGGCGCAGACGCAGACGTGCCCCATCGCCCGGGCCGGGTTGCCCGCGACCAGCGCGTGGTCCGGCACGTCGCGCGTGACGACCGCGCCCGCGGCTACCAGCGCCCACCGGCCCACCGTGATCCCGGCCACGAGCACCGCCCCGGCGCCGAGGGAGGCGCCGGTTCGCACGAGGATCTTGGCGAGCTCCCAGTCATCCGCACTCTTGATCGATCCGTCGGCGTTGATGGCGCGCGGATACCTGTCGTTCGTGAAGCAGACGTGCGGGCCCACGAAGACGCCGTCCTCGACGGTGGCCCCAGGGTAGATCGAGGCTCCGTTCTGGATCTTGACCCGGTTGCCGATGCGGACGCCCTCGCCGACGTAGACGTCCTTGCCGACGATGCACTCCGCGCCGATCCTGGCGCCTTCGCGAACCTGCGCCAGGTGCCAGACCTTGGTTCCCGGCCCAAGCTCGGCATCCTCCGCCACGAACGCCGACGGATGCACGTAGGCCTGGGTCAGGCGCTCAGCCATGGCAGCTTGGGAGCGGATTTGATGATCCTGTGCACCGCCCCATGATGGCGGTTGGGCCGGTTCGCCCGCCACCGCTTGCCGTCGGCGGCTCAGAGCTGAGGGTTGATCTCGGGCTCGAGCGGGAGGGATGAGTCGCGAAGGGCAGTGATCGAGTGGATCTCGAGCAGCGTCAAAGCGCCCAGCACGTAAAGGCTCAGGACGAAGGCGGCGGCAATCCACAGGGCCGGAGCGTGGAACAGCGTCAAGGCGCCCGCCACAGGTAGGAACACCCCGAACGCGATGCCCATGTTGCGCGCGTTGACCGGGTTGACGTGATGCGCATCGATGACGCTGCCGAGGCTCATGTACAGGCCCCAGGGCAGGGCTGCGGGGACGATCACCCGAAGGCTGTCGGCGGTGCCCGCAAATCGCGGCCCGAGGTAAAGGCTGACGATCTGGGGCGCGAACAGCTCCACGATGACGATCGCGACGAAGAGCGCGATCGCCGTCACCTGGGCGATCTGGACGACGTGCCGGCGGAGCTCGGGTATCGACCCCTGCGCCATCAGGCGGGCGGCCACCGGCAGCATCACGAAACCGACCGGGGCGAGCGCCGTGCCCAGCATGCCGACAGCCGCGACCGCGAACGCCACACCTCCGGCGCTCGTGATGTCCGCGACGTGCGCGACCAGCAGGCTGGGCAGCGCAAACACGGTGAGCCGAAGCAGGTCGCCGGGCAGCCGTGGCACGCCGTATCGCACCAGCTGCTTCACCTGCGGCCACGGGTCACCGAGCGACATGGGTACGAAAGCCAGGAAGACGAGCGACACGGCCGTCCAACCGATGCCCATCGCCAGGAGGATGTTTTCGACCGAGCTCCCAAACAGCACGATCGCCACGACGGGGATGACGGCCTGGTTGAGGGCCATGAGCACGTTGGCCCACAGGATCAAGGAGCGCCCGCGCAGGTGGCCGTACGCAATGCCGTGCAGGGAGCCGCCCAGCAGCAGCAGCGGCATCGGTATGACCAGGTTCGAATAGCGGTCTGAGCCAAAGAAGAGCGCCGCCAGCGGCCCAGGGAACAGGAGCAGCACGGCGCTGAGGATCGCCACCGCGGCCAGCACGAGCGCGATGCCTGCCGGCGCGTAACGTCGCGCTCGCTCGGAGCCCTCGCTCACGGCGTAGGCGACGTAGCGCGCCACGGCGACGTCGAGGCTCAGGGCGCCGAGCGGCACGAGGACCGCGAGCGTGCGTCGCGCCAGCGCGTACTCACCGAATCCCGATGTGCCCAGCGCGTTGGCGACCAGCCTGAAGGTGAGCAGATAGCCGGCGACGACGAGGGCCTCGGTGATGAAGGTGGTGGTGAAGTCGCGCTTCAAGACGTCCGCTCGAGCGCCGCGAGAAGCCGGACGGCCAGCCTGGGTATGTTGTGGTGCTCGGTCACGTACTCCCGACCCTTCCTGCCCATCTCGATGCGTTCGCCCGCCCGCAGCGAAAACAGCTTCTCGATGGCGTCCGCAATCGCGACTGGATCGTCAGGCGGCACGCTGTATCCGGCCCCGATGGCGGCCACAGGGTCGTACGTCGAACGCCCCGAGAAGATGATCGGCCTGCCGCCGGCGAGGTAGTCGGTGAGCTTGTTGAGGCTCACGCCGTATCGGTAGAGCGGCAGGTCGTGGAGGGCGTAGATGAATGCATCGGCTTCGCCCATGACCTTCCCGATCTCAGCCTTCGGCACCGGGTCGGGGAAGCGAACGTTGTCCAGGCCCAGCTCCTGTGCCCTCTGGATGACGAGCTTGCGGTCGGTGCCGCGTCCGACCAGGAGGAACTCGATGTCCTTGCGGCCCCTCTCCTTCAGGACCCTTGCGGCTTGCAGCAGGTTGTCGATCGCGTTGGACTCGACGAAGCCGCCCATGAAGACGACCCGGTATGGCGGCAGCGCCGCGCCGTCATAAGGCAGCAGGTCGCCATAACGACTCAGCTCGACGCCGTTGGGGATCCACACGATCCTGTCGAGTGGGATCCCGATCGACTTCATATACGAATCGGTGTGGGGGAGGAGCATGACGATCCGCTCCGCCTTGCGACACAGGAAACGCTCCAGCCTTCGGAGCAATCGCGCCGACAGCGAATTGCGCTTGAGCCGGCCCAGGTCGACCAGCGTCTGCGGCCACAGGTCGGTCACCTCGAAGAAGAAACGTGCGCGCTTGAATCGCGCGAGGTAGTACGCCGCCAGCGCCGCCAGCGGATGGACGGAGACGCCGATGATGGCATCGGGCCGAGGGCGCTCGACCAGGCCGGCGATCGTGACGAGGACCGCGAAGGAGATCATGTTGATCACCCGAAGCCAGTCGTTGAAACGGTACGGCGAAGTCTTGATCCAGACGATCCGGACGCCATCGACATCCACGGCCCGCCGGAACTGGAACAGTCCCATTCGCTCGATCGGCGCGAAGCGGTAGTGATTGAAGTTGGACGCGAAGATCGTGGTGGGGTGGCCGTGCTCGACGAACCGCCGGGCCAGGTCGATGCTGCGGGTGGCCATGCCATCGGGCGGGTCGGCGTAGTGGTTGACGATCCAGATCCGCATCGCGCGATCAGGTCCCCGAGATGCGGATGTAAAGGTCCAGTGTCAGCGACACCCCCTGATAGTGCCCGAGTGGATGCGGGCCGAAGGGGGCAAGATCGTTGAAACGCCAGGTTCGGTCGAGGGCGAATCCACTGGCCGGAGTTCGCACCCAGTTGGCGACCCCTTCCAGGTAGGGCTGCCGGACGGGAGGTTCGAAGAATGCCCGCGCCACGGTGGCGGCATCTTCGCGGTAGGCCAGGACGGCTCCGCACCTGCTCGCAGCAGCGACATAGTCGGCGACCGATGTCTTGGTGGGATCTACGTCGGTCGCCGTGGACCCGGGCATGTTCCCATTGGCGTCCATCAACAGATATATGAGTGCATTCGGCCAACCCGGACCTGGGACCTGCGCGAAGCACTGCTCGACTGAGATGTGACGGCCTAGCTCGCGGGCGACATCAGCGGTCACGGCTGACAGCTGAGCATTCGACCTCTGCTCGCTGAGCGGCCAGTTGATGAGGGCGAAGCCTCCCAGGGCATAGACGACCAATGTGTATGCGGCCACAACGCCAAGCAGCGCAGGCGACGCCCGCTTGATTGGTCCGGGCCATCTGGCAGCGGCCAGGCGCGACACGCCCGCCCAGAAGAAGATCCAGATCGACAGCGACATCCATCCTGCGACCTGGGCGTCCTTGCCAGGCGAAATCGAGAACACGATGTAAAACAGAGGCACGACTGCGCCATAGATCATTTCGGCAGGGCCCAGCCGCCGGCGCAGCAACGCAACCGTCACGATCAGCGCGCCGGCGATTACGGCCCAAACCTCGATCTGGCCAAGCTGGGTCGGGACTCGGATCGGAAAATAAGTGAAGCCGCCGATTAGGCCGCCCGGCGACGCATACGCGTCATGGAACGCAACTACTTCTTTCAGGTACGTCACCACCGTAAGAATTCCCGCCCCGAAAACGGCCCACGGGATCAGCAGCACCGTGAGGAAAATTGCGGCGACGAGGGACATTCGAGTGGCTTCCTGGCTTCGACGATTCCACAACCAGTTGATGCCGAGCGCCAACGCCCACGCCGCCAGCACCACTGGCACCGTCGATGTCTTCACCAACACGGCGGCGGTGGCGAACGCCGCCGAGACCAGGTATGCCGATCGGCGCGGCGTCTGGCTGAACTCTGCCAGGACCGCGATCGACCACATGGCGAGCACGATCGCGATGAGGTCGGGGCGGAGGTCATCCAGGTACCAGTGCTCGTAATAGTTCGCCTGTCCACTCAGGAACTCCAACGAGCTCGCCCTCACACCGGCGCTGACAAATGGGAGCAGTGCGGTCAGAACGACGGCCGTCACGGCCAGCGGGCGAGTCGCGCGCCTGCTCACGATCCAGTAGATGAGGGTCAGGAGCAGGGCCACCGGCCAGAACCTCACCGAAAACGCCTGCCACGTTCCGTCCCCAAGGATGAGCTGCTGGGCGGTCAGCACCGAGACCCAGAGCGGCGAGATGTCGGTCAGCAGCAGGTGGAGCCCCGTCCGTACGTGAAGAGCGCGAAGCAACAGGTACGGCGCGCGCGCGTACACCAGGTAGCTGACCCCGTCATAGTCCGGGGGCTTGGACAGATACCCGTCCTGCGCGCTGAAGAAACCGTCGATAGCGACCGCAACCGCCGCCAACAAGAAGCACGCCATGATGGCTCGCAAGCTGGGCCATCGATTAAGGCTGGGTTCTCGGCCGGACACCTTGTCGCTAAGCAGGCCGTTCAACCGATCGCCGCTTGGTCGTGCTCGGAAGACGGCGCCTCAAACCCTCGATGCCGGCCTGAGCTCGCCGACGCGCCCAAAACCTCGCCATGAGTTCTGATTCCGCCAGCTGATCCTCACATCGCTCAGGCCGTTTCGGCCGAACCAGGATTCGAACTCCTCGCGCCGCAA
>Ga0137389_10002608_pt1 | contig 10992 bp, 15 predicted proteins | sample 15con2h14BmetaG_FD_104645 | JGI IMG/M metagenome (GOLD analysis project Ga0137389, IMG submission 104645) | Vadose zone soil microbial communities from Angelo Coast Range Reserve, California, USA - 15con2h1.4B metaG | ecosystem: Environmental > Terrestrial > Soil > Vadose zone > Saprolite...
AGTCCCGCAACCAGGCTGAGGATAAATCCTGCCCAGATCTGCCAATTTATTCTTTTCATGAATTTGTACTCATCGCTGACTTCCTGAAGAGATAAGTAGCGCATCAGGCAAGCCGGCGATAGAGGTCGGCGTTTTTCTGTAGCACGTATTCAGCCGAGCGGCGGAATTCTTCCTCGAGCTGAGCAAGCTTCTCTTCGATACTCAGGATTGACAACTGCTCGGGAGAAACACTAAGACGCTCCGCAGCTTCCTGCAATTTGGAAGCGGTTTGTTCTGGCAGCTGAAGTTCCAACACTTTCATGACCACAATCTACACCAACAGACCTCTTTGGGTCAGCCCAAAGTCACCACGTTTATGCCGGCACCTGACAAATTGTTGACTATGGGTGTTGAAATCTATGTTGACGGCGAGTTTGACCTCACAGTAATCCAGCGCCTCGTTCATATCGCTCACAGGTATTTCAGGCACAGCAGCGGGAAATTCATGCTTCATTGCGTCTCCTCGTCCATTTCTTCCACGCCTAACGCCACGGTTCGGACGCCGAGCGTAAGCGAGGGAACCATAACCAGGCGCGACAATCAACATTCGTGCCTGAGTCGCCTCGAAGTAATACGACACGCGGAGAGAGTGGGCGTTATTTAATCCCTGATAACCCGGGCTGACACTATGGACCACATAGGCTAGTGCCTGATGACTCTTGCTACTTAAAGCGTTTGTATTCTTGAGGAAGCTCTATTCCGAATTTTTCGCACAAAGCGGCAACTGTCGGCAGGTATTTATGTGGATGTTTTTGTATGCGGGAGCGATGAATTTGACCATGTACTCAGCAGAAATACATTTCACGGAGGTGTTAGTTATCATTTGCACACGTAAGTGCGTTACGACAGCACAGACAGGCAATTTCAGCTCGTTCATGTGCGTACGCGATCAGCGCCATCAGGTAACGCCCTTCACGTTTGCATCAGGTGGGTCGTGTTTGCGTACCTGCTGTCACTTGCTCCAACGAAAAGAGCGCGCTCGCATGGAACGCGCCCTGCTAATTTTCTCACTCCCTGAAAGTAATAATCGCGGAGTGAGCCATCGAATTTACCCTTACGCAGGCAGCAGTTCTTGAAACCTACGTCCAGAACCGCATGGACATAAGTCATTTCTGCCTAGTTTCTCAATCAACTCTTTTTCGGCATGCACAACTCTGAAACCACGCTTGACCCGTGTTTCGGATGGATAGCCTCGACGACGTTTGCTAGTGCGTTCAAAAGGAGTAGAACTCCTCGAAATTGTTTTTGTTTGACATGATCCTATCCTCCTAACATTTGGTTGCGCCAATATATCAGATGTGCCAGCTAATGTGCCTGCTTAGTCTTGGCTTTGATCTGTCGCTTCATCGGTCCCCTAATGCCGATTATACAAAGCTACTTGATACGCATCTCACTAGATATGAGAGCCTACAGCGTCTTCAACAGCGAGGGAGACTGCAACTAGAGCCGGTTCAGATGATAAACTGACAGCAGGTTAGGAGGAGTCAATGTCAATAGAAACGGAAACAGTAGAAACGCTGGAAGCTGCTGCCTTGCAGTTAACGCCTGCGGACCGAGCGAGACTAGTTGAGAAACTGATAGCCACGCTTGATGCTGATCCAGAAGTCGAGGAAGCATGGGCAGCGGAAGTGGAGCGCCGGCAAGCCGAAATGGAAAATGGAACTGTTTCTCTGCTGCCTGGCCGGGAAACCCTCACTAAGCTGAAAGCTGAATTTGAATGAACTACTCCCTGCACCCGGATGCTTTGGGAGACCTCCGGGACGCTGCCTCTTTTTATCGTGAGCAAGCTGGCAGGAGTTTATCTCAATCATTCCTTGGAGAGTTCGAACAATCGATCAATAAGCTTCTGCTACATCCTGCACTTGGTTCGCCATGGCGCGGGAAGGGACGACGCAGGTACTTAATGAAACACTTCCCATATTCGTTGGTCTATACAGTATCCGGCGACGAAATTCGCATCTTGGCTGTTGCCCATCACAGCCGTCGCCCCGGCTATTGGACCGGTCGTAAGTAGAGCGAAAGCGAAATAAACGGGCGTCACATGCTTTCACTAGTTGTCTGAAACCTTGCCGACCCCTTTAGACTGAGTACATAATCACTCCGACTTCACCAAACTTGTGGTGCGCAAACATAGCACCCGGGTAACTCTCAACGCCTACTCCGGAGAGAGTCGAGGTGAAGGGCAAAATACTTTCATTCGCTGTCGCACTAGGCTTGGCTCAAGCCGTACTAGCCGAACCTCAAAACAATCTGCTTCTGCCGCAATTCATACTTCTGGTGACGGACGGTCCTGAGCTTACCCAATTTGGAGAAATCCACGATGAATAGAAGAATTCAAGTCCTCCGACTTCAAATGGAAGGTAGATGGTACGCAGACGAGTTTGGTGCTGCGGTATGTGCAATTTCAGATCTGTATGACCTTCGGTTCTGCTTAGAGCTCATACTCGAGGATCAGCACGACTGGGAAATGTTCTATGACGAATTAGTACATTTTCCTCCCTTCCGACGACGATGGAAGCGAACGCTAATGCGTCATCAGCTTATGCCTAGCCCATTCCTTCCGCTGGCCTCGACAGTGTTCGATGTATCAGCATTATGGCGATTGCGCGATTACCTAGAACCAGACGAGAAGCTGGAGATTCGGCGGCTGGAGTACGCATCGCCAGGAGTTTCGGATTTAGCTGGAATCGGCGTCATCGTGGGCCACGTTAAAGATTTTGTGAATAAACTAATCGACCGTCGTGATGCTCAACGGCAGCGAGAACTAAATGATGAAAAACTGGCCGTTGAGATGAACGGATGCGTATTCAAAATGCTAGAAGTTTTGTGGCTCTAGGACGAGAGCTGGGGTTTTCGGAAGCTGAGATAAGGAATCTAGTCGCTCACGTTGACGAGAAGCAAGAGACACTAACTAAGCTTGTGGATCAGAAGAAGCTAACCGGCGTATCACTAGTCGGCGATGGCCAGTCATCAACTCAAGACGAAAACTAGACCTAAGGAGACAGAGGATGACCGAATCAGAAAAGCTCAAGGTAACCACCGCGACTGATGATCTAGTGTCGACCTCCGGGCCGCTTGTCTTCATAAGTCATGATGGTCGAGATGCAGGGCTTGCTGAGGCTTTCAGCAAGTTATTAAAAAGCGTCAGCGCCGGGATGATTAAAACTTTTCGATCCTCTGATAAGAAGGGTACGGATGGAATTGATTTTGGCGATGAGTGGTACAAGCGATTGATGGCAAAGCTCCAGTCAACATCTGACGTTGTCTGTCTCTTCACTGAACGCAGTCTTGATAGGCCGTGGATTCTCTTCGAAGCAGGTGTTGCCAGGGGAAAACTGAACACACCAGTTGTAGGAGTGGCCCTTGGTGTTCCACTGAGCCGGATCAGCGCTGGACCGTTTTATCAGTTTCAGAACATGGATGACAGCGAAGGTGACTTAACCAAATTGGTAAACCAACTCGCCCGCCGCGTTCCGGAGCTGGAACTGGATGTCGATGTGGTTAAGGTTCAAGTGGCTGCGTTCAAGGCTGCTGAGGCTGCAATCCTCAAGAGCCTTGCTAACGGAAATATAGCTAAGGAGACTGAGGATCAGGCCGAGGGAAGCTCTGTCGCGAAGCTTGTTGAGGAAATGAAAGCTCTGCCATCGCGGGTTGCGGAGCGGCTGTCGGAGTCCGGAGACCCGTTCCGCCGTAGGCGAATGCGACGTTTCCACCGAATGATGTTTGACGAACTACTACATATGTCAGAGGAGCCGGGCGATCCAGTCGGCATCCTTATGGCGGCTAGCATGATCCGCGATGACGCGCCTTGGATTTATGAGTTAGCAATGGAGGTCTATAGGGCCGCCAAGTCTGGAAATACAGCGCAGATTGAGCGTGAAATGAAACGACTTGAACGGTTCGCGGAGTTTACGATGCGAGGTCCATTTATGGAGGAGTTTGGGTTTAGTGGGAAAGAGTTCCACATGTTCTTGATGGAGTTTCCGCGAATGCTTCAACGTACACTCGCCCAGCTGAAAGAAAAGAAGTCTCAAACACGGCGTCGAAGTTCTCGCGCTCAAGCTGATCAATAGGGAAACCTTTTATGCGAAATGTCAAAAATCCCAATGCTCTTAACGATGCGTTTGAGATTTCTATCGTCTCAGAACTAACGTGCGTTGTGCTCATATAGCTAATTAGTCAAAAAGAGTGGAAGCTGACCAGCCGATACAAAGGTCGAACGAAGATCGCTTCAGTCGCAAGCAGTTCGCGCAGCGGATAGCTCGGATTGTGGCGACGCGCGAAGTGGAGAGTGGAATCGTCGTCGCAATACATGGGCCTTGGGGCGAAGGGAAGACCTCTGTCCTAAACATGATCAGGGAGGAACTAGACAAGCAAGGCCAGGTGTTGGTCATACCCTTCAATCCGTGGTACTTCCACGAGGAGCTGCAACTACTCAGCGGTTTCTTTGTAGAGGTCGCCCGAAGGTTTGACGAGTCTTTGCAGACTCGCGGTGAGAAATTAGGTTCGATCGCCAATCAATACGCCGATCTCCTGACCCTGATACCAAAAGCTGGTGAGGCTCTGGCAACGATCGTTAGAAAGCAAACGGCTAAGTATGCGAAATGTGATATTGATCAACTTAAGAATCAGCTTTCGCGAATTCTTTCAAACTCGTCAACTCGGCTTGTTGTCATCATGGATGACATCGACCGACTCGATCAATCTGAGATCCAAACGGTCTTTAAGTTGGTGAAGTTGTTAGCAGATTTCCCAAATACCACATATCTTCTCGCGTTTGATGATGAGAGAGTATCTGAGGCACTGAAGGAAAAATATGGAAGTATCGAAGCTAGCCGCAGTTTTTTGGAGAAGATAGTTCAAGTTCCTCTTTCGCTTCCGCCCACGAGTAAGCAAGCAAGAAGAGCCCTAGCATTAGAAGGCCTCACGGCTGCCTTAAAGCTTGCTGATATGGAATTGTCGCGCGACGAAAGCCTCCGCTTGGGCGACATTTTCGACAAAGCCTTTCTAAATAGAATACTCACGCCACGACTAGCGAAGCGCTTCGGAAATGCCCTTATGTTTGCTCTTCCAATGCTGGCAGGCGAGGTCGATATTGTGGATCTTGTTCTTCTTGAGGCCATTCGCACTTTCTATCCAGAGTTATACATAGCGATTCGAGGCAACCCAGAAGTATTTCTTGGCTCGGCATTTGATCCTCTGAGTGCGATGAATGAGAACGAGGCGAAAGAACATATCGAGACAACGATCAAGAGTGCGCTTGCCGTTTATTCAGAATCCGATAAGAAGGCAGCACGCATAGTTATACAAGATCTATTTCCTAGAACCGGCGCAAGCGGCGTCTTCCGAGCAGGCGCATATTCGTCGCCTTTCAATGAGCGTTGGGCCAAAAACAAGCGTGTGGCTGCACGAGATTATTTTTGGCGCTACTTCAACTACGGTGTGCCCTCTAACGATATTAGTGATCGAGATATTGACGGGTTCTTGGAACGTGTACCACGGACGGCGGTGACCGATCTGACGGGAGAGTTTAAGAATCTGTCCTCGAATGATCGCACCAATGTTTTGATCGAAAAACTTAGAACGCGTGAAGATGAGTTGCCAGCAGATACAGCTGCAGTATTGGCAATGGTCGTCACGAGAAGCGGCAACGAACTACCTTACAGTCATCCAACTGATAGATTCTTTGGGCTGGCCACTTATTCCCAGGCGTGTGCGTTAATCCGCCATCTCCTTCAGCGAATGCCGGATCAGGCCGCAAGAGAGTCACTTGCGCTCGAAATCGCAAGGTGTATTGAACCCTTGCCATTTGCTTTCGACTATTCAAGTGCGATGCGCAGAATTGAACAAGCGAGTTACCCTGATGAAAAACGTTCCGTAGTATCTGAAACGTGTGAAGCGGAGATTGAGGCGATAATTGTTCGCCGGATAACCACTCTGGCTAGGAGTGAGCCGATAGAGAGAGCCTATCCACCGGATGCCCAGCAGTTTTACAAATTGTGGGCATCTGTCTCCAAAGAAACGTTAAAAGAGTACTTGAAACGGCGAATCGAGGCTCATCCCGATGAAGCTGCTGAATTCATAAGTGCAGCGAACGGAATTGATGCCTCTTCGGAGACGTCTCGGGACTGGGCCCAAGACCTTGGATGGTTTGGTTTTATTTGCGAGCTGGCTTCTCCAGATCAACTTCTGCGAGCGCTCAGAGAAACTTATCCTGAACTTAGTTCAGCGGAATACAATTTTCTGGCATCGGACGCAATGAATAACAAGGAAAGAGCGGCTAGATGGTTTCAGCGATTACGCGAACAAGATCTGGGAGCCGTTATCATGCCGGATTCAGAAAACTAATAGGCAAAATGGCCGGAGAGTGCGGATGTGATCTTTCCATAAATTTGCATGGCGTCGCGTGGCCACTGAGCGCTTTGGATGTTCTATCTGCGCCGATCAAAATGATCATTTATTAGTTCGGTAGCGCGAGTAAGGCCCGCTCGGATTCGGGTTTCAACTTTTCCCCATGAACGCCCGGCGTCCGGATTTTTTGCGTAAGCCGGCAACCGAGCATCGAGTAGCGCTTTTTCCTGGGTTGTCAACGATTCGTTTTCGTCGAACCAATGTTCGCCATCGAGCTCGGCGAGTTTCATCCGAACCATATGGTGGCGCCGCATCCCAGCGTTTTTTCTCCTCCTCCTCGCGCTTTCGGTACTCCTCACGCAATCTCTCGCTGATCGACTTAGTCAGCGAAGTCACGAAAACGTTGGCCAAGGGTTCTTGAGGTGCAAAGTGGCGCAATTCGTGGATGGTGGATAGGCTCCCCTGCTCTTTTAAACAAAGGTACGACGAGAGTCGTGCCATACCTTCGAGTGATCCGAACCGACTAGCGTGCCATTTTAGTCGCCCATGTTTAAGCTGCATGCTACGGCAGACCAACCGGCGAGAAAGATTTCGGAAGGTTTATCGAAGAAGTCCATAAGGCCAAGGCGAGAGGGAACAAGCGTTCTTTCGACAACAACGAGCAAATACCTTGTCCGCTCCGCCCTTGCTTTCCCATCTGCTTCGATCCGCGCTAATCTGTGGCTAATTTCATGTACGGTGATTCTCGCTACCAATCTCTACTCGTTTTGACGTTGCTTGGCGTAGCATTTCTGCCGCTTCCTAACATGGTTGTCGCTTGTGCACTCGCGTCAAAGCCCACGGTTCTTCAGGCGTACGACGAGTCTGACGTCGTGGTAATCGCTCGCGCGATTTCAGTGGAAAAGCTATCCGACCAATCGGAGAAGCCGATGACCGGCACTCTTGTTAGCTCGACTACGATGGAGGTGGAAAAGGTATTCAAAGGAAACCTGCGGGTTGGTGACAAGATGGTGTTTGGCCAAGGCAACGGCATACGTTGCACCTGGGTGTTCTATGAAGACGATATTGGTAAAGAGTATCTGTTTTATCTCGACTCGCCATCTAAGGATGAGAAACTTTGGTATGAGCATGGACTAGGACGATCCCATGTACTGGAGCATGCTGCTGATGATCTTCTTTATCTGAACAAGATGGATAATGTGCGCGGTCGCACTCGCATCTCCGGTGTTCTCGATGAGGATGGCCTTGACGGTCTCAGCTTAGAAGGGCAAACGATCCGCATCATTGGTAAGAATAGGACCTACGTGGCCAAGACCGACAAGAACGGTGTGTATGAATTGTACGACGTGCCGCCAGGAAGATATGTTCTCGAACCGGAATTGAAGTTTGGATGGAAGGTAGATGAATTCTTCCTGACGCGACCGGCTACGCGTTTAGAACTGAGGCATGGACGTAGACCCAGCAACAGAGTCGCGTTCACTCTTCGATCGAGACGGCATTTTGGCGTTGATATGAGGCTTGAGTTGAGCAATCACGTCAGCGGTACTATCTACGATTCGAATTCAAAACCGATGCCGTGGGTTTGTGTATCGCTTGTACCAGCCAACGACGAAAGTCTTCTTGCTTGCAATTCTTTGACAGACGAGCTGGGCCGTTTTCAAATTAATTCCGTCGAGGCTGGTACCTACATAATAATCCTCAACTACGAAAGCAAAATAACCACCCGGATGCCCTTCCCGAAACTCTACTACCCGGGCGTCACCGAACGTGAAAGAGCTAAAACGATCACACTCAAACACGGCGAGAGCGCCAACAATCTAAGCGTCGTCATCAAGAAGTAACTCGTAGAATTAGCCAGCGCCTCAGCTTAAAGCTACGGCGTGGGCCTGTGCGCGCATGCTCGCCGCACGGAGGCGGAGGAAATCAGCTTAGCAGAGTCCGTGAGGTCGCCGGGATGCTCGGCGACAAACCGCGAACCATCTATGAAATGGTGGCGCAGCGGCGGATGTCCTTACCGCAAGCCACCAGGCTCAAGCATCTTGCGATTCGATCTAGATGAGATCCTGGCGTGGACAAAATCCCGCGACCGTAGATGAAGATCAAAGTAGAGCCGCAATGGTCACAACCACCTGAGTCATAGTGTTGTATATTGCCGGTGCCCGTGGCTGCACCTCGGGAAAGGAACATGACAATGCCAGTTCAAAAACGGGGAGACAGGTGGCATTACGCATTCTGTATCCGCGGCGTCCGCTACCGAGGAGCAATCCCGGAAGCACGGACGAAGTTCGAGGCTGAAAAGGCCGAAACAAAAATTAGCCAGGAGGTTTATGAAGGCCGCTATGGCAGACCAACCGGAGAGAAAGATTTCGGAAGGTTTGTCGGAGAGGTCTATAAACCCTGGGCGCGAGAGAACAAACGCTCTTTCGAGAACAATGAGAAGTACAAGCTGCCAATGATCTGTGAGAGCAAGAGTCTTAAGGGCAAGACCTTTGCTCAGATCTCGCCACTACTGATCGAGAAGTACAAGAAAGAACGGCGAGAGTTACCACTGAAAGATGGCACGACTCGCAGACCCTCAACTTCAATCGAGAGTTGCAGATACTCTCCAAGATCTTCTCGCTCGCGATCACGTACGGGGTCACTCAGAACAATCCGTGCGCCGAAGTTCCGCTGCTACCAGAGAACAACAAACGTGTGCGCTACTTGTTGGACGAAGAAGAGCATCAACTCCTATCAGTCTTAACAGGTCCGCGTGGACATTTGTTGCCTCTCGTGGTCATTGCGATTGGTACAGGCATGAGACGAGGTGACCTGTTTAATCTGATGTGGGAGAAGGTCGATTTCCAGCGCGGATTGATCTACGTGCCAAATTCGAAGACGGGAAGAGATTATTCCGTGCCTATGAATGAGGATGTCAGAACGACGTTGCTGCAGCTACGAAGTAATATTCGTGGTGACGGTTAGGTGTTGGGATATTAGATTGTTGCTAAGTTGAGAAACACGCTCCCCCGCGCTCCGGTCCAATTGTTAGGTTGCGAGCCATAATGCTCCCCAAAAGCGACCAGCTCAGGACCTACCGTACCGGCATAAAGTGGAAGACGGTGCCTTCCGGATCCTCGAAGCCCAGATTCGGACCGAAGCGCCGAAGGGGAATTCCCGCTGCGCGCAGCGCGGCCTCGGCGGCGGCCGGATCGGGAACGCGCAGCGCCACGTGGTGGGGCTGGCGCAGCGGCTCGTCGCCTTCGGCTTGAAACAGCGCCATCTGCGAGCCGTCGTCCCCAACGCGGACGAACGCCATGTTCCACGCTTGGTGCTCAATCTGCAGACCCAGGACGTCGCGAAACCAGGCGACCGCGCGCGGCAGATCGCGATACCGAATGCCAACGTGATCGATGCCTCGGCTGTCAAAGAGTGCCATCAGGTCCTCCATTCAATGAGCGCCCGACGATGGATCATCGCGGGCTTTGCACGCCAGACGCGAACCGGCGTCCTCGCCACCTAACGGTTGAGTTGACCGGGCGCGGCGATTATACGCGCCCCAGATCGTTGCTGTCAGTAAATCCTCAATGCTCCAAATGCTTTTCGTGATTCCCTGAGCCATGCAAGGGGTCGCTCTCAATGTCTGATGGTACCGGCAAAAGTTGTGAAACGCGATTGCCAGCGAAATCATCGCCTTGTGATTCGCCAGCTTTTTGGAGTAACTAAGCGTCAATCTGGTAAAACGTCGCGCTGTCATCCTCAATTCCAAGTTGAACCTTCCGTTCTTGATCGCAAAGCTCGAAGCGTATTCATGCGAGTGCTACCAAGTTGTTAGGGAATTGGCCGGAAACCGCAGGCACGGCTAGTACTTAAAAGATGACCACAAGGAAACTCGAACCCCCACTACAAGACTAAGGGAAACATCATAATCCTCGGGCCTTCTTCTCCTTCGCTCAGCGAATCGCGTTAAGGTTGGTCAAGTCTGGAAAATAATTTCCCTCCGAAGGTTAAGATAAGGCCCTGCTCGGTCAACTAACTAATAGAAGCCATATTCGGCGAAATAAGAAATCGGGGAGTATCGATTCGGAATGCTTTAGGGAATCCTTCAGACAATGATTGAGCCCCTCAAAATCGCTTCCAGCCACGAAGAACTGTTTATCGACCGCTACCAGCGACTGTTGGCGTGGTCTCTCCAGTTGACCGGCAACGAGCGCGATCTGGCGGAGGACTTATTACACGATGCCTTTGTTCAGTTCACTTTTGCCCAACCAGATCTGGGCGCGATTAAGAATCTTGACGGCTATTTCTACAGCATGCTTCGCAATCTGCACTTATCTCAAGTAAGAAGAGAGACACGTAATCGTTGGCAGCAACTTTCGGTCATTGAGTACGATTCGGCCGAAGATGGTCTGCGCACTACTGACCTACGCGACCAGCTTCACATTCAAGACGAATTGCGGAATGTCTGCCAATATGTGTGTGTGCGCAAAGAGACTGCGCGCGCTGCCAGCGTTCTGATTCTTCGTTTCTTCCATGGTTATTACCCCACCGAAATTGTCCAGCTCTTGCGCACGTCACGCCAGGCTGTTGATGTTCAATTGTTGATTGCACGCCGCGAAGCGC
>Ga0137389_10002610_pt1 | contig 10988 bp, 9 predicted proteins | sample 15con2h14BmetaG_FD_104645 | JGI IMG/M metagenome (GOLD analysis project Ga0137389, IMG submission 104645) | Vadose zone soil microbial communities from Angelo Coast Range Reserve, California, USA - 15con2h1.4B metaG | ecosystem: Environmental > Terrestrial > Soil > Vadose zone > Saprolite...
CCGGAATTGTAAGCAACGATGCGCATAGAATCATGCGGTGGATGGAGGTGTAGGATGCGTGGCGCATTCAGAGTGCCGGCGAATCTGTTTGCTTATATCGTCTGCGCCGCAAGGAAGTCAACGGGCCGCGTTGTCTTTTTCGCGGCGCTGCGCGAAAAGCCAACGGGGCGCTATTTACAGCGCGCTTCCCGGCCAGTAGTATGCAGAAGATTCAGCACTCACTTCGCGCGAGACGGGGCGCCGTGATCTTCGACGAGCTTCGGGCCATCCAGCTGCGCCACGGCTTTCTGCCCAAGGCGGAGCTGGAAGATCTTTCAAAACGCGGCCAGATCCCGCTCTATCAAATCCATAGCGTCGCCAGTTTTTATCCCCATTTTCATCTTGCGCCTCCTCCCAAGGCGGAAATTCGCGTCTGTGCGGACATGAGTTGCCATCTCAACGGCGCCTGCGAATTGCGCGCCGATCTCGAACGCCGCTTAGCCAATGCGCGCCCCGAGGACGTGCAAATCCGCGATGTTTCCTGCCTCGGCCGCTGCGACCACGCGCCCTCCATCTCGGTCAACGATCATATTTTCACGGATGTCACCGCCGCGCTTGCCGAACAACTTGCTCGCGGCGCCATTCGCGGTGAAGAAATACTCGAGTCCCATCCGCAAGTTGCGCGCGTCGAATGCAAAGCCGACCCGTACGGCGATGCAGAAAAATACGGCGTCGTTCGCAAGCTCGTGCAATCCCGCGCCTTCGACGATGTCATCGCGCAACTCAAGGCTTCTGAACTTCGCGGTATGGGCGGAGCCGGATTTTCGACCAGCGTGAAGTGGGAGCTCGTCCGCAAAGAGCGCGACCCGGTGAAATACGTCGTCTGCAACGCCGATGAAAGCGAGCCCGGCACGATCAAAGACCGCTTCATCATGACGCATCTGCCGCATCTCCTCATCGAAGGCATGCTCATCGCCGGCATTGTCACCGGCGCGAAGCACGGCATTCTTTACATTCGCCACGAATACCATCTTCAGGAAGAAATCCTTGGCGAAGAGATTGGCCGCTGCCGTCGCGCCGGTCTCCTCGGAAAAAAGATCCTTGGCAGCGAATTTGATTTCGAACTCGAGATCTTCGTCAGCCCGGGCGGCTACATCTGCGGCGAGGAAACCGCGCTGATGGAGGCGATTGAGGGGCATCGAGCCGAACCGCGCAACAAGCCTCCGTTTCCCGTGCAAGCCGGTCTCTGGCAGAAGCCCACGGTGCTCAATAACGTTGAGACTTTCATCAACGTGCCGCAAATTCTCGCGCGCGGTGTCGATTGGTTTGCCGCGCAGGGCGCCGGCGACTCCCGCGGTCTGAAATTTGTCGGCGTCAGTGGCCACGTGGCTCGCCCCGGAATATTCGAAGTGCCCATGGGCACGCCCATGCGCGAAGTCATTTTTCATCATGCGGGCGGCATTCGCGGAGGCCGCCAATTGAAAGCGTTCGCACCTTCCGGCCCCTCTTCGGGCTACCTCCCTGCCTCGATGATTGACGTGCGCCTTGATTTCAAAGCGCTTGCCGAAGCCGGCTCCATGCTCGGTTCCGGCGCGATCGTTGTTTGCGACGATACGACCTGCATGCTGGACATGGCTCTGAACGCCGTGCGTTTTTATCGCAACGAATCCTGCGGCAAATGCGTGCCCTGCCGCGTCGGCTCGCAAAAAATGACGGACTTGCTCGTGCGCTGGACGCAGGGCGGCGTGCCCGAACCCCAATATCGCGCCGACCTCACGCTGCTCGACGAGCTCTCGCAAGCCATGAGCCTCACTTCGATCTGTGGCCTCGGCCAGATCGCGCCCGCGCCGATTCAGTCGGTGCTAAAACACTTTCGCGCCGAAATTGACGCGCACGTTTTGAAGGGACAATGCACCAGCGGGATCTGTTTCACTCCCGCTTGCCGCGCCGGCGAAGCGCAGCGCGTTGGTATTCGCCCCTGATATGACGACCGCTACAACATCTCCCGGCCTTGTCGATATCACGATCGATGGCCAATCCATCCGCGTGCCCGCCGGTACGAGCGTTTTTGACGCCGCGCGCATGAACGGGATTAACATCCCCACGCTCTGCCATTTGCAAAATCAAACGCCTGTCGGGGTCTGCCGCCTCTGCGTCGTGGACACTGGCGCGCGCGTTCTCACCGCATCTTGCGTTCGCCCCGTCGAACCCGGCCTGAAGGTTGTCGCCAATTCCGAGAAAGTTTTCGGTGCCCGCAAGACGCTGCTCGAATTGATGATGGCGGACCATCCTTCTCCTTGCGCGCGCCAATTGAATTCCGGCGACTGTGAACTGGAAACGCTCGCGAACGCCGCCGGAGTCTCGCAACCGCGCTTCGCCAAACGCACCATCGCACGCGGTAAAGATGCTTCTTCCCTCGCCATCGCGGTCGACCATGACGCTTGCATCCTTTGCGATCGCTGCATCCGCGGCTGCGACGAAGTCAAAAATAATTTCGTGCTCGGCCGTATGGGCAAGGGCTATTCCGCCGGCATCGCTTTCGATCTCAATTCACCGATGGGCGATTCCACGTGCATTTCCTGCGGCGAGTGCATGGTCTCCTGCCCAACGGGCGCGCTGACCAATAAAGGGGTCGTTGGCACCGCCATCACCACAGGTCCCGGTGCGCAAGGTTTCGAGGCGGAGGACCTTCTCCAAATCCCTGTTTTCAAGGGCGTCTCGGGAACATTTCTGGAGCTCAATCGCGGCGCCATCGTCAAGCGCCGCTACCGTAAAGGCGAGATCATCTGCCGTGAAGGCGAATTCGGCTCCACCGCTTTCTACATTCTCGAAGGCAAAGCAAAAGTATCGATTTCCACGCCGATCGCTCACGTCAAGACGCAGGGGGGTGCCAAAGGACTTTTCAAACGCCTCACGAGCACGCTTGTCGCGCGCGAAGAAGACAAACGCGAAGAAGAAACGCGAGACAGAACCATTCCCATTGACGCGTCGGTCGACCTTTCTTACGGCAACCCCGTCGCCGAACTTGGCCCCGGCGATCTCTTCGGCGAAATGACGTGCATGAACTTCTATCCGCGCTCCGCCACGGTGATCGCGGAATCCGATGTCGTCGCTTTTGAAATGCTGCGTAACGTTCTCGATATCATGCTCAAGAACAAATCCTTCCGCGCGCAACTGGACCAGACCTATCGCCGCCGCGCCCTCGAGAATCATCTTCGCGGCGTCCCGATGTTCGCCGATCTTTCTCCGGACTTCATCGAGCATCTGAAGGAAAGTGTGGAACTGCAACGATTCGCTCCCGGCCAGGCGATCGCGCTTCAAGGCGAACCGGCGGACAGTTTCTATCTCGTGCGCATCGGCTTTGTAAAAATCTCCGAAAATTATTCCGGCGGAGAAATGGTGCTTGCCTACCTTTCCCGCGGCGATTACTTCGGCGAGATCGGTTTGCTTGGCGGCGGTTTGCGCACAGCCACCTGCACCGCTCTCGACCATGTGGAGCTGGTTCGTGTCTCGGGCAACGATTTCCGCCAAATGATGGAACGTTTCCCGAGCGTCCGCAAGGGCCTGGAAGCCGTCGCCGCCGAACGCCTCGCCGCGAATCAGCAGCGCATGCAGATGGTTCACAACGTCCCCATCGATCAATTCCTCTCGCAAGGATTGATGGAAGCGCAGAGCTTGCTGATTCTGGACTTGCAAAATTGCACGCGCTGCGACGCCTGCGTGAATGCCTGCGCCGATGCGCACGACGGAGTCACTCGCCTCATCCGCGATGGCTTGCGCTTCGACCAATATCTTGTCGCCACCAGTTGCCGGCAGTGCCGAGATCCGCTCTGCATGATCGGCTGCCCCGTCGGCTCGATTCGAAGGCGCAATTCGCTCGAAGTCATCATCGAGGATTGGTGCATCGGCTGCGGCCTCTGCGCCCAGAACTGTCCCTACGGCAACATCAACTTGCATCCTTTCGAAGTGATGGTCGACGATCCTGAGCGCGCCGGCCGCAAGAAGGCAACGATCAAACAAAAAGCTACCTCGTGCGATCTCTGCACGCATCTGAAAGAACCTAGTTGCGTGTACGCGTGCCCGCATGACGCGGCGCACCGCGTCGACCCGCGCACTTTTTTTGCGGACATGCTCGGCCAGGGCCACCCGAAATGAAATTTGACAGAACCCAACGCGGCTGGGCGATTGTGTCACTCACAATTTTTGCGGTGTCAGCTCTGGTTTACGTATTTTATGCGCTCAATGCGCCGCAAGGACCGAGGGGCGGTAGCACGATTGGCTTGCTTTTCGGCACCACCGGTTTTGCCTTCATGCTTTTTGCTGCGTTCCTCGGCGCACGAAAGCGCGTGCCCACCTGGCGTATCGGCCGGGCGCAAGCCTGGATGCGCGGCCATCTCTGGCTGGGTTTTCTCGCGCTGCCCATGATTTTGTTTCACGGCGGATTTCATTTCGGCGGCACGCTCACGCGCGTCCTGATGTGGCTGCTCATCATCACGGTACTCAGCGGCGTCTTTGGCGCCGCGCTGCAACACTACGTTCCCCGCGTCATGACTTCCGACGTGCCGCTCGAAACCATTTACGACGAAATCGTTCATGTGCGTTCCCTCCTCCGCGAAGAAGCCGATCGTGCCGTCGAATCGATCTGCGGGTCCCTGGGGCTCAGCAAGACTTCAAGAGAAGAAGGCCAGCGCGCCGGCGGGTTCACGGCGTTGCGCACCATGGCCGCGTCCGCTGTTCCTTTGCGTACTTCGGCCGCCGTTAGCGCCGGCGCCAGCGCGACAGTCGCCGCTGCCCCGGAGATTATCTTGCTCAGCGAAGAAGAGAGCGCGCCGCTCCGCCACTTTTATGTCAAAGAAATGCGGCCGTTCCTCGAGAATCCGAAACAGCATGGCCAGCGCCTCGGTGATGCCCAGAAAGCGGCCAGCGCGTTCTCGGGACTGCGCACACTGCTACCCGCTGCAGGGCACGCCGCACTTGAGGATCTTTCAGACATCTGCGACGAAGCGCGGCAGCTCCGGCGCCAGGAGCGATTGCACCACTGGCTGCATGATTGGTTGCTCCTGCACATCCCGCTTTCGCTCGCGCTGATTTTGCTCGGCGCCGTCCACGCCGTAATGGCTCTGCGGTACTGATGTAATAGTTGCACTGGTTGGGCGGCTCAGAAGTTTGGAGGCGGTTCAATTTTTAAATTTCTGGCTTAACGTGGCACGCACACGCACAACAAAGAAACTTGCCCAGCGCATCGACCTCAATTATTTCAAAAGGCCGACGCCGCTGAAGCGCGCAAAATTCTGGCTCAGCCTCCTGCTGCCGTTGCTCGCGTTGATCTGGATCGCCTCGCGTGGTCTATCCGGTGATCATCGCGTGTATTCCAGCGGTCGGATGTCCCAAGCCCACGCCGTCCTTGAGAAAGAATGTGCTGCCTGTCATGTGCAACGAGCGGGCTCGTTTTCCGCAAAAGCCGCCAGCAAGGCTTGCGCCTCCTGCCACGATGGGCCCGTCCACCACTCTCCACCGGAAAGATCACCCGATTGCGCCGCGTGTCACATCGAACACCGCGGCCGCATCAATCTTTCCGCCGCCAGCAACCAGGCGTGCGCGGCGTGCCATCGCGATCTTCACAGCAAAGGTCCCGGCTCCAAGTACGAGAATCACATTCTCAGCTTCGACGACAACCATCCGGAATTCGCCGCGTTGCGCACGGTGGCCGCAGTCCCCGCGCGTGATCCCGGCACGATCAAACTCAATCACGCGATCCATTTGAAACCCATTCGTCGGGGCCCCACCGGCCCAATCGTCAATCTCGAATGCGGCAACTGCCATCACGCAACTGCCGCCGATGCGGACCTAACGTACGCCGATCCCAAGTACCGCGCTGCGAGAGTCAGCTACAAAGAATCTAACGGCTTTTTGCCTCCTGATTCCCAAATGCTGAGAGCTCCCCAGCCGATTACCGGCCGGGAGCTAATGGCGCCGGTGAAATTCGCGAACGCTTGCGCTTCCTGCCATTTGCTCACGTTTGACAAGCGCTTCGATGAAGGCGTACCGCACGACGAGCCGAGCGTCGTGCATGCGTTCCTCGTGAAAAAGTTCCACGATTACATTACCACGCACCCCAGCGAGGGTCGCATCGTGCGCGAACCGAATCGGGATTTGACTGGCAAGGCGTTGCCGCCAGAGGTTCGCATCCTCACCCCGTCACAGTGGGTGACGGAACGAACCGCAGAGGCAGAGAACCTGCTCTGGCGAAAAACCTGCAAGCAATGTCACACGCTCAACATTGGGGTGAGAGCAGACGATCTGGCAAATATAGCCGAAGCAAGAACGACCACGCGATGGATGCCGCATGCAAAATTCGATCACAGAGCGCACACCGGTTTTACTTGCGTGAGTTGCCATGCGAAGGCGTTGACGAGCACGGAATCGAGCGATGTGTTGCTGCCGGGGATCGCAACCTGCCGTACTTGCCATGCGCCAGGGCCAGATCACGCGGAATCCCGATGCTTCGAGTGCCACACCTACCACGATTGGTCGAAACGCAAGGAAGTGAAGCCCACTTTCACGCTTCCCGCGCTTCGCACCAGCAGCCACTGACGGCCGAAGCACTGCGGCAAGTTCGCAACCCTGGCTTACACGTTCACGGTTTTCATCATGTGCTCGGGATAGCGCATCCCCGCTGCGGCGCCGCGAGGAGCCACTTCGTCAAGCCGCCGCAAATCGTCGGGCATGAGCTTCACGTTCAGAGCACCGGCATTTTCTTCGAGGTATTTTCGCCGCTTTGTCCCTGGGATTGGAAGAATGTCCTCGCCCTGGGCAAGCAGCCAAGCGAGCGCGAGCTGACCGGGCGTGCATTTCTTTTCCTTGGCGATAGCCTCGACACGGCGGACGAGGTCGAGGTTCTTCGCGAAATTCTCTCCCTGAAAGCGCGGTGAGATCCTGCGGTAGTCGTCTGGCGCAAAATCCTCAAAGCTCTTGATTTGGCCGGTCAGAAATCCGCGCCCGAGCGGGCTGTAGGCCACGAAACCGATCCCCAGTTCGCGCGTCGTGGGTAGGATTTCATCTTCAGGATCACGGCTCCAGAGCGAATATTCCGTTTGCAGCGCCGCGATTGGATGGACTTTGTGCGCGCGCCGAAAGGTACTGGCCGACGCTTCCGACAGCCCGAGATAGCGCGCCTTGCCAGCTTTCACAAGTTCTGCCATTGCGCCAACCGTTTCTTCAATAGGCACGGCGGCATCAACGCGGTGCTGGTAATACAGGTCAATCGTCTCGACGCCCAGCCGTTTCAGGCTCGCATCGCAAGACGCTCGAACGTATTCGGGCTTTCCGTTAACGCCACGCACCGAAGGATTTGACTTGTCGCGCACGATGCCGAATTTTGTGGCGAGAAAAACTTTTTCGCGCAAGCCGCGGATTGCCTTCCCGACGAGCACTTCGTTCTCTCCATAGCTATAGATATCGGCGGTGTCAAGAAACGTAACGCCGAGTTCAATCGCGCGATGAATGGTCGCAATGGATTCGGTGTCGTCCCGCGTTCCGTAGAACTCGGACATGCCCATACAACCCAAGCCGATCGCGGAAACAAGAGGACCATTCCTGCCAAGATGGCGGTAGTTCATAGGTATCTCGCAGATTTTCCTTCTTTTGTGGGATGCGAAAAATGCCGCGAGAGTTACACAATTGGCCACCGTCGGCGTCGCGACGAGAATCCTCGGAAGAGTGCGGCCCGGCAGAATCCGTTATGCTAATGGCCTGATGACGGCGGCGTCTCGAGCCAACACAATCACGCAACAGCAGCCAGGCATACCTGCGAAGCCTCCGAGTGCAGGGTCTTCGGAGTGGTGGCGAAGACTGCTCCAAATCGTTCTGCAATTCGACAAGAGGAAAATCCAGCCGCAGATGGCGCTGCGCAACACGGCTGGCGTCATCCTGCCGCTGGTGGTGGGCTATGCACTGGGGATGCCGCGCGGCGGCCTGGCCACGGCCAGCGGCGCGCTAAATGTTTCCTATTCGGATGGAAACGATCCCTACGCGCAAAGCGCATGGTGGCTTCCACAGTGTGGTGCTCCATCGCCGTACTGCTCGGAGGTTTGACCGGCCACCACAACGTGGCGGCAATTGCGATTGTAACGGCGTGGAGCTTTATAGCTGGATTGCTCGTCTCGCTGGGCACGACGGCTGCCGACGTCGGAGTGATCAGCACGGTGATGCTGGTGGTGTACGCAGCACAGCCGCTAACGCCCCGCCAGGCTGTGGAATCCACGTTGTTGGCGCTCGCGGGAGGGTTGCTGCAAACGGGGATTTCCGTAGCGTTGTGGCCGGTGCGGCGTTACGAGCCGCAGCGGCGCGCTCTGGGCGAGCTTTTTCTGGCGCAGGCGCGCGCGACGCGCACGCCAGTGATGGCAGCGAAATCTCCCCCGGCCACTGCGGAAAGCCTTCAGGCACAGAACGCGCTGGCGGGACTCAGCCGTGACGAAAGCGTGGAAGCCATCCGCTACCGGTCTCTGCTGACACAGGCCGAGCGCATCCGCTTGAGCCTGACAGTACTGGCGCGGCTACGCATGCGCCTGGAGAGGGAGAGTCGCGACCATGCCGCGATCGAGATCATCGACCGCTATCTCGAAAACGCCGCGAAGATTCTGAAAGACCTCGGCGAATCCCTGGTGTCCGGAAAAAAATTGCCGGACGAAAAGGACCGGTTGGTGCTCGGCGTCGCGCTCGCTTATCAGTTGCGGGAAGACAACACCGGCGATCGCGGGACATTCCTGGCTGCCGTGACGCAGAATGCGCGCCATCAGATGGACGCCCTCAGCGGACAACTTCGAGCAGCCATCGACCTCGCTTCCCGCGCAACACCCGAAGGACAAGCCGAATTTGCGAAGGAAGAAGCGCGTCAACCGTGGTGGCTGCGGTTTAGCGGCCAACTGGCGACGCTACGCGCGAACCTGAACCTGCAATCCGCCGCGTTCCGGCATGCGGTGCGGCTGGCCTTCTGCCTCGCTATCGGCGACGCGGTGGGAAGAATGTTTGAGTCGCAGCGGTCCTACTGGATTCCCATGACGACCGTGCTGGTGCTCAAGCCCGATTTTACGACTACGTTCAGCCGGGGAATTCTGCGCATCGTGGGAACCATGGCAGGCCTGCTCCTGGCCACAGCGCTATTTCACTTTCTGCCGATTCATACGGTGACGGAAATCGCACTGATTGCGGTGTTCACCTTTCTGGTGAGATGGATCGGGCCTGCGAATTACGGAGTTTTCGCCGTGACCATCAGCGCGCTCATCGTGCTTTTGCTCACCATCGTAGGCGTTCCGCCCAAGGAGGCGATTCACGCGCGCGGCGTCAACACGATGATCGGAGGGCTGCTTGCGCTTGCCGCTTACGCCGCATGGCCTACCTGGGAGAGCGCGCAGGTACCGGAGCTCTTCGCAAAACTGCTGGAACCCTACAAAAAATCTTTTCACCAGATCACACAGGGTTATTTGGAGCCGAATCCGGCCGGCGAGAAGGAGCGGGATCTCGCACGGCGGCGAGCGCGAACCGCGCGATCCAATCTCGAGGCGTCGCTCGACCGCTTGGGCGCGGAGCCTGGCGTCACGCCGGAGCAGATGAGCGGGTGGAATGCGATGCTTGTCAGTTCGCACCGATTTGCCCACGCGATGATGGCCATGGAAGCCGGCCTGCAGCAAACTAAGGAAGCTCCTTCGCGGCCGGAGTTTCGAAAATTCCGGGACGACGTGGAAAAGACGCTCGAACTTCTGGGAGGAGTTTTGCGAGGCGAGCGCATCGCGGAGAAGGAGTTCCCCGACCTGCGCGAGGATCACAATCAGATGGTGGCCGCGGGCGACCCGCAGAATACCCGCTACGCGCTGGTCAACGTGGAGGCGGATCGCATGACCAACAGCCTGAACACCCTGCGGGAGCAGGCGACGGAGTGGGCCTGCGCAGGGCAGGCAACGTAGTATATTGATTATTCGCAGGACTTGCCAAGCTCTCCGGACATGATGAAGAGAGCGGCTTAATTTTGAAGCTGGAGAAACGGGAGACGGAGCGAAACCAGCCACTTTCACTCTCCCCCTGCGTACTGGAAATGGCGGAAAATGGAGCGGGTCGTACTGGCAGGCTGCAAACTTTGGGGAGGCAAACATGCAGGAAACAAGGCGCGGATTCGTATGGGATCTGGCAACGATGGCAGGCGTACTGGTGGTATGCAATGGCGTTGCCATGGGACAGACGCCTGGAAAGCCGACTTTCCCAAAACCGCCGACGCCGGGAGATCCGCAGGAAAAGAACAAGACTGCAGATGCGTCCGACCTGAAGGCGATGAAACGAGCGGCGGTGATCAGGAATGAAAAAGAGTTTCGCGCTGGAGTGGAGCGTCTGCACCAGTTGTCTGGCGAATTGCGGGAAGAGATGCAGAAGACAACCACGACGAACGTGCTGTCCGTGCGGATGTACAAGAAGACGGAAGAGATAGAGAAGCTGGCGAAACAGCTGAAGAATTTGGCAAGAGGAAGTTAATGCTTTTCTTAAGAAACCGCGCGACAGAGAGGACTCAGCCCACGTCGCCGGTCATAAGGAACAGGGGTTTGTTCTCGAAGCTGGAGAATTGCGGGCGAAGGCGGTCGGTGTTGTAGTGTTCCTTGACGTTGACAACCTTTTTCGTGGATGTGACGGTTTCGATGGGAATGTCACCGTAGCGACCTTTTTGCAGAACGACCAGGCGGCCGTGAACCTTTTTCAGGAGAAGATCGAGCGCGATATTGCCATAGGCCATGGGAGCGATGGAGTCAATTGCGTCCGGATCGCCGCAGCGCACGAGATAGCCAAGCTTTTGATTCACGACGTCGATGGTTTTGCCGTTGTTGTATTTTTTTGAGAGCTCCTTCACTCTCTCCGAAATGATGTCGCCTATGCCGCCAAGTTTCTTGTGCCCGAAGGCATCCGTGGCGTCATTTTCAAAAATCATTTCTCCGCCTTCGAACATCGCCCCCTCTGAAACGAGCACC
>Ga0137389_10002613_pt1 | contig 10986 bp, 19 predicted proteins | sample 15con2h14BmetaG_FD_104645 | JGI IMG/M metagenome (GOLD analysis project Ga0137389, IMG submission 104645) | Vadose zone soil microbial communities from Angelo Coast Range Reserve, California, USA - 15con2h1.4B metaG | ecosystem: Environmental > Terrestrial > Soil > Vadose zone > Saprolite...
GCCCGAGCACGACCGCCAGTCTCGTTCCGAAGCGCCCGGCGGCGAACTCCACACTCCCGACCTGCGAGGGCGCCACGATGTTCCCGGCGACGCGGATCACAAACAGGTCTCCAAACCCCTGCCCGAACACGAGCTCGGCGGGGACGCGAGAATCGGAGCAGCCCAGCACGATGGCAAACGGCTGCTGCCCCTGCCCCCGAGCGAGTGCGAGCCGGTGGGTCTGCCGCAGCGTGGCCTCAGCGTCATCCACGCCTGCGACAAACCGACGGTTGCCTTCTCGCAACCGCGCGAGTGCTTCGGGACCCGAGAGCATGGCGCGCTTAAGCTAGCGTCTTTTCGAACCAGTGATGCGCGTAGGGCTCGTCGTTGAACGGGGGTACTTCGCGGAACCCGTTGCGCCGGTAGAGGGATTGCGCTTCCGTCAGGGCCTTGTTGGTCTCGAGTCGGAGCAGCGGCAGCCCCCGTTCCCGCGCGAGGTCTTCGAGGCGCAGGAGGATCTTGGTTCCGAGGCCGAGACCACGAGCGGAGGTCGCGACCCACATCCGCTTGATCTCGCCAAAGTCCGCGTGACACTTCAGGGCGCCGCACCCGACGGGCTCCTCGTTCAAGGTCGCCAGGACGAAGTAGCCCCGCGGCGGCGTGAGCTCCGCCGGCGCGGCCGATATGCCGCGCGCCGGATCGTAGCCCGTTTCGAACCGGGTCGCGAGCTCCGCGAAGTAGCGTTCGAGACAGTACCGGGCGGCCGGACTGTCGGGATCCTCTACCGACAGGCGGACGGCGCCGCGTGCAAGATCGGTCAGGCCAGCGTCCTCTTCAGATGGTCGGACAACCGGAGGCTCACGGCGACGATGGTCAAGGTCGGATTCGCGGCGCCACCCGTCGGGTACACCGACGCACCGGCCACATAGAGGTTGCCGAGCCCGTGAACCCGGCAGGTGGCATCCACCACGCCCAAGCGGGGATTTTCGTGCATCCGCGTCGTTCCCATGTGATGCCAACCGCCGCTCAGCGTGCTGGGCCATGTGTCCTCGTCCCGGGTCACCCAGTCGAGCATCTTTACGCGACCAGTCCCGCTCCGACCAAGCTCGCGTCCCATCACCTCGTAGAACGCATGAAAGGAGCGCCGGTCGAGCGCCGTCAGCCGCCAGTCGAGCCTCGCGCGCGGCATGTCCAACGCATCGCGTTCCGTGCTGAGCAGGACGCGCGAGGCCGGGTTTGGCGCCTGCTCCTGGCGGGTCATGAGATGAAAAAAGAGCGGCGCCCTGGCCGGCGGCGGCTCCGCGGGCGGGCCCGCGTTCGCGTGCGCATCCCGCTCCCGAAGTGCAGACAGCCGGTCGGGCGTGCCCCACTGAAAGGTGCTTTGGGCGACCTCGTCGGGTCCGCCCGGCTCGAGGGAAACCGTGGCGTTGAGGATGCGCTGCTCGCGTTGCACCGCCGCGCTCAGCGCCAGCTCGCCGCGTGCCTTCGTCCGTCCGAACTCCAGCGCGTACATCTTCGTGTTCGCGGCACGGGAGGGCGCGAGTGCGAGATGCCCAGTCGGCATTTCGATGTGCTCCATGAAGAACCGTCCGACCAGGTCGTATGCGTTCCCCAGCCCGGTCGGCGTGCGCCGGTTCGACGCCAGCAGCAAACGCGCGTTCTGGATACTGCAGCAGGCCAACACGTAATACCGTGCCCGCGCGCGATGCTCCTTGCCGTCGAGCGTGCGTACCCGCAGTCCCTCGATGCTGCGCACCGACTCATTCGCCTCCAGCTCGCAGACGTTCGCGTGGGTGTACAGGTGCACATTAGGCGCGCCGATCACCGCGGCGCGATAACGTGCGCCGAACCGCGTGGGAGGGCTGAACTGCCACATTTTCGTCCACATGACGTGCGGATCCAGGGGCAGCGGGACCAGGGTGGGATCGCGCCGTTGCCAATCGCCCGCCCCGTACTCGTACGGTCCGAGCTCGAGGAGAGGCTGCGCGCGCGCATAGAACGGGTCCAGCTCTTCCCGACGAATCGGCCATCCGCTGTGGGGAACCCATTCCCGCTTCTCAAAGTCGATCGGATCCAACGTGGAGCAGAACCCCGCCCAATGTCCGGTGGTGCCGCCGAAGTAATGCAGGCGCGCGGCCTGGAGCGGATAGTAGGGCAGACCGACGCTCTCACCGCGGTAGAGGTCCTGCATCGCCGTCTCGTAGTCGAGACCGCCCCCTTCGAGCAGCAAGACCTTGTGCCGCGAGCCGATCCATTCCAACGCCATGCTGATGCCGGCCGCGCCGGCGCCCACGATGCACAGGTCGGCTTCGAGCACGCTGCCATTCGGAAGGGTTCGAGCGTCGATGTGCATGGCGGGACGTCGAGGGGTCAGTCCGAGAGGAGGGAGAAGAGAGCGCTTTGGCGCGCCTCAGTTACCGAGACCACCCATCCCTGCAGCACCATCGTCCGTCCGACCGCGAAGTCCTGCTCGACCAGCCCGGCGATGGATGAGGGCCGCGGTCGCGCGGCGAGAATGGCAGTGTACATGACGTGCACCTCATTCTCGCTCGGCACGAGCGCGCGGTACCGCAGTCCGATCTTACGCACCGCCTGCGGTCCGATCAGGGAGAGGAGATCAGGCTGCGCCAGCGTCAGCAGGTCGATTGCGGCGTTGGCGCTGGCCCCACGCGCGCTTCCGGTCAGGCCTGCCAACGCACCGGCGGCACTCACACCGAGGAACCGGCGCCGGTTCATGGTCACGTCCGGAACACGTCGGCGCTCACGTACCGCAATCCGGAATCGATGATGATCGTACCCACGGTTGCGCCCGTGCCGAGCCGCCTTAGGTCCTGGATAAGCTGCATGACCCTATTGCTGCGGGCCCACTCGGCGGGCATCCCGTCCCTGCGCCAGCAGCCGTTCGACGAAGTCGAGGCGCTCCTGCGTCTCGGTCAGCTCTTGTCGCAGCTTGCTCACTTCGCCTTCCAGCGCTTCAAACCGATCTTGGAGTTCGCTCCCACCGCGGAGCTCCGTCCCACCGGGACGGGGCCGCAGGCGCCGCGCCCACAGCCCGAAGGCCACCGCGAGCGCCACGTGAATCGCGGCATGCTCCGGCTGCGCTTGTCCGATTGCGAACCCGGCTCCGGCCAAGTTGACGACGCTCAGCACGACGGCGATCGGGTACCAGGTCGTGGGTTTGAAGGCCATAGGATCGGCTGGTCATCTGAAAGCCGCCGCTCGTCGCAACCATAGCTCGAAGGCAACAACTCCTTGAGCCAGGAACGCGCCGAGTAGGGCGGCCATCAGGAGGGCGCTGGGCGGGCGGAGCATGAGCCACCAAGCGGTTCCGCCGGCAGCACCGGCAAGGGCGAGTAACGCGTACGAGAGCCGGGTCGAGGTGCGTCCGATCGAACGCCGCGCCGCAGCGACCACCATGCCGAAGACGGCGCCCGCGGTCAGAATTGGTACGACGCCGCGCAACGAGAAAGGATGCGGCCCGAGACGCGTGATCGCGGCGAAGGCGCCGAGCATGAGGCCAGTCGCAAGCGTTTGGAGCAAGCCCGGACGCCGGATCAAGTACACGAGGAGGTACAGCTGCCTGGGCGTCGCTCGCGGCTGCTGCCGTGGAGGCGGTAGAGGGAGTGCTCCGGCACCGATCGCAGTCGGTGGCCACCGAGGCGGCGGCGCGAGTCGCGCCTTGGCTTCGGTCTCGAGCTGGAATTCGTCCGTGGCCGTCATAGCTTCTTCCGGAAGCACCGCACCAGACCAACCTCCACAAACCCCACCGCGTGGTGAGCAGCGGCGCTGACGTCGTTGTCCGGCTCCGCGTCCGAGGCAAACTCCCGGCAACCCTGCGCCCGTCCCCAGTCCTCCGCCGCCGCGATGAGCGCCCGTCCAACACCACGGCCACGCGCTCCCGGCACAACGAACCATCCCTCGAGGTACGCCACACGATCCCCCTGGCATCCCTCGGCGTACGGGCGAATCGAGAGCTCGGCAAGGCCGACGGGAAACCCTGCCCCGTCCTTGGCAAGAAGGACAGCAAGCGGCTCTTGCGCATTGCCGGCAAAGAACCGGTCGATCGCTTCCCGATGTTCGGCCTGGGAGCCGTCAGGCCACAGAGCGTGACGCAACCGAAGCCACGCGGCCGAGTCGCTCGGCGTCGCGGGTCTAACGGTCATCATGGAACGTGGCGGAGAGAATGCATGTCGTATCTTACGTGGAGTTGTCTCTAGCTGCCAATCCGCCGCTCTTCCCGCGCTTTGCTCAGTAGACGTTCTGCGAAATCGAGCCGCTCCTGCGTTTCCGCCAGCTCCCGTTGCAGGCCCTGGGCAACTAGTGCCTGGAGCTGCGCGGTGACAGCGGCCGACGGTGCGTCCGCCCGAGTGGCGCGCAGACGCGCGATAAGGTTCATGGCTTCGCTATTTCCTCCGAAGCTGGTGCCCCCGAAAAAACGTCCACATCTGGCTCGTGGCGTCGATGCTGTGACTCGTGGGTCCGACCCACCATTCCGGCAGCGGCTTGCCGCCAGGCCAGGAGTGGCCTCCTCCCTGAATGGTATAGAGCACCACCGTCGCGTCTCCAGCGCAGCGCGTGTACTCGATACGAGTGACATCCGGAGCGACCATTGACTCGACGGGTTTCGGTCCGCACCGGTTTCGTCGAGCCCAACCCGCCACCCAATCCCGAACCGCAGGAAACATCACCTTCACGGGATTGAACGGATCGCCTAATGGCCCTCCCTGGTACGGGACAATGGGATCGGCGGCCCCGTGGAACGCAATCACTGGGACCGGTCGCTGGTCTGTACACCAGCTCCAGTCCATGGGTTGAGCAGCTGCCACCAACGCGACCGCCGCGATCCGATCGGACAGCGTGCAGGACAGCACAAACGCCATGCCGCCGCCGGCGGACAGCCCATTGGCATAGATCCGCGTCGGGTCGATGTTGTAGGCCGCTTCGAGTGTGTCGATCAGCGCCGAGATGAATGTGACATCCCGCGTGAGACCGGCCCCTCGGTCCACGTGCCAAATCTTCGGCACATCGCTTCCCGACGGGTAGACCACGATGAACCCTTGGCTCTCGGCCAGCCGGTTCCACCCGCTCAAGTTCATTTGCTGGGCCGGCCATCCCGCCGCGCCGTGCATGCTGATGACGAGCGGCGTCGGCTTGGTACGGTCGTAGCTCGGGGGGACGTAGAGCAGATACGAGCGCGGTTTGCCCGAGGAGACGATGCTGCCGTTGGTCCGATCCAGAACGGCGACGGAGACGACTACGACCAGGACCAACAGCACGGGCAGACCGATGATGGCGAGCAGCACTCCGATGACGATCTTCTTGGCTTTCACCGCTGCTTCGGGGCCTGGCAGCGCCACGCCTCCGTGATGATCGGCCTGAGCTCACGGGCGGTCACGGCGGGCAGACGCACCAGGACGGCGGGAAACCCGTTGTAGTGCGGCTCGGTGAAGAACTTCGCCGGGTCCAATGACAACAGCACGTCCTTATCCTCGAGGCTCGCGACCCTGACCGCGATGACCTTCGGCTGCGGCACGCGAGGCTTCTTGGGCGTGACGCGCTCCATCCACACCCAGACGAAGCCCTTGAGCTTGCCTTTGTTGCGAACCGAGAAGGCGAAGTGATCCGGCGCCTCCTCCGTGTCGGGCAACGATAGCGCGATGCGGCGGACGTCAGCCTGACGTGCCACCGGAATCACCTCGGGTACCGCCCAACAAGCGAGCCAGCACGGCCGCTATGACGAGTGCTGCGAGAAACGCCGGAACAGCAGTGATCACCGGCCAAGCCACCAGGGCGATGAGCGGCAGACGCTGGCCGTGCGCTGGGGCGAGCAGCGCATGAATGTTCGCCGCGAGGGCCAGGCCGAAAGCCCCGAGCGCGACCGCGCCGGCCGCATGCGAGGCTGTTGAGCGGGGCGAGCTGCCCAGTCGAAAGCGCTCGTACCCAATTTGGCCCGCAGCCACGACGGCGCTGGCTACCCAGGCGCCTAGTCTCCAGAGGCGCACATGGTTGGCGTCAGCCGAGCTGGCGAGCATACCGAAAACGATGCCGCTGACCGCATAGGCCACGGCAACAAGAATCATCGCACGGATCCACGCGCGCATTGATACGTCCAAGGGTCTGGCCTTAGGCTCCGGTCACCAGCTGGTCAAGGAACTGAGCGGTTCCCCTGACTGTACACGCGATTGGACGGTCGGTCACACCCGTTTGCGTAGAAAGACGTGGGTCGCGCGCTCGCCGGCAACGGACTTCACGGATTCGTAGCCGAGTGCAGGCAGATCGAGGCCTGCCCACAACGCCTCCCCGAACTCGGTGTCGCACCCGCACCAAAGCCATCGATCGAGACCGCGAAGCTCGAGACCGGGAGTTTCGACATGACGTTGAATTAAGCTGCCGGCGACCCGCTTGGCGGCGCAAGGCGCTACGCGCCTCGCTCCCAGCGCCACACTGGTCCATCGTCAGGGTCGACCACCGTGCCGAGGTGGCGGAAGCCGCACTTCAGGAGGACGCGCGTGGACGCGTTCGCCTCCGGCAAGGTATGCGCCCGAACCAGCCGAACCTGTCCGCTGGCGAACGCAAAGGCGACCAGCGCGGCGGCGGCCTCGGTCGCATACCCATGGCCCTGATAGGCGGGCACGATGCCGTATGCGACCTCGACCATGCCTGCTGAGTCTGGTGGACCCTTGAATCCCGCACTGCCGATGACCGAGCCGGCTGCGCGATGGACTACGAAGAACCCATGACGCCACGGATCCGGGCCCGACGAGCTGCGCAGCGCAGCGAGCCAGGTGGGTGATACATCATCCGACACGTAGAAGCCGTGCAGCCCGTCGGCTACGGGCAAGCCAACCACCTGCTCAAAGCGCTCGGGCCGGTCGATGAGCGCGAGCAGATGCTCTGGGGCGCACGGGAGCAACGTGAGGTGGAGAGTCTCGAGTGACGTCAGTCCGCCCACGTCTCAAATGGTCTGTCCGACAGCGGCTCGGACCCGAACCGCAGGACATGACCGTCCGGGTCCTCCACGTGGATTTCGAGCGCCCAGGGGTAGTTCCGCGGGCGATGGTGAATTCTCGCCCCGCTCGCCTTGTACTCCTCGTACAGGGCCTGCACGTTCTCGACTCCTACCCAGGCCCAGGTACCGGCGCAGCCCTGTTCACCCCGGCACAGATAGATCCCCGCGGCATCGCGATTCACGCGGGTAAAGTCGTCCGAGCCCCAGTTCGCGTTCCGAAAACCCAGCACGTCAACGTAGTACTGAAGGCTAGCGCGCATGTCCGTGACGCGCAGGATGGGTGCTGCGCCCTCGAATGTGGTCTTGGAGGTGTGGGGTGCCATAGACGTTATAGACGTTAATTGGGAGCCCCGCCCGGCAGCAGCGCGCGCTGTGTGCCGACCGCGGCGACAATCGGTAGGCCAACAAAGAACACGTGCCCCACGAGCTGGATGCACCACCGAACCCCAATCATGGGCGGACGGTGCACGAGTAGCGGGATGACGGCAAGGGACATGGTCAGCCACACCATCGGTCCGAAGAGCGCCGCGACCTTCAGCACACCGTATCGAGACGCCATGAGGGCGCGAACCCACGGAAGCGGCGCGACGAGCAGGAGAAACACCGCGGACCAGCCGAACGCAACGCCGATGTGCATCAGCACGCCGATCAGCGCCGTTCGCGGTCCTCCCGCGAGCGCGTCAGGACCCAGCAAGGTCGCGGCCACTCCCTGAAACAGACGCGTGACGGTCGAGTGGTAGAACGCGACGCTGAGCACGCTCGAGAAGGCTCCGTCAATTAAGGCGGTGAGCAGGCCCGCGCGAGCGACGGTGACCAGGGTCCAACGGGTTGCGCCCATTAGACCGTGCGCCACCAGGCGTCGAAGCTGGTCTTTGGCTCAGATGTGCGGCGCCAGTTGAGCCAGATAAACAGGGGGATGGCGAAGGCCAACGTGCCGAGCAGTGACAGAGCGACAAACCAAGGCCATTTGATGGGGCCGAGATGCTTACGAGCGAAGAGATACGCAAGCAGGAACGTCGACATCAGGAGGTCGATAAAGAACGCGAGGGCCATTCTGTCGGACAGAGCCGCCGGCCTCGTTTGGGCGCGACACCACGGTGGAATCAAAGTCGGGGTCGGGCTGCCCGGTAATGATGAGATCGGTGAGCATGGAGGACAGACGGTGCCGTCGCTCACACCCCGAACTGCCTGAGGTGGTGATCGAGGTGCTTGTGCTCCAACACACCCCAGCTCCGTCCGGAAATCCGCCCAAAGACACGACTCGGTGGCCACTCAGCGGCTGGTCCGCGATCACTAAAGCGGCGAATCAAGTCGCGCAACCGATTCACGTCCGCCTGCCAGGTTGTTGGGCGCGTCGCCAGGAACTCGGGCGGGCTCTTTCCCTTGCCTTTGGGCCACGGCAGTACGTGGATCACCAGCCAGTTGAGCGGCGCGTGCGTCAGTGGGCCGGTGGGTGGTGCGGCCTCCAGCTCCCCGAGGCCCTGGCGCAGAGCGCAGCTCACGTGGCAGACCATCTCCGGGGCGGTGAAGCGCCCCCACAGCGGCTTGCGATCCGGTGCTAAACGGGCGACGCGGTCGAGGACGGCGTCTCGGGCTTGGGGATCGAACAGTGAAGGCATTGCCTGTCCCGAAGAAGGTGCGAGCTCTAGCGGCCCGGCTGCCACACGAACGAGTCTCGCGCGCTGTACACCTCTCCGCTCGGCGCATGAACCGTCACGACCGCGGACACGACCGGGGCATCCAGGCGGGTCGTCGCCACACGAGTCAGAAACCTGCCCTCGATGGTCACGACGCCCACCTCAGGCGATTCGCAGCGGAGCCGGATGCTGACCGCGGTGATGGTAGCCTGCAGACAGCCGGCTACCTCTTCAGCACCGGAGCCGGTTTGGGCGAAAATGACGAGAGCCTCCGGGCGCAGGCTGAACCCAGTGAATCGTAGAGGACCGACCACAAAACGATAGCCTGGGACGTATTGCCCTTCGGCGTCTGCCTGAAGCGCCGGCTTGCGCCGCTCCACGGTCGGTTTTGGGGGCGGCTGCTCAGGAGTGGGAGCCGCTGGCGTGATCACGAGGAGTACGGCGAAGACGATAACCGCGAGACCCACGACGACGAGCAGGACGAGTAGCAGCTTGCGGAACATAAGCCCCGTGGTTGGAGGCGGCGGCCCAATGGATCGAGCCTAAGCTATGGCGCGCGGTGGCTGGCGCTACTTCGGGGGAACAAGATAATCGTGTGCCGCGACGATCTGCCAACGCCCGCCCCGCTGTACCCACGTGTCCGTGAACCGATAGCGGCGACTGAACGGTCCCTTGGGTCCATGGCCGCCGACCACCAACCACCCCGTGACGATGGCCGTCGTGCCGAAGCGATGGACCTTCATATCCTCGTTGTGTGCCGTCGCGACTGTGTCCGGTCCCGCCGCGACATCGCGCAACACGTCGTCGCGACCGACCGTGCGATCGTCCTCCGTGTAAATGAATCCGTCTGCCAGCAAGCGCCGAAACAGGGCGGCATCACGGTGGGTCAGTCCAACAGCCCAATCGTCCTCGAGCCGAAGCAGCACCTGCGCCGCGGTATCCGAGTGCCCGGAGCGAGGGTCAGGAGTCTGCGCCGCGAGCAGCAGCGCGACGAGTAGCAAGTTCATCTGTGGCTCCTCTAGAAGGAGATTCTGCGAGCTCTCCCTGAACCCGTCACCCGACCAGAGTCGTTCCGAACCCGATAGTCGCACGTGTCGCCCTTCAGGCTGAAGGTCCACTGAAAGGTCCTACCGAGGGACGCGGGATTCTTGGCGTAGTCGATCGTGCTGGTCACAAAGGTGTCTCGTACTGATACAGTTGCCCAATGGTTCGGGGTATTACCGCCCCAGCGTCAACCGCTTGGTAGGCGACACACACTCAAGAACTCCGCCGCCAACCTCGTGCCACCCCCACACCCAGAAGCAATCCGACACTGCTCAACCCACAGATCAGAACGGGTGTGATGGGAGTGTGAAGATTCGTCACGGCGATCGGGGCGGCGACCGCGAATCCGGCAATCCCGCCAACCAACGCGCCGCGCCGATCCTCCGCCAAGAGCCAGTGCAGCTTCGTGAGCGCGAGAACTGCGGCCACCACCCCGAGGACCCCGCCGACGACGGCGCCACCGAAGAGCCCAGGCTTCCCTGCTGCGCTTCCAAGGGCAGACCCGATCACGGCACCGAGGCCTGTCAGCGCCCACGTAGCGATGAACACCGGAATGGGCTTCACAAGGGTTCTCGTGCTGTCGACGGTTGCTGCGGAACGCGGTAATGCAGTTGAACCACACCATCCTCGAAGCGATCAATGGAGTGCAAATCCAAGGGCACGTGACGATGACGCGGCGCTATCAATCGGATGCCGTCTCCAATGAAAACGGGGGCCACACTGATGACGAACTCGTCGATCGCCTGCGCGTCAAGAAACGAGGCGATGATCTCGCCACCGCCCATCAACCAGATATCCTTGCCAGGCCGCTCTCGAAGGCGGCTCACGAATGGCCCGATGGCACCCTTCACGAACTCTACGCCTGACGGGGCGTCGGCTGGCGGCGGACGACGGGAGAAAACGATGGTCCGACCCTGTGAGTCGAACTCGGCCCCCATTCGCAGGCTCACCTCGTAGGTCTTCCGGCCAAGCACCTTCGTGTCAACGGCCCTCATGAAGGCGTTCATGCCATAGAAGCCTTTCGGCGCCGGGCGGGACGTCAGCCATTCGAGATCGCCGTCGGATCGCGCGATATAGCCGTCCGCGCTGGTCGCAATGTGGACGATGACTTTGCGACGCTTCGTCACGGGTCTCACTGGGAAGGGGCACGGTTGAGGAGCGAGTTGAGGAGGCGAAGCATGCGGCCTCGCCAGCCGCCGCTGGCGTCTGCGCATTGGGCGCAGAGATGTTGGATCCGCTCTTCAGCGTTCGTGGTGACGGAGATTCGCACCGTGGCTTCGCGGTCCTGACAACGCTCACAAAGGGTAGGACTGTTCA
>Ga0137389_10002615_pt1 | contig 10983 bp, 13 predicted proteins | sample 15con2h14BmetaG_FD_104645 | JGI IMG/M metagenome (GOLD analysis project Ga0137389, IMG submission 104645) | Vadose zone soil microbial communities from Angelo Coast Range Reserve, California, USA - 15con2h1.4B metaG | ecosystem: Environmental > Terrestrial > Soil > Vadose zone > Saprolite...
ATCATCTGTTCGATCTCGTCCTGAGAGGCATGCCGCTCGATCATATCAAGTAGCCGAGTGTGTTCTTCAATAGAGATCCAGCTACGCTGCGGGATGTAGCTAAAGTCGGTATGCCCTCTCACTTCTAAGCGGTCCCAGGTTCCGCGCAACAGTTCAACCAGGTAGTTATTCTGACAATGGTTGTAGATGAAAAAGTGGAATGTCTTATTCAAACGACTGAAAGCGGGTATATCAGCAGATTGGAGTGCATTGTACATGCTGGCATTGAGCTCTCGCAGGTGTTTCACATCGTCTATACTCAGATGCAGTAAGGCAAGTGCAGTTGCATAGCCTTCGAGAAGAGCAAGTACACTCATCTCTTCCTCATACTTACTGGCATCAACCGCAGCCACCTGCGCACCAGCATTAGCACGATATTCCACCCAACCTTCTGCTTCCAGTCGCCGGATCGCCTCTCGAATCGGAACCGGGCTGATGCCTAACTCACGGGCAAGCGCATCGATCACGAGGCGGTATCCCGGGACATAGGTACCATTAAAGATACGTTCACGAATAATACTGTAAGCTTGCTCGTGTTTATTTCTTTTGTTCGTCTGTTGAACACTCATATGTATGTCCTCTTTTCTAGCAAGAAACATGCTATCCTTACTCTTTATTATATAGCATATGATATATCTTTTCTTTACGAAATCTATCTCCAACGCCTTCGACACATGGGAAATCATCTCTTAAGAGATGATTCTGAAGGTTGAACGGCTTATTATCAAGATTATGTGGCGCTTAGACGATTTGCTCGAAATTCAGGCTCAGTAATGTACGTGCGGTATCGAGTGGCGGCAACCGGCATTGTGGGAAAACGGAGGAGAAAAGTCTATGAAAGAAGCGTCAAATGGACAATCAGACGGGGAGGATGAACTGCGCTTCTTTCCTTTAGAGGGGTTGCTACCGGTCGGCCAGGCCTTGAGCGTGAATACAACCTACTCGATCCTCTCACTTGTCTCCACACATACAGAGAACGACAACCCGATCCTGCTGCAGGAGTTATTGACAGAAACCGATGTGCGTCTGTTGCTTCTCCTGTTGGAATTACCCTATTATTGTCCACAGGAAGTACTACACGCCAGCCTTTTCTATTCCTATTCAGGATTGCTTGCCGGGCTTTCCTCTGAAACCGCTGCCAGGGCAGAGTGGCAGACGACCATAGAGGAGCAGCGCCTGCACTTGCTGCGTGCTCAGGAACTGGGTACCCGGAAGAAGGAGTTGAAACCGCTCTACAATGCGCTTTCTAAGCTGCGTGCCAAACTCCATCCCTTTGGTTTAGAGATCGCTCTCTTTGCTTCGAGTTCCGCCTATTCGCTCCTCTCTCTTTCCCAGATCTCAGAAGCAAACGAGCAGTAGTTGTAGCGCCTCATGCCATGCCAATCTTCGTCCCCGGCAAATTACGGATCCACCCACACGCTACACCTGCTATTCGTCTTCGTCGACTGGCCGACTGAACTGCACCAGCTTCTCTTGCTTCAAGCTCAGACCATGTTGAATTTCATAGGACACTTCGCGATGTGACTGATAGAGCTCAATGGTAGTGGTTATGACTCCGACCAACAACGCGCCTGTCCCGAGGAGAAACGCAATCAGCGCTATGACTGCTGCAAGTAAGGAGTTGGCTGCAGTCGCCAGCGCGATAATAAACATACTGGTGATAAAGATGGAAACAGCCACGCCAATAGCCACCACAGCATCACGGATCAACTTATGCCGCCGCAGCATATTGGGGAGTTGTGTATCAATCTCAAGAATCCGTTGAACAATGATACTGAATGTTCTCTCCGCAGTTGTGCTCATGTCTACTGTCTGTAGAAGTTCAAGACGCTCACGATGCATACCGCGCAGACGGGCAGAGATGGTCTGGTAGTGCCCGAAGAGGCCGTTCAGAAAAATCGCGCAACTGCTAACCATCACAACGGGAGCCAGGATCAGGCTAATCGTGCGAATAATCGTGTCGATGCTCATACTGATGTTAGCTCTCACGAGCAGCAAGCCAAAGCCGCGCCTGGCTTGCTGCAATTTGACCACCTTCAGGTGGACACCGTGCTGCTCTGGTCGACAAGGACCCTCTCAACTGCCTGGATCCGTTGTCTTGCCTGTCACTGTATAATACTAAACCATTGGCTGGATGGTGCTGCGTCGAAATTGACACCTCCTGCTTTGCGCATGATTTCCACCGTCTCCTGGGGGGTAAATAGCCTGGTGGTTCTTGTTACTTTGAGGTGCCCAGGTGCCATGGAGGCCACTATTACTGCGTTGGCGGTTACGTCATCGGGCGCTTCAAAAAGCAAAATCCCATCGTAATCACCAAAGTAGTAGTATAAGCCAACCACGCGACTCTCTAGCTTCTGCGCTAACTCACCCATGGGTTTGCTACGGTCTTGTGGGTTTTTCGTCATCGATGTCCACGCTTCAGACGTGTAAGCAAATTGACACATGTAGAATGGCATGGGATTCATCTCCTTAAATCATGCTAAAGGGTTACAGTTACAATCAAGAAAAGTCACTGGTTACCGTGGCCTCAGGGATCTTGCTGGCTTCACGCTGGCTCCCTCCTGAAGAGGGCTAGCGTGGTCATGCTCCTTCTCTCCGAGCAGAGGTATGATGCAAGGTCTGGGAATGCTTGCTGAGAATGGAAGACGCAAGCATCTGGTAAGATAAAGCATTCCACTCTCAGCGATAATTCATAGACCCAGCACAGGTCGCCGTTCCAGTTCGATGCGGTAGACCTTGCCGATGACGAAGATGTACGACAGTACCCCTATCAGGTCCACCACAGTTACGAATATCAGAGCTCCGCTGAAGTCGCCGTTGGTGGAAGCGAGAATGATCCCGATCACGATGGGAGTCACAATTGATGGTATGTTCGCAAAAAAGTTGAAGACACCGCCCGTCAGACCCTGCAGTTCCCTTGGGGCCATCTCGGTAACTAGCGTCCACGACATATTGGACATCCCCTGACAAAAGAACGCGATGGACATAATCCCAATCACCAAGTTGATATTGCTAGTGGGCACATAATTAGCTAGCATGATGGTGCTTGCTCCTAGCAGACCCAAAATGACGGGAGTCTTGCGAGCCGGACCCACAGGGAGACCCCGGCGAACTAGCCCATCCGAGAACCAGCCTCCGAACAGCACCCCAAGCATAGCCGAGATATAGGGAACGCTCGCATAGAACCCTGCGTGGAGGATGGAGAGATGCCGAGCTTGGACCAGGTAGGAGGGAAACCAGGTCAGGAAGAACCAGAGCGTGACCCCTACCGCAAACTGCCCGATGTAGATGCCCCAGAGCTGACGGTGCCTGAGGAGCTCGAACACGTCAGCCCATGAGAATCTCCTACCACCCGTGGTGACGGTCTCAGCCAGACCTCCTCCTTCTCGAATGTAGTCGAGTTCGCCTTGATTGACCCTGCGGCTCTGTCTGGGATCCCGGTACGCCAGGTACCAGACCACGGCGAAGACAACCCCTATAGCGCCGCAGATGACAAACATCCAAGGCCAGCCCAAATTTGTGAGTATCCAGGCGAGGATGGGCGTGAATATAGCGAGCCCGCCAAACTCCCCTGCGGTGTAGACCCCAATCGCGAACCCTCGCTCACGTGCGGGAAACCAGGTTGCTACCACCCGGCTGTTCAGGGGAAAGGCAGGGGCCTCAGTGATGCCGAGAGTCACGCGCGCCCCGATCAAGAAACCAGCGCCAAGGGTACGTGCCAGTCCTTGTAGCATGGTAACAACGGACCACGTAAAAAGCGAAACCGCAAAGGTCAGGCGAGGTCCGAAGCGGTCGATTATAATGCCGCCTGGAATCTGCATGAGCACATAAGACCAGCCAAAGGCCGACAAGATCACCCCTTTTGTAAGAGGGCTCAGGTTCAAGTCTACACCTATAACCGGGAGGGCGAGTGCAAGATTCGCCCGGTCGAGATAGTTAATGACGACGCCAATGAAGAGAAGCGCGAGGATAACATAGCGGACGCGTGTGCGAGCTAGCTGTCCTGCTCTCTCGGCAGCAGGACTTATTCTGTTGCTAGCTCTCGCTTCTTCAACAGCTATTGGGTCACGTGGATTTGCTTCCATGTCGTTGTTCCTTTCAAAATAGTAGCTTACGACAGTCCAGGAGCAGGTAGTATTCTATAATTGAAAGTGTAACTGACGGAACAATCCAACAGGGGGGAAAAGTTCCTCGCTTTAGCAGAACTGCCCCTCTAAAAAAGAGGACTGTTCTGCTGAAGCGAGGAACTTTTCGCCTCCATTGGATTGTTCCGTCAGTTACACTTTCAGTTAAGAGCACTATCTGCTGCTCCTGAGCTTTCGTAAGGATGCTTTTCTTAGCAAGAAGGAGAGGAAGCCCAGGCAACAAGGAGGTAGCTTTTTCCCCTTTCTTTGCACCAGGTGCCCTCTGTAGGTTTTCTGTAGGCTTTGTTGCAAGAACAATCGCCTTTTGTTTGCCTGATGCCCTCGCTGGGTTCGCGAAGGAGAGGCAGGAGCGCATGGGTTCAATAAAGTCCTGAAGTTTGGAGGAATGCCAGATGGAATCTGACAACGTAGGAACTTCCAATGTAGCACCTTCAATAAAAGGCGGCATCCCCGGCATGCGTGGTGTCGAACACATTGGTCTGACTGTGCCCAATCTGGAGGAGGCTACGGAGTTTTTCGTGGATGTGCTTGGCTGCGAGGTGGTCTATTCGTTGTACCCGCCTCGGCGCACGGATAACTATCTCGACATCCATCCAGAGACGGACCGCAAGATACGTACATTGAGTTGCCGTAACGGCGCACACTTTGAGCTCTTCGAGTACACCGCCCCGGACCAGAACAAGCACATGCCCAAATCCAGTGATTATGGTGGTCACCATGTGACGTTTTATGTCGATGACATGGATGCGGCCATCGCTCATCTAAAGATCAAAGGCGTCTACCTGTTCGGTGAAAAGCGGAATGGGTATGGGGCAGAGGCGGGGAAAGATTCAACCTTTGTCCACTTCAAAACGCCCTGGGGCCTGGTCCTCGAACTTATCAGCTTCCCCAACGGCAGGGCATACGAGCAAGAAAAGCCTGCGATGTGGCAACCGGCTCCGCTGACTTCGTAAGAAGCATCCATAGTGCGTACCGTAGTGTCGTGAGCCTGTGCGGAGGGAGAGCACCTGACGCACTGCACAACGAACAAAGGAGTGAAGTCATGTCCGTCTGTCATGGAAAAAGGAGGGAGACAACATGACCGAAAGCAAAGCGAACGAGCGGAAAGGGCGCATCCTGGTGCTAAACGGACCGAGCCTCAATACGTTGGGGCAGCGCGAGCCCGGTATCTATGGGTACACGACGCTGGCGGAGATCAACGAGCGGCTGCGTGCGCGTGCAAGTGAACTGGGGTACGAGGTGACGACCTTCCAATCGAACCACGAGGGAGCGCTGATCGATTGCATGCAGGAGGAGGCTGACAGCGCGCTGGGGATCGTGATCAATCCGGGAGGGTTGACGCATACGAGTTACAGCCTGCGTGATGCGCTCAAGGATGCCAATCGCCCGATCATCGAGGTGCATCTGTCGAATGTACATGCACGCGAAGCATTCCGCCACCAATCGCTCATCGCGCCCATCTGCGTTGGTCAGGTTTCCGGACTGGGCTGGCGAGGCTACCTGCACGCACTAGAGGCACTCATCGAGTTGAGTGAGGCGGAGGGCAGCGAGATCGCGCCACGTGGGCATGTATGAGATAGAGGTCTCGGCGCATCAGCTACACTCTTTGGAAGGAATATTTCTTCCCTCCCACTCTTGCCTGGAGAAGCAGGTATAGTTCAAGTCGTTCGCTCGGTACGAACTGACAAAGAGGGTTTTATCAATGGAACAGTCGAGTGAAAAACGTTTGCGGCATGTTGTCATTGGAATAGGAGGCGCTGTGTTTACTGAACACGTTCCGGCACTTGCCCTTCCGACAGTCGAGGTAGTCGCAGTCTCCGATATCAATGTCGAGAAAGGTAAGCAGAGGGCTGATCAGTTACATTGTGCCTTCTATCAAGATTACCATCAGATGCTTGCTGAAACACGGCCAGATGTTGCCGTCATCATCACCCCCCCCATCCTCCATGCCTCGATGACTATTGACTGCCTTGAGGCAGGGTGTCACGTGCTTGTAGAAAAACCAATGGCGATCCAGGTAGCAGAAGCAGATGCCATGATCGAAGCGGCGACCCGGAACCAGCGATTGCTCGGCGTCATATTTCAGCACCGCTTCCGCCCGGAAATACGTACAGCGCATAAATTGCTTCAGGAGGGATTGCTGGGGAATATCCAACGTGTAGATTTGACGGCTGTATGGACAAGATCACACGCCTACTTTGCACAAGCTCCCTGGCGGGCCACGTGGGCGGGCGAGGGCGGCGGTGTCTTGCCAGCTCAAGGCTCTCACTCTCTGGATGCTCTCACTCATCTGGCTGGCATGCCTGTACGTCTGGTAGGCTGGACACGCCGACTGCTCCATGATATCCAGGCCGAGGATACGGCCCATGCGATGTTAGAGTGGGAAAATGGCGCGGTGGGATCGGTACATATTAGCTCGGCAGAGGCTGAGCCGCTGAGGACTGCGGGCACCGCGGCCGATGCACCTGAGCGTCTGAAGATTGTGGGTACCGCAGGTACTCTTGAAATTGACCGTGGGACACTGATTGTCGAATTACTCGATATGGACATGAGAGAGTATTCAGCAAAGAGTACTACTTCTTTCGGGTCTCCCGCATCGCGCCGAAATCCCATGATATTGGAAAACGGGAAGGGCAGTCACAGCGAAGCCTACCAGAGCTTCCATAACGCCATTTTACATGGCGGTAGTTCCTATGGCGATGGCGTTCAGGGGCGTATGGCACTGGAATTGGCAAACGCGATGACCTATTCGAGTTATCAGCACCGCGAAGTAGAGTTTCCCCTGGATCGTCAAGGCTACGCGGATCTTCTCAACGATCTCATTCAACAAAACAGCAAAAGGTGAGAGCCACCTGTAGGAAAGGAGAGAGATAACATGACTGAAAGCAAAGCCAACGAGCCGAAAGGGCGCATCCTGGTGCTGCACGGGCCGAATCTCAACAATTTGGGGAAACGCGACCCCGGTATCTATGGGCACACGACACTGCCAGAGATCAACGATCGCTTGCGTGCCCGCGGAACTGAACTGGGATACGAGGTAGTGACCTACCAATCGAACCATGAGGGAGCCCTGATCGATTGCATGCAGGAGGAGGCGGCAAACACCGTGGGCATTGTGATCAATCCGGGAGGGCTGACGCATACCAGTTACAGCTTGCGAGATGCGCTCAAGGACACCAACCGCCCGATCATCGAGATACATATGTCGAATGTACACGCACGCGAGGCATTCCGCCACGAATCGCTCATTGCACCCATCTGCGTTGCTCAGATCGCCGGTCTGGGCTGGCGCGGCTATCTTCACGCGCTAGAGGCTCTCATCGAGTTGAGCCAGGGAGAGGGCACCCAGCTCGCGCCAGGCGGGCATGTGTGAGAGAGAGGCTTCGGCCCAAAGAGGTGAGAGGGTATCAGATACCCTCATAATCATAGAGCTTGACGATAGACTGTTTATCAGCCAATAGATGTAGCACTGCCAGGAGTAGCGATTGCGCTAACCAGGCATGCCGAGAGGAGAGTACGTAATTGAACACAAACCATCTGCCAACTACAATGCGGGCAGCAGTCTTGCGCGGCCCGCGAGAGATGAGCATTGAGAGTGTGCCTGTACCTCAACTTGCCGCTGATGAGGTGTTGGTCAAAGTCGAGGCGAACGGGCTGTGTGGTAGCGATGTTCATTGCTACACCGGTGAACGCGCTCTGGAATACCCTATGGTGCTCGGCCATGAGATAGCCGGGCACATCGTTGCTGTAGGGGAGAATGTATCGCCAGAGCGCCTCGGTGAGCGGGTATCCGTTGAACCGAACTTTGGATGTGGAGAGTGTTCACTTTGTGCTCGTGGGCTGGAACGTATCTGTCTGCGCAAACAGACAATCGGTATAACGCGCTGGGGAGGGCTGGCCGAGTATGTGGCGGTGCCTCATGACTATGCCTGGTCGATCCCTGAGACGTTCGCCCTCCGCGATGCTGCCACCATCGAACCGACAACTGTAGGGGTACACGCATTTAGCCGGGCGCAGGCCGCGCCTGGAGAGACGATCGCGGTGATCGGCTGCGGGGGCGTGGGACTCTTGATCGTTACCATAGCAGTCGCCAAGGGCAGCCGCGTGGTGGTGATGGAGCCAAACCCCGCTCGTCGCTCCGCGGCCCTGGCAGCAGGAGCGGTGCAGTATTCAGAGGCGCGCAATGCGGATGAGGCACGTGCCTTTTTTGAGCAGGAGGGAGCCGTTGCCATCTTTGAATGCGCGGGAATACACGCCACTACGCAACTCGCCCTCGATGCCGCACCTCCGGGGACCCGCATCGTGCTGGTAGGCCTGACGATGGAGGATGTCAAATTCAATCCACTACGTTTTGTGCGTCAGGAACTGGAGATCCGGGGTACGCTCATCTACGAACATCCGACGGATTACCCGGTAACCATTGACCTCATCGCCTCTGGCAAGTTCGCACCAGGTGCCACGGCCAGTGAACCACAGCCGCTGGAGAGCGCGGCCTCACTCCTGGATGCTATGGCTGCTGGCAAACTGAACGCCAAACCGATCATCTCCCCACAGGAATAGGTCTCCAGGTCATACCAGGAGGTGAAGCACAAAACCTGACGAAGAAGCGGGTGTCTAGCGGTGCTGCTTGCAGGGCCAGTTCTTAAAATAAATGAGATACGATGGCCCTGCACAAGGCTCAGGCACCACGTTCCAATCAAAGAGGGCCAAGAACGCGCGGTAGCGTTGGACCAGGGGGTCATGCTCGAGTATCATGCTCGAGCATCATGGTCAGCGTCTGCTGGTCGAAGACGCGGGAGCATGCTTTCATAGCAACAAGCTGCTTGCAGGGCAGGCAGGTGAACACTTTGTCCTCAAAAGAGCCTATTGACTGCACTAGTCAAGGAGTGATACTGATGCTTGTCTTAAAAGTGACGATGGTGGGAGGTCGCACGCCTGAACAAAAGGAAAAACTCATTGCACAGCTTTCGCAAGCGGCGGCTTCTCGTCTGGGCTGGCCATTGGAAGAGGCATGTATAAAGAGGCCGGGAAGGATATCACGGTCAAAGTATACGATGCCGGGCATGCTTTTATCAATCCCGATCACGGCATGGGGAATGAGAAGGCCGCGGCAGAGGCCTGGCCGCTTGCCGTCAATTTCTTGAAGCACCATTTGAAATAGGTTTTTAAGTTACTTTTAGCGTTCGTTCCGCCGCAAGATGAACTCCTGACGAGGCCCGGTAAGCGGCATGCAGTTCCTCGAGCGAATTGTAGAGCTGCTTTAATTCCTTTCTCAACATGCCTTGTGCCTCAGCATGCTCAAGGCGCAACCTGGTCTCCCGTATGGCAGTCAACCACTCCTCTCTAGCAATGTGCTCAGAGGAGAAGAGACCTGCTAGCAGTCCCTGAAAAGAACAGAAGAGGCCTGCATAGAGAACCTCGTGCGGACAGTAGTGCGGAGATTGCAGCAGTGTGAGCAGAAGGCGCATCTGGGACTCGGTCAAAAGTCTTTGCCGCAGAATCGGGTTTCCGCTCGTTGAGTTTGTCAAGACCAGTGAGACGACCAGGCAATCTGTATTCACGCTGAGCGCCTCATCAACAGGCAGCAGCCCAATGAGGAAAAATAAAGGAAGCCCGCCTTCCCACTCGCTCGTATATGCTGGTATAGCGATCGCTTTTTTTCCGTTTCTGTGATCCATTGGGAACGATTGCTCTCTTGACATCTTTTTCCACGTGATCAAATGAAATATGTTGTCCCAGTTACTTTCATTGTAACCATGTAGCGTTAAAAAGAGCGTTAAAAAGAGCGTTAATACACGCACGGTTCGCTCATTTTCTCGGCAGTTCGTAAGCATTGCCCCCAAGAGAAAGCGTTTCGAGCGGAAATGGGAATGATTGCTCTACAATGTGATGAAAGGTTCGAAAGAATGGCTCTCCTGTGTGGATGGTTCGAGCCGCCGAAGCGTCATGATAGCTCACTTCGGCCCACAAAAGCTCTCCCTTGGACCACATCATGATCCCCCAATGCTGTAGAGCATCGTTTTCTCGACGTTTTTAGCCCTTGAAGGGAGAATGTCAGTCATTTTATGCCTGAAAAAATGAGCGAACCGTGAGTCACAACTGGCCGTGCGAGAAGATGGATACTGTTTTTTTCCTTCAGAGCAAAAAAGAAGTGGGAGCAGCAGCAGCCAAGGGCTTGTGAATTCTCAGAGGTGTGGGGGCGGAGGGGAAAGCAGCCAGTGGAAGGCTTCGTGTGGGCAGGAAGCCAGATGTCGTCGGGTGGCAGCGATCTGGAAGTAGCCGTGGCGATGAAGCAGGTAATCGCCAGATTGCGGAAAGCGGCCATGATCTGGGGTGCATGACCACTGCGCAAGCGCGAGCGATCTTCGCTGAAAGTGAGATCGCGCACAGAGTGCAGAGAGTTCTCAATACTCCAGTGACCACGCACCAGTTCTAACAGTCGCTGGGGCGAAGCCCGCTTAGGCGAGAGGGTAGTCAGCAAGGAGACGACTTCGACGACTTCCCGGCTGGTTTTGCCCGTGCAGCGTGCGAAGAAGCCAATCGGCTAGCACCCATTCCAACTGCTCGGCATTCAAGCGCGGTAAGAGCTTGCGGTAGAGCGAATCACTGGGAGAGAGGATCTGCAGATGGCCCTTTTTCGCAGGAATCGTTGTCCTAGCTCTACCTCTGGTAGGGCTGGGCTGCCAGTTCCCTCACCAACATCCTCCTCTTGACAGGGAGGATGTTGGTGAGGGACCGAGGTATCCAAAGACCTGTTCTGCTGGTCAGCCAACAGGATGAGCCTTACCTGCTCCGGGGA
>Ga0137389_10002625_pt1 | contig 10963 bp, 8 predicted proteins | sample 15con2h14BmetaG_FD_104645 | JGI IMG/M metagenome (GOLD analysis project Ga0137389, IMG submission 104645) | Vadose zone soil microbial communities from Angelo Coast Range Reserve, California, USA - 15con2h1.4B metaG | ecosystem: Environmental > Terrestrial > Soil > Vadose zone > Saprolite...
AACTTCCGTTCCCGCAAGAATCGTCGCCACCTTCATCGCCACTTCCGGCGACAAATCGAGAATCACGCGCCCCTCAATGTCGCCCTTGATGGCGATCAGCGCCGCAACACCTTTCCGGCGATACGCGTCTTCGTCCATTTCCAGGTCCACGATTTTCGTCGGCGCCTGCAACGATTCCGCAAAAACCGCATCCGCGGCGTTGATGAACGGCTGAATCAGTTCCATTCTCATGAGCGGTGTTCTCCTGCCATCGCCACCGGCGCGCCCACGGCGTTGGGATCGTCGCTGAGCACGTACCGGAGAATTTCGTACAGTACTTCCGGCTTCACCGGCTTCTGCACAAAATGCTTCGCGCCCTTCTGCAGCGCAGCCAGGATATTTTCCTGGTACCCCACTGACGAGACCATGACGATGCGCGCATTGGCGTGCTGCCGCACGATGCGCTCCACCGCCTCGATCCCTTCCATCTGCGGCATGGTGATGTCCATGAGCACGATGTCCGGACTAATCCGGTTGAATTCCGCGATGGCCGTCAAGCCATCTCCGGCTTCGCCGGCCACTTCGCCGCCGAACATCTCGATCATTTTGATGAGATTCTTGCGCGCGAAGACGGAATCGTCCACCACGAGGTAGCGAACCGGCTGATTGTCTTTCCGAAGTAGAGCGGCAAATTGTTTCATGGCCTTCTCCTTATCCCCGCTCTCGCTTTCACGAGCGCGAGGAAGAAACGGGGGTCTTTTCGTTCTTATCGTTCTTTTCAAACTTTTCGTTCTTGTCGTGCTTATCAAGCTTCTCGTTCTTCTCGATTTTTTCGGTGGAGCTGCGTTCCGCGCCGTAGTTGCTCACGAGGTACGCACCGAGTCCATCGAGCGGAATAATCTTGTTCGCATAACCCTTAAGAATCGCCGCACGCGGCATTCCGCTCACGACGCAGGTATCTTCGCTCTGGGCGATGGTCATTCCGCCGGCGGCCTTGATCGCTCCGAGGCCTTCGGCGCCATCATCGCCCATGCCGGTCATGATAATTCCGACGCTGGTAAGTCCAAATTCCTGCGCGACGGAATGAAATAAGACATCGGCGGATGGACGATGCCCGTTCACGGGCGGGCCGTCGGAGAGAATTACCATATCGCCGCGCGGCATGCGCCGTATCATCATGTGGCGATTTCCCGGACAAATCAAAACGCGGCCGGCGAGAAGAAGATCGCCGGACCGCGCTTCGTGAACTTCGAGAGCGCAGCATTCATCGAGGCGTTTCGCGAACATTTCCGTAAAACCTTCGGGCATGTGCTGGACGACCAAAATGGTGGAAAGAAAATCCGGGGGAATTTGCGACAAAACAAATTGCAACGCGTTCGGACCGCCAGTAGAAATTCCGATGGCGATGATGCGGCGCGGAGGAAACGCGGCGCGGGTTCCTTTCTTCGGCCCGACAGTTTCCTGAATTACTGCCGGAGGAAGTTTGCGGCCGGAAGCGCGCTTGGCGACTTTGATTTTTTCAATCAGCTGAGTGGCGATTTCGTCGAGGTGGCCGACGGCGGCGTCCTTTGGCTTTGCGAGAAAATCGACAGCGCCGAGCGCGAGAGCCTTGAGCGTGGCGTAGCCGCCTTCTTTCGAATGCGTGCTGAAGAGAATGACGGGCAAGGGAGCGCGGCGCATGATGAGGCGCAAAGTTTCCATGCCGTCCATGCGCGGCATCTCGAGGTCAAGGGTGACGACGTCGGGATTGAGCTCTTCAATTTTTTTCAACGCGAAGGCGCCGTCCATGGCGGTGCCGACCACTTCGATGGAAGGTTCGCGCGCAAGGATCGCGGGGATCAGTTTCCGCATGAGAGCGGAATCATCAACGACGAGAACTCGGATGCGTTCGCTCACGCGATGGCTCCGAGCGGCGTGGCGCGCGAGAGCCGCGAAAGGACAGCGGGAACATTGAGGATGAGGACAACGGTACCGTCACCGAGAATGGAGGCGCCGCTGACCAAGTCGCTGGAGACGATTTCGCCGGGGAGCGCTTTGATGACCAATTCTTCCTCGCCAACCAGGCTGTCCACGAGAAGACCAAAACGCTTTTCGGCAGCGCCGATGACGATGACGAAATGCTTCTTTCGAGCGGGCTGAGTGTCAATGCTGCGCAAACGGCTAAGATGATCCAGCCGGACGAGCGTAAGAATCTGTTCGCGGAGACGCACCACTTCGCGCTGGTCCACACGATGAATTTCGGGAGCAGTGATGCGCGTGATTTCCACCACCGAGGAGAGCGGTACAGCGAAAAGACGGCCGCCGACGCGGAAAAGCAAGGTCTGAATACTCGCCAGGGTGAGCGGCGCGCGAAGCTGAATTGTTGTCCCACGGCCACCTTGCGAAGAAACGTGAACGGTGCCCTTGAGGCGGTCGAGGACGGTGCGAACAACATCCATGCCGATACCACGACCAGAAACTTCCGTCACTGCGGAAGCGGTACTGAATCCTGATTCAAAAATAAGATTGAGGGTTTCCTGATCGGTCAGGCGCTTTGCTTCTTCCGGTTTTATCACGCCTTTTTCAACGGCGCGGGCGCGGAGTTGAGCAGGATCGATGCCGCGGCCATCGTCGCGAACTTCAATGACCACCTGAGTGCCCTGATGATAGGCATTGAGATAGACGGTGCCGCGCGCGGGCTTTCCGGCAGTCAAACGCTCATCGGCAGGCTCGATACCGTGGTCCACCGAGTTGCGGACTAGATGCATGAGCGGTTCGGCAAGGGAGTCGAGAATGCCTTTGTCGAGATCGGTGTTCTGGCCAGAAAGTTCAAGTGCCACGTCTTTGCCACACTGCTTGGCAACGTCGCGGACGACGCGTGGGAAGCGGCGGAAAAGCTGCTCGACGGGAACCATGCGGATTTTGAGGACGCACTTGTGAAGTTCATCAAGGATGCGGGCCTGAAAGGCCATGGCGTCCGCGAGTTTAGCGCGCAAGGGATCGCGAGCGTGCTTCTGGTCAAATTCGGTGAGGGTGCGATTGAGCATGGACTTTCCGATGATCAATTCGCCGACAAGATTCATGACCGCATCAATGCGGGTAGCCTCGACGCGAAGGGTGCTTTCGGCAACGGCGGTCACGGCGGAACCGGCAACTGCCGGAGTGGTTGCAGGGGCGCTATCGGCAGTGTCGGCGGCGCCAGCGACGAGTTTGGCCGCCTGGGCCTCCAGCAATTCGCCCAGTAATTCATGCTCGGGTGTTTCCGAGGTTGAGGCACGTTCGAGACGCACATCGGAAACAATGGAAGGAATGCGGCAGCGCTGGAGAAGCCGTTCTTCCGGCTGGAAGCTCGCGAGGGCCGCCTCGACGATTTCGACGGTAGCGGCGGCTACATTGTCTTCCGGGCGCAGGGCGATGACGGTGCCGCTGCCATGAAGAACGTTTCGAATGAGCTGGAAAGCCGCGGCGCGCATCAGGCTGTTGGGATCGATGCGAAGTGCGACGTTGTAAACAATTTCGCCACGATGCACGGCTTCCGAAATCATGAGCTGCTCGTATTCAGTCCAGGCAAATCGCGCGGGCAATTGAGGCGCCTCAATGCCAGCTTGATTTCCGGAAACGGGCTCCTCCAGCAACTTGCGAATCATGGCGTGGAGCGCTTCCACGGCGGGGAGCTCGGCCCTCCGCTGATAGGCGGTGAGCATAGCGCCAAAACTATCAACCGCGGTTAGCACCAACTCCGCCAGATCCGCGCCCCGGGCCTGCGCGACCTGAGGAGTAAGCACGTCCTCAAGCTCATGGGCCAGTTCACTTAACTTGTTAAATCCACAGGCTGCGGAATCGCCTTTCAACGTGTGCACAGCGCGACGGACACGACGAATCACTTCTTCGTCAGCCGGGCGAGATTCAAGCTCGAGCCCAGCTTCGTTGAGCGATTGAAGCAGTTCGTTGGCGCTCTCAAAGAAGAGAGCGCGCAACTCACCGCCGCGATCCTCGGGAGGCCGACTCACGTATTGACCTCGTTGCGCTGGTAAGCGGTGCCGTTGTTTTCATGAATCATGCGGAATTTCTGGGTCAAGCCGAACAAACTTTCGGCATGGCCGACAAAGAGGTATCCCGCCGGATTCAAGCAATGCCAAAACTTTTCAATCAAGCGCTTTTGTTCGGCTTCGTCGAAATAGATCATCACGTTGCGGCAGAGGATGATGTCGTTGCGGCGAGGCAAGAATTCGGTTTTGAGATTGTGAAAGTCGAACTGGACGAGTTCCCTCAGTTGCGACTTGACCTTGTACTTGTCGCCGGCTTTTTCGAAATAGCGAAGCCGGCAAGTGTAATCCACGGGTTCCATTTGCTGCTCGGTGTAGAGGCCTTCCTGGCCGGTGCGAAGACTGGCGTAGCTGATGTCCGAAGCGACGATTTCCACTTTCCAGGGAGGAGGAATGAGCGGCTTCGGCGAGGGCATATCGAAAGGAAGAGGATTCCGCAGATAGTAATATGCCAGCGCATCGCAGATCAAAATGGCGACGGTGTAAGGTTCCTGACCGGCGGAACAACCGGCACTCCAGACGCGAAGGCTGTAATCGCGACGCTCCTGCTTGCGGCGCAGGATTTCCTCAAGAACCGATTTTTGAAGCAGATCGAGCTGCGGGCGATTGCGAAAGAAACTGGTTTCGTTGACGGTCAAATTCTCAAGCAGGAGGGCGAGTTCGGTGCGTCCTTCCCTGCTGGTAAGCAAGCGGTAATAGGCATAGAAAGAATCGAGCTGGCAGGCTTTCAGACGGCGCTGCAGGCGGTCTTTCAGGAAATGCGAGCGGCGTTCATCAAAGAACATGCCGCATTCCTGATAGACCAGCGTCTGGAGAAGCTTGAGCTCTGCTTCGGTGAGTTGGACCTGGGCAGTAATCGTTCCCATTTGTTTTCGTGAAGCGGACCCGAAGACCGGCTGCGCCAGCGGCAAGCCGGAAAAAGCGTTACCTTGCGGTAGCGACGGGTTCCGCGGCCTCCTCGAGTCGTTTGAACTCCGGGCGATGCAATAGTTTGGAAATGTCCAGCAGAATGATGAGACGTCCCTTCAGTTTGCCGACGCCAGTGACGTAACCGGATTCGCCTTCCGCAAAGACACTGCCCGGGGCTTCGATCTCGGAGGGCGGAATCTTGAGCACTTCCGAAGCCGCGTTAACGATGAGGCCGATCAATTTGTTGTCCAGCTCGACGACAAGAATGCGATTCTTTTTGTCGGGCTGAATTTCCGTCTGGCCGAAGCGTTTGCGGAGGTCCATAACGGGAATGATTTTCCCGCGGAGATTGATAACCCCTTCGATCAGGTCGGGGGCGCTGGGAACGGCAGTGATCTCCGGAACACGCACAATCTCGCGCACGGCAGCGATGCGAACGCCGTACGTTTCGTTGCCGATGCGAAAGCCGACGACTTGAAGATCTTTTTCCATCGAGAGGTCTCCGGCCCTCTAGGAACGCGCCATTTCGGCGTATTCGAGTTCTTGTTCACGGCCCGACTGGGAGTTGCGGCGATCGGAGCCGTAGGATTCTCCGCGACGGGGGCGCTTGGTGCTGGCGCGGTCCAGAACAAATTTGTCCATGCCATCGAGCAAGTTGCGGGAAAGTTTGAGCATCTGCTCGGCGGCGGCGGAAAGCTCCGTGGAGCTGGAAGCGGATTGCTGCACCAGTTCGCGCATCTTGTCCATGGCGCGGACGACGGCTTGCGCGCCGGAAGCCTGCTCTTCAACGGCGGAATTGATTTCCTGGGTGATTTCCGTGAGACGGCTGGTGGCCTTGGCGATTTGCGAAGAACCGACGGACTGTTCGTTGGTGGCCGCGCCGATTTCCTGGGAGAACTTGTAGACTTCGGTGACGACGTTGGAAATCTTGTGAAGCGCGGAGCCAAGATCGTTGCCGAGGGTGAGGCCTTCCTCGACGATGCGCGTGCTGCGCTCCATGTTTTCAACGGCCTGGCGAGCTTCTCGCTGAATGCTCTGGATCAGGTCGGCAATTTCCTTGGTGGATTGTGTGGACTTTTCCGCGAGCTTGCGGACTTCATCGGCAACGACGGCAAAGCCGAGACCGTGCTCACCGGCGCGGGCTGCTTCGATGGCGGCGTTGAGCGCGAGGAGGTTGGTCTGTTCGGCCAAGTCATCAATAACTTCGATAATCTTGCCGATATCATCGGCGCGATGGCCGAGGATGTTGATGATTTCTGCGGAGGACTGGATGGCCTGGTTGGTGCGGTTGAGGCCATCGGTAGCCTTCTCCATGGTTTGAATGCCAGTGACGACTTCTTCGCGCGAGCGGTTGGCGATATCGAGCAAGACCTTGGCGGTATCGGCGACGCGCTGAATGGAAGTAACCATCTGATCGATGGAAGCGGAAGTTTCCGCGACGCTGGAAGCCTGGACCTGGGTGTTCTTGACGACGTTTTGCACGTTGATGCTCATCTCGTGCATGGTGCTGGTGACTTCTTCGATGGCGGAAGAGGCTTGCACGCTGACCTTGGCGGACTCGTCGGCGGCGCCAGCAACTTGATTCGAACCAGCGGAAACCTGACCGGCGGAATCGCGAGTGGTGCGGACCAACTCCTGCAAGCCGTGGGACATGCGGAGGAAGGCGTTGCCGAGAGTATCGCGCTTGGAGCGTGGCACAACTTCGACGGTCAAATCGCCTTCGGCGACAGCCATGGAAACGCTGGCCATTTCCTTGAGGTAGGCGACCATGTTGTTGAAGGTGGTGGCTAAAGCGCCGATTTCGTCGTTGCGGTGAATATCAATGTTCTGGTCGAGGTCGCCGGAGTCTCCAATTTCGCGCGCGACGGTGATGAGGTGATTCAAGGGTTCGGTGATGGAGCGGGCAGTCCATAGAGCGATGAACCCACCGGCCAGGAGAGCAAAAAGTGTGCCGCCGGTGGTGATCCAGGCGCTGAAGGTGCTCATGCGATCGGCGGACCTGCTCGTTTCTTCGCGGAACTTCGAGATGTCAACATTGCTTTGGTCGAGGACAACCGAAGATTTTGTGAGCCAAGAAGAAGGGTCTTTCTGAAGGTAGAAAATCTGCAGGTCGGAGACGGTAGCGTCTCCGGAATCGACCTGGTGACGCTTGGCGATGAGCGGTTTGGCGAAATTGTCGGCCCAACTGGCTTCTGTGCTTTCGACCTGGATGAGTGCGGTGCGAACGGCTTCGCTGGAAGAATTCGATTCGCCGCGCTTGATCTGGTCGATGATATCGGTCAGACCCTTGTTCACTTTCTCTTCATCGCGGGGATCGCCGCTGAGGAGGAAATTGTTCATGTTGAGGCGGTTCAACATGATCTGATAGCGCACAGACTCGACGGTGCGAACGCTGTCGAGAGCCAAGCCGGCATCCCTACGGGCGGAGCTCTCCCGCCAGCCGGCGAAGAGATTCACGATGAACAGCACCGAGAGAATTGCCAAGATTACGCCGAATCCAGCGATAAGTTTTTTTCCGATCGTCATTGCAAAATGCCTCCGCTCACCTCGGCAGCGCAGCCTCAATTTGGCTACTTACGCCGGAACAACCCTTCCTCAACTGTTTTCCCTAATTGACACGAAATTCAAATTCAACAACCTGCGTGGTCTCTTCCGGCGCAGGGACGAACTTCCACTCCTTGACGGCATCCTGGCAAGCCTGAACGAGCAAGGGATGTCCCCCGACGACGCGAGTGCTTTTCACATGACCGTCCGGCGTGACGACGACTTCAATTTTGACCTTGCCGGCAACATTCATCCGCTTGGCGAGTTCCGGATAAATAGGCGTTGTCTTGCTCTTGACCTTGCGCTTGGATTCGTCCGTATTGCCAGCCTGGGCGAATCCGGACACACCCGATAAAACGAGCACAGCAGTTATAGCCACGGCCCACTTCTTCCACCTACTAATTCTCATCGACACTACTCCTCATGGGATAGGAAGATGCCCCGCAGAGGAGAAGGCACGTGGGGTGCCATGGCGGAAGGGCAGGGATGGGATCGAAGTGGAGGCGGTCGAGGAGTGGTAAGTAACAGAAGGAGAGTAAGTTATGCAAGTTTTTAGAGATGATGTGAAAGTGGGTTTGGAATAGGATTTGTCTCAGTGCGGCCAGGACTCGCAAGGTTGAGGTCTCAGGCTGAGACGGAGCGACGGTCGGGAGTACCGACGCTGTAGGCGATTTGGCTACACGTTGGTGCCCGGCAATTGACTCACATTGAGACTCCCCGGTAGGGTGGGGGGGACAGCAGCGCCTCGCAACTTGAGACGCGTGACGCTTCGCTCTCGTCGATGCGAAAAATAAAGACAAGAACGGCCCAACGCCCTGCGCCCGCGCGGGGAAGGGCGGAGCTCCAACTGTCGCTGTCGCGACACGCCGAAGAATTGATGGAGCTGGCGGTTGAAGCGGCGCAGTCCCGGCACCTGCCGGATTTTCTGCAACAGTTTGCGCTCCGCTCGACGCGAATGCTGGATGCTCTCTGGGGAGGTGTGGCCGTGCACGGAGGACGCGACACGGAAATTCACACCATGCCGGGAGGGGCGGCGACAGCGGAAGCCGGGGCGAGCTGGCTGATTTCGTGCGCGCGGGATAGCCAAAGCGATGTAGAGACTCGATCTATACCCAAGGAGATTGCCGCGGCCTTGCCCTTTCCTGAAGGGCCGGGGGCGGCGGTGTTCGTGCGTATAGCAGCGAGCGACAACGAGAGGCTGGGAACGCTGTGCCTCATCCGGAACCGAACGACGCTGGGCGCGGATGAAAAGCGATTGCTGCGTGCTCTGGCGAGTCATGCGGCGTTGTCGCTGGAGAATTTCCGGCGATTCTCGCAACTGGAGCGTTCGAAACGGCAGTGGGTGGAAGACATCGACGCGATCAGCGATTACATTGTGGTGCATGACCGGGCGTGGAATATTGTGCGAACGAACCGGTCGTTGGCGACGCACCTGGGAGTGCCGCCGGTGGCGCTGGTGGGCGAGGCCATGAGCAGCTTGCGGCAGATCGCAGAAACAGGAAGCGATTTGCCGTGCCCGTTCTGCCGCGACACACAAAGATCGAAGGAAGAGTACGTGGCGGCGTCGGTGGAGAGAATTTTTCTCGTTTCGACGTCGCGAACGCCGGGGGTTTCGGATGACGATACGCGCACGATTCATGTGCTGAAGGACATTACCGACCGGCGGGAAGCGGAACGGCGGTATCGGGAGCTGTTTGACAGCATTCAGGAAGGATTGTTTTTCGCCACGCCGGACGGGAGATTTCTGGATGTGAATGAAGCGATGGTGCGGATGCTGGGGTACGCGTCGAAGGAGGAATTACTGCGCGCGGACGTGAGCCCGCATCTGTATCCGGCTCCGGAAGCACGAGAAAAATTTATGCGGGCTCTTTCGGAAAAAGGAGTGCTGCGGAATTACGAAGAGACGCTGCGGCGGAAAGATGGGACGTTGCTGCACACGCTGCAAAATATCACCGCGGTGCGCGATGCGCGCGGGCGGATCGCGCAGATCCGCGGGCTCATGCTGGACGTTACCGAGCAGAAGACCTTTCAATCGCAATTGCAGCGGGAACGCGACTTCAATCAGAAGATCCTGAACACGACGCAGAGCATGATACTGGTGCTGGATACGGCGGGGCTAATCAGCTACGCGAACCGGCGCTGCTATGAAGCAGGGTACCAGGAAGGCGAATTGATCGGACACCGGTTGGTGGAGTGGGTGGAAGCTACGCAGCGGGAAGATTTCGATGCGGCGCTAGAAACGACGGCGCACGGGCATCAAGTGGAAAATTTGGAGCTGCGGGTGCGGCGAAGCGACGGAACGATGGGGCACTTCTCGATCAGCCTAAGCCCAATGAGAGACGAACAGAATACCGTGAATAGCGTTGTGGTGGTGATGACGGACATCACGGATGCGGTGCTGCTGCAGGCCAAGCTGGCGCACAGCGAAAAGATGGCGACGATTGGACGGCTGGTGTCCGGGGTCGCGCATGAAGTGAACAATCCGCTGGCGGCGATACTTGGATTTACGGATCTGCTGCTGGAGAACCCGGAGGTGCCGGGATCGGCGCGGGAGGATTTGCAGATTATTTTACAGGAGACGCAGCGGACGAAAGATATCGTGCAGGATTTGCTGAGTTTTGCACGGCAGAGGCCGGTGCAACGGGAACTCGTGCAGGTGAATAGCGTTTTGCGGCAGACGATTAAACTGCGTAGTTATGACTTTGCGAGCCATGGCGTGGAGGTGGTGGAGGATTTTGAAGAGACGCTGGCGACGGCGCTGGGGGACTCGCAACAGCTGCAGCAAGTTTTTCTGAATATTCTGAATAATGCCTATGATGCGGTGCAGGAGGCAGGGCAGCGCGGGCGCATCAAGATTCACACGCGGCGGCAGGCGGAGATGATCGAGGTGGCGATCAGCGACAATGGAACGGGGATTAGCGATCCGCAGCGCATATTTGATCCGTTTTATACGACCAAGCAGGTGGGCAAGGGAACGGGGCTGGGCTTGAGCATTTGCTATGGGATTGTGCGGGCGCATGGCGGGGAAATTCAGTGCTGGAATAATGAAACGGGAGCAGGGAGCACGTTTGTGGTGCGGATTCCTGTGGCGACGGAAGCGGCGCTGGCAGCTTCAGCCGCGAAAGAAGCGGGGCGATGAAGGCGCCGCAGGCGCAGCAGGCGTTGTGGACGGGAGGGCCGATCCTGCTGATTGAGGATGAGCCGTCGGTGATTGCGTTTTTGCGGGCGGCGCTGGAGCGCAAGGGGTACGCGGTGGTGAATGCTTCGTCGGGGGCGGAAGGATTGCAGCGGCTTTCGAATGGGCGGTACGCTGGAGTGATTTCGGATATTCGAATGCCGGGAGCAGTGAATGGGGCGGAAGTGCACGGGTGGATCCAGAAGAACCGGCCGGAATTGAAGACGCGCATTATTTTGATTAGCGGGGACACGGCGAACAGCGATACGCAAGCGTTCCTGGCGCAAAGCGGGACACCGTGCATCGAGAAGCCATTTCGGGTGCAGCAATT
>Ga0137389_10002631_pt1 | contig 10953 bp, 10 predicted proteins | sample 15con2h14BmetaG_FD_104645 | JGI IMG/M metagenome (GOLD analysis project Ga0137389, IMG submission 104645) | Vadose zone soil microbial communities from Angelo Coast Range Reserve, California, USA - 15con2h1.4B metaG | ecosystem: Environmental > Terrestrial > Soil > Vadose zone > Saprolite...
GCATAGCGCAGACGTGCGGGTGAGGATGGGGCGACGCTAAACGCAGCAACGCCCCGGGCTTTCGGCACCGGGGACGTTGACTGCTGAAACCGAGGTGACGTGATCGAGGAGGCGGATCAGCGAACGGTGTAGCCCCGGCCGCTCATGCAGGCGGAAAAGGCGCGGTCGTAGCCCTCCTTGGACTTGCTGTAGTTGTAGACGCCGCCCACGCCCGCACCGCCGATGCCGCCGGCCGCCGCGCCGATGGCCGCGCCCGTGCCCGCGTGGCCGGTCGCCGCACCGATGGCCGCGCCGGCGGCGGCGCCGCCCACCGCACCGACCAGCGCGCCCACACCAGCGCCCTTGGCGCTATCCGTCAACGGATCGAAGCCCGTCTGCTGCTTGGCCCAGGTCTGGCAGTCGGCGGTGTCGCGGGACTGCTTCTCGGCCGTCTGGCCTTTCTGGGGATACACATAGGCGCTGGGCTGCGCTGCCGGCCCCGAGGCGCAGCCCGAGAGCGCCATGACAAAGCCGATCAGGGCGGCCCACGCGGGCACGCGGTATCCAGTGTGTTTCATGTCTGAGCCTCCTTGGGCTCACTACTCCAGGTTGATGCGCTCCTTCCTCGAGTATAGGAGGCCGGATTTTTTCGATCCACCGCACAGGAGCGGGGCCCGGGGTGCGGTCGGTGTTAGGTTGGCGCTTCGGAAATATATGATTCTGTGACATCGAAGCAGGTCCTTTTGATGTTACCAACCGCACGGTTGGTAACAGCTCTGGAGCGTCGTCGGCGACCAGTTTCGCTGGTTCAGATCGCAGGCCCGCAACCACTTGCAGGCAAACAGGTCACTGGCGTTCCGGTTCCAGGTCACGGGCTGAAACCCGTGTTTGGTCGTGGTCACGTTTTCGCCAGTATTGCCTTAAGGTTGCGGCGGACAGAGTCGCCAATCAGTTGACGGGACCAGAACACAGAGGCCGTGGGCCGCGAGGTTACCGTATCTCTTACCTAGAGCACCTATCTGGAGCGCCTAGTGAGCACGGGCGGCCAGAAGGGAGCCTAGTCCGCTCGACCCGCGTCAAGAACCTCGCGCACCTTGCGGAGGAGGACCCCCGGGCCGAAGGGCTTCTGCAGAAAGATCGTCCCCGGATCCAGCACCCCGTGATGCACCACCGCGTTGTCCGTGTAGCCAGACATGTACAGTACCTTCATCCTAGGCTTTACGACTGCGAGCCGATCGGCCAGTTCGCGCCCGCTCATCTCGGGCATCACGACGTCCGTAACCATCAGATCGATCCGGCCAGCATGGCGCTCACAGATCTGGAGCGCCTCGTTGCCATGCCGAGCCTCCAAGACGGTGTATCCTCTGGCCCGCAGCGCATCGCGGACCAACTCGCGGACGGCGTCCTCATCCTCGACCAGGAGAATCGTCTCCATGCCCTGGAGGGGCGTAGCGGGCAGCAGGTCGGCCGGTCCTGAGTCCGCCGGCTCATCAACCCGCGGCAGATAGACCTTGAAGGTGGTGCCCTGCCCGGGCTCGCTGTAGACCCAGACGCTGCCGCCGCTCTGCTTGACAATGCCGTGGACCGTAGCCAGGCCAAGCCCCGTGCCCTTTCCTACCCCCTTGGTCGTGAAGAAGGGCTCAAAGATGCGGGCCTGGGTCTGCACGTCCATGCCGAAGCCGGTATCGGTCAGGGCTAGCATGATATGAGGTCCCCGTCGGGTCTCGAGGTGCTGCTGGGTGTAGCTCGCGTCCAACTCGAGGTTGGCCGTCTCGATGGTGAGCCGCCCGCCCCGGGGCATGGCATCGCGCGCATTGATCGCCAGATTCATGATGACCTGCTCGATCTGCCCCGGATCCACCTTCACACAGCCGAGCCCGGGGTCCAGCAGCGTGGTGAGGGTAATGTCCTCCCCGATGAGCCGCCGTAGCAGCTCACCCATATTGCCGACCACGCCGTTGAGATTCACCACCCGAGGCTGGAGGACCTGCTTGCGGCCAAAGGCGAGGAGTTGGCGCGTGAGGTCGGCGGCCCGGCTCGTCGTCGTCCGGATGAGCTCGGCGCCCGGGCGCTTCGGGTCCTCAGCGGGCAGCTCTCTCAGCAGGAGTTCAGTTCGGCCCATGATCACCATCAGGAGGTTGTTGAAGTCATGGGCCACGCCGCCCGCGAGCCGGCCCACGGCTTCCATCTTGCGGGCCTGCGTCAACTGCTCTTGCGTCTGCGACAGCTCGTCGTAGGCGCGTTGCGTCTCTTGATAGAGGCGACTGTTCTCCAGCGCCACGGCGGCCTGGGAGGCAAAGGCTGTCGCCCGCATCAGATCCTCGGCGGAAAAGCCGCCCTCCCGCCGCGTCCGGATACTCAGAATCCCGATCACCCGCTCCCCGATCTTGACGGGGATCGCCATCAAGGCCCGGTACCCATACCGGGCGATCGTCTCGCGGTGGGCCGGGATGACGCGGAGGTCGTTCGCGAGATCCGTCACCACCTGGGGTTCGCCGCTCAGCGCCACTCGCCCGCTCAGGCTCTCGCCAATCTTCAGGCGACGCGTGATCATGATCTCCTTGGCGTCACCCCAGGAGCCGGCCAGCACGAGCTCGTCGCCCTCCACGAGGCGGAAGCCCACCGACTCCGAGCCCAAGAGACGCCCACACGCTGCCGCGATCGTCTCCAGCAGCGAGTCTAACGGTTGGATCTTCGAGAGCTGCCGGCCCACCTCGAGCAGCGCTTCGAGGTCCCCCTGGCGGGCTCTCAGCCCCTGAACGAGCTGCGCGTTGCGCATGGCGATCGCCGCCTGGTCGGCGAGCAGGGTCATCAACTCCCGGTCCTCGGCGGTGAAGCACCGCGCCTCGCGGAAGAGGATCGACAGGACGCCCACCACCTCGTTGCCGACACTCAGGGGCAGCCCGGCGAAGCTCCGTAGGCCGGCCTCGGTGGCCACGCGCTGATTCAGCCAGCGCGGATCCGTCCGGATGTCCGGGACATACTCAGCGACGCCCGACTCGACGATGCGCCCCGCCAGGCCCTGCCCGTAGGGGATCGTCGGGAAGTCGGTCATGAGCGCTTCCACCGAGGGGTCCAGGCCGTAGCCGCCTTGGACGCGCACCACGCGGCCCACCGGGTCGGCGACCCAGACGCGCGCCGTCGTGGCCCCAAGCAACGTGGTCGCCGCGCGGGCGACCGCATGGAAGACCTCGGTGCCGTCTTGGGCGGAGGTCATGACACGGGCCAGGGCGCTGAGGGTCTTGAGCTTCTCGGCCCGGGCCTCGGCCTGCCGGTAGAGGCGCGCGTTCTCCAGCGCGATCGCCGCCTGCGCGGCGAACGCCGTCGCGATCGACAGATCCTCGGACGAGAACCCCGCCGGCCGGCACGTGCGGATGCTCAGGACCCCGAGCACCTGCTCGCCGAGTTTGAGCGGCACCCCGAGAAAGGTGCGGTACCCGCCGCGCCGGTAGGCCTCGCGATGGGCCGCGGTCAGCCGCGGATCGTTCGCGGGGTCCGACACGACCAAGGGCTGGCCCGTGGCGGCCACGATCCCCGTGAAGCTCTCCCCGATCTTGATGCGCGGGGTGGGCATGGCCTCGCGCGCATCACCATATGCGGCCGCCAGCACGAGGTCGTCCCCCTCCACGACCCGAATACCCACCGAGTCAGAGTCAAGCAGCTGGCCGCAGGCCTCCGCCATGCGATGCAGGAGGGATTCGAGGGGCTGGATCCGGGAGAGTTGCTGGCTGACCGCCAGCAGGGTTTCAAGGCGAGCCGGCTGGGCCGCGACCTCTTGGGTCCGGGGTGTCATGGTTCAGTCGGCCGCGGCCCCGATCGAGCAGCCCGCGGCCACGCAGTCCTGTCTTGTCCGCCGCCTTGCCATGCCTATCAGAGACCGCAACCCTCATGCCAGCCAGAGGCAACGCGGCAAGTGCGGGAATTATTGGTTCAATCCTCCTCATCGCCGCCCGAGGGCGGTAACCAACCCGCCGTCCACTGTCAATCGTTGTTAGGAGCGCTGACGCGAATCGCTTGGGCAGCATCGAGGTGTCGAGATGCTGCAGCCTGTTCTCCGAGACCCCGTGTTCGAATCCGGTTGGGGCCACCACCATGGTTGACACAGTCCCTCTCATTCCAGGTCCGCGGGGTCGCCACTGTGGCATGAGAGCCGCGACAGCATAGCCGACTGCATCCGACAGCATCCCGACTGCATTCCTGAGGGGCTCGCTGCTGTTCTCTAGCGCGCCGAGAAATCAGAAATGCTCGCGACGTCGAGGACTTGTGCGCTGATACTGTACGCCAGCGCGCCCTACCGCCGACCTCGAGGCACTCGAGCAGCGCCAGGTCGACGCGGGCGAGCCTGAGTCGCCCACTGGAGGATTACTCCAAGAGTTTTTGGAACACGTCCGGGTAGCCATAGTTCCTAGCTCCGCGATTGCCGGGGTGCCCCGGATGGCCGAAACTACCGGGGTGCCCCGGATGGCCAATGTTGCCGAAGCTGCCCAGGTGCTTGTCCACCACCATGTCGTGGTCTAGTTCACCTACATAGTCTCCCGACAGCTTGTGGACGTGCGTGCCTCGTAGCTGGCCCACGGGGTTGCCATTTAGCTCGTAGACGAACCTCTCTCGTCAGAAGCCGACAGGATCGCCAGTCGCGTCGTAGATGTAATTCGCCATTTTCATCTTGCTCCTTCACTTCCCTCGGCCCGCTCTTCGTCACCGCCCGAGCCTTCGCCAACTCGCCACAGCGCAAAACGGATGTTCTTCGCCGCCCGGTCGAGTACCGCTGCTCCCTCAGGATCGTCTGCGACCCGCCGCGCCGCTGCGGCCTCGCACCACGGCAGTAGCTCACGTGCGACCGGGACTGAACAGGTGAACCACCGCGCGATACCACCACCGGGCGCGGCGCTCCACAACGCCGCGCACGCCGCCGCGCTGAGGGTATGGTCCCCGGTGTCCGGCTCATTCATTATCGCCGACCACTCGTCCTCGGCCATGCCGATTGAGATCTCTTGTTCGGACTCCATCAACGCGTCCCGGCTCACTTCCCCTTCGGCCCGCGCGGGTCTACGGTGTCGGGGAGGCAGGCGAGGAAGGGTGTCGGACCGGACGTGCGCTTGGCTACTGCGGAGAGAAACTGAGCCCGCGCATTCGCATATTGCTCACAGTCCTTTCGCGTGTCGAAGGCCACCTGCATTCCGGTATCAAGGCTGCAGCGCCCAGAGCCGGTAGGACCCTCCTCTTGCCACAGCACCCACCCGCACACGGCGGAGGCCGACGCGGCGACGACGAGTAAGCAAAGCATGGCGACAACGATGCACGGTGAACGTCTGGTCATCGACTGTTCCTCCACGCGCTCCAATTCAGAACTCGTCTTCGTCAGCAAGCTCGGTCCTCACATCGTCCATCATGGACTTCACTTCACCAAGCTCTGCGTCCATGCTATCGACGGTTGACTTCACTTCACCAAGCTTTGTCTCCATGCCGTCGACGGCTGACTTCACTTCACCAAGCTTTGTCTCCATGCCGTCGACGGCTGACTTCACTTCATCAAGTTCGCTCTCCATACCATCGACGGTTGACTTTACTTCAGCAAGCTCCCTCTCCAGATCGTCCATCGCAGTTTTCAGCTCGCTAGTGTTAGTCCTCACGTCATCGAACGATTCTCGGATGGCCTCAAGCTCAGTCATAGCCTCGGTGACTTTCCCCTCGAAAGCATTAGACTTGTGGACGACTATCCAGAGGGCGATCAGAGAGAAGATCAACCAGCCGGGTAGGTGATCAAGCCAGCCCGTTACCGTGGCGAGAGCTAGGAGCGCGAGACCCAAGACGCCGCTGATGAAGTCCATGCGGGTTCCCCCCGACCTGACCGCGCTGCTAGGTTGGCCGCGAGTCTAGCAGATCCCGACGCCGCCAGAGCGACGCGGTTGACGAGCGCGCATGGTCTGGCGCGACCGGACTCAAGCACTTCCACTTCTTCTACCTGAGGCACTACGGGGCGTGGAAGATGGAGCGGATGATGGCGCTACGCGGCGGTGACGGACCAGACTTTACGGGCTGCGGCGAAGGCGGTCAGCGGGACTGAACTTTGTCCAACAGCTCCCGCAGCGAGGTAACTACGGTGAAATCGGCGATCTTGAGTTGCTTCAGCTTCTTGGCTAAGCCGTCGTCCCCGGTTACGAAGATATCGGCGGCCGATGCTTCAAGAGCATGCCAGTTGTCATACCCATCACCCCAGTCCGTCTGCCGCGTTTCTATCCCGCCTGCCCACGGCACGGTCTGCGAGTAAATCCACGACACCTGGGAGCCGACGCAGAGCGCGACGGCCCGCCGCTTGAGGAGGCCCGAGATGCCGCGTCGGCGGCACGCGTCGCCCACACCGAAGCTGTCCGCAAATGCCTCGGCCAGATATGGCCCGAACCCTGCAAGATACTCATCGAACGGCACCGACTTGCGCTCGGCGGGGGTCCGCTCGCTCCACTTCATCTGGGTGAGCACCTGGTTGCGAGCGTCGGCCATTTGCTTCTTGTAATCGTCCTTAAGGGTTGTGATCTTGGCCGCCACTTCCGCCGCGAGTTGATCGCATCCCGGACGGCCGTTCGCAAGCTCGCGCATTTCACCTTCGAAAGAAGTAGCGAGGCTGCGGGGCATCGTCTTCGGAGGCGAAGCCAGCCCCCGAGCATAGGCGACGATTTCATCGTGCAACAGATCTGATGGCTGCTTCAGGACCTTGCCGAATCCGACCAGATCCCGGGCGATGCCGAGCATCCGCAGAGCGGCGGCGCGGTCCGTCGGCCGCTGACCGCGATCGTTAGCCGCTATCCACAATCATTTCTTCTGACCACGTGGCGATCCTGGCGCCCAGAGCACGTACCCCTTCTCAACGGAGTCCTTGCCGCACGCATTGGCTGCGACACCCGCGATTCTCTCCCCCCGAACCAAGAAGCGACTCCTTGACCCATCCTGCCCCACGGGCTAGGCTTGTCTGCCTTTCACTGGAGAAGGACGGCTTTATGACGAGCTGACCCGTGATCCCGCTCCCTCGCATCGCGTAGGAGGGCCATACGGCAAGGGCGATCATGTCCATCCTTGACACGCTCCTCGGTAAACCGCTGGCTTCGTCCCAGGAGGAGGAGCAGAAGATCGGGGTCGCCGCCGGCGTCCCCATCCTCGGTCTTGATGGTCTCTCCTCGTCGGCGTATGGCCCCGAGGCCGCCCTCACGATCCTGATGCCGTTGGGCACCGTCGGCCTCACCTATATCGGGCCGACCATTGTGGTCATCCTCGCCTTGCTCACCATCTTGTACTTCTCCTATCGTCAGACGATCGCCGCGTATCCCGGGGGCGGGGGATCCTATACGGTCGCGAAGGAGAATCTCGGGCTGCGGGCCGGGCTCCTCGCGGCGGCGGCCCTCATGCTGGACTATGTCCTGAATGTTGCCGTCGGCATCTCGGCCGGGATCGGGGCGCTGGTGTCCGCCGTGCCGATGCTGCACCCCTACACCCTCTCGCTGTGCCTGATCACGCTGGCGATCATCACCCTCGTCAACCTGCGCGGAGTCCGAGAATCCGGCATCGTGTTTGGCCTGCCCACCTATCTGTTCGTCGGCAGTCTCCTCGTGGTCCTGGGGATCGGGGCCGTCAGCACCCTGATGCAGGGCGGTCACCCGACGCCCGTCGTCGCCCCCGCCCCGCTTCCGGCGAGCGTGACGGCCGCGAGCATCTGGTTGGTGCTCCGGGCGTTTGCCAGCGGCTGCACGGCGATGACGGGCGTCGAAGCGGTCAGCAACGGGGTGACGGCGTTTGCGCAGCCAGCCGTCCGGAATGCCCAACGCACCCTCACCGTCATCGTGGTCATCCTGGCGGTGCTGCTCGTTGGGATCGCCTATCTGTCGCAGGCCTATGGTATTGGCGCGATGGATCAAGCACACGATGGCTACCAGACCGTCATCTCCCAACTCGTGAGCGCCGTGGTGGGTCGCGGGCTGTTCTACTACGTCGCCATAGCCAGTGTGCTCGCGGTCTTGGCGCTGTCGGCGAACACGAGCTTCGCCGGCTTCCCGCGTCTCTGCCGCTTGATCGCCGATGACAACTTCTTGCCGCATGCCTTCACCGCCCAGGGGCGGCGGCTGGTCCATTCGGTAGGCATCCTGTTCTTGGCCGGCCTCTCCGGGGTCTTGCTCATCGCCTTCGGCGGCATCACCGATCGGTTGATCCCGCTGTTTGCCGTGGGCGCCTTTGGCGCCTTCACGCTCTCGCAGGCCGGCATGGTGATGCACTGGCGGGGCGCGAGGGATCGGGGAGCCGGCCGGGCGTTGGTGGTCAACGCCGTCGGTGCGGTCGCCACGGCGACCGCACTCGCCGTCATCCTGACCGCCAAGTTCGTGGAGGGCGCCTGGATCACCCTGCTGCTGGTCCCGGGCATGCTCCTGCTCTTCACTAGGGTCAAGCGGCACTACGATCAGGTGTCCGAGCGGACTCGTTTCCCTCGCGCGATCGCGGTGAGCCAAAACGAGCCCCCGGTGGTCGTCGTGCCGATCGCGGGCTGGGACATCGTGACCGAACGCGCCCTGTGCTTCGGCTTGCAACTCTCGGCCGATGTGACCGCCGTCTATGTCAGCCGAAGTGAGGGGGATGACCACGCATTGCGGAGAGATTGGGCCGAGTACGTGGACACGCCGCTCCGGAGGGCCGCGCTGCCTGTGCCCCGCCTTCACATTGTCCTCTCACCCTACCGGCGATTGATCAGACCGGTCGTCGAGTATGTCGATCGGCTGAAAGATGAGCGCCCCGACCGGCTGATTGCGGTCATCATCCCGGAACTCGTCGAGACGCACTGGTATGAGTATCTGCTTCATAACCATCTGGCGACGTGGCTGAAAGCGGACCTGATGCTGCAGGAGGAGCAGCGGATTGTCGTGATCAACCTGCCCTGGTACCTGAGCTAGCCACGCGTCACGCATGAACTCAAGGGATCGAACACCAACGGCCCCGCCTCGACAGGGCGCTCGAGGGTCCAGGGGGATGCCAGGAGGGAGGCACTGGTGAGCGAACGTGAGGGCACGCGGAAGCAAGCGGAGCGGAGGAGGGTGCTGGCCGACCATCAACGCAGAGGGAAGCGCTTTCTGCCTCCATTTTCGTATCTCCTCGGTGGTTTCCCCGAATTCGCCTGGGTGGATCGCCCACTACCGGAATTGCTGTGGCTGGGACTGCTACACAAGAGTTATGGATTTGAACGTGGGTCCGAGTTGGCCCTCGATCTCGCGAAGAGCGTGACGACGGTGTCCGGCAGCATGGTGTTCTTTGGAACCATCAGTGCCTATACGACTCTCGATCGGTATCAGCAGGGCCGCCTTGTGAGGCTGCTCGAGGACATTGGAGTTGGTGAATCCGTCAGGTTTGCGATAGCCGATCTCCTCTTTCTCTATCCCGCCTGCCCGCTACGAACTATTTGCCGGGAGGACCGTCCGGCTGGTGATGGTGGGTCTGCTCGCGAACGGCTCAAGGAGACCCTTGAACCTCTCTTCTACCGACATGACAGACCGGCGACTCTCATAGCAGGCACAATGATCGGAATTGGCCTCGAGACTGGCCGGATCACCGCATACTCCGGATCATCTCTCCTCCAGTGGAGGATCTTGGCCGACTATCCGAATACTGACGCGTCACGTCGGGTCGGTGGGGCTTGTCGGGCCGCCGTCAACACCGCGTTTGTGGGACCCCTTTACGACCTGCGTTGGGAGTGGCCGAGGTACTTTTGGGACCGCGGTCTGGAGCTGGAGCCATGCGCGATTGAGCAACCGCGGCTCGGCGATGAGTAGCGGCGACCCCGTGGACCCGGTTCGGGAGATGATTGACGAATACGTTAAGCTCGTTCGGGACGAACTTCGTCATCGGTGGCAGAAATGGGCGACAACCCTGACCGAGCTTGAGAAATACGAAGGAATAGGTGGCCTCCTGGCACGGCAAGTGACGCTCGCCACTCAGCTGGCTGGCACTCCCTCCATCTGGAATCCCCATCTTGCTCCCGTGATATTGAGAACGATGGTCGACACTCATATCACTCTCGCATGGATACTCTTAGACCCTCTGCCGCGTTCTCGCCAGTTCGTGCTATACGGCCTCGGGCAAAACAAGCTCTATGTTGAGCACCTGAAGGCTTGGGGAGAGCGGGAAGGCAATGATGTTGCTGATGTCGTAAAGGCATTGGAGAGTTGGCAAGATGAGCAGCGGTTTACCTTTCTCACTGAGGTAAACCTCGGAAGCTGGGCCGAGATGAATACGAGAAAGATGGCGGAGGAGTGCGGCGAGCTGGACTTGTACAATTTAACCTACTTACCCTTCAGTGCGGCAACCCACAGCATGTGGCACCATATTGCACGCCTGAACTTGATTCGGTGCGGCAGCCCCCTCCATCGGCACCACCGCGTCCCCGTGGATGCTGATCTTCCTTCCGACGCTGACTATCTCTATCGCGCCGCTAAGTTCGTCGATGGATCATTTGCTAAGTTCGATGCTGCGTTGGCGATCCACTCGGATGTGCCGTCCGCATTTCAAGCTCTTGGTCGACATCTGGAAAACTTTGGGCGTGAAGAAGAAGGACCCGTGACAGACGTGTCAAGCGAACAGCTGAGTTGACGATCCTGCCGAGGTAGGCCGTGTGGCTATAGCCAGCGGGCGCAGCTTTCTGCTTCGCATGTGCCTCGCGCAGCAGCCGCCGCCGCACGGCGTCGAGCGTGGGCGGTCCGCGCGTGCTACGCGCAGCCCAACATCCTGCAAGGGGGAGGGTCAAAACACCTTGGCGGCGCCGCCGTATCGACGTCCCTCCTTCTCGCGTACTTAGCAGGCGGACACATGCGAACCAGAAAGGAATCTTTATGATGCGGGAGGAGTGATGTCAGGCGAGACAAACCATCATACATTTCCCCTGAAGGACTTAGATACTTTTCGTTGGTCGAATAAGAGGTGCTAGATGTCGGGCTCCATTCTCGC
>Ga0137389_10002638_pt1 | contig 10937 bp, 12 predicted proteins | sample 15con2h14BmetaG_FD_104645 | JGI IMG/M metagenome (GOLD analysis project Ga0137389, IMG submission 104645) | Vadose zone soil microbial communities from Angelo Coast Range Reserve, California, USA - 15con2h1.4B metaG | ecosystem: Environmental > Terrestrial > Soil > Vadose zone > Saprolite...
CGCGAGGCGGTCGCGAGCTCTTCCGCCCTGACGCCCGGACGCCTCTTCACCATCACGTTCCAGGACTGCCAGGGGGCGACCGCCCCGACCGCCGCCGACTTCACCTGCACGGTCGAGGACGCGTCCGACCCATCCGGCAACCCGGTGAGCGGCGTGACGTGCACGGTGAGTGCGCCGTGACGCGCTCAGGCGGCGAAGCGCCGGCGGGTGACGGTGCCCTCGCGGATGCCGAGCTGCCCCGCGATCCAGCGCCGGGTGCGCTGGGCCAGCGCCTTCCGCGTCAGCCCGAGCGGCGAGAGCGGCGGCCCGAAGGTGACCTCGACCGTGAGCGAGGGCTCACGGATCACGCGACCGACGGACTCGAGCACGGTCGTGTCGCCCACGAAGACGGGCGCGGGGCTCGGCCCGCCGCGCGCGTCGCGGTAGCGGATCGCGACCGGCTGCACGGGGGCGCGCGCGTCGATCGCGGACTGGAAGAGGGCCGGATGGAAGTGGCCGACGGTCGTGCCGTCGCTGGTCGTGCCCTCGGGGAAGACGACCACGCGCGCGCCCGCGCGGAGCACGCGCGCCACCTCGGTGCGCATGCGGGCGGCGTCGCGATAGCTGCCGCGCACGATGAAGAGCGTGTCGAAGCGCTCCGCGATGGTGCCGAAGAAGGGCCACCCGCGTACCTCCGACTTGGCGACGAAGCGCGCCCCGGCGACGGCGTTGAGCGCGTACATGTCGAGCCAGGACACGTGATTGGCGACGACCAGCACCGGGTCGGTGGTGGGGTAGGGTCGACCCCGCACCTGCGCTCTCACCCCGAGCGCGTCGAGCATCTCGCGCGCGAAGGCGGCGGCCAGCTCGCCTCGCGCCCGGGGCCCGAGGCGGGGACAGCGCACGCGCGCGCTCGCGTAGACGCGGCTCAGATGGTGCGCGAGCCGCGCCGCGCGGCGGAGCCGCGTGCTACGCCGCGCGGTGCCGCGATCCGCCAGGTGCATGGGTGGCCTCCCCGAGACGCAGGAGCCAGCGCGCGTGACGCGGGTTCAGCCGCGCGAGCGGCAGGAGCATGAGCAGGTCCGCCGTGTTGAACTCCCGGTCCCACGCCGGCTCGCCGCACACGAAGGCGCCGAGCCGGACGTAGCCCCGGATGAGCGGTGGCGGCTCGACGGCCAGCGCGCGCGACCAGCCGTGGGTGGGGAAGGGGACGCGCGGGGAAACGCGCCATCGCTCGGGACCGAGGTGCTCCTCGCAGACCCGCCCACAGACCGCCGCCGCGTCCTCGTGGCCCGCCGCCAGGCCGACGCTCGCGCACCCCATGACGTAGCGGCTGTCCGACGCATTCAGGTAGCGGAGGAGCGCGGCCCAGAGCAGCGCGATGACCGACCCCTGGCGGAACTCGGGGTGGACGCAGGCGCGGCCGATCTCCACCGTGACCGGGCCGAGGCCACGGAGGCGGCCGAGGTCGAACTCCCGCTCCGCGTAGAAGCCCCCGGCGCGGCGGGCGTCCTCGGCGCGGAGGATGCGATAGGTGCCGACCAGCCGGCCGCTGGAGCGCTCACGCACCAGCAGGTGGTGGCAGAAGCGATCGAGGTCGTCCCGGTCGAGACCGCGCGCGCCGTCCGGCATCCGCGCGCCGAGCTCCTCGGCGAACACGTGGTAGCGGAGGCGCTGCGCCTCCTCGACCTCGTGCGCCGTCGGCGCGAGGCCGGCGCTGAAATGGGTGGTCCGGACGAGGGATGCGTCGCTCCCGCCCGCCTGACGTGGGTGTAGTTCTTCCATGCACCCATGATCGTCACGGCGGATGACGGGGCCTTGATCGGACCGTCAAGGGACGGTGAATCTCGCGTCGGAAGGGCATTCCGTGCCCACAATTCACGACGCGTTCGCGCGCCGGCAACGTCGACCGGTTATGTACGGACGCACCACGCCCCCTTTCCCCCCCACGCACCGGGGCGTCCCGCACAGCATGCTAGATCCGGCGGGACGTCCCTGGTGCGCCCCCCCGCGGTTCACGAGAATCTCATGCGCGCGACCCGCGAGCGCAACGCGCCGTCGTTATGGTGCGACGCATGAACGCGGCTCCCCTGATCCATGCGCGCGTCGGCGCCCTGCACCGCATCGGCCACCTGACGCCCTACCTGGCCGAGCTGATCGTCGACGACGTCCGCCGGCGCGGGCCCGGTGCACGGGTCGACATCCTCGTCGCGGCGGACCTCGACGCGGCCGACCTGGACACGGTGCGCGCCCGGCTGTCACCCCTGGGATCCCGGGGCGTTCGCGTGCTCCGCCGCCACGCGGTGCGGACCGGCGTCGCGGCCTAGTGCCCCAGGCGGCGGAGCTGCCGGGGCGTCAGCATCCAGCGCAGCGTCGCGCCGCCGCCGCGGCCCGCGTCCTGCACCTCGAGGGCGACCAGGCCGCCCTTCTTGAGCACCAGCCGGAGGCCGTCGGGGGAGCCGGTGAGCAGGAGCGCCACCACGGCGCTCAGTCCCGGCTCGTGGCCGACGACGGCGACGTGCTCGAAGCGCGCGAAGGCGTGCAGCGCGCGCACCGTCTCGACCGGCGGCACGCCCGGCTCGAGGGCCCCCAGCTCGCGCGGCACCGGCTGGCTGGCGAAGGCCTCCGCGACGATGGCCGCGGTCTCGACCGCGCGCACCAGCGGGCTGGTGAGGATCGCCTCGAATCCGAGGCCGAGCGTGCGCATGCCCGCCGCGGCCGCGCGCAGCTTCCGCCGCCCGCCCGGCGTCAGGCGCCGGGAGCCGTCGGTGCCTTCGGGGCCGACCTCCTCGGCGATCGCGTGGCGCAGGACGTAGAGCATCATGCGCGCCTCGCCTCCCGCGACGGGGCCGCATTGCTCTCCAGCTCGTGCAGCGCGGCCTGCAGCCGGCGTTCCCGGTCGAACCGCCGCCAGGCCTTGAGCGCCCGCCGGCGCTGCTTCCGCGTGCGCGCCGCCAGCATCTGGATGAGCGCGCCCGCCGCCAGCAGCGAATCGGGCGACACGCCCGGCGTCGCCGCGTAGGTGCGCAGCCAGGCGATCGCGGTGGTCGCGTCCTGGCCCTTGCCGAGGACGTCCTGCAGGCGCTCGAGTCGCGCCAGCAGCTCGCGCACCGACCGGTCGCCCAGGCTGCGCAGCGTCTCGAGCGCGTAGCGCAGGCGCTTGACGCGCACGCGGACGCGGTGCAGCTCGCTGGCCTCCGCCTCGGGGCCGAGGCGCCGCCCCGCGCGCGTGACGGCGCGCACCTGCGGGCGGATCAGGTCGCGCGCGACGTCGCCCAGCCGCGCGCGCCGCCCCCCCGGGGTGCGCGAGTCCGCGAAGCTGGCGAGCCGACCGAGCAGGCGGCGCGCGCGGCGCGCGTCGAGCGTCGAGCCCAGCTGCGCCAGCGCGCGCTGGCGCTCCTCGTGCAGCGTGACGCCGAGCGGGCCGAGCGCGCGGCGCAGCTCCGGATCGAGGCGCGCGGCCCGCCGGCGCATCGTCTCGTTCAGCACGTCGAGGTCGCGCACGGCGCCGATCGCGGCCGCGAGCCAGGCGAGATCGCGGTGGGTCGCGCTGGCGAACTGCGCCGGCAGGAGCGGGGCGAAGAGGCGGAGCGCCGCGCGCAGGCGGCGCGTGGCCACGCGGAGCTGGTGCACGGGTTCGACCTCGCCGGCACGCGCGGTCGGCTCGACGCGCGCGAAGGCGCGCAGGTGAAAGCGCACCACCGCGCGCGCCGCGACCGCAGCGCTGTCGTCGGGCGAGAGCACGAGTCCCGTCGGTTGGGGCGCGCGCAACCCGGTCATCTCAGCCGCGGCGGCGGGCACGATGGTTCGCGGCGGGGACGCTGCCCGCGGTCGCCGGCTGCCGGCGCGCGCCGGCGAGGTACGCCGCCACGTGCTCGCGCAGGTCGCCCTGGATGGCGTCGATCGAGCGGCGCGCGTCCACGGTCACGAAGTCGAACTCGCGCGCGAGCACGTTGTACTCCTCGATCAGCCGCCGCTGGTAGCGCTGGAAGGACTCGAAGATGTCGTTGCCGAGCGCCAGGTGCATGCCGGACTCCCAGTAGTCCATGCCCTTTCCCTGCACCACTCGGGGCAGCAGCGAGTCGAGGTCGATCTCCAGGTAGAGGACCAGGTCGGGCATGAGCGCGCAGCCGAAGAGCTGGCGCGTCCAGACGGGGTCGGCCCCCATCACCATGTTGCGCGCGAAGGCGGTGTACATGTAGCGGTCCGCGATCACGATGAAGCCGGCGCGCAGCGCGGGGATGATCTGGTGCTCGAGGCGGTCGGCGAAGTCGGCCGCGTAGAGCAGGCTGAAGGTGACCACGGTCAGCTCGTGCCCCGCCTTGGCCTCGTTGATGGTGCCCGCGAGCAGCGGCGAGCGGGTCCAGCCCGTGTTGCTCACCGCGTAACCCTCGAGCTCAAGCCAGGGGCGCAGCAGCTCGATCTGCGTCGAGCGCCCGACCCCGTCCGTCCCCTCGATGACGATCAGGTGTCCGGGCAGCGGCCCCGTCTTGAGGTAGGGCAGGCCGTCGCCGTACCAGAGCTTGCCGGGCTTAGCGCTGCGCGCCATTCGTCCTCCCGACGGCCGGCGGCCGCGTGTAGCCGCGCAGCACCTCCTGCACCATGCGCCGGACCACCTTCTGCTGCGTCGGGATGTCGCCCGTCGCGTCGATCACGCGCAGGTCGAACTCCTCGGCGAGACGGTCGTAGATGTCGAGGACGCGGCTCTGGAAGAGCCGGAAGCTCTGCGCCGGGTCGGGCGCCAGGCCGAGGTCCATGCCCGCCTCGTGGTACTTGAGCTTCGCGCGGCCACCGAGGAGGCGGTCGAGCGAAACCTCGATCGGCACGCGGAAGTAGAGGGCCAGGTCGGGGCGAGGGGCGAAGCTGTAGACGGCGCGCACCCACGCCGGGTGCACGCCGCGCGCCACGTCGCGGCTGAAGGCGGTGTAGACGTAGCGATCGGCGAGCACGACCATGCCGGCCTTGAGCGACGGGACGATCTGGTAGGTCAGGCGGTCGGCGAAGTCGAGCGCGTGCAGCAGGCTGAAGGTGGTGGGCGTGAGCAGATCCTTCTTCTTCCCCCGCTTCATGGCGCGGCGCACGAGGCGCGAGGAGTTCCACTCCGTGAAGCGCACGGGGAACCCTCGCGCCGTCAGCCAGCGGTCGAGGAGCAGGAGCTGGGTCGACTTCCCCGAGCCGTCGATGCCCTCCACCGTGATCAGCCGGCCGGGGTAGGGGTGGGGCTCCGTCAAGGGGCTCGGGCGGGGCTGGATGGTCGTCATGGCACTCCGCTCGCGCGCAGGTGAGGGAGCGCCGCCGCGGCGCGGCGCGTGCGGCGCAGGGTGACCGGCCGGTCGAGCAGCCGCCCGAGGAGGTCCGCCCGTCGCTCGGCGGCCCACAACTCGAGCTCCGCGTCCTCGCCGTTGGCCTCGACCTCAATCGTCAGGCGGGCGGCCGAGAGCGCGACGTCGAGCCGGCGCACCGCGGCGAAGTGCGTGCGGTCGAGCGCGTCGGCCGTGCGCAGCAGGGCGGCGAGTCCGCGGACCATGCGGCGCGCCGATCCCGGGAGCGCACGCAGGTCCGGGTCGGCGAGCTTGGGGATCTGCTTTCGGTGCCCGCGCACCACCAGCGACAAGATCTCGATCTCGAGCGGGTCGAAGGCGAGCAGCTCCGCGTTCCGGATCAGGTAGCAGGAGTGATGATGATGGCGGTGGTGGTCGATCGCGTGCCCGATGTCGTGGAGGAGGGCCGCGTGGTGCAGGAGCTCGCGCGCCGTGGCCGGGAGGCCGAGCGCCTCCGCCGTGGCGTCGAAGAGCGCGAGCGCGAGGCGCGCCACGTGGCGGCCGTGGGCGTTGGAGCCGGCGAAGCGCGTCGCGAGGGCCTCGACCGCGCGTCGCCGCTCGCGCTCGGCGTTGGCCGCGGGGTCGAAGCGCAAGCCCGCGAGCTCGAGCAGCACGCCCTCGCGCAGCGCCCAGCTGCATGCCATCAGCTCCGGGGCCGCGACGCGCGTGAGCACGAAGTCCGCGAGCACGGCCGCCGCGGGCATGAGGTCGACGCGCTTCGGGTCGATGCCGGGAACCTGGGCCCGCGGGCCGGCCGCCACGCCGAGCAGGCGGCGGCGGAGGCGCGCCACCTCGCCCGCGGCCGCGCGCGCCCCGTGGAGCCGCGGCGGGTCCTGGCCGCGCGCCGCGGCGGCCATCGCGACCAGCGTGTTGACGGTCCCCGAGGTGCCGATCACGCGCGCCACGACGGCATGGCGGGCGGCCGTGAGCAGCGATCCGAGCTCGCGCTCGAGGAGCTTCTCCAGCCGCGCCACCTGCCGCGCCGTCGGCGGGTCGCTGGTGAGGAAGCGCTCGGTCAGGCGCGCGACGCCGAGGGGGAAGCTGCGCAGCCAGAGCGGCCGGCCCTCGTGCACCAGGCCCAGCTCGACGCTGCCGCCTCCCACGTCGAGCAGGAGGTGCGGCCCGCCGCGTAGCCCGAGCGCATGCTGCGCGGCGCGGAAGATGAGCCGCGCCTCCTCCGCGCCCGAGATGGTGCGCACGGGCAGGCCGGTCTCGCGCCGCAGCCGGCGCACGAAGGCGGCGCCGTTGCGCGCCTCGCGCACCGCGCTGGTCGCCACCGCACGCATGCGCACCACGCGCCGCGCGCGCGCCAGGCGGGCGAAGGTCTTCACGGCGCCCACGGCCAGGTCCATGGCCGCCGCCGGGAGCCGGCCGGTGATGAAGGTGTGACGTCCGAGGCGGACCATCTCCTTCACGCGGTCGATGACCTCGAGGCGCCCGTCGGCGCTCACGTCGGCCACCAGGACGTGGACGGAGTTCGAGCCGACGTCGATTGCCGCGAGCCGCACGGGGCCGCACTCTAGCGAGAGCCGTCCCGCGTGTCATGGGAGGCGCCCGAGGGGACGGGACCCCGGTTATCCACAGGTCACCTGATGGTCACGGAACGGTAACAATGGGTGGTCCCCGCGCCGGGTTGCCGGCCCGAGAGGGGGGCGGGTATAGCGCGCGCTCATGGCCAACCTCCGCGTCCGCCCGGGCAGCCGCGTCCGGCTGGCTCGCATCGACCCGTCCGACACCGGCAAGCACACGGACGAGACCGCGGCGCGCGTCAAGCTGGCGCGCGACATCGCACGGCTGGCGAAGCTCCAGGACGTGCTCTACGCCGAGCACCGGCACGCGGTCCTGGTCGTGCTCCAGGGCATGGACACCTCGGGCAAGGACGGCACCGTCAAGCACGTCATGAGCGGCGTCAACCCGAGCGCCTGCGAGGTGGTTCCCTTCAAGGTGCCGACCGCGGAGGAGGCGGCGCACGATTTCCTCTGGCGCGCGCACCGCGCCGCCCCGCGACGCGGGCACATCACGATCTTCAACCGCTCGCACTACGAGGACGTGCTGGTGCCGCGCGTGCATCGCACGGTGCCGCGTGAGGTGCTGCGCCAGCGTTACGCGCAGATCAACGACTTCGAGCGCCTGCTGGCGGAGAACGGGACGCTGATCGTCAAGTTCTTCCTCCACATCGCCAAGGGCGAGCAGCGCCGGCGGCTGCTCGAGCGCCTGGAGGATCCCGACAAGACGTGGAAGTTCTCGGAGGGCGACCTGCAGGAGCGCGCGCTCTGGGACCGCTATACGGCCGCCTACGAGAAGCTCCTCGCCCGCTGCAGCATGCCCCACGCGCCCTGGTACGTGATTCCCGCCAACCACAAGTGGCATCGCAATCTCGCCGTCGCCTCGGTGCTCGTCGCCGCGCTGGAGGGCCTGGGCAGCCGTTACCCGCGCCCGACCCTGTCGCCTGCTCGCGTGCGCCGGCTGCGTGCGGCGCTCGCGCGCTGACCTGTGGAGCGGTGGGCGGCGGCTGTGCTATGGGCCGCCCTCGTATGGCGACGGCACCCCGGCAGGGTTTCTTCGCACGGCTCCTTCCCGCGAGCGGGGGCGAGCAGTTCTTCGACCTCTTCGAGCAGCACGCCGAGCGCTCGCGCGAGGCGGCGGTGCTCCTCGGGGGCATGCTGCGTGACTGCGCCGACCAGGAGCGGCAGGCGGCGCGCGTGAAGTCCGTGGAGCACGAGGGCGACGAGATCACCCACGCCGTGATCGAGCGCCTGCACCAGACCTTCATCACGCCCATCGATCGCGGCGACATCCACGAGCTCATCTCGCGCATGGACGACGTGCTCGACCTGATCGAGGCGTCCGCCGAGCGCCTGGCGCTCTACGACATCCGGACCATCGAGCCCGAGGCGCGCGAGCTGGCCGAGGTGCTGGAGAAGGCGGTCACGGAGATGGGTGCCGCGGTGGGCACCCTGCGCGACCTGAAGGACCGGCCGCGGCTCCTCGCGCATTGCACCGAGATCAACCGCCTGGAGAACGTGGGCGACGCGCTCCTGCGGCGCGCCGTCGCCCGCCTCTTCCGCGAGAGCCGGGATCCCATCCACGTCATGAAGTGGAAGGAGATCTACGACTACCTGGAGAACGCGATCGATCGCTGCGAGGACGTCGCCAACGTGATCGAAGGCGTGGCGCTCGAGTACGCCTGAGCGCGGCCGGCCCTCGCTCAGCGGCATGCTCGTCCTCGTCCTCCTCATCCTCGTCGCGCTGGCCTTCGACTTCATGAACGGCTTCCACGACGCGGCGAACTCGATCGCGACCGTCGTCTCGACCCGCGTCCTCACGCCGCGGGTGGCGGTGGTGTGGGCCGCGTTCTTCAACTTCGTGGCGGCCTTCGGCTTCGGGGTGGCGGTGGCGACCACGGTGGGGAGGGGGATCGTCGTACCCGAGGTGGTCGACAACGCCGTGATCTTCGCGGCGCTCAGCGCCGCGTTCCTCTGGGACCTGATCACCTGGCACTACGGGCTCCCGTCGAGCTCCTCCCACGCGCTGATCGCCGGCCTCGCCGGCGCCGGGGTGGCGAAGGCGGGCCCCGGGGTGCTGCTCCCGGCGGGGCTGGTGAAGGTGGTGGTGTTCATCGTGGTCTCGCCGCTGGTCGGATTCCTCCTGGGCGCGCTCTTCATGGTGATCGCCATCTGGCTCGCCCATCGCGCCACCCCCGCCGCCATCGACCGGACCTTCCGGCGGCTCCAGCTCGTCTCCGCGGCCGGCTACAGCCTCGGGCACGGCACCAACGACGCGCAGAAGACGATGGGCATCATCGCCGTGCTGCTCTTCACCTCGGGCCGCCTGGGCGAGAAGTTCTACGTGCCCTTCTGGGTCATCTTGATCTGCCACGCGGCCATCGCGCTCGGTACCATGTTCGGCGGCTGGCGCATCGTGCGCACCATGGGCATGCGGCTCACGGCGCTGCAGCCGATCGGCGGCTTCTGCGCCGAGACGGCGGGCGCGATCGCCCTCCTCGGCTCGGCCGCCTTCGGCATCCCGGTGAGCACCACGCACACCATCACCGGCGCGATCGTCGGCGTGGGCAGCACGCGGCGCTTCTCGGCCGTGCGCTGGGGGGTGGCGCAGAACGTGGTGGCGGCGTGGATCCTGACCATCCCGTGTACCGCCGTGATCTCCGCCCTCATCTACCTGCCCCTGCGGCTCCTCTCTTGACCGCGCGCGCGGCCGTCCAGTAGGGGTCCATCATGAAGATCGACGGCGGCCTGATGATGACCGATCTGCGCGACGTGGCGCGCAACGCGGCGCACGCCGAGCAGCTCGGCTACGACGGCCTGTGGACCGCCGAGGCGGGACACGATCCGTTCCTGCCCGCCGCGCTGGCCGCGACCGCGACCGAGCGCGTCACCATCGGCACCAACATCGCGGTCGCCTTCCCGCGCAGCCCACTGGTCCACGCGCAGATCGCCTGGGACCTCCAGGCCGCGTCGCGCGGACGCTTCGTCCTCGGGCTCGGCACGCAGGTGAAGGGCCACAACGAGCGCCGCTACTCGACGCCCTGGGTGGCGCCCGCGCCGCGGCTGCGTGAGATGATCCAGCTCATCCGCCACATCTGGGACGTGTGGCAGCACGGCACGCGGCCCGGCTTCGCGGGCAAGTACTACCAGTTCAGCCTGATGACCCCCTTCTTCAGCCCCGCGCCGCTCGACTGTCCGCTGCCGCAGATCTACGTCGCGGGCCTGAACCCCTACGTGTGCCGGCTGACGGGCGAGCTGGCCGACGGCTTCCACATCCATCCCTTCCATTCGGTCAAGTACATCAACGAGACCGTGCTCCCGAACGTGCTGCACGGCATCGAGAAGGCGGGGCGCAAGCGCGCCGACGTGGCGCTCGCCACCACCGCCTTCGTCATCGCGGGCAGGAACCGCGACGAGATCGAGCGCGCCAAGGCGCCGGTGCGCCAGCAGCTCTCCTTCTACGCCTCGACCCGCACCTACAGCGCCGTGCTCGAGGCCCACGGCTGGGGCGAGACCTGCTACCGTCTGAGCGAGAAGGCCGCCAAGGGCGACTGGGGTGGCATGGGCGCGCTCATCACCGACGAGATGCTCCAGGTCTACGCCGTCGAGGGCACGTGGGACGACATCCCCGGCCTGCTGAAGAAGAAGTACGGGGGCCTGATCGACCGGCTCGGCTTCTACTCCCCGGTGCGTCCCGGGGCCGACGACGAGCTCTGGCGCCGCCTCATCGCGGCGTGCCGGTAGGACGCCCGCGGCCACGGGATGAGCGCCGGGACGCGCGCCGCGTAGCGCGCGTACTGCTCCCCCAGCACGCCGCGCAGCGCGCGCTCCTCGAGCCACGCCTTCAGCACCACCCCGGCGGCGAAGCCGCCCCCGAGGCACGCGCTCGCGGGTGACGGATGCGCGAGGAACGTCCCGGCGGCGAGGAGGACGCCGGCCAGGTAGATGGGGTGCCGCACGACGCGGTACGGCCCGCGCTCGACGAGCACGTGCTGTGCGCGCACCTGGACCACGCCGGACCACATCGGGCCGAGCGTGCGCCGGGCCCAGCCGTGGAGGACGACTCCCGCGCCGGCCAACGCCAGGCCGGCGAGCGCGGCGCAGGGCCGGAAGGCGAAGCGCCCGAGGGCGC
>Ga0137389_10002641_pt1 | contig 10934 bp, 9 predicted proteins | sample 15con2h14BmetaG_FD_104645 | JGI IMG/M metagenome (GOLD analysis project Ga0137389, IMG submission 104645) | Vadose zone soil microbial communities from Angelo Coast Range Reserve, California, USA - 15con2h1.4B metaG | ecosystem: Environmental > Terrestrial > Soil > Vadose zone > Saprolite...
GCCATGCTCCTGAATTACCGGCTCGTTGACGCCAAGCTGATCAATGCGATTACGGATGGTCTCGATGGCTTGGGCGACCGCGCGGTTCTTCAAATCAGCGAGGTTTTGCGCCTTCATCGAAACGGTCCAGGAATTCTCCGCGCCCGAGCTGGCGTCGTATTCCGGCAGCCGGTCGGAAACAATGCTCTTGAAATCGCTGGCTTGCTCCGGAGGAATGCCCTTTACCACGATCATTTCGGGATGGTTCACCGCATCGGGCTTGATGATGTCGGCGTAATTAATCTTGCGCGCGCGCATGTCCTCTTTAAGGCGCGCAATCGCATTGTCGGAGTCGACGTTGACCGCGTCGTTGACCTGCACCTGCAGGATCAGGTGCGTCCCCCCACGAAGATCAAGCCCCAAATGAATGCGGTCGGTGATCGACGCGAGTAGGCCCTTGCCCGACCAGTCCTTCGGAATGCCGAAGATTCCGGCCGTGAAGACCAGCAGGATCCCAACGATAACAACCAACTTCCAAGTAAGGTTCTTATTCATGAATTGCACGCGTAGCGACGGCCGCTCTCGGCCGTCCAGCCGAGCGAAGCTCGGCTGCTAAGACTATTTTCCTTCTTCCGCCGGCGTCACCGATACCACCGATGCGCGGCTGATTTCGAGCTTCAGATTGTCGGGCGGCACGCGCAAAGTCAGCGCATCGTCCTTGAGGCTCACGATCGTCCCGCGCAGCCCGCCGCTGGTTACGATCTTGTCCCCATTTTTCAACTCGCTCAGCATGAGCTGCCATTTTTTCTGCTTCCGCTGCTGCGGCATAATCAACAGGAAGTAAAAGATGGCGAAGATGAACACCATCATTCCCAAGCCAGGCAGACTGGTGCCCCCCGGCAGTTGCAACCAAAACGCCAATCCGCCAGTCATACCGGACGACATGCCAGACAATATGATTTCCACCGCTAAGTCGATCCTAGGTAACGAAATATGAGACGAAATATGGAACGAAATACCCGTTAATACCGCAGCAGTCCGAAGAGCCTATTGAGGCCAATCGAGAGGAACTCGGCACAACTTTGCTTCTTCCGCCGCTTAACCTTCTCCGCTGAACTCTCTCTCTGCGTGACTTTTCCTGCTTAACTTTTTCTGCTTCTACGGGAATTTTTCTTCTAAGGCCGGCGACCCAGCGCTTCTGGCTAGAACCGGCGATGCCGGTCTCCGATCATTGGACCGGCACAGAAAGAAACTGACCTCATCCCCAAGCTAAATAGAATGCCGGACGGCTCGCAAGGTGTCAAGGACACCACGCCGAATTTACATCTAAGAAGCGCCGGCAGCAGGTGCATGCGCTGCCCGTATCCAAGTCCGGACCGTCCCCATGGTGGCAAGATAAAAATGCAGGTTGTGCACTGTATTCAAAACCTGGGCCAGCAGTTCGTTCGACGCATAGAGATGCCGCAAATAGGCCCGAGAATAGCGCTGGCACACCCGGCAATCGCAGGTCGGATCAGGCGCGCTCTCATCCTGCGCGTACCGAGCCTGCTTGATCGACACCTTTCCTTCCGAAGTAAACAGCAGTCCATGCCGGGCGGCGCGGGTCGGAAGCACACAATCCATCATGTCAACCCCCGACTGCGCGTACTGTGCAATCTCATCGGGAGTGCCCACCCCCATCAAATATCGCGGGTGGTCGGCGGGAAGATGCTCGAGTGTGGATAAGACAATGTCGCGAGTAAGCTCGCGAGGTTCGCCAACGCTAAGCCCGCCGATGGCATACCCCTGGAAGCCGATGTCGATAGTTCGCTCAGCAGACTCGCGGCGCAGCGTAGGATCCATCCCACCTTGCACAATGCCGAACAATGTTTGAGTTTTACAAGTCCCTTCCCAATGATTGTCATCCTGAGCGGAGCGAAGGACCTGTTTTTCCTGACGGCTGATGGCTGACGGCTGACGGCTACCCCAAGGCACCTCGTGCTTGTGCTCCTCAAAATAATCCTTGCAACGCGCAGCCCAGCGCACGGTTAACTCCATCGACGCACGCGCACGCGCAGCATCGGCCGGATACTCCGTGCATTCGTCGAACGCCATGATGACGTCAGCCCCCAGCCCAATCTGCGCCTCCATAGCTTTTTCGGGACTCAGAAAGTGGGAGGAACCATCCAGGTGCGAGCGGAAGGCCACGCCTTCTTCGCTGACCTTGCGCAGTTCGGTAAGACTGAAAACCTGAAATCCGCCCGAGTCCGTAAGGATGGCGCGATCCCACGACATGAACCGATGCAGCCCGCCCATCCGGCGAATCGTCTCAACGCCAGGCCGCAGAAAAAGATGGTAGGTATTGCTAAGCAGGATTTCGACGCCAAGCTCTTCCAGCACATCCTGTGAAACGCCCTTAACCGAAGCCAGTGTCCCGACCGGCATGAACACAGGCGTCTCAACCTCGCCATGTGGAGTAATGAGCTTGCCGACGCGAGCAGCGCCGCGGGTAGCTTCAATTTGCAGACGAACGGACACTGGAGGATTCTATCGGAACTAGGAAGTCACCTGAATTGGATCCTTCGACGCTCCGGTATTATTAGGAATCTGGATGGCGTGCAAGGGGGCTCCTAAGCAGTGATGATGAAGATGAAGACAAAACTCGCCTTGTGTTTGCTGTGCCTCTCTGGTTCTCTGGCTAACGCTCAGGGCTCCGCGCCAACCGCCCGGGGAAGTGAAAGTATGTTGATCGCTCTGGAAAATGGCTGGAACCAGGCGCAGTTGCATCACGATTCAAAAGCGCTGGACGGGTTGATCGCTGATACCTTCGTCAGCACCGACAACGACGGTACTTTCATGAACAAGGCCGAATTCCTCGCTGACAACAAAGACCTCTCCTACGCTCCCACCCTGGTGGCAAACAGCGACCAGAAAATTTTTCTATACGGAAACGTGGCCGTGGTCGCAGGAATCTACCACGCCAAAGGACTCAACAGAGGAAAGCCCTTCGATCATTATGGAAGATTCACGGACACATGGGCGTATTTGAACGGCAAATGGGTGTGCGTCGCCACTCATACCAGCGCGCTCAAGAAGAAGCGCTGACTGGAATGGACTGGAGTGGACTGGAGCAGCCCAGCCCACTAGCATGACCCCTCTCATTTGGCGTACTGGTTCTTAACCACCTCGCCGCCCTTCATCACAAACTTCACGCGCTCGAGAGTAGTAACGTCAGCCAGCGGATCGCCATCGACAGCAACAATGTCGGCCCACTTCCCCGCCTCAATAGTCCCGATCTTGTCGGACCAGCCCAGCAGATCAGCATCGTTAATAGTCGCTGCCTGGATCGCCTGCAGCGGGGTCAGTCCCAGTTTCACCATGACCGCGAATTCATGCGCGTTAAGCCCGTGCGGATACACCGCCGCATCGGTACCGAAACCGACTTTCACTCCCGCGGCAAACGCGCGTGCGACATTCTTACGTGCCGCTGGCATCACTTCATGTCCCTTGGCAATCAGCTCGGCGGGAGTGCCGATCTTCTCCGCGTTCTCATAAAACCAGTCCATGAGATAGAGAGTCGGAACCAGATAAGTCCCATTCTTCTTCATGACGGCGATAGCCGCATCGTCAATGTAGGACCCGTGCTCGATCGAATCCACGCCCGCCTCCGACGCCCAGCGGATGCCCTCCGCTCCATGGGCGTGCGCCGCCACCTTGCGCCCCAGTCGGTGCGCGTCGGCCACGATCGCCTTCATCTCTTCAAGCGTGTACTGCGAGGCCTGCGGATTGTCGCCATGCGAGAGCACGCCGCCGGTGGCGCAAATTTTAATGAGGTCGGCGCCGTACTTGATGATCTCGCGCGTCTTGTGCTGGACGGCTTCGATGCCATCGGCCACGCCTTCGCTGTGCACGTGAGCCTCAAACGGCAGCAGATTGTTGTCGCAGTGGCCGCCCGTAATGCTCAGAGCAGGTCCGCTGACCAGCATGCGCGGTCCGGGCACGTCGCCGGCGTTAATCGCATCACGCAAGGCAACGTCCGTGAACCCGCTCGCGCCCACATTGCGGATCGTCGTAAAACCAGCGTCAAGCGTGACCCGGGCATTGCGCGCTCCGTTCAGGGCCTCGCGCGGCACTGAAATCGCGAGTCGCGAGTAGCCGAAATTCGTAGTCATCGTGATGTGCGTGTGCGCGTCGATCAATCCGGGGAGCACGGTGGCGTTTGAGAGATCGACCACCTGCGCTCCGTCAGGACCTTGCGTGCCCGAGCCAACGCTCGCGATCTTGTCGCCCTGAATCACGATGATTTGGTTGGTAAGCGTCTTACCCGTTTTCACATCAAGCAGGCGCCCCGCACGGATGACGATAGTCTTCGGCGCGGGCGCGGCCTGCTGCGCCAAGCACACGCCGATGCAAAAGAGCGAAACAATCAACACGTACAGATAACGTCTGAGCTTCATTCCGTCCCCCCATTGAGAATTGAGTCTAGGCCGAGTACGTTACAACTTCGAGGTGGGTAACAGCAACCGTAGGCATCCCCGCCTTAAGGTTCAGGACAATCAGTTTTGTTTGTGAGGGCGCCGCTACGAGCCTGTATTCTACGAACCGCTACGTCTTTTATGAATTGTCATCCTGAGCGAAGCGAAGGACCTGCTTCTTGCGGCGCACTGCAGGTCCCTCGCTCAGGATCTAAATCTGTTGGATAGAGGAACGATGACTGTCAACCCTGCCAACCCGGTCCCGAACGGAGTGCGAGCCATAGCCGCGTTGTTCGCTCTTTGCGCGATTTATCTGGGAATCGCAGGTGCATTGATGCTGCTGCGTCCCGGCACGGTAGCAATGTCGGCCGGCGCGCCGCTCTTATTCGGACTTGAACTATCTGGACCCTACATGTTCCTGCTCATGGCCGTAGTAGGCGGCGGAGTCGCGTGGGGTCTCCTCGAACTCAATAACATCGTCCGCCACGCAGCAGTGCTAATCGCCATCGCAGGAATCGTAATGCTAGTGCCATCAGTTTCAGCCGCAACCGTCATGGTTCAACCAAAAGCGCTGGCGTTCGGCGGCCTGGGGATTATCGTGCGAGTGATGGTGGCGTGGTATTTGTCGCGCGGAGAGATCGCCGACCAATTCAAGGCACCGCCAAGAACCACATAGGATGACTTTTTGAGGAGCAAATGATTGCTGGGCCATGATTCAAGTCTCGGCTCTGTCTCACGGCGAAACGACCGGATCGCTGGTTGCTTCGTTGGGCTTGCGGTGGGAGACGCACTCGGCGCCCCTCTCGAATTTCTGAGTCGCCGCGAGGTTCGCAAGCGCTACCCTGCGGGCCTCCGGGACATGATCGATTCCCGTCTTTGGAGAGCGGGTGAATACACCGACGATACTCAAATGGCTCTCCTGATTGCAGAATCTTTTCTCGATAAGAAGGGTTTCGAGCCATCCGATCTCGCCCAGCGCTTCCAGACTTGGGCGACGACAGCTAAAGATGTGGGCATCCAGACTAGGGCCGTCGTCAACATGGCTGGGTACCTCAGTGATCCCGAGGGCTGTTCGTTGCGATACCACGCGGATCATCCCAACTCGAGTGCTGGCAACGGTGCTGTGATGCGTTGCGCTCCCGTCGCGATTTTCTGCTTGGACTCTCTTGAGCAACTGGTCGAAGTCTCCCGGGCCAGTGCCCGTGTGACTCACCATGATCCGCAGGCTCAGTCGTCGTGCGTGATTCTCAACTCCTGGATCCAAGCGGCAATCTGTCGCGGCGTTCGGGATGCCCGCGCAGAAGCCATTGCTTTGCTAAACGAGACAGAACGCTCAGTTTGGCACCGGCTGGAGGGGATCGATGCCTACGGAGAAGACGACATCATGAGCTCGGGCTACACCGTCCATACACTGGAAGCTGCAGCCTGGAGTTTCCTCACGACGGAATCCTATGAAGATGCGGTGATTCGGGCTGCGAACCTGGGCGACGACGCCGACACCGTGGCGGCGGTCTGCGGTGCACTCGCCGGTGCATTTTACGGATACGCGGCCATCCCGTCAAAGTGGCGGAGCCAACTTCAGAGCGAAGCCCGGATCCACGAGATTGCGTTAAGATTGAGCAGAGCGCATAGGTAAGAGATTACTTCTTCGCCCGCGCCGCCACTTTCTCCCCCACCCGCTCACTAACAATAAACGTCATCTTCCCTGTTTTTCCATCCGCGTCCACCACCACATGATCGCCGTGCAGCACCTCACCATCCAGAATTTTCAGCGCCAGCTGGTCCTGCACCAGCTTCTGAATCGCGCGTTTCAGCGGACGCGCTCCGAAGTTTGGATCGTACCCTTCGGTGAAGAGCAGTTCTTTGGCGGCGTCCGTCAACTCCAAAGAGATTTTGCGATCGGCCAGCAGGCGACGCAGGTCTTCAAGGCGCAGCTCGACGATCTTCACCAGCTGTTCCTTGCCCAGCGGATGGAAGATGATGATGTCGTCCACGCGATTCAGGAATTCGGGTTTGAAATGCCCATGCAGCGTCTCCATCACCTGCTTCGAGGCGCGCTCGAAGGCATCGGCGGAGCGAATGTTTTCCGACTGCAGATACGACGAGCCCAGGTTCGACGTCATGATGATGACCGTGTTCTTGAAGTCCACCTTGCGGCCCTTGCCGTCGGTGAGGCGGCCGTCATCCATAATCTGCAACAGGATGTTGAACACATCGGGGTGCGCTTTCTCGATTTCGTCGAACAGCACGACCGCGTAAGGATGCCGCCGCACCTGATCGGTGAGCTGTCCACCTTCGTCGTAGCCGACATATCCCGGAGGCGCGCCAATCAAACGCGACACAGCGTGCTTCTCCATGTATTCGGACATATCGATGCGCACCATCGCACGCTCGTCATCGAAAAGAAATTCGGCCAGTGCGCGCGCCAGTTCGGTTTTGCCAACGCCGGTCGGCCCCAGGAAAATAAACGAACCGATCGGCCGCTTCGGATCGCTCAGCCCGGCGCGCGAACGTCGGATGGCATTCGCTACGCGCTCAAGCGCCTCGTCCTGTCCGATGACGCGCAGGCGCAGCCGCTCTTCCATGTTGATGAGCTTCCTAACTTCGCCCTCAAGCATCTTGGAAACCGGAATGCCGGTCCACTTGGAAACGATGCGGGCTACATCTTCCTCATCGACTTCCTCTTTCAACATACGATGCCCGGACTTGCTGTCGATCTGAGCAGTGACTCTATTCAATTCCTCTTCAGTGTTGCGAATCAGCCCATAGCGGATCTGCGCCACGCGCTCTAGATTTCCTTTGCGCTCTTCAGCGGCTTCTTCGATCTTGAGCTGCTCGAGTTTTTCCTTCAGCGCGCGAGCTTTCGCAATAAGGTCCTTTTCCTGTTTCCACTTGGCTTTGAGCGCATTGGATTTTTCACGAATGCCGGCCAGTTCCTTCTCAACGTGGGCGAGGCGTTCTTTGGAATTCGCGTCGTCTTCCTTCTTCAGCGCCTGCTTTTCGATTTCCAGTTGCGTGGCCCGCCGTTCCAGCTGATCGATTTCCGTGGGCATGGAATCGATCTGGATGCGCAGCGAGGCGGCGGCCTCGTCGATCAAATCGATAGCTTTGTCGGGCAGGAAGCGGTCGGAAATGTAGCGGTGCGAGAGCGTCGCGGCCGCGACGATGGCCGAATCCTTGATGCGCACGCCATGATGCACTTCGTATTTTTCCTTCAGCCCGCGCAGGATGGCGATCGTGTCCTCGACATTCGGCTCGCCCACGAACACAATCTGGAAGCGGCGTTCGAGCGCGGCATCTTTCTCGATGTATTTGCGATACTCGTTGAGCGTGGTAGCTCCGATGGCGCGCAACTCGCCGCGGGCGAGCGCGGGCTTCAGCATGTTTGAGGCGTCGATCGAGCCTTCGGCGGCTCCGGCGCCAACGAGCGTGTGCAACTCGTCGATAAAGAGGATGATCTTGCCCTGCGAGTCTTCGATTTCCTTGAGTACAGCCTTCAGACGGTCTTCGAATTCGCCGCGATATTTCGCGCCCGCGAGCATGGCGCCCAAGTCGAGGGCGACGACGCGCTTGTTCTTCAGAACTTCAGGCACGTCGCCCGAAATGATGCGCTGCGCCAGGCCCTCGACGATGGCAGTCTTACCTACGCCCGGCTCGCCGATCAGCACTGGATTATTCTTGGTCCTCCGCGAAAGCACCTGCACGACCCGGCGAATTTCTTCATCGCGGCCGATCACGGGATCAAGCTTGCCGCGCCGCGCCTGTTCCGTCAGGTCGCGCGCGTAGCGCTCCAGCGCCTGGTATTTTCCTTCCGGATTCTGGTCGGTGATACGCTGCGATCCTCGAACCGCAGTCAGAGCCTTCAAGATCGCATCATGCGTCGCGCCATGACGCGCGAGCAGTTCCTGCGCCGGATCGCGCCTCAGACTGGTCAATGCCAGCAGCATGTGCTCGGTCGAGACGTATTCGTCTTTGAAGGCATCCGCTTCTTTAAAAGATTTCTCCAGAAGTTGGTTGACCTGCGACGACATGGACGGCTGGTTCGCGCCGCTCGTGCCCGAGACTTTGGGCAACTTCTCAATTTCTTTGTAGACGTCGCTGAGCACGGCCTGCGGCCCGATGCCGATTTTTTCAAGCACGGGCGGAACGATGTCCTCGCGGTCTTCGACCAGGGCCGCCAGCAGATGTACAGGGGCCAGTTCCGGATTGCCATGCTCGGAGGCGAGCTCATTCGCGCGCTGGACTGCTTCCTGCGCCTTAACGGTAAATTTGTCCCAACGGATGGCCATCGGTCTCTACTCCTAATCTTTAGAAGTTTTACCAGTTACAAATTGCCAATTACAAATGAAGCGCGGGAGGCGCCGGTGCTGCCGCCTCCCGCTAAGTTTACAGTTCGTGTGGGGACGGGCGACTCGCCCGTCCCGCCGGACAAAACCCGGCAGTTGCCGTTACGCGGCTTTGGTGACGCTCTTCGGCTCTTTGCTTTCGAGCGTCTTCTCGCCGCCGACGTTTACCTTGATCTGCTTCGGCTTGGCTTCCGCTTTCTTCGCCAGCTTGACCTTCAACACTCCCTTGTCATAGTCCGCCTGAACATTTTCATGGTCGACCGTATTCGGGAGGGTGAAAGTGCGGGTGAAGCTGCCGTACTGACGCTCCACGCGCCGATAGTTCTCTTCCTTCTCTTCCTTCTCGAACTTGCGCTCGCCGTGCACGGTCAGCGTGTTGTTTTCGATGCGGACATCAATGTCCTTCTCGTCGATTCCCGGCACTTCGATTTTCAGGGTGATGTTGTGCTCGTCCTCGTAGACGTCCACGGGCGGGGCAAATGCGGTCGTGGTTAGCGATTCATCGTGCCCTTCCGGCCCACGGGGGTCGCGAAACAAACGGTTCATGCGGTCTTGTAGAGTGACGAACTCACGGAAAGGGTCATAACGCGTAATCAGAGTCATAACTTAAATCCTCCTTCTACTTCATTCGAGGAGCTTTTCTGAAGCTCCCCGATTTCGATTTAGTGTGATGCAAGCATGAAATCTTAGTGTATTATTGTCAAGTACATTATCTGCCTATTATTCAATTACTTACACTCAGTATTAGACACTTCAAGTAGCTGGTTTCGGGGACGTTGAGGAGCATTGGATGGTCCTTCGCCGCTCCGCGGTTTTCAATGACGCGAAAAGATTTGTGGGCATCGCGGGCGGCGTCGGCCACGACTTCGAAGAAGTCCGCGACCCCGACGTGGTACGAGCAGGAGCAGGTGACCAGAATCCCTCCCGGCCGCAGCATCTTCATGGCGCGCAGGTTCAGCTCCTTGTATCCGCCCAGGGCCTTTTCCAGGTCCCGCTTGGTCTTGGCAAACGCGGGCGGATCGAGAACGATGGTGTCGTAGCGCCGGCCGGAGGCGGAGTATTCTCGCAAGAGATCGAAGGCATTCGCCTCGATCCATTCCAGTTCGCGCCCGTTCAGAGCCGCGTTCTTTTCCGCCATTTCAAGCGCCGGACGCGAGCTATCCACGCCGGTGACGCTTGAACATTTTGCTGCGGTGTGCAGAGCGGAGTGCACGGCCGATTGCACAGCGAAGTGCAGCGCAAATCCGCCCTGATAGCAGAAAACGTCGAGCACTTCCCCATGCGCGTACTGCGCCGCCGCCGCGTAGTTCTCCCGCTGATCGAGAAACGCGCCGGTCTTCTGGCCTTCGAGGCCGTCGTAGAGGAAGCGCACGCCGCTGTTCATGGTGCTGTTCATGGCAAAGACAGTCGAACTCTTCTCTCCCCAAAGCAGTCGGGACGCAAGCGGCGGCAGTTGCTCGAGTTCTCGAATGCGAGCATCCACGCGCTCGACAATCCCCGCCGGTTGCAGTTCTTCGCGTAAGGTTTGCAGGATGACTTCGCGCACAGGTGCAGCGTCCATTGCCTGGGTGAGGATCTGAAGGCAGAGGACATCGTTATAGCGATCGACAATCAGGCCCGGCAAAAAATCACCTTCGCTGAAAATGACGCGGTAGGCATCGGTATTGGAAACCAGTTCCTTGCGGTAGCCGATACCGGCACGAATGCGTTCCGCGACCAGCGCAGGCAGATCGGCCACTGACCCGTGAGAGATCATGCGAATCGCGATCTGCGACGAAGAACTGTACAGCGCCGTTCCCAGAAATTTCCCGCTCTGATCGATGACGCGGACGAGCGAGCCGGGAGGCACGCCGGTGGCCTCGGCAAGATCCGAGCGATACACCCAAGGATGCCGCCCTTGTAGCCGTGCAACGCCACGGGCAGAAAGTTTGACGGAAGGCTCCGCGTGCTCGGGGGAGAAGCCAGGCTTTTTCGGCATGAACAGATGTTATAGCGAACCAATCTCGCGTAGGGACAGCCGCCCCCGGCTGTCCAAGCCGAGCGCAGCTCGGCAGCTGCCACAGCAACTTAACCGCGGAGCACGTTCCCATCCAAATTCCGTTTGCGTCGGCCCAGTTCTCCCCAGTTCGGCATCGCGCCAACACTCGCCGTCACC
>Ga0137389_10002642_pt1 | contig 10933 bp, 8 predicted proteins | sample 15con2h14BmetaG_FD_104645 | JGI IMG/M metagenome (GOLD analysis project Ga0137389, IMG submission 104645) | Vadose zone soil microbial communities from Angelo Coast Range Reserve, California, USA - 15con2h1.4B metaG | ecosystem: Environmental > Terrestrial > Soil > Vadose zone > Saprolite...
AATTTCGAGCGATACCTCACCCCAGTTTTCCAGCATCCCCAGCCGTTCTGGTTCTTCGGTCCGATCTTGTTGTTGGCGATCCTGCCCTGGATTCTATTTTCCGTTATAACGATCAGCAATGCGTTGCGCAGCGTTCGGAATCGAGCGTACATCCAGTCCCCTGGGATGTTTTTCGCCTGCTGGACGGCATTCCCGGTCCTCTTTTTTAGTTTATCCCAATCGAAGCTGCCGGGGTACGTCTTGCCCGCCGTTCCCCCTTTGTTCATCCTGCTGGGCTACGGGGTAACCCGCTCAATGCAGGGTGACGCGAAGCCTGCACTTCGGGCGCTGGCGTGGACGGGAGTTTTCTTTTTGCCGCTCGCGATCCCTCTATCGGTCGAAATTACAGGCGGTACGCTGGATATATTCCGCCCCGAATACGTTCTGGCCGGGCTCGTCGCTTTCGGCTGCGGCCTCGCCACGGTACTATTTGCAATGATGAAGCGCCCAAGGGCGGCATTCGTGCTGGTCGTGCTCCTGATAACGTCGACCGTCGAGATTGCCAATTTTAAAATTCTGCCGCGATTGGACAGGCAAATCTCCTCTCGCTCGCTGGCGTCGGAACTTTTGAATGCCAGTCCTTCGAGCGGGGATGTCGCCACATACGACATTCCGAGAGCCTGGCATTATGGGTTGAACTTCTACCTGCAGCGCGATTTGCCCGAGTGGACGCCAGGCTCAAGTGAACCGCGATGGGTGGCCGGAAGCATTGCGAGCGATCCTGGGTTTCAGCTTCATTATGACGTCCAGCTCGATGAAATCGCCGAGGCAAACGGGTTTCGAGTTTGCTTGTACCGCAGGAAGTAGGGCTGGGCGCCGCGCTAGGGATGAGCCGAGCCTTCGCCCACTGCCGGCGGCAGATTCACCAGGAAGAAACTCACGATGCGGTTTTCGTAGGTGTGTTTTTCTTCGTCCAGCATTCCCCCGTAATTCCCATGAGGCAGAACGACGAGTTCGTGCGGCGTCGGCGAAGCGCTGAATAATTCGCTCGTCTTCGCCGCGAGCGCGGGATCGTCGGGCGATTCGAGATAGAGTTGAGCGACTCCCGTAAGCCTGCCGAGATTTACCCGCAACGGCGGCACCTTCCGATATTGATAATTGACCCAGCCAAATCCCCACCTGGCCATGCGTGCGACCATCGGCATCGAGCCAAGTCCCGAGCGGCTAATGAGCAGCCCTACCATCTCTTCCGGACGATCGTAGATTGATTCCACTACAACGGCGCGCACCCTCCGGTCCCCGGTCGCTTCGGAGAGCGCCGCGTAGGCGCCAAGGTTTACGCCCCAGAGGCCGAACCGGTCGGGATCGACATCGCCGCGGTTCGCGACCGCATTCATCGCGGCACGCACTTCGGCAACCTCACGAAAACCCAGTGTGGTGCGTCCGCCGCTTGAACCTTGGGCTGAAAAATCAAACAGGAATACATTGTACTGGTGGTCCTGCAAGGCCGAGGCCAGCGTAAGCAATTCTTCGCGGCTCGACTGATACGCTGGACATAGAATCACGGTGGGGGCTGATTTCAAACCCGGGAAGAACCAGCCGTCGCGCGCGCTTTCCCCGGCCACAGCATAGGGAAGAGGTTCCGGATGACCCGGAAAATTCCTCAGATTGATATCGGAATGGCTCTGCGCCGGCGACACCATGCGGTACACCAGGTACCCGGAGATCGCGGCCGTCGCAAGTATCGTGAAAAAAACCAGCGCCAGAACACCGATCACGAGCTTGGAGTACCACTTGGTGGGATAGCGGAATTCGGAAATGAAACCCATGCGCTCTGATTCGTGGCCATGCACCGTGGCGCCGCCCTGCCGTCCGAAACGCTGGAGGCGGGTTGCGCGACGCTCGGCTGGCGCATGTTAGCACAGATGGCCGCGTGTCACGGAAGCTCGTTGAATCGAATGTTTCCGAAACGCATCACGCGTCCGGCAGTATGATAAAAAGGTTTGCTTATTTCCCGGACATCGGGGGCGGCAACATATCCCATGCAGATCGTGGACCTGCGGCAACTGACTTCCCGGCAGCTTGACCCGCTGCTGGCCGAAGAAGCCCAGCAGTGGCGCAAGGAACTGCTCTGGGATTACCGCGCCTCGATTGACCTGATCAAAAAATTCGTGGATGCCCGATCGCTAACCGGCTCGGCCGTCATCCAGGACGGCCAGCCGGTCGGATATGCGTTCTACGTGCTGGAAGAACGCAAGGGGCTGGTCGGCGGACTCTTCGTTTCCCCGCGTTACGCTCAGCAGGAATTGAGCCAGCAACTCCTTGCGGACACGCTGACTACACTGGGCGGCATACCAAAGCTTGACCGCATCGAGGCGCAACTCATTCCGTTCGGCTACACCCTCGATCCCGTCCTTTCCGAGTACGGCTTTCAGCTCTATATGCGCCAGTTCATGCTCGCGTCGCTCCCACAGTCCAACGACGGGCCGGCTTTCGACGTCCTCCCCGGGCTCATTCGAGACGGCCCGGGCGCGGGGCTGATTCTCGAGCGGTGGGACCACCGCTACTTCGAACCTTGCGCGCGGTTGATCCAGCTCGCCTACGCGAATCACGTTGACGGCGAAATTAATGACCAATATCGCAGCGAATCGGGCGCGCTGCGTTTTCTGAAGAACATCATCGTCCTGCCCGGCTGCGGACAGTTTCAGCCTGATGCGTCATTTGTTCTTCGCGCGCCGCACGCGGCCCATCTCGCGGGAGTCGTCCTGAATTCCTGTGTCTCTGCGGGAGTCGGCCACACCACGCAGATCTGCGCCGTGCCCGGATACCAGGGACGCGGCCTCGGCCGCAAATTGATGGAGGCTTCCCTACAGGCGCTTCGCTTCCGGCGTTACACCACGGTGTCGCTCACGGTAACGTCGGGAAACGAACGCGCGGTGCGCCTGTACGAGCGGCTCGGATTCACCACAATCAAGAAATTTGCCGCGGGAGTCTGGACCGGGTACTCCAGGTGAAAATCCGTTCTGGATTTGTCACAACGGAAATCAGCATGAACTCCGATTTCGTCCTATCTTGCGCAGGGAGCGCGAGTTGGTGGCGCCGGCGTCTCGCCGGCGGTTTTACGCCGCGATAGAAGTGTAAAAATCGCCCTGGGCAGGCCGGGGTGCCACCAAACCCGGCACTTTGTGGCGAAGCGCGTGATCACCGATCCACTCACTCGGATGGTGGTGAGAGATGCGGGTTTGTACATCTTTTCTTCGACCTTTCCGAGTACCGGTGGCCTGGCGGAAACCGCCCCGCTCCGAATGCTTGCTGAGCGATGCATGCCTTTGGCATACTTGTGTTCATGCGTGGCCGTGCGATCCCTCTCCTTGTTCTCCTGGCGGTGCTGGTGAACGCGGCAGCCGCGCGTGCGGATGAAATTCGCCTGAAGGATGGCACAAAAATCAACGGCACGATCGTCGGATTTGAAAACGATTCCTTCAGAGTCGAAACATCGTACGGATTTGCCCTCATCCGAAAGGACAAGGTCGCGGACATCAATATTTCCGCGGCGAAAAACGAACCCGAGCCAAAGGCGAAACCGGGCACTCCGCCTCCGCCGCTCCCCGCAGCCAAGCCCGCGCCATCGCCTGCGGTTGCAAAGGAGTCTCCTCCGGCAACGAATACCCCCGCCGCAGTAAATGTCTCGGCAAGCGAGCGGCCAACTGTGGTGGCAAACGCATCTCCTGCGTCCGCGAAAAATGAGCCAGTACCTGTAAAGACAAGCGCCCCACCGCCAGCCTCTCCGGCTCCGCCCGAACCGCCTGTGATTCGCGACGAGATTCACGGCAACCTGTACTTGAATTACACCTATGGTTTTCAGATTTATAAGCCGCCAAGCTGGGACATGATTCCCGAAGCTCGCAAGGCGCTGCCCGACGCGGTTGCCGCGCTGGGAACATTTGATCAAACGACGCTGCTGGTCATTGCACGCACGCGCGCCAAAGATTCGCTCGATGGGTACGCCGCCGCGACGGGGAAGGCACTGAGCGGGGTTTACGAAAATTACCGGCTGATTTCCACGCGCCACACAACAATCGCCGGATTGCCCGCGGTCGAGCAGCGCTCCCGCGGGACTGCCGACGGCCGCGATTGGTCCGTCGTAATGCTGACCATCGTGCGTGGAACCGATGCCTTCACTCTTCTGGGCATGACCTGGGCAGACTCAGACATTATCCAGGTCCAGGAAAACGTAATCTCAAAAGCAGTGAACAGCCTCACGTTCGTCGCGCAGTAACAAACCTGGCCGACGCCCAATTACAAGTTGTCCCACAAATTTCATTCGCAGGCCTCGCCTTTACAGGCTCCGCCGAAAGTCCAAGGGTTTGTGGGTCGTGCCTTTAGGCACGACATAAAAACTTCGTTTCCTTCAGGGGTTTTAACCCCTGAAGCTGCAGGGGCTGAAGCCCGCGTCTAGCAGCCCTTCATCGTCGGAGCTAAAGCTCCGACCCACAAACCAAGCAGGTAATTTATCGAAAGAAACTTGCCACGCGAAGCAAGAACACCATCGCAGAGAAGGTTTTGCCCGATTCACGAATCACGAAGCACAAATCACGATTCACGAATCACCAGTCGCTATTCAAAAGTCACCAGTCACCAAACTCACACCACTTCCACACTCACGGCATGCAGCCCTGTCGCTCCATCGGGCCATTCTCCCGAACGTGAGGACGTCTGGAGCTTGCCGTTGGCATCGGTGGCGCGCACCTGAATGTCGTGCTTCCCGCGCGGCGGATTCACCCAGACGTAGCGCCAGAACGCCCAGACTTGCGATGGCATGGGATTGCTGAAAATTTGGCATTGGGTCCAGGTGTCTCCGCCGTCAGTCGAAATCTCAACTTTGGCAACGCCAACTTCATTGGTGATGGCCCAGCCGGTGATGACGAAATTCTCCCCTGAAATCTGCTCTCTGTTTTGCGGATCGTCGATGACGGACTGCAATTGCCTCTCGCCCGTGTTCGACCATCCCATCCATTCCCAGTAGCCGAGGTGGCTCTTGTCGACGAATTCGATTCGCGTAAGCCACTTCGGCATCTTCATTCCGTACGTGCCCGGCATCATGACGCGCAATGGAAAACCGTGAATGCGCGTCAGCGGCTCTCCATCCATGTCGTAGGCCAGAAAATTCGCGCCGCGCAGCAGGCGTTCCGTGGTGTGCCCAGTCGTGTAGCCTTCCGCGGCGTAAAGAATCGCATACTTCGCATTCGGCTTCAGGCGCGCCCGTTCCAGTAATGGACGAAGCAGCGTCCCGCGCCAATTGGCATTGTCGATCAGCCCGCCCGCAATTTCATTCGAAATGCATTCGAGCGTAAGCGTCGTCTCGTACGGCGCGAGCTTTCGAACGTCGTCATAGCCGAAATGCAACGGTTCGTCGACCAGCCCATCAATCGTCAGCGACCACTTCCCCACGTCCACCGCAGGCTCCCCGTGCGACGACGTCACATAAAACTCCGGAACCGGCGCAATCGCCCGCAAGGCAGCCTCAGGACCGTACTTCTCGTAGTTCTTGACGTTGACGCGCGCGCCGCCAAATCCGTACGAGAGCGAACGATACACAGCATACGGCAGCAAAATCCCCAGCCCCGCTCCCCCAGCAATCGAAATGAATCTGCGTCGGTCCATGCGTCTCCGCTCGACTCTACCACTCTTTAGATGCTACGGATGAAGAGCAGGTTCGGATGAGGTGGTAGGACAGGCACTCTTGTCTGTCCGGTTTCGTTTGCGCTGGCTTCGTGCCGACCAATCCCACGAACGCTTAGTCTGGGTTTAGCGAGTACAGAGGACAGGCAAGAGTGCCTGGCCCACGAAAACCTTGTGAGTTCGGAATGAACTGTGATGTTGCCACCCATGATGTACCTGCCTCCAAACTGTAGCCAGGGCGATCTGAGATTGACACCAAAGGACGGCTGGCATATTGTTCTGCGCAAGGGTAGGCTTAAAATCGCAGAGGGTACTCAAATGAAAATTAAGCTATTGGCTGTGTTGATCGGGGCCGCGGGTCTTCTCCTGGTTGCTGGGCCGGTGATCGCGCACCACGGCAGGTCGAATTACGACGTGACGCACACCGTCACCCTGAAGGGAATCGTGACGGAATTCGAGTGGATCAATCCCCACGCGCTCATCCATTTCGATGTCACGGACGAGAGTGGGAAGGTCGAAAAGTGGGTTGGTGAAACGAATAGTCCGAATACATTGTCCCGGCAGGGCTGGAGCAAGAATACCGTTAAGACTGGGGATCAGATCACTCTGATCGGCCATCGCGTCAAAGGCGACAGCCCTTACATTAATTTTAGCAAGATCATATTCGCCGACGGCAAAGAGCTCAGCCCGGCCATCGCAAACTGAAGAGTGGCTCCAGTAATCCAGTAAGCGGTTGGGGCGCCCCGCCGGCCATGCCGTCATGACTCCAACCGCAAGAGAAGGGAGTGTCGGCACATGCGAAATCGCTGGATGAATCCGATCTTTGCGATGCTGACAGTGCTGGCTTTCTCGCCCGTCATGTTCGCTCAGACCGCTGCGCCATTGGGAGCAAAAAAGACTCAGACTTCTCTTCACCCACCGGACCTGACCGGAGTTTGGGCAAATATCACGGAGTCGGGAGCGACCTTCAATCCGAAGGAGGCCCCTTCCTTCCAGCCTTGGGCAGAGGCGAAGTGGAAGACAAACAAGAACGATGACCCAGGGCAGCCACTGATCACCAACGGACGAGTGGACCTGGACCCGACCGTGGCGACTTGTTTTCCGACGGGCATGCCGCGCCTCATGACGGAAGTTTTTCCCTTCGAGATCCTTCAGGTCCGCGACCGCGTGCTCATCCTTTTCGAGAAAGATTACGCCGTGGGCCACATCTGGACGGACGGGCGAAAACTTCCCGAGGATCCAGATCCCTCCTACATGGGGCAATCGATTGGCAGGTGGGACGGAGACACGCTCGTTGTCGACACAATCGGGCTGAAAGACATCACCTGGCTCGACCGGGCAGGCCATCCCCATAGTGACGCGCTGCATGTTAACGGGCGCATCCGGCGCGTGACTCACGACAGGTTGCAGATCGATTGGACGTTCGACGACCCCAAAGCGTTCACAAAACCATGGACGGGACGAACGATTTACAGATACAAGCCTGACTGGATTCTCGAAGAATTTATCTCGTGCGAAGATCGTTTGTTGCACGGCGGAGAATCGCTGGAGCAGAAGGCCGTGAAGGGGCACGTCCAATAGCCGTCTTAGAGCATGTCGCTTCACTCCTCGGAATGACACGCGACATAAATTTTCCCGCGGACTGCTAACGCGTGCTTCTTGCAATTGCGCCACGGATATGCCTTCTCAGTTGTTAGGTTCATGCGTCATATCGCGTTTTGACGCGAAGTGGGTTTTCGTAGCACAGACTTCAGTCTGTGTGCATTCCCGTCCCTGCGAAAACCAAAACCACACAGGCTGAAACCTGCGCTACTCGACCGTACCGATCCTGCGCTCTGGCTGCACCCAATGGAATGGGCCAACCGCTGTAAGAACATACGTGTGAGAAATTCACGCTAAAACTTGGTGACTTCGGAGAAGTGAAAATCGCGGACCTTCATTGGCGGGACGACCATTTCGAATGACTCTTCCCCGGCGGCGCGCACGGCGGGGCCCAGCAGCTCGACGTTCGAAAGCATTTCGAGAATGCTCTGGTTGAAGCGGAAATTTCGAATGCCGCCGGCGACTCGGCCATTCTGCACGAGGAACGTGCCATCGCGCGTCATGCCGGTGAGCACCTTTTCGTAGGGATCGACTTCGCGGATGTACCAGAGCCGCGTGACGAGAACGCCGCGCTCGGTGGAGCGCACCATCTCGTCCACCGAAGAATTGCCTCCAGAAAAAACCAGGTTCATCGGCGCTTCGCCATAATCGTTGGGCAGGGAAAAGCCGTGGCCCGTGGGCTTCGCTTTCATTTTTTTTGCAGTGGCGCGCGCATACACCAGGTTGCTCGGCACACCCTGATCGACCAGCAACACTTTCTGCCGGGGAATTCCTTCGCCGTCGAAGGGGATTCCCGACTGCAGCGGGTGAAACACATCGTCATGAAGAGTGATGTTCCCGCCCATTACGCGCTTGCCCATACGCTTGTTGAAACACGAGCGCTGGTCCGCCACAGACGTTCCCGCAAAATCGTAAAAGAGGAATCCGACGAGGTCGAGCACGGCGGCGGGCTCCAGAATCACAGTCCACTTACCGGGCGCGCCCTCGCTTGGCTTGCGCGACGCGGCGGATTTTTCGCTGGCGCTCTTCGCCAGCGCCGTTGGATCGATGTGGCTGAGATCGGGCGCATTGGCCTTGGCCCAGCCGGAGGAGTCGGATTCCAGAATGGTGATGGAAAATTCGGCGCGCGTCTGGCGATGCGATGCGAACAGGCCCTTTGTATTAGCGATCGCCGATTGCGTCACGCCCGTTGTGAAAATTCCCGCCGCGGTCTGTTCGTTTTTTTCGGCCATGTCCGCGACTCGAGCCACGGCGCGGGCGCGGTCCGCAGGCGTGGCGTGGGCCGTGTTTTCGAAGTAGCGCGAGACCTTCGCGTATTTTTGCGGCCCCGGTATCGGCAGCAAATCCGGGTTGCGCGGCCGGCTGCGCGCCAGAGTTTTTGAGGCGGCCACCACGCGGCCGAGCGAATCCTCGTCCGTCTTGTTCGTCGTCGCGCGCGCCGTGCGGCCATCGAGCACCGTCCGAACCGACACGTTCAGCACCTGCTCGGCGACGTTCTGGTGAATCGTGTTGTTGGCGAAGCGCGTCAGCGCATCGGTAACGACGCCGATTTCTACCTCGGTTTCATCGGCATCGCTCAGGTTGAAGACGCTCTCCGCAATGCGGCGCATCTCCGCGTCGGAGAGCAAATGCAGTGCAGCGACGGCAGGGCCGGATTTTCGGCGTGCGGCAGCACGGGTTTTCTTCGCGGATTTTGTTGCGTTCTGGATCATAAATCCTTCAACGAATGTCAGATTCCGTTTTTGTAGCGTCGGCCTTCAGGCCGACACTGTGGATGCAAGCACATGCCCGCCTGAAGGCGGGCGCTACGTAGACCAAAACCAGGTGGAACTCATGACTTGGCGAAAGCGGCGCCCAATTTGACGTTCCGGAAACGCGCGGGTGCAGCTCCGTGTCCAGTGCCCATGGTCTGCATGGGCTGGCCTTTGCCGCAGTTGGGCGTGCCCCAGAGAGTCCAATACTCGCGCGAACAGATGGCGTCGCAACTATTCCAGAATTCGGTCGTGATGCCGCTGTAGCTGGGATGTTTCAGCATCCGCCCCTTCTTGCCGCCTTTAATTTCCCATGCAATTTCGGTGGAAAACTGAAAATGATAACGGCGATCGTCGATCGACCATGACCGATTCGTCTCCATCAGGATGGCATCATCGGTATCGGCGAGCAGGTCTTCGTAGCGCCACGTGCCAGGCAGAATGCTGATGTTCGTCATCCGAATGATCGGCAAGCGATTCCAGGATTCCGTGCGCATCGTGCCGCCCGAGCGCTTCAGGCCAATGGACACGGCGGTTTCGCGGTTCGACAGGTAGCCGGTGAAAAGTCCGTCGGTGATGATCGGCGTGCATTGCGCCGGAACGCCTTCATCGTCGTAGCCAAACGTGCCGAGGCCCGGCCCGTGCTCCAGGCGCGCGTCGGCCACCACGTTTACGATGTCCGAGCCGTAGCGCAGGTTGTCCAGTTTTTCGAGTGTGAGAAAACTCATGCCCGCGAAATTTGCCTCCATGCCGAGCACTCGATCGAGCTCGATGGGGTGGCCGATGGATTCGTGAATCTGCAGGCCGAGCTGCGAGCTGTCGAGAATGATTGTCTTCGTGCCCTCGGGCGATTGCGGCGCCGAATGCAGCGCGACCGCTTCTTCGGCGACGCGAGGGGCGTTCCCAACCAGGTCGAGCGATTCCACCAACTCGTAGCCCGCGAGCTGGTGCTGCCCGCCAAAGCTGTTCGGATAAGAACGTTTCTGAATCTCGTTCCCGGAAAACGTGGTCGCCACGATTCCCGCGCCGGACTGCATCTTGACCTGATGGACAACCGACCCGATCGAAGACGCAAACAACTGTTCGATGCGGCGAAACGCCATGGAAGTTTCCGTGAGCGTCACGCCCTTGACGCGCGACATCTCGCGGTCGGCCGCTAGCAGCAAATCCAACTGGCGTTCGAGCGGAATGCGGAACGGATCCTTGATGTACGGATTCTGCCAGGTGTCCTGATACGCCTCGACAGGCACCATCTCGACATCGTGGCGCTTGGCGAGCGCTGACGCCTTGGCGATGGCGACGGCTTCGGCGGCACAGCCTGCAATTCCCTCTCGCGTCAGGCGATCGGTCGAGGCGAATCCCCACGACCCTTGCGCGATCACGCGAATCCCAATCCCGATCGATTCCGATTCGGAGAGCGTGCCCACTTGGCCATTTTTTGTGGAGAGATCGCGGTGGCGAATGTCCATGACGCGCGCATCGGCGTAGGTTGCGCCACGCAGCTTCGCGGTTTCCAGCGCCCAATTGGCGAAATCTCGCATCATGGATTTATCGACGACAGTAAAGAAAAGATTTCAACACAGAGTGCACAGAAGTCACAGAGAACCACACAGAAACCGACCGTACTCATTCTGAGATCGAAACCCCGTCATCTGCTTTGGACTCTCCGTGCGCTCTGTGGCTTTTCTCTGTGTCCTCTGTGTTAAATTCCGAAAAGCACGACGTATGGGCGAAGGAAGAATGTTGACGGGCGGCTTCGCCTCGTCAACAATGCTGGCACCATGAAAACCACACTTTCGAGCAGGCTTGCCAACAAGAGGTTGGCCGTGCTGGGCGCCGGAAAAATAGGCGGAATTTTGTTGCGCGCGTTCCTCGAGCAGAAGCTGGTGCAGCCGAAGCGCGTGCACGCCACAGTGCGT
>Ga0137389_10002643_pt1 | contig 10932 bp, 9 predicted proteins | sample 15con2h14BmetaG_FD_104645 | JGI IMG/M metagenome (GOLD analysis project Ga0137389, IMG submission 104645) | Vadose zone soil microbial communities from Angelo Coast Range Reserve, California, USA - 15con2h1.4B metaG | ecosystem: Environmental > Terrestrial > Soil > Vadose zone > Saprolite...
GCCGTGAATTCCGCATCGGCCTTGTCGAATGCTTCATCGAGAACCACCGTGGAAAAGCTTGGTAGCGCTCTGTCCTGGCCGCCAAGCTGATAACGTAGGGCAGCTGCCAAGCAAGTGGCTGCCAATTTTTGCCGTTGACCTCCTGACTTTCCAGCACCGCTACGGTAAATCTCAACTTCAATGTTATAAGAGTCGAGTTCTCTGGCTACGAACTCCACGTGCTGACGAACATCCAGAACCAATGACCGCCAGTTCTTGTCTGAGGTTTCCTGGCTGGCAATCTTTTTTACCAAAGCACTCAACACTTCAAACCGCTGCTCCGCCATGGCGGGTTCATCGCTGAATGAATGGCTGAGAGCTTCCTTCAAACTCGCCTTGAACAGTCTGACGTCCTCAAGCGTTCTATCCAAGGGGTCGATCACAAGGTGCGTTCCCTGGTTAAACTCAGCAGTTTGGAGGCTCTCATTGACCAGTTCCAGTCTATCGAGAATTCCTTTGCGTTCTTGTTCGAGACGGGCGGAGAGCAACGTCAGGTTTTGGTCGCTTTGCTCCCGCAAGAGCGTGAGAAATCGCTCCTCAAATCGAGGAAGTCCATCAGTTTCCAACCGGCAAAGCTTGGCGAAGAAGTCTTCTCCACTTTCCAGCGTGGCATCGAGCCCGCCGCCTTCGGCCGGCCAGTTTCTGTTGAAATCAGCGAAGCGCCTCTCAATGGAGTTCTTAAGACTTTCCGCCTCTACACTGAGTTTGTTCTTGTCATCATTCAAGGCTCTTTCGACCTGCGCGGTCACCTGGTCCAGAGATTCCAACGTGATGGGCCTGCCAACCACGGAAAATCTTTCCCCAAGCTTAGTCGTCTGCAGATCGGAGAGTAAGGCAGAAAGAAGGTCGCCGGAAAGGGCCTCAAGGCGTTTAGTACTGCTTTCGATTTCTTTGGTTTTTAAGGAAACCGCTCCTGCGGCATCGTTCGTTGCCTTGACTGCAGCTTGATACAAGGTATTCTGGGCACTAATACTTTGATCCAGCCGGGCCAGATCCGGTCTGGATGCCTTCTCAGCCTTGATCCGCTCATCGAGACTCGTTATCCTGCTCAGGATAGAAGCAATATCGATATCGGACCAGGTTAGATTCGCCAGAGTTTGGCTGTAAAGCATTTGGTCGCGTTGCTTGCTTTCCTCGCTCTTGGCGCCCTCAAGTTTCTTGCGCAAAGTTTCTAAGTCTATTGCCAGGGTAAATGCCTGTTGCTTGTAGAGCTCAAGCTTGCTTTTATTGTCGAATCCGAGAACCCAGCGGGCACGGTCATCAACTCGAAAGCGATCATCCTTTTCGTGCCGAGTGGAACCATGTTTCGCCTGTCCCTGCACAGTGATCGCCCGCGGCGCATTGCGGAATGCCTGCACAGTTTCCGCACATTCGTAATCAAATCGTGACCGCAACTCTTCGCGAATCCACTCAGCATAGTTCCCTGGTGCCACATTTAGTTTGCGAAACAGGGAATTTGGTGAGACGCTCTTCTGCGCCAACGGTTGTTGTGTAAGCACTCGCAGATAGACCAGCCGCTCGCCGATGTACTTGTCGTTCAGGTAAGTCGAGACGGCTGAATAAAGCTTGTCATCCACGAGTAGTGATAATGCGAACCCGTGCAGAACGCGTTCGATTGCGCCTTGCCACTTCCGCTCGTCCTCCCGGACTTCGAGCAATTCTCCGGCGAACGGCAATTTTTCTGCGGCTATTCCAATAACCGTAGCAAGGGCATGCCGGAGATCGAGCATCCGGGCAGGGATGTTAGACGGCTGCCGTTCCATGGCGTCAATTTCTTTTCTGGCCCTCTGGAACGCTTCGGTTTTTTCTCGTTGTTGATTTTTAAGCTCATCCTTGCGGCGTTCAAGGTCTTCGCTGAATTCCTCTGCTCGAAGGACCCTTTGCCGGGCGTCATCCGTGAGCTGTACAAACGCGTGTGGGCCATCCGGCAGAGACCACCCCATTCCCTTGCAGGCGTCGGCTGCCCGGTTGCGCTTCAGGAGACGATCACCCTTGTCGCGTTCAGCATCTTCAAGTTGCTTTTGAAGTTGCTCGATGAGACGACCACCTATACCGTGGAGACGCTCTTGAAGCTCCCCCAGTTTCGCAAATTCCCACTCCACGATGGCCGCGAGGCGCTGCACCTCTTGTTTGCCACCTTCGAGTTCGACTTTGAGTTCACTCAATCGTGCTTCCAAAAGTACCTTGCGGCGCTGTTCTCGATAGGGATCGACTCCGTTCAGGATACGGTCAAGCTCCAACAATGTGTCCCTCGTCTGTTTCAACTCATTAAACTCGGTGCGTGCGGGTGCAAGGGTCTCGATCTGCTGCCGCGCGGCGACTACGGCCTGGTGGGCCGCGTTCAGTTCACCGAATTCCGCCACCAGTCTCTCGGCGATCTCGAATGTTTGAGGAACATCGAGCATGAAATCTCGCAGAAAGGTATTCAGATCTCCGAGATTTTTTGCCGACTGGGTCTTGTGCAACAACCGCAGGGCCATCTCGTTATCGATACCGAGAAGCCGCCGGAATCGTTCTTGATAAGCGCTGAATTCATCCCGCACGAAGGCATCAGGCAGAAAGGGACGAATCTTCCGCACTTCGAAATCGCTCTTCGGAAAGAAATCGAACTCGCGAATGTCGAATCCGCGCTCCAAAATCAAATAGGCCTTCTTCACATCAGTGGTTCCAGTCGATTTACCGCGAATCCACAGGAGTTGTGCAAGGACCACATATTTCCCCTGCCGGTTGCGATAGGTCTCCGCGATCGCCGACCATGTTGAATCCGGTCGCAGGTATTGCGATACATATTCTCCGCCGTCTCCCGTTTGTTGAGCCCAGGCTCCTCGCACGTAGGTCACAACATTGCGATCTTTTCCATGGCGGTCTGCCTCGCGAGCGGCAACGTTGAAATCCACCCACCGAGGCGGGGTCAGGAGGGCTGCATGTGCATCAAGAATGGTGGACTTTCCTGATCCAGATGGCCCGACGAAGAGAAATCCCACCTCTGAGATGGGGAAGTCGGAGATGCCAGAGAAGGTACCCCAATTGTATGTCTGGATTCGGACCAGACGAAATTGGTCTAACGCGCCTTCCGGCTCAGCGAGGAAGTCCCCATTGGAATGCGCTTCCATCACGAGTCTTCCTCATCATCCGTGCCGATAAGCGGCTCTTCGTCATTCGAGTTCGCTTCGGATGCAGTACCTGCCAGAATCGCATAGATGCCAGTTAGTGCTTGGACCTCTTCGGCGGGAAATAGAAGCTTTAGCGTGGGTGATACTTCGTAGCGGTCCTCGCTGCCGCGGATTCTCTGAAGGAGGCTATGTCTTTTCGCCTTCTCAATCGCATTGTCAACTTGTCGCTCAAACTTGGCGCGATCGACATTGCCCTGACGCTCAAAGATAGTTAAATGCTCCACCATTTCGTCAATGGCAAGCACCGCACGTTCTCCTTGAGCATCGGATTGTGTCAGGCGTTGCCGTAGAAAAAGCAGCAGTACTGAATCCAGAAAGGTCAATGGGGCCCTGCGGAGCAAGACAGGAGCATCAAGCTCGTCCGACAGTATCTGGCGGGTGAATGCAACCTCTTGGTCCCGATCAATTACCAATTCTAGAAATAGTTCATGAAGGCGAGACCGAATGATGGACTCATATCGCAGCAAGATAGGCCACAACTTGGTTTGTCGGCGCGCGTCAATGGCGGGGCCGAGGAGCACCTGCACAAGGACTCTTCGTGCTTCCAGTGGAAGGTTTCCCTGGTCATTTGTAAACAGGGCCTCATGACCTTCGCTGCTGGTAGCAAGCTTGGCTACATCTACAGTCGTCGTTTTAATCGGCGAGTTCAATATAGCGTTCCCTCAGAAAATAGATTGTAGGGACGCGAGCGCGACGAATGACCTCATCATCTCCCTCCCAACATACCATTTCCGTATCTCCTGTCATCTCGCCATGCTTGGCACCGAGTGCCACGTAACCGACCACGCTACCAAGGCCCTGTTCCGCCGGAAAGCTCTCGAGCAACTGTCGAATAGATGCTTGTGTTTGGTTTGCAAGGAGCGCGCGAATGTGTTGCTTCAGTGTCCTGAAGTCGATTTCCGATTGACGAACTAGCTCACTCACGATGTCCAATCCTAGTTCCGACGGGACCCCTTCCTGCATGTCGGCATTGGTGATTCGCTGCGACGGGTCGTACATGACCAACTGGGATGCTGATCGAATTTGGCTGCTCGTGAGCATTAGCAAATAATCGAGAGTATGATTGGGCCGCAAATGTTCCTTCGTTTCCAGGGCAGCCCTCTGCGCCTCTTTCAGGAGTGAATGCAACCGCCGCTGCTCAAGATACTCACGGCTTTGCACGAAGGTCTTCAGACTACGCGCAAAATTCTGTAAGACATCGTGAACACTGCTGCCCTCATCTAAAAGAAGCCCGGTCAAACGCAACAAGAAACGCCTCTCTCGCCCCTCGAGCGATCGGGCGAAGGGACGGCCGATAATCTCGCTTAAGGAGGTTTCCAGTGCGGCCGATTGCTCAGGGTCTATCAGCAGACGCCAGAAAGCCGCGAAGGTCTTTCCAGCATCGCTCTCTCCAATCAGGTCGACACCGGCAAAAAGGGCAGCGAGCACATCACCTCGGTTTCCTTCGTTTTCCATTAAGCTTTCACGGAGGTGCCGGTTCAGCTTGTCAAATTCGTCCCGAACCCGGCGGAAGTCGCCCGTCAACTCATCAGCAAGAGCAATGATTTCTCGTATCCGCTCCATTGCTCGGTCGTCTGGCAAGGCCTTCACCCCGCCGCGATGCACTAACTGAATCTCGTGGTTGATTCGCTCCCGTTCGGCCATCAGTGCGGCCAAACGGGTCTTAGGGTTTGAATCAGTTTCCTCCGCTAATCGTGTCAACTGTTGCATGACTACTGCCAAGCGACTTTCGGTCGCTGCCAATCGTGGCCTGAGCACCGTGGTGATGAAGCGGATGGCGTTGGCCGCATCAGTGGTGAGTTCGTATTCTTCCTCACTCGCGTCAACAGGAAAGCGTCTAGTTATCCACCCCTGGGACAGCCAGTCGGCTATATACTCCTGAGCCGTCCGGGGCAGTTCCTCTCCGCTGGCTCGCAATTGCTCGATCTCCCGGATGAGCCGTTCCTTCAGAACGGAGCTTGAGAGAGTCTTCTCGTTGTCGAGCAACAGCGTCTGCAAGATCGCCAGTATTAGCGGCGACTTGTCTGCAGCCAATAGCCGCCAGAGAGCCTGGGACCGTAGGTTTCGGAGAGCGGCGACTGTGCGAAGGCTCTTCAATCCATCTCCTTGCGATCCGCCGCGAACGTGGTTTTACAGGCAAGTCCTCCCGCATTCCGACACAGAGACCCGATCGGATTCGGTTCATCTCGCGCGGTCGTGCCGAACGACTCGGTGCAATGTATCGCCACGAAAAATTCGATAGCATCACCGCTTGTCTCGCCGCCGCCCACGGCGAGAAAACCAACTTCAAGAGCCATATTCAACTCCGAACGCCAAGCATGTAGAAGCAGTATATTATAAGCGAATAAAAGACGAACATAACGACAAATATATGAAATCGATTCAGGCCTGGAATTGTCGCGTTAGCGGGCAAACCTACCTCAAGAGGGCCGCCCTTCTGTCGCGAACTTCTCGAGGATTGACCGCGAGGCTTTGTCAATTTAGTTCTATTATGGAACTATATTGACATAAGGTTATGAGCAGCGCATACTGCAGACATGCGCTCCCGCTTAGACGAATTACTCCCCTTGGCCGAGCAGAATGACGGACTGGTGACAGCAAACCAGGCCCGCGCCATCGGTATCTTGGACTCCGTCCTGGCTCGCCTTACCCAGCGGGGAAAATTGGAACGGGTCGCGCGCGGTGTCTATCGAATTCCTTACTATCCCGCAGATCGGCTGGCGCAATACCGGGAAGCGGTTTTATGGGCGCGCGCGAGCCATGGACCCGAAAATATCGCGCTCTCTCACGAAACCGCGTTGGCCGTGTATGGGATCTCCGACATGAATCCGTCGCAGGTCCATATTACAGTCTCCAAAGGTGCAAGACTCCGGCGCCAGAGGCCGAAGTGGATCGTGATTCATCGTGGCGACTTACCCCCCACCGATGTGACGACGCACGAAGGCCTACCGGTCACGACCGTGGCAAAAAGTGTGTTGCATGTAGCGAACGAAACCGGCAGGTTGGGACTGGCTCGGCAAGCCATCAAAGATGCCCGCAAGGAAGGATACATTAGCGCGGCGGAAGCGAAGCGGCTTACGCGCCAACTCAACGAGCACCATGGTGGCGATGGAAGGACGCAAGGAGCCAAGGAGCATCCAACGGCGTGAGCGCAAAACGTGTAGAACGTCTGGAGAAGACCCTTGCCCGCGTCGCACGCGAGCAAGGGCTCGACCAGGAACGTCTGCGCAGATGGGTCTCCTTCCTCGCGCTCTGCGGAGTGCTGGAGCATGCAGTTGAGAAGGGCGTGATTAACACCTATTACCTCAAGGGGGGAGTTGCCATGGAACTCCGCTTCGCACACGCCGCTCGCACCACCAAAGATTTCGATCTGGGCTTGGAGGGGAACCGAGTGGAGCGCCTACAGAGGTTAGAGGAGGTGCTGAAGTTGGGATTTGATGAATTCGCATTCCGGCTGAAGCCCGAGACTCATCAGATGGAACTTGCCGACACGGTGCGGGTAGAAGTCGCAGTGCAATACAGAACGCGGGCCTGGCAGACGGTAGATATAGATCTCGGCCCAGGAGAAGCGCGGGAAGTGGACTTGGTCAAACCAGCCGTTACGGGGCTAGCCGAGATGGGCTTACCAATAGCACCGCACGTGCGGTGCCTAGCTAAGCTAGGCATCAACGAGCAGGTGGCTCAAAAGCTACATGCTTGCACCGGACCTCTTCGAGAGGACCGCGCGCGGGATGTTTTGGACATTCTGCTCGTGGACATGCTGGGCAAGCTCGACTATCCGCGGGTGCGCGGCGCGGCGGAGCGGGTTTTCGTGGAGCGACACACTCATGCATTTCCTCCCGGCGCCAATCTCCCAATGGGCTGGCGACAGGAGTTGGAGAACCTGGCTCGGGAGCTTGGATACCCTATTACGAATGCAGAGGGGATTGAAGCGAAATTCGTGGCTGTGGTCCAAGCGATTGCAACAGCTTCCGCGGACTAGCCGGCGGATTCGTGCGGCTGATAAATCGCTTCAGCAATAAGGAGTATCTTGAGCAGCGCCTTTCCTTCGTTGTAAATTCTGAGGGCCATCTGCGCCGCGTTTAGGAGAATCACGAATGAATTCACTTAAGCGGCGCACCACCTATCAGTACGGCACACTGATGCCCGAATTACGAAAGCGAGGTCCCAACGTTTGGACCTATCGCTTTTCTGAACGCAACAACGACAAAAGGGTTCGACGCAAGGTCATCGTCGGCACTCTGGACGATCTGCCAACGAGGGCGGATGCAGAACGCGCTTCGGAACACCTAAGGCTCGCAGCGAATCGGGAAGTTCGATTCGACCGCAAAACAACGATGCGAGGACTGGTCGGTCGATACGTCGAGGAAGTGCTAAAGCCTTGTCTCGATGTGCCCCTGGGGGAGTACAGGACGAATCGGCGCAAATGTCCTATTGTTGCGCGAAATCCTACCAAGGGATCCTTAGAAGATATGTTTCTCCTCGATGGGAGGAATACCACGTAATTCAATTTGAACGTCCCGAAGTGAGGGCAGCGGTTGAGCAGTGGCTGCGCTCGCTCTTCCGTTCCAATCGCAACCCAGAGGGATTGGCTCCAACAACAGTTCGCTCCATTTTTGTAGTGATGAAGCTGGTCTTCAAATTCGCTGTCAAGTGGGGCTATTTGGAGCAAAACCCAATGGCCGAAAAACGGGTCGAGCTTCCCCGGAGATGGACGAAGCGACTCAAGAAACCTTTGCAGCTAACGGCCGCACAGTTCTTGTACTTGCTTCCTCTCTTCGGGCTTCGGGAAAGGCTAGCGATGGCGTTTGCTGGCTGGCTGGGGCCGCGGATCAGTGAAGCACTTGGCCTCAGATGGGAGGACCTGAATTTGAACCTGGGCGTGGTCACCTTCCAGCGAGGCGTCGTGCAAGGCCGCGTCACTCCGCTCAAGACCGAAGCCTCACGGACTGAGATGTCGCTTCCGGAGGAAGTAGTGGAGCTTTTACACGAGTGGCGTTCAGCAACTGTTTACAGCGATGCGGAGGATTGGGTGTTCGCCTCGCCTTATACGAAGGGCAAGCGTCCTTTCTGGCCGAACCAGCTGCTGAAGGACCACATTCAACCAGCAGTGCTGAAAGCTGGGTTTCCCAAGATTGGCTGGCACGGTTTTCGGCACACGGTTAGCGCCTGGGGGAAGGAGGCAGGCTTCTCGCTCGAGGAGGTCAAGACACTCTTGCGGCACGAGAATATTGCGACCACCTCGCAGTATTACGGGCGAGTCGAGCTCCAAGCAAAGCGTGAACTGCAACGAAAGCTAGTTGAGTTTGTGAAGCAGCGGGCAGCAGAAGAGGGATGGAAGCCGGAGGCGTCCTCTAATCTGACTGCGGCCACACCTTCAGGCATGATTCACGAGCAAAGCGTTATTTGAACCCTGTGTGACCCAGACCTGGGTTTGAGAAAGCCGGGAAGCCCAACAAAAGAAATGGCTCCTCAGGTAGGACTCGAACCTACAACCCTCCGGTTAACAGCCGGACATGCAGTTGTTACGCCCTTTGCCGGCCAGCAACACCTTTAGAATCAGGCGGTAACAAGCAGATGCGGGTGCACCGTTCGGAGAGCACTTGGAGGCGGGCGCTCAACCAGGCTAGGGAACAGCCTGCTCAAGAGTGCCGTGCCGCAGTTCTCGCTCTTTCATGAGCACGAAGAACACCGGTTACACCGGTACCAGCTATTGCGCAGATGACTATATGTGACTATCATATGGTCATGAAGCAAACTGGCATTGCCGACTTGAAAGCGCGACTTAGCGAGTATCTACGCCTCGTTCGTCGTGGCGACACAGTTACCATTCTTGATCGTGAGACTCCGGTTGCTAGAATTGTCCCCGTTCACGGCGCGGGTCTGCACGTGCACAAGCCTGCCGCTGGCACACCTCCGCCGAATCGTGTGCCGCTCCCTCCGTCCGCGAACTTGCCGATCGATGTGTTGGAACTTTTGCTTGAGGAACGGCAGGGCCAGCGGTGATCGCCTATGTCGATAGCTCGGTTTTGCTGCGCGTGGTACTGGGACAAGCGAATTCCCTGAAGGAATGGCGTCAAATTGAGCGTGGCGTCTGTAGCGTGTTGGCCAAGATCGAGAGCCTGCGAACACTGGATCGCTTGCGGCTGAGGACCCGGCTCGCTGACCCCGACATAGCCCGGCGCCGGGCCACGATCCTGCAATTGCTCGATTCTTTCGAACTGGTTGAACTGGATGCTATGGTTCTCGATCGCGCTAGCCAGCCGTTACCCACTGAACTCGGCACTCTAGATGCCATTCATTTGGCCACTGCCCTGCTGTGGCGGGAGGCTTCGAATGCCAGACTAGTTGTGGCCACGCACGACCATGCGCTCGCCATGGCCGCCCAAGCGCATGGTTTTAAGGTTCTCGGAATTCCCTAGCCCCTAGCCGTTCGGTATTCCATCCTTTGAGCGTCTAACAAAACCTTTTTGACGTTTAATCAATTAGTTCCAAACCGGATGCGCGGGTGAACCTCGCGTTAGAAGGTAACACGCAGCCCGAACTCCAGCTGCCGGGCCGCGCCGAGCGAATAGACACCTGTTCCGATCCCAATGCGGTCTACATTGTGCCCGGAGTATGTGGTTCCGTTGATTTGCCCGGCAGTTCCCGTCAACAGTCCGTTCAGCGAGGCCCCAGGTAGACGTCCGCGTTTCCAAAGCACCGCGTTCCACCTCAACTATCCCGCAGACTGCGATAGCTACTCGGCTGATCACTGGTGCCGCAACAAACCCCAGTTAGTGTCGTCTCCAGATCGTTATGCTCCCATTGGGGGTGCCGCTAACGACGACAATCTCAAGCGCACCGTCACCCTCCTCAGGCGATATAGACGAGATCGTGAAGTCACCATTTCAACTTACTGCCACACAGCCGCTGGTCGTGCTATTACTGGATGAGGTGTGGCAAAGTAACCTACTGAAAAAATGGCTCCTCAGATAGAACTCGAACCTACAACCCACCCCAAGCGGTGTGGAACTTCTAATCGTGCAGAACTTACATTGAGCAGTGAGCTGTGGACCTGCACACCGCCGTCTATTCCGACTTGCGCCCTAAGACATCTCTGAAGGCTTTTCATACTTGTCCGCCTTGCGCACGATAGATCACGTCGGCGAGGGCAACCCTTCATGCTGAGACGCTGACCGAAACCGCGTACACGGTTCCGGTCAGCCACAAGCAGGGCTGATGACGGCTTCCAACGCAATTTATTTCTTGTCTTCTCTTGCTTCTTTTGCTTCAGCAATCCGCGCCTGTTGGCCTGCATCTGAAACAGCCTTCAGGAATGCGGCGGCGCTTTTGGGGGTTGTTGCTTTGCCCGAAAGAATGTTGCGGAACATCATGTGCTTGCCGTAAATGGCACGAGTAGAGTCGTTATCCTGCTCCACCACTGCCCCTTCCAGGGTTAAGCCGGCGAATACGCCCTTGGAGCGCGAGTAGGTCAGCATTTCAGTGTTCATCTTCCAGTCAGTTCCGGCAGAAGCGTGACGGCCTACGGGGCCCCCTGCAACTGATCCTTCACCGGTTAGTTCGAACTTGCTGGAGAGCAGATGCTGGAAACCCTGGTCGTTCATGACCAGCATAACCAAATCCACGCCTTCGACTCCGATCTGCAGTCCCCAACTTCCGCCGCTAACGGAGACGAACGCAGGTGCGCTCCAGCCTGCATCCGTACGGCAGGTGGCGA
>Ga0137389_10002648_pt1 | contig 10921 bp, 5 predicted proteins | sample 15con2h14BmetaG_FD_104645 | JGI IMG/M metagenome (GOLD analysis project Ga0137389, IMG submission 104645) | Vadose zone soil microbial communities from Angelo Coast Range Reserve, California, USA - 15con2h1.4B metaG | ecosystem: Environmental > Terrestrial > Soil > Vadose zone > Saprolite...
CAACCTGCTCTAGAGGAATAGGCGTGGTCGGCACGAAGGAGAGAAGATCACGTAAAGCAGTAGGCGGACGCTGGTAGACCATTTGCGTAAATTGCCGGTAGTCATCCATGTTGCCGCTCTGGGCTGCCTTTTGCAAAGCACGTATGAGTAGGGGGTGATAGGCATGATACTCGCCGCTGCGGCGGAAACGATAGCGTCCAAAGTCGATCAACTTGCGTCGTCGTCCATTGGATACTACTGGTAGGGACGATTCCTCCTGCAAGGCTTGGCAGCCTTCGATTACTTGCTGAGCAATGTGTGCACAGGTGACACTGCCGGGGTGAGCAACTGAACCTGCGAAACAGCGTTCGATCAGTTGCGGCTCGAGGCCAACCGCTTCGAATTGTCCCGCCCCGACGATATTACGGAGCGTAGAGATGCCCATGCGCGCCATGACTTTGCGCAGACCACCCTCAATTACATGCAAATAGCGCTCTGCCGCCTCCTCCCGCGTCAGGTGTTCCAGATGCCGCTCTCCCGCCATGGCACGCACGCTGGCAAGCGCCAAAGTTGGGACGACCACCTCTGCACCATAGCCAAGGAGTAAGGCGATCTGGTGAACGTCCCAGACAGAGCCGGTTTCGCAGATCAAGGAGATTTGTGTGCGCAGTCCGTGTCGAATAAGAGCCTGGTGGACTGCACCGACGGCAAGGAGCATAGGCACAGGAGGCTGCGCTGGGCTGGCGCTCTGGTCATTAAGAACTAGCAGCGCAATGCCCTGAGCGACAGCCGCTACAGCTTCGTGCTCTAGACGATCAAGAGCAGCTTCCAGCGCGTCTGGCCCGGCGGCGCTCTCAAAGGTGACATCGAGCGTTTGCATGGGGAAATCTTTCAGGTTGCGCATCGTTTCCAATTGAGATTCGTTGAGAAGAGGAGTCTCCAGGTGCAGCAATTTCGCATGCAGTGCTGTCTCAGTAAGCATGCTCTTGCGGGGACCAAGGTAGCAGTCAAGCGACATGACGATCTGTTCGCGCAAAGGGTCAATGGGTGGATTCGTGACCTGGGCAAAGCGCTGGTGAAAGTAGTCCGCGATGGAACGAGTTTGAGACGAGAGCGTGGCGAGCGGCGTGTCATCGCCCATGCTCCATACCGGTTCTTTGTTTTCTGCCAACATCGGCTGGAGGATAAACTCAATATCCTCGTTGGTGTAGCCGAAGAGCTGCTGGCGTCGGAACAGAGTATCAGCATCCATGTGAGTCCCCGATTTATCGTGCCCGCCCGCTGTACCGTGCCCATTCAATAAATCGCGTCCACCCGATTCATCTCCCCTTTTCCATGATTCTTCGCACCCTGATAGGCGAACGAGATGCGTGTCTACCCACTCCTGGTACGGCTGGCGCTCCGCCAGTGCTGTCTTAATCTCAGAGTTACGCAGCAAGACGCCTTGCTGCAAATCTACGGCGATCATCTCACCTGGTCCCAATCGACCCTTCTCGACGACTTCATGAGCCTCACAGGGAACGACTCCGGCTTCAGAGGCCAGGATCAATAATCCGTGCGAGGTGAGCGTGTATCGCGCCGGGCGGAGTCCGTTGCGGTCTAGTGCCGCGCCAACAAAACGACCATCACTAAAGGCAAGCGCTGCTGGGCCATCCCAAGGCTCGATCATACCGGCGTGATATTCGCACCATGCCCGCTGTGCGCTATTCAATTCAGGATTTTGCTCCCAGGCTGGAGGTACGAGCATATACATGCTATGCAGCAGATCACGACCAGAGCGTGCTAGCAGTTCCAATACATTGTCAAGCTCCGCGGAATCGCTGCCCCCCGTTTGTATGATAGGAAGTAAGTCATGGAGTTCACCTCCCCATAATGGCGCGAAGAGTGCCTCTTCGCGGGCCTTCATCCAGTTGCGATTGCCCTGAAGCGTATTGATCTCACCGTTGTGTGCTAGCAGGCGCATAGGTTGAGCCAACGCCCACGATGGAAAGGTGTTGGTGCTGTAGCGTTGATGAAAAATGGCAAAGGCACTGCTATAGCGTGGGTCGGCCAGGTCGAGATAGAAACGTGCCAGTTCGTTCGGAGCGAGTAATCCTTTATAGACGACCGTTGTACATGAGAGCGAGGCGATATAGCAATCATGAATCTCCTCCGCCTCCAAGCGTCGCTCAATCAGGCGGCGGGCATGATACAGCCTTCTCTCATACTGCTCTACGTCGAGATGATGCGGTCGCGTGAGCAGAATTTGTGCGATGCTGGGCGCGGTTGCACGAGCACGAGTGCCGAGAACAGTATAGTCGATGGGCGGATTACGCCACAATAATCCTGGCGCCTGCGTAAGTTCTAATTCGTCGAGTGTCTGCTCTATGATCTGGCGGCTCTGTACAAAGGCCGCCGGTGAGCGGTCCTGGGATGGCAGAAAGATCATGCCGACGGCAAGGTTTTCAGGGTTGGAGACCTCTTGCGCACGCTGTTCCTCATAGAGTAGGGCTTTAGGAATCTGGGTGAGCAGACCAGCGCCATCACTGGTCTCTGCATCGGCGTCTTGTGCCCCGCGATGCGTAAGGTTGGCCAATGCCTGTAATGCTGTCTGTACCAACGTATGGCTGGCATCGCCGGAGATCTGGGCCAGAAAGCCGGTGCCACAGGCATCATGTTCCCAACGCGGATCATAGAGCGGATAGACGGGGTCGGCAGCATGGCCCGCATAATTGCGTGATTGCATGGTAGACATAGGGTACCCTCCCAAAAACATGACCTGCTCAATGTTAGAAGGCACCTGCGTTGGGGCCAGACGGAGTTTCGACGAGCAAACACTGGACGTCGAAGTCATAGCTTGGTTACAATCCCCCTACTGCGGGGCGATTACAGTGGAAGTTAGCACACTCTGTGCAAGAGGCGTCATTGAGTCCCAGGTAGCTACTTAGCTTACAGAGGAACTAACAGTGTTCTCTGTTAAAGAAGAATATACCATATTCGGATGTGTCTAAGCAAGGGGGTTGCCTGAGCGGGGGCAAGCCCCGCCAGGTAATCGCCATGAGCATTTACGAGTAAACAGGGGATCAACCTGTATTCCTCAGTCCCGCTGCGATCCCATTGATCGTTAAGAGAACGGCATAGGTGATACGAGCTCGTTCACGACCTTGATCGCTCGCTGTCTGTTGTTCTCCTTCATCCAGCACCAAAGGGCCACCGAGTGAGCGTAGACGACGCAACAATACCACTTGAAAGTAACTGAGAGGATCAACGTAAGGATTGCGCAAGCGAATCGAGCGTTGCAGTACAGGAGAATTATCCAGTAACGCGGTACGTTGCACAATCATCAGCACTATCCGTCGCGTCCGCTCATATTCCCGCTCGATCTCATCCGAGAAACGCTGACGCAGGTTTGAGAGATCAACCTGCTCATCCTCAACCAGCGAGGAGTAGTGACGGGCAATGTGCATATCCGCCTTGGAGAGCGTCATCTGTAAGTTATCCAGGAAAGCGCGCATGAAAGGCCAGGTTTGATACATCTCCTGCAATTCTGCTAAATGCTCAGGAGCCTCCACGATATACTCCTCCAGCGCCCCGCCTACTCCATACCAACTCGGCAGCACGTAGCGACTCTGCATCCAGGCGAAGACCCAGGGAATCGCGCGCAATTCTTCAATGCTGAAACCTGTCGTTCGACGCGCTGGCCGCGAACCGATATTGAGCCAATCCAGCTCCAGAATGGGAGTCGCTTGCTCAAAATAGCGGAGAAACGCGCGATCATCATAGATGAAGCGGCGGTAGCGAGTATATGCGCTCGCTGCTAACCGATCCATGGTCTCCAACCAGGAAGGAGGCAAGCTCGCGCCCCTACTAACCCTTGGCTGCGCCATGGACTCGACAACACCGGCAACAACCAGTTCCAGGTTACGCAGCGCAATCGCTTGGAGACCATACTTGAACGAAAGCATCTCACCCTGTTCAGTAATGCGAATACGCCCGTTGATCGTGCCGGGGGGTTGACCGAGAATAGCTTCATAGATAGGGCCTCCCCCGCGCCCTATCGTCCCACCACGACCATGAAAAATAGTGATGCCGATATGGTAGGACGACCCGAGTGCAGCAAGCCTGCACTGTGCCTGGTATAACTCCCAGCTAGAAGTCAGTATACCGCCATCTTTGCTACTATCGGAGTAGCCTAACATCACCTGTTGTTGGTTATCACACATCTCTACCAGCGCACGATAGACAGGGTGAGCGAAGGCGCTCTCCATGACATTTGCACAACAGCGCAAATCTTCGATAGTTTCAAAAAGCGGTACTATCGGCAGCTTCATAATACCCACTTGTTTACAAAAAAACTGCACCTCTAGCAAGTCACTCAACTTGCGAGTCATACTAACGACGTAGCATGTTACCGCGCTGGAACCAAACTCTTCTCGCGCCTGGCGAATTGCTTCAAAGGTCCCCAGGACATGAGCCGCACTATCGCTGAGCTTCACACTATGTATTGGCAAGTTGTGCGGGTCACATAGGAGACCTTCCAGGACACGGATGCGTTCCTCCTCGTCCAGGGCAGTGTAATCATCCTGGCGTAGACCAGTGGCAAGTAACAACTCGGCAAGCGCGGCAGCATGATGCTCACTGTGCTGACGCACATCGAGTGCAGCAAAGTGGAAGCCAAAAACTTGTACCTGGCGTATCAAAGTTGCCAACCGCCCCTGCGCGGCATCACGCTCACCATCGGCTAATAGGCTCTCCCGCACTAACTCCAGGTCAGTAAGTAAATCCTCGGCAGACTTGTAGGTAATGTTGTGTAATCCCAGGGCAACCGCAAGGGCCCACTCCGCATCAACCCCGCCACCCTTGCCCCTACTCGATACGGCTTCGCTTCCATGCGCTTCCCATACAGGTGACAGCATTGCTCCTAGACGTTTCCATATGAAAGAGAGTTTTCTTCGATAGGGTTCCTGAGCGGTTTGTGGGCCAAGCTCGTGATCAAATTCGGGCATACAGGCAGCATCACGTTCGAGCGAGTTTTGCAACGCCGTCGTAATCGAGCAATATTTAAGAGATTGTGTGTACTCCTGCGCCAGCGATTCGACGGATGAACAGTAATGCTCAAGTATATGCATGCGCTGCAAGCGTAGCGCTTCAAGCAACATCTCCGGACCAACTTTCGGATTTCCATCCTGATCACCGCCAATCCAGGAGCCGATGCGCAGAAATGCTGGCACCACCAGTTGATCGTGAGGGTAGCCGGCGTTCAAGAGCCGTTCCAGTTCAGCATAGAGTTCAGGTATAGCGTTATAGAGGATTTCGTCGAGGTAGTAGACAACCATCTTGATCTCGTCCAGAGGCTGCAAGCGCACATTACGCACGGCATCGGTGCGCCACAGGAGGGCCACAGTAGTCTCCAGTTCACGGAGCCAGGTAGCATACTGGCTTGGTGTCATTTGAGCTTTGTGATCGTATATCTCTAGCAGTTCCGCCACCCGGCGAGACTTCGTAATCAGACTGCGGCGTGTAGCTTCTGTAGGATGTGCAGTAAATACAAGCTCAATCGCAAGCTGATTCAAGAGTTGCTGGATGGTTGAAGCATCCAGGCTGTTGCGCTGGAAAGAGGCAACGAGTGCGGCAAGTGAACCACGCTGCGTAGAGGACTTGCCATTTGCTTCATACACAAAACGGCGGCGTATGCGGTGATATTGCTCGGCGGTGTTCACAAAGTGAAAGTAAACAGTAAAGGCACGTATTACATCGATGGCGGTATCCAGGTCGCATTCGTCTACGATCTGTGTAATCTCTCGATCCAATGCGCTAATTTCATCTCGTAGATTCTGGACGACCGCAGGGTCTTCCTCTGGGGTTCCCGAGATATGGCCTAGAGTTTCAGCACACTCGCGCAGACGCTTGCAGTTTCGCCGCAACTGCTCTACAGTGGCAAAGACGATGCTTCCTTCATGTTGCTGTATTGCTCGTCCCAGTGCATCACCTAGCATGCGGATATCACGGCGGAGCGGAGCATCTTTCTCAGCTCGATTTTCTTGTTCAGCCATGAGAGTGATCCTTCATAGTCTATAGGGCTTTATCTACGCCGGCTCACCCTCGCGCCTTGTTGACTCATCCTTGTGCCTGGGTCACTGCTATTTTAACATATTCTGTAACTATTTACCTAAATTTGGTCCAAATTAGTGGCATGATGCTCGTAACGTAGTGTAGGACTGCCCTTACAGAATAGGCATGATCCTCGTTAGATGAGTCTTGCAGACAATGAGCAACTAAGCTGTGATGCACTACACTTCTCACAGCTTTATGTATGATTGGTGTTTAGACTAATTTGGCTCAAAGTGTATAGCCTTGCAAGTATGTCCGAGCGTAAAACACACCGAGAGAAACTGTTCTGTGGAAATATTTACATGTTGGGACAGCAACCGATGTGTACCCAACATGCAAATAATTCGGCGTGAGACGTTTTTCTTCATTCTGACAAGCTCGGTTTTTCTCGCTTTTGATACTGCTGATGACACTATAGATTCATCTTATGGCAAGATTCACACGAAACAACTATTCATTCCTATCGTCGCCCAGTTCGATCAAATCGTAGGTTGTGCGATGTATGCCGATGTTATGCTCAACGAGGAGAGCAACTAACTGCTCACCATTCATTAAGGCTACAGGAACAGCATTGGCTCGTTCGGCTTCCTGACGTGCCCCGTCACTAAAGTCACTGGTAGTGACAATGAGTCCTTGCTCGTGGGTACCGAGGCTACCACGCACCTGCTGCACTGTGGGCCTATGAACATTGTCCTTCCAACGCTTGACCTGCACAGCCATGCGAACGTGAATAACATCTCCAACTACTAGGGTACCACGTACATCGATACCTCCATCATTGCTAACATTTGTGACTGATACCTCTTCAAATCCCGGCTTCCCAAGTAGCGCACCAATTAAAAACTCGAACTCACCAGGAAGGATCGTATGCAGTCGATCATGCAGCTTTTTGCGAACCTCGTTGTTATGATGCTCGATCTGCCGCGACAGCTCAAGTGGTAAGGCCATTTCACCATCATGCTCGGTCTGGAGCAGTGACCCAGATGTCATCCAACGGGAAAGCCCCACGAAACCTTTACTATACCTTATAAAACGAGGAGTTTCTCCTCGCTTAGTCATGCGTTCGATCTCAGTCCCGATTTGCGCATGAAGGGTAGCCTCGGGGGTCTGACCTATTGTTCTAATCAAACCTAGCTCTAGAGCCCTCTTAGTGATGTCACGGTAGTGCATAGGCTTTTTGTTGCTAAACTGTTCGAGAATCTTCTCAGCAGCATCAGTGAATGTATAAGCTCTGGCAGGTATATCCGCAGATACTGTTTCAGTCGATCCATCTGTCGGCACTGCCCTACCAACCCCGCTATTAAATTCAGGCAGGCTCCAGGCACGAAGTGCAAATATACCTTTGCTAGTTCGTTGGAAAAGTGAAGCTTGGGCATGATTTATAATGTCTACGGAAAGTTGGGCGCTAACTGTTTCGTCAGGCGTTTTGCCTTCAGTCTTCCAAAGTCCGCGTGCAAGAATGCGTTGTGTAATTTCCCGATAGTGAAGTGGCTTCCCCGCTTCTGCGAGTACAATTTCTGCTTCTCTCAGCACGACACCCATTAGATGCTCCTTTATACATATGCACCTGTATATGCTAGATTATCAGGTTATACACCAAGTCCTCCCCAATAGATTGAATAATGGATAAAGAGAGGCTGGGTATAAAGGGCCTTAAAAGTGATCAGGTGCAAACAACCTTGCGGTGAGGGGACAGATTAGTAAGTATATAAGTGCAAAACTTGAACATTTCTACTTCAAATAACCATCATCACTGCAAATTTGTCTTACACGCTAGCCTGAGCAGTATTATAGCGAGTTAGGAGTGTGAATTCAAGTACCCAATTTTTGCCCAAATTAGTGGCAATGTCCTCGGATGGCTTGAGAGCATGAAACAGTCGGTGGGCTAGTAACGCCCAGCCTACTGTAGCGAGGATTATGTCTATTCTGCAAGGGCAGTACTACACTACATTATGAATCTCATGCCACTAATTTGGGCGAAATTTAGGTATTTAGGACTGCTTGTATGGTTTACCCACATCGTATCCCTCGAAGAGGAGGGGATGGTTCTCAATGAAGGGTTACGATGTGGGTACATAACTCGGGTCACGAGGTGGGTAAACCATACACTCCTCACCACCTTCGGTGGTTCGCAAAAGAAGATGCGTTGCTAGAGGCAACGAGGAATCAGGCATCTGAATAGTTACCTTTTATCAATCTCTACCGAACCACGTGATGGAGATATTGCACCAGAAACCCGAGAAGGATAATTGCAAGACAGATCGCAATCGTCACAAGCGTCGCGAAGATCACTCGTTGTTGCATGGGATGCGCTTGTGAGCTTTCAGGCTTGTATTGAACCGGTGTCACCTCATCCAGGTTACGCAAATCATGCAACAGCTCTTCCATCGAGTGATAACGCTTAGCCGGGTCGCGGCGAATGGCACGCATCACGACGGTTGCCAAGGCGGGTGAAAGGCTAGGGTTAAATTGCAAAATCGAAGGAGGGTCTTGCGAGACATGCTGGTTCATGATAGCAAACACATTTTCCCCTTCAAAAGGGACTCGTCCGCAGAGCATTTCATACAGCACCGCACCGGTAGCGTAAATATCAGAGCTTGCTGTACCTCGCTCGCCCTTCAGTTGTTCGGGGGCCATGTAGTCTGGTGTCCCCACTGTCCCGGAAAGGCCGCGCCAGGTTACACGACGCGCTCCCTCCAGTAAGGCCACACCGAAGTCGATAATTTTGATATCGCCGTTATCCAGGATCATTATGTTCTCTGGTTTAATGTCGCGATGAAAGACCCCATGAGCATGAGCATACTCCATTGCCTCGCAAATCTGCAGAATAATGCGTATTGCCTCTGACACTGGAAGTGGATTGGGAGCATATTCTTCCAGCACAGCACGCAACGTACGCCCCTGAATGTATTCAACGACCAGGTAGTGGTCGCGCCGGTCTTCATCGGTATTCAAGAGACGCTGGATATGTGGATGATTGAGGCGCTTGCCGACCTCAGCTTCGCGTTTGTAGCGCTCGAAGACAGCAATATCACCAAATAAATCGTCATTGGGAAACTTGAGAACCACTTTTTGCTGATGGAGGGTATCGTAGGCAAGGTAGACGTAGTTCATTCCTCCATGGCCGAGCAACCGAATGATTTCGTAGTGGTCAATTTTCTCACCAGGTATGTATGTTATTGGCATATCTTTAGCATATTGATAAAACCTAGTGCCCAAATTTTAGAGAGCACAGACCTGTGTTCCCTAGTATACCATACTAAAGAGCGGAAGCATCAAGCGAGGAAGGGGAACAAGCAGGGAGTGGTCAGTCTCACAAATTATTCTGTAAGGGTGCTTGATCCAGCAGAAACACGTAATTGATACACAAACCCAGACCCGCCGAGGAACATGCCGCCATCAACGTTGACGCACTGCCCACCTGCATATATCCAGGGGCTATCTACCTTGCCGGGCGGGCAGCTGAGCATGGAACTGATGGGGGTATGGCCGTGTACCAGTTGTCGACCACCGAAGATGTTCAGGAAGCGGAGGGCGAACTCTTCACCAATAGTATTGTACATGAATGCTCCACGCCGGGCAAACTCTTCCAGCATTTCTTCCCAGGCTAACGCATCGCTCCGACTTAACAGCTTGTTGAAGGCAGCATTCACCTCATCAACGGTACGTCCACATTTGATATAGAAAGGAGCGTCCGCATGCATGAAGAGGTAATCATCCACCAGCGCCATCGCGGGCAGTTGAGCCATCCAATCGAGGTGGCGCAGCGTCAAACTGGCAATGTCCTTGCGGTTTCCGCCGTTCTGTTTCCAGCGGGCTAGAAAATTGCTCCCCAGCCCCGTTGAGCGCCTGCCGAAACGGTAGGCCGCCAGCAACAGCATCTCATGGTTGCCCAGCAAGGACGCCACAGTACCACCAGCGGCAGCGGCTTCGGTTTGCAAGTGCATCACCAGGTCCAGCACAGCAATGCCGTCAGGGCCACGATCGACAAAATCGCCCATAAACCAGAGCGTCGCAGTACCAGCCTTCCAGGAGAGCTCAGCATCTATCAGTTGTTCATCTTGCAGCAGCTTGACAAGCTTTTTCAGCTGGCCGTGGACATCGCCAATAATATAGATAGGTCGAGATGATTGGGTCTGCATCCGTACTCTCCTTTTCTCCTCGTTTATTGCAACATAACCAGAGCGGGGCCGCGACCTAATGACCGACATGATGGGCGAACTGCACAAGAAAGCCCAATGCAATAATCAGCAGGCAAATGGCGATGATGAAGAGGGTGGCCATGATCGCAGTTCGGCCAGACTGGTTGAGGCGTGGCGCCTCTGGCTCATAGGGCACCGGCTTGACCTCTTCCAGGTTGCGCAGATCATGGAGGAGATCGCTCACCGACTTGTAGCGCTTAGCCTGGTCACGACGAATGGCCCGCATCACTACAGTGGCCAGTGCTGGCGGGAGCTGTGGATTCGTGAGGAGGATCGAGGGAGGGTCCTGCGAAACGTGCTGGTTCATAATTGCAAAGATATTCTCCCCCTCAAACGGTGTATGACCACAGAGCATTTCATACAGCATCACACCTACAGCATAAATATCAGAGCCAGCCATACCACGCTCGCCCTTGAGCTGTTCCGGGGACATATAACTGGGTGTGCCAACTGTACCAGATAGGCCACGCCAGGTCACACGCCGCGCACCTTCGAGCAGGGCAATACCAAAATCAATGATTTTGATGTTGCCATCCTCCCGCATCATGATGTTCTCAGGCTTCATATCACGATGAAAGACGCCTTGTTCATGGCAGTATTCCAGGGCATCACAAATTTGTAACGTGATGCGGATCGCCTCGGCAACCGGC
>Ga0137389_10002649_pt1 | contig 10916 bp, 10 predicted proteins | sample 15con2h14BmetaG_FD_104645 | JGI IMG/M metagenome (GOLD analysis project Ga0137389, IMG submission 104645) | Vadose zone soil microbial communities from Angelo Coast Range Reserve, California, USA - 15con2h1.4B metaG | ecosystem: Environmental > Terrestrial > Soil > Vadose zone > Saprolite...
CCCTGTAAACTATGCCGCCCTGCAAACTGCAATCCATGCCGCTCTGCAAACCTCCTATTTTCCAACCACAAGGAATTTCTCTATGCGCCCATCACAAAGCTGATACTCATGCCGCCCTGCAACCTCTATTTTCCAACCACAAGGATGAAGCCCTCTATCGGAATGGGATATTCCGATGCCGCCTTAAAAGCCTGGGCGCGGTGCCAGTCTTTGTTCACCAGCGCGTGGTTGGCACAGTAGTAATAGTACAATCCCGGCTTGCCTGCAATCACGCTAGAAAGCCCCCTGCTTTTCGCCACGGAGGCCAGTGTAACCCTCTTACGTATACTCTCATGTAGCTAGCGTAAACTACACTTTTGCGCCTCCGTTTTCTATTTTGATAAGGATGAGGGAGCACGCTGTCACAAAAGACGGGAGAAGCGTAACGCGTGCTACTCAGAAAGGAAGGCATACTTATGACAGTCATCCGACGCCCTTTCCTGATCACCATGGGTCTTTTGATCGCGATAGTTGTCAGCAGTTGCGGCGGCTCTGCTCAGACCAGTCAATCGATTACCCCGAAAGACCACTTCAATGCCCCCGGCAACATACTCATCTCGGACCAGTTCAACAACCGGGTCGTTGAGGTGGCCCCTGACGGGCATATTGTGTGGACCTTCGGTTCAGGCAACCCGACGCTCTGCAACCCCGGTCCCGGCGCGATCATCGGCCTCAACGACGCTGAGCGTTTGAGTGGAGGCCTGACCTTACTTGCTGGATCGGGCATCCCCGCCGGTTCAGCGAGCTACCCCAAAGGCTGTGCTGACAACCGCGTCATCGTCGTCAACCAAAAAGGGGACATTGTTTGGCAATATGGGCAGGCCGGCATTGCGGGCTCTGGCCCCAACCAGTTGAACACGCCCGTGTTTGCCATCCAATTGCCCAACCGTAACATCATGGTCATCGATCAGGCCAACAACCGCGTGATCGAGATCGACCGCTCCAGCAAGCAGATCGTCTGGTCGTATGGCCCGAAGTCTGGCCACGGGGCACTCAATAACCCCAACAGCGCCGAACTGCTCCCCAACGGAGACATCCTCATCGGGGACGAGAACAACAACCGCGTCATCGAGATTACGCGTGACGGCACGATCGTGTGGCAGTACGACCAGGGGATCAGCGCCGCAGCCTTTGCCAGCCGCTTGCCCAACGGCGATACGTTGATCGCCGATTCTTCACATAGCCGCATTCTAGAGGTGACTCCTAACAAGCGGATCGTCTTTGAGTACTTCACCAACACGGACACTGGGAGCAATTCCGCCCCGCTGCCAACCAACGCAGTGCAACTGGCGGATGGGTCGATCATCATCGCCGATCAATTCAATCATCGTGTCATCATCGTGAATCCGAAGGGGTTCAAGTATGGGACGATCAACGTGGCTGGCAATGGTACCGGTCAACTCAATGGGCCCTATACGGCCTATGTGATTGGCGATTATACGGGACAGACGCCACCTCCGCCAACCTTTTAAGCGAAGCCAATTATGCCATGAGTTCAAGAAGAAGGGACAGGAACAAAGAGGAAAACATGATGCCGAAGAGCACATACCTCCCACGACGAGGCACACCTGCCTGGTTCTGCCTGCTAGTGGTAGGCCTATTGGTGCTGCTCGCCGCCTGTGGGGGTGGGGGCAGCACCCCTTCCAGCGCGGGCACGACTCCGACACCAACGGCTATTGCTCAGACGCCGACACCCACAGTCGCTCAACCGACGCCGACGCCCGCTCCAGGCTCCACGCAGGTCGTGTTGATCATCAACAATAGCAATGGGAGCTTTGGCTTCAGCCCCGCGACGTTAACGATCAGAGTTGGCACAACCGTGATCTGGAAGAACTTGTCGTCAGTGCCCCATACCATCACCAGTGACGACGGGACGACCTTTGATAGCAGGTCCATTCCCCCTGGTGGCACCTTTCGTTTCAGGTTTATGATGTCTGGCACTTTTCCCTATCATTGCAACTACCATCCTTATATGAGAGCGACGATTGGTCTGTGAGTCGTTGTCTCGTTACTGAAGGCAGCGGAGCGTTCCCGCTGCCTTTTTTGCCCTTCTTCCATGCACGGCTCGTCCGTCTGAACGACCGGCGCCCTTTGAGCAACACTGACATCATGGTTCAAATGATTTGACCTGGTGCCGTATCTCCTGAGTAGGTGTAGAGCGGATGTCCATTGTACTCTGCCTGATTGCCATTGGCGTCTGCCTGAACACTCAACTTACCTGGAAGGGATGTGGTGCTCGTGGGAGTGCTCGACTCAGAGACAAGGAGTGGCGGCCGTTGAACCGGCTGTCGTGTTGCCGCAAGCTGCTAGCAGCCTGTACACCTGGCTTTGGTAGCTGGCAAGACCATAGTCCCTCAGTGACGCTACGGGTTCTCTTGCTGGCTAGCTCGTAACCGCATTGGACACAGAAAAAAGCGGGTACTGACATTGGGGAGGGGGAATCAGTACCCGCTGCAAGGAGGGGGGCCGATGCATGCTTGGTCTGCTCCAGCCTCTCGCAGGATGTTTGCTGCCCGTTGCTTAACTACTTATTACTACGTCAGAGGGTTACACGCTGAATCATTCCGTGCTTTTTTGTCTTTTAGCAGCTCCTCCCATTTTACCGATGCGGCTGTAGAACTCCGCGCCCTGCCGCTCCCTGGTGGCTTTGCCGCCTTTTTTGCCCATCTCGGAGAAGTGGTCTGCGCCATACTTCGCCATGTTGGCCGCGCCGCCCTTTCTAGCGATGGTGCGGTAGTATTCACTGCCACGTTTTTCTTTAAGCGATGTTCCTCCCTTTTTTCCGATACGTCGATAATAATCTTCGCCATACTTATCGCGGACTGTGCTTCCCCCCCTACGGCCCGCTTCGGTTGTTGACATGGGGGCGGGTTTGACTTCATCTTCTAGCAACACGCTTAACCCCTTTTCCCCGGTTTCATGCCGTTAGCTCTGGCTGATCCCCAGGTTCAAAATAATAGATAAATTTCAAAAAAAATCTACATGCTGTAGGGCCTTGTGATAGGCTCCATGCCTGTTTGATGCTGAGTCAGAGTATACTGAAAAGCTCTTCCACTGTCAATGAACCAGGCAAACATTAAAAAGTTGTAATTAAGAATTTTACTCCATTCAGGGCCAACCAAAAGCGCAAGTTGTGCAACAAGAAGGGGGAAACGCGAACTTGAACCTGGTTTGGTTTCCCTCTCTTGATGTATCGGTGTTCAGAGTAGCACAACTTGCTCCCCATCCTCGACTGGATGCTTTGGGGACAATTGACACCTGCTATCCAAATGTCTATACTAGAAGTATATCGATGTGCCAGCGTGTTTCAAGGAGAATAAATCTGCATGGGCGAGAGGCAAACTAAGAAATCTGCGGGAAGACCTTCCCTGTCTTTTGTATTTGTTCATGCTGATGATGGACGCAAGCAGTCTCCTATGCTCGTGCGGCCGGAATCCTTGTGGATACGGTGCAGAAGGTGGGTGCAGTACCATAGCATTCAATTGCGCTGGGATATCGAACGGCGTATTGCACAGATTTTTCACCAGCGGTGGGGAGCCTAACCCTCCGATTCCTTACCAGGGCGATGCAAGCATCCACCCCTCACCGCCGCTCCTCCCCCGCCCCTACGCGAAAACTGGGGGAAGCTAACCACCGGGGCGATGCAAGCATCCCATCCCCACCTCCGCTCCTCCCCCGCCCCTACGGGGAAACAGCGATCGATCGTGTCTCTACTCTTCGAGCTGGTCCATAGCAAATTTGCTGGCGTTGACCATACGCGGGCGATTTGTTTTGGGGTGTACGTAATCGGCGTGTTTGCGCTGGCGCAATTTGCGCTCTTTGGCTTCAATAAATTCGCTCGCGAGTCGATGATAGAGCGCTTCCCAGTGGTCGAGTACCAGTGACCTGTCATGCCTGGCGATGATCTCGTGGCTCCTGGCTGCCATGCACTCGCGAGGCGCTGCATCACTTACAAGCAGATCGAGATAGTGTGCCATCTCTTCGCTGTTGCCACGCTGAAATAAAAAGCCATTTTCTTCATGATGCACCAGTTCCGGCAAAGCGTATGCATTGGCGGCAACCACGGGCAGGCCGCACGCCATGGCCTCCATGGTGGTCAGGCTTTGTAAATCTGCTTCTGATGGTATGGCAAAGACATCCGCCAGGCGGTAGAGAGGTGCGAGATCGGCGTCAGCTATATACCCCAGGAACGTCACTCTATTTTTGAGGCCTAATTGTTCGACCTGCGCGTGCAGTTCTGCTGCAGCAGGCCCGGTGCTGGCAATGACGATATGAGCATCCTGCGCCATTTTAGCAGCGGCATCAATGAGCACGTCGATACGCTTTTCAAGGCTCAGGCGATTGACGGACAGGATGAGGGGGCGGCCCTGCGGCAGGTTCAAGCGCTGCCTTAACCGTTCGTCGGGTTCACCCGGCGTAAACCTCCTCAGGTCAACGCCATTTGAGATAACCCGGGCTGGCGCACGCAGGCCGTGATCATATAAAAGATCCAGAGCGGTCGTGGTCGGAGCCGTCACGTATTCACAGCGGTTACAAAAATGCACCAGGTAGGTATACGAAGCAAACACGAAAGGCTTGCTAATAAGAGGTTCTGAGGCGAGTGAGCGGATGATATTTATGGGCATATAATGGTTGGTGGCGATAACAGGTATTCGCAAGTTTCCCGCCAGGATCTGGGCAATGTTGCCCAGTACGACGGGGGAGTGAATATGAATGATATCAGGGTCAACTTTTTTCAAAAGTTTGCGGAAAGGCAGGATAGGCAAGAATGGGATACGAACCTCTTCGTAGGTAGGCCATTCAAACGATGCGAAACGATGAATATGTACTTTGTGCTCGATACTGTGGACATCACGCACGCCATAACTGGGTGCAACAACCCATACCTGGTGTCCACGGTCAACCAGGTCTGTGGCAAGTCCTTGCGTTACCGTGGGAACACCACCGACCATAGGAGGATATTGATCACTAACGATCATAATACGCATGCCTGACACTCGCTTCCGGTACGCAGGGCGCGCTATAGCGCGCCCCTACGAAACGATCTTTGTTATTCCGCTGCGCTGGATTCGCTTGCAGCCTCAGCAGGAGCCTGAGCAGGCGCGGCAGCTTCAGCCTCGACAGCTACCTCTGCTACCTCAGCACGTGTGGCGGCAACCTTGGCTATGCCCTCGTCGGGTTCGGTAATCAGCGTATAGCTCAGGGGTATCTGGATGTCTCTGGCGTGTATGATGTCGTCAATTTCGTTCAGTGAAGAGACATCGACTTCGATGTATTCCACGATATCTTGCGCGGCACACTCTACTTCGAGCGTATCCAGGAGGTGCAGCAATACGCCGCCTTCATTCTTGACAGCAGGAGCTTCGCCGGTAATGCGCAGCGGTATTTTGACGGTAATACGTTCGGTCAAGCTTACACGGAAGAAGTCGATGTGTAGGATCTTGCCGGAGCGTGGGTCGCGTTGAATGCGACGAATCAACGCTGTCTGGACGTTGTTACTGCCTGTCATACGCAGCGAGAGGATACCTTTGGAGCGGTGTGTTCTCCGCAGCGCTTCGAAGGCGAGGGCTTCAACTTGAACCGTCTGGGATGCTTCTTTGTGCCCAAATATATTGGCCGGAATGATACCAGCTTTACGCAGTCGCTTGGCAGCCTTTCCCACGATTTCGCGGGGGCTGATCTGTAATTCTACTTGTTGTGCCATTTGTATTACTCTTCCTTCGCTTGGGTGCACCAATCCATTTGCATGCACTCCTATCCTGGACCCCGCGTCAGACTTTTAATTAATCGCATATGTGATGAAAGCCTATGCGGATGGTACCTTCATGGTACTACGTGTTTGAATACGTAATGGTAACAAGGGAAGTTACAATTGCCCTTCTGGTACGATAATGGCCTTGACAGAATCAAATTTTCTCCGGTATACTTACTATACGAAAGTACACTACAATTGAATAGTCGCAGTGATATCTGCTCATCTAGAGAGGTGGAGGGAAACGGCCCGGTGAAGCCCGGCAACCCACGTGCGAAGCCGCATGAAGGGTGCCAATTCCGGCGGAGTTGTCCGCAAGATGAGGGGAAAAGCGATGATGCTAGAACCCCTGAGATGCAGGGGTATTTTATTGCCTGTACTTTCATTTAGCAATTCATTCAATAAGAACGCTGAAGAGGACGAGTAAACGTTTTGGGTGGCTACAGAGAGCTGGCTGTGCTGAGACGCCAGCGCCGTTCCATCGTTGAAGATGCACCTCAGAGTTGCAGGTCGAACACCCTTTCAGGTTAGTAGGCCGAGCCGGTGAGCTCCGTTAAAGGCTAGAGTGTTTAGTATACTCGTCAAGGTTGACATCGTGAGGTGTCAACGAACCAGGGTGGTACCGCGGAGACCGGTTTGTTCCTCGCCCCTGCAGGGGAGAGGATTTTTTTGTCCAATTTTGAAAGGAGAAAGTCCAGCAATGGCCGATGAGGAAAAAACGGCAAATGCCCTGACTGATCTCGGGCCTGGTGAGGGAAGTAAGGTTGAGCATATCAAAATCGGAAGTGACTATTTGCGTGGGCAGATAGCCGAAGAGTTGAATCAAGATGCCACCCACTTCTCTGAAGCGCAGGTGCAGCTTCTCAAGTTCCACGGTACCTATCAGCAGGAGGACCGTGATGCACGCCACGCACGTAAAGCAGGTGAAGAGAAAGCATACCAGTTCATGGTACGCTCACGTATACCTGGCGGCGTACTGACTGCTGAACAATATCTCATCGAGGATGACCTGGCGGGACGCTATGCCAATGGCACGTTGCGTATCACCACACGCCAGGGATTCCAGCTGCATGGCATCCTCAAAGGTGACTTACGCTCGACCATCCATGCTATCAACGAAGCTCTCCTCTCTACCCTGGCTGCCTGTGGCGATGTGAATCGTAATGTGATGGCTTGTCCCGCTCCTGCCGCCAGCCGTGCACAAGCACAGGTAGAAGAGGTCGCCCATTGTATTGCCCAACACCTTGCTCCCCATAGCCACGCCTATCACGAACTCTGGATCGATGGCGAGCAGGTAGAGACTGTGCAGTTGCCCAGAGGAGATGAAGCAGAGCCAATTTATGGTCCTACCTATCTCCCGCGCAAGTTCAAGATCGGTGTCGCCTTTCCAGGTGACAACTGTGTTGATGTGTACACACAGGATATTGGTCTTGTTGCTTCCCTGGAAGGCGAGCGCCTGGATGGATTCACGGTGCTGATTGGTGGTGGTATGGGTATGACCCACGGCAAAACGACCACGTATCCCCGGCTGGCTACGCCACTCTGCTATGCTACTGCCGATGAAATCTTGCCGGTGGTGGAAACGATTGTCACGATACAGCGTGATTATGGTGATCGCCAGAATCGCAAGCACGCCCGCATGAAGTATGTTGTGGAGGAACGCGGAATCTCCTGGTTTCGTGCTGAACTGGAGCGCAGGTTAGGTCACAGCGTGCAAGATGCGCCCACAGTTACCTGGCATGATGCAGAGGATCACCTGGGCTGGCATGCTCAGGGTGACGGTCGCTGGTTCCTGGGTCTCTACGTCGAGAATGGGCGGATCAGGGACGACGAGACCTTGCGTTTGCGTACAGGTTTACGACACGCTATCGAGGAATTTCGGCCTGGTATTCGCCTGACCCCGCAGCAGAACATACTCTTTACTGATGTGACAGATGTGCAGCGTGGCCCATTGACAGCTTTGCTTGCCGCATATGGTATCCCTACAGACCCCGCTGAAATAAGCACACGTCGTTTTGCCATGGCATGTCCTGCCCTCCCGACCTGTGGGCTGGCACTCGCTGAGGCCGAGCGTGTTTTCCCATCGATCATACGGCAGATCGAAGCTGACCTTCGCGCTCTGGGCCTGGTTAATGAGCCTCTTAGCGTACGGATGACCGGCTGTCCGAATGGCTGTGCTCGCCCCTACACGAGTGAGATCGGGTTTGTCGGTCGCACAAAGGATGTTTATAACGTCTATGTCGGTGGTGACAGGCTCAATACACGCTTGAACACCCTGTATGCTGCCTCCGTACATCTGAAAGATTTAGCGGCAACGCTACATCCCCTCCTGGCTTTGTGGAGGGACGAACGGGAGTCGGAGGAATCCTTCGGGGATTTCTGCTGCCGGGTCGGTCTTGACTATCTACACGCTCGCACTGAAGAGCCTGTCAAGACAGAAGTGCATACCTGACATGAACCTGGCAATCGCGTAAAGGGGATAAACGAAGGAGGAAAAATCGTGCCGGATTACTATCCAGCAATGCTCGATATACGTGGCCGTGTAGCCATCGTCATTGGCGGTGATCGTGTGGCCGCCGGGAAGGCTGCGGCACTTGCCGCCAGTGGGGCCTATGTGAATGTACAGAGTCTGGAATTTTGCGAGGAGCTGTTGAACCTGGTCGAGCAGAAGCAAGTCACACTACGCCGTAAAGCCTACGAGCCTGGTGATTTGGCAGGTGCTTTTGTGGTGATCGCCGCGACGAATGATCCACGGCTCGTGCAGTCCATCTGGGCTGAAACGCAGGAACGCGGACAATTGGTCAACGTCGTTGATATTCCTGAGTATTGCACTTTCATTCTTCCATCAATTCTTCGACGCGGGCAACTTACCGTCGCTGTCTCAACGGAAGGAGCCAGCCCGGGCCTGGCCAAGCGTATTCGCCATAGCCTGGAGGAGATCTTTCCGCTTGCCTATGGCTCGTATGTCCGATTGGCAGCTCTGGCCCGTACCCATCTCCGCAGAAACGGCGTCTCCTACGAGCGGCGTGACGACTTCTTCAGGGATTTCTTCGCTTCTGAGGTGCTGCTATGGCTCGCTGGGGGCAATAGAGCACAAGCAGCGCTGATAACAGCGGCATTACTGCGGAATTATGGCATCGACGTTCCGGCAAGCGTCCTTGAAGTGGATCTTGAAATGGAGGAAGCGCATGGCCATCGTGATAGATGAGCGAGCAAGCGATAGAGAGAGCAGCGAGCGTGCCTATGATCAGCTCATTGAAACAGGGCTACAGGGACAATCTTCGCGCGGTAGGGTATTCCTTGTCGGCGCAGGTCCCGGCGACCCGGAATTGATCACGCTCAAGGGTCTGCGCTGCCTGCGCAAGGCCGATGTGGTGGTCTATGATCGCCTGATTTGCCCGGAGCTGCTTGATGAAGCTCCATCTCAGGCGGAACGGGTGTTTGTTGGTAAAGCGTCCGGGCATCACACCATAAATCAGGAGGAGATCAATACTCTTCTCATTAAGTATGCGCGGCAGGGACGCCTGGTAGTGCGCCTGAAAGGTGGGGACCCTTTCGTCTTCGGGCGTGGTGGTGAAGAGGCCCTGGCCCTGGCCCATGCAGGTATTCCATTCGAGGTAGTCCCCGGCGTGAGTTCGGCCCTTGCCGTACCCGCGTACGCGGGAATACCTGTGACGCATCGTGACCTTGCGTCTTCGATCACCATCGTGACGGGACATGAGCAAGGCCCCTCTACATCTCCCGGCGTAGACTGGGAGGCGCTTGCAGCGCTGGTCGGCACACTGGTTATCTTGATGGGAGTAGAGACGCTCGCGCGTATCACCCGGCGGCTGCTGAAGGGCGGGCTTCATCCCGATACCCCGGCGGCGGTGATCCAGCAAGGTACGGTACCTCAACAACGCGTGATTACAGGTACACTTGCAAACATCGCGGCACGTGCCAGGGCAGCCAACATCGCATCACCTGCCGTGACGGTTGTCGGGTCAGTTGTCGCTCTCAACGATCCTCTCGCCTGGTTTGAGTCGAGGTACCCCGCTGTATCTCACGCCGTGAGAGGTTAAATAGTAGGGGCGAGGGAGGTGAGGAGAGGCTGGGCAAGAAAGATACGGGGTATCTTTACAAGGCCTTGATGGTCGCCCGCGTAGCTCTCCATCCATGCAGGGGAATGTATCCGTAGGGGCGAGCCCGCGTTGCTTCAATAAGGGAAAGGTTCTGCAATGAAATTGTTACTGAGTTGCATTTCAACGAAACATTCGGTTCTCAAACAGCACTGGACGGAATCAAGCCAGCAGATAGAATGCCCTCTCACTGTTTTAGGGAGTTATCAGAAACCCCAGCAAGATACGGGGGGATTACTGTGTTGCGTTGAGGATATGGGGTGCTCACAAAAGACATTTGAACTCAAAATGGCAGCCGGGATGGCAGCTACTGACAGGGGAGTGTTTGTCACTACTTTTGGAGGAATCCATGAAGTTGATGTTGACCGGGGTATCGTGCGGCACAACGTGGTGAGTTCCCCACTTTTTAATGCGCTGCATTCCATCTCCCGTACTCGACGGGGATATCTGGTGGCCAGCACCGGCTTAGACCTGCTGTTAGAGTTCGACCGGGATGGGGAGATTCTCTGGAGCTGGTGGGCCACCGACCATGGTTTTGCGTTGACACCCACGGGCCGTCCCCGGCAAATAGACAAATCAGCGGATCACCGGACGATTCAGTACGGGACGCTCAGCCAGACCACGCACATCAATTCGGCTGCGGAACTGCCCGGTGGCAGATTTCTGGCGTCACTCTTTCACCAGGGAATGGTTATTGTCATAGACCGCGAAACCGGTGAGTGGCAGCCCGTGTTGGAGGGTTTAGATCATCCTCACTCCGTCCGCGTTCTGGACGAGGAGCACTTTACTGTTGCTGATACCGTTCGTGGTAGAGCGTTGCTGGTGAGGGTCAAGGGGGGAAAGGGAGACATCAAGGAAGAAATAGACGCCGGGACAAGCTGGCTGCAAGATTGTCGTTATGAGTCCCGGCACGATTGCTGGATTCTCGTTGACGGCAAAAACTCACGGGTTAGCTTGCGTCGCGGGCGCTCCGGCACTACGCCGCTTGCCCAATTTGACTTCGATCC
>Ga0137389_10002653_pt1 | contig 10907 bp, 10 predicted proteins | sample 15con2h14BmetaG_FD_104645 | JGI IMG/M metagenome (GOLD analysis project Ga0137389, IMG submission 104645) | Vadose zone soil microbial communities from Angelo Coast Range Reserve, California, USA - 15con2h1.4B metaG | ecosystem: Environmental > Terrestrial > Soil > Vadose zone > Saprolite...
CTGCACCGGGATCTGAAGCCTGCCGGTCGCAAGTTGGGCATGCCCTGGCTGAACTGGCACACACTCAGACGCACTCACGCGACGCTGTTTCAATTCGCGGGAGGATCTCTGCGGGATGCTCAAGCGCAGCTAGGCCACTCGAAGATGTCGACCACCCTCGAAATCTACACCCTACCGATGCCCGCCGAGCAACGGGCGACAGTCGAAAAACTCTCGGTTTTGATGGCAAATGATGGCAGGAAAGATCAAAACCCGGACGGACTGCCGCTCGCCTCGCAGCAGATTCAATGAGATAAATGGTAGGCACGTGGGGACTCGAACCCCAGACCTCTACCGTGTCAATTTTGAGGTATCACAACTAAAACCCTTTAGCTCCCTTGCTTTTCCGATTTCTTCGCGTCCCAAATACCCCCTTAAACAGCCTAGTTTTGGTGACGAATTGGTGACGAGTTTCGGCTGTCGATGGTTCGTTCACAAAAACCGACATTACGATTTCTGCTAAGTCGTACCTTTCTCGGTGCAGGTTACTTTTGTTGGCTTTAGCTCACTTGTAGAGTTTGATGGTATCGCTCAATGCCGCCTCAATACCTTCCGGTCCCAAGGCCGCCATCAATGTATCCCTAGTTTGTGGATGGCAGTACACTCTACCTTTCGACGCTATCTCCATAAGTCTGAAGAACACCTGTTGCCAGACCTCCGACACCCTCTCTCCAACCGAGACCCTACTCATGTAGTTTCTGAGCATACGTCCTGGTTCCGGAATAATCCTCAGTTTTTCTCTGCTGCCGTACGGCGGACTTGGGCAATCGCACAAAACCGTGCCGGGCTCGTCAAGGACCTCAAGCGCCCTATTTTTACGTTCCGGTGCCAGAGATGACGCCTGCGGGCCAGAAATCTGGCTCAGATGTTGATCCAATTTAGCCCGAAGCTTCTTCTGTAGTGCTGCGCTGAATCCTTCTTGATGTGCTGTCGCGCGGAACTGCTCTAAAAGAGATTGCCGCCCCTCTTCTCCTCTAAACTCGCTGTGGACTGTCAGGACTCTCTTGTAGTAATCGCGTTTCCGTATCATCTCCACAAGCTTCCGGCCCGTATCGTCCGTCCAATCCTCGACAACTCCCAGGATGTCGTTGTTCGTCAACATGCGAGGCTGACTCGCCACACCCAACAGATCTTCCAAGCTTGCTGCAAATGACTGCTTCGCTTTCCCACCTTTCTTGTGCCGCATCGCTGCCCTTGCCGCTTCTCGCAGCATGGCCCTAGGCGAGCGGGTCGCGCGGTGCCAGTACAGTGCTTGGTACAGCAGATACCGTGCAAACGTTGTTGACTCAGCGGCGGATTGTCCCTTTTCATAAATACCTAACGTCAGTACGGTATGCGCTTTATCATCTTTTGTAACGATAATCGTTAGGTGTTTCAGTAGTCGATCCACGTCAATCAAATAGCCATACGGCAGGCACGCCCTGTCGCTATCACGTGCCAAGTAGTCCAGCTTGTCCCCATCTATGGGGCCATCGACAAGAGACGCAAGCATGGGTGGAACAAGTATCTGCTGGAAAAGTGCGTCGTCACGTCCAACGGTTTCTTTGAGAATGGCGGTCAGCTTTTCAAGTGGCACCCCCCATCCATATTCCTCGTTCTCAATAAGTTGCCGGAGAGTACGACCCGCCCCATCCGTTGTTGGATTCTCCAGCCAGCGAAGTGTCAGAGCTTCGTGCTTCAAATCGCGCACGGCCTCCTCCAATTCGTGGGCTAACGGGAACTGACCCAGATCATGAAGGAGCGCAGCAAGTAAAACGGCCTTCAGGTCCTGATCAGTTGTCAACTGAAAAAACAGGGGATTGTATTGATCATTTAAGAGACTGCGAACGTATGCACACACATTACGATACACACCAATGGAATGCTCAAATCTCGTGTGAGTCGCACCCGGATAAACGGAATTTGCAAAACCCAACTGCAACACACTCTGAAGCCTAGCGAAGCACGGATGGCTTACCACCGTTCTCACTCGCTCAGTGAACGCAGCGGAGCCTTGGTGCGCAATTTGAATACGCTCCGCATGGCCGTCATCAAGCTCGGGAATTGCCTGCCTAAGGTTTCGGCCATGGACCAAAATACTAAGGTCTCGCGATACTTCAGAGAATGAGCGGTACGCTATCGTCTGAAAGTCGGTTGGGGACAAGTCAAGCCACGTCTCTCTATATGCTGTAACTGGAACTTCTTCTTGGACTTGTCGCTGCCGAATGCGGTCGATGTCTGGGCCATCCAAGTTACGAGCGTCAAGCATCCTGCACGCAGCGAGGTGCAAATAGAGAAAGCGATAGTCGTAAGACACCACATCGACAAAATAGTGATCAAGAAGGTTAAGCGCTTCCAGAATGGTTTTGCCGAATGCGTATATGTCCCACTCGTACTTGAACTTTGCAGGGGACAGTTGTTTACGGACTCGATTCTCGCTCGACATGTGCTGATATTCCGAGCGCAAGTCTGGATGAGCATATAACAAAGTAAAGCCAACTATAGCTGTAGGCGCATCCGCCAGTTTTCGTTTTGCGAATCCTAGGTCGCTGAGTATCGGCCTACCCTCAACGTCAATCAGAATGTTTGCGGGCTTTACGTCAAAATGAATGGTCTGCTGCGAATGTAAGTAGGCCAGTACGGATGCCATCGTTGCGAGTGTGCGGCAGAGCCACTCCGTAATAGCTTGCAGGTCGGACGTTTTCGTCGCGGTTTTCGCCATATCATCAAGCTTTCCCCTCAGGCTTCTGACATTCGGAACAAAATCCATGACGAAGTATGGATAGGGAAGTGCGTAGGATTGAATTGGAACCGCGCCGAGCTTATGTACATGGATAAGATTATCGTGGTAGAGCTGTGTCAGATGATCGACCTCGTTCCTGACTGAATCAACAAGGTCTTCCTGTCTAGGGCGCGGCAACTTGAGTGCGCGATCCTGCTTTAGTGCAGCATACGAAACCCGAATTACCAGTCCAGCCCCACCACGACCGAGGGGTTCTTTTAGTGAGTAATCAGATGCTACAAGTTCACGATCAATTGCTTCCAACGCCTGCTGTAGAGCTGGCGCTTCCGCTTTGTAAGCGTCTAGATTGCCATCCTCCTTTTGGTAGACATCTTGGACCTTTTTCCAAAACTGACTCCACTCTTCTGATTTCATAGCGTCAACGCACCTCGCGAAATCAACAGTCCTAAATGCTTTCTGAGCATTTAGTCTTCATGCAAACAGTCGTGGGGATACTCCGGAGTCGCACCGGAGTTGAGCTGCTCGCAATGAGTTAGAGGGGAAGTCGGCGAGCGGAAAAGGAATCAAAATGTCAATCTGGTCACCTTTCCGCACTCGCACTTCTTTTGTTCGTTATTCATGCCCCTTGCCTATTTCTTTGGTCGGGTCTCTTTCGGATCCTTCTCCGGCGGCTTCACCTTGAGCACGTCCGCTATCCCTTCCTTGAACGGCAGGGGGATGTGCGGGATCGGCTTCGAGTTGGTGACTTTCTTCGGGTGGTGTTGCATCTACTTTTCCCTCTGCAAGTGGCTCTGGTGTCGTTTCAATCGCGTCGTGGTGCGCCCCAGAATCTTTGCCATTTGTCTTGGCTTCAATCTCCGGCTCTGGGAATGCAAGGGGCAATGTTAACCCTCTCGGCGCTGGCTTCGCAAAACCTATCCCAGTACAGAACCGCTCACCGCGCTTCAACTGCTTTTCGTCAAGGCTGTAGAATGCGCGGCAGCCCAATTCCATAGCGGTTGCGAGGTGAAAGCAATCCCATTTTCTCTGCCTATTTTCTTCCCGGTCCTTGGGCTTCGTGGCATCTAGAACCTGAGCTTCTAGTTTTGCTGCCGTTAGTGCGATTTCCTTTGTGATTCCGTGAATGCGCGCTAGTTTGTTGACCTTCGTGTAGTTATCGACTGCGACCGTCCCCTTCCTGAAGCTTTGGACGGAGACCTCTTGAATCGTGACGATGGAAGTGTAGATTCTTACCTTGTCCCTTCGTAGCTCCTTAAGCAATTCCTTGATGGCTGGGCCACTGCTCTCGCCCATAAAAACAGCAAGGAATACGCTACTGTCGAAATAAACGGGGTCCGGCAATCAATCCTCTCCGCGGATCTCTCTCAGGGCTTTCTGAAAATCGTCGCCATAGATTTTCCTGTCAACCCCATACAATTCATCGAATGCCTTCTCGTAATCGCGCTCTTGGTCGGGAGCGATGTCAGAGGCGACCAATTTGGGGGCGGCGATGCGATAATACTTCGCAGTACCAGTAACGGCGACCTGCTTCCGAAACAGACCTGTTGCCTTTTCAGTACTCTCTGCTCCGAACTGAATACGCCAAGTTTCGCCAGTTTCACGTCGCAACTCTCCCCAAAACCCTCTTGTTCCTTCATCTTCCGGATCGGTGTCCTTCAACTCGTACAGTTTGCCATAGACCGTCGTCCCTTCCATCTCGAACACTGGTGCCTGCAAGGACCACGCTGTGGCAGCAGCGGTAGCGTTGAATGTCGCTTCCGTAGATTTGTGCTTTCCTGGCCTTTGCAATACTAAGCGCAGTTCGGTTTTGTCTCGCTCTCTGATCTTGTTTATGCGGTTCAACCGGCGCACCACATTTCGCTCGGCTTCGGTTGCCACAGCAGGTTGCTTCTTGGCAAGCGCATCAATGGTGGAGACGACACGTTGGGCAGCAAGGATGCCAGTGTCGATGTTGCTTGTGATTGCAATATGGGCTTGCACGCTACCGGGAGTGAACAGAATTCCTTGCGGACCAGCGAGAAGCTCCAAACCGAAATCGCCCGTGGGTTTTTCAATCCCCAACTCGTGCTGAATTTCCCTCCCAATATCCACGATCATCAACCGCACTTCCTCAAGAATGAAAACTACATCAGCGAGTGGAAGCCGTTTGCGGTCAGCTAAACCTTTCTGAAGCTGGATAGTAAACACTGGGGAGTCGATGGGCTGGGTTTTCTTTGGCATGGAAGCCTCCAGATGATACACTTCTTCCTAGGTCATCTGGATGGCCGAAATTTCTAGCCCGCCTTGCACGCGGGCTTTCTTTCTTTGCTGCCTACTGCACTTGCTTTCCGATTGAGTCCCGCAGCATTAGCCGCTTCCCGCCAACTCCTTTGATTGCCAGCAGGGTTCGTTCCCCGTCCTTCGTTCTTGCGAGAGTTGTAACGAAAATCAGACTCGCTCAGATAGCGATGCAAGTGCTGCTTCCCGACTTGGTGATACACGCCATTGATACCACGTTTCAGCGTAGCAAAATAGCCTTCAATTGTGTTCGTGGAAATGCACACACCGTTCTCATAGCGCACATACGCCAGCCATTTGTGAGCTACAGCCAGCGATGCAACGCTGACCGTGCAGTGGCGCAAACTGCCAGCGGGAGGGTGTCAAATTGGCCCACCTCCAGCGATCCGTACCGAACTGCTTTCCCCACAGTCTTCTTCGTGCTCCTGAGTGGTGCCCCAGAGGTCTCCCCGCCGTTAGTGGCTGCGGGCGGTCTAACCTAGAAAGTGGACTAGACGCTCGCGTACTTCGTCGATCTTAGCGATTTCGCATTCCCACACCTTCATGACTTTCCACCCGTCACGCCGCAGCTTCGAGATGTTCTGTCGGTCTCGCTCGATATTGCGCAGCAGCTTCGGTTTCCAGTAGCCGACTCGCGATTTTGGAATCCTGCCATCAATACATCCCTTGTGCTGGTGCCAGAAGCAGCCTTGCACGAAGACGATCTTTCTCCGCGATGGGAACACGAGGTCGGGAACGCCCGGCAAATCCCGCCTATGCAGGGTGTAGCGGTACCCGAGCCCATGGAGCACGCGTCGGACTTGCATCTCCGGCTGGGTGTCCATGCTCCTGATCCGGCTCATGATCTGGCTGCGGCGTGAGGAAGAAACCGAGTCCATGCTGAGCCCGTTAGCTTAGCATCTCCCTTGACACTTCGCTTGCTTCCTGCCGCTGATCTACGCTCGTCAATGTGGCAAAGCCTGCGCTTGGGCAGATTCACGAGCAGATACTCGCCCTGCTGAAGGAGCACCCGGAGGGCATCTCAGAGGGCGAGATGCGCGTCGCTCTGCGCATACAGCCGGAGGAGCAAATCCAGTTCGGTAGGCGGCGCAGGGACCTACATTATTACTACCGCATAGACAAGAAGCGAATCGGGAAGAAGACCGTCTACATCTATCGCGGCCCCCTTGAGGTTCCCCGCGACGCCACTCCTACAGACACAAAGACGCGGGCGCTGGTACTGCACGCGGCGCACGGACGCTGCGGCATGTGCGGTCGGACAATAGAAAAGCACGGAATCACTCTCGTCGTCGATCACAAGATACCGCGTGAGTGGGGTGGCAAGACCGAGAGGGAAAACCTCTGGGCGATTTGCGAGGAGTGCAACCAAGGCAAAAAGAACCTTTTCGCGTCGGTCGACTCCGCTGCGATGCGATCCGCCATCCGGCACGATAGCGTGCACGTCCGCATCGGCGAGCTTCTGAAGGGAGCGGGCGTAGGCGAGCCAGTCCCGAGCCACATGATCGACATCGTCGCCAACCAAGACGAGTGGCGGAAGCGCCTCCGCGAGTTGCGCTACCTCGGCTGGGAGATCACGGCAAGCAGGGCGAACCTTCCGGGCGGAAGGTTCCAGTCGGCGTACCGCCTCGACAAGTTCACGGAGTGGCCGCCCGACCCGAGCGGCTGGATTCGGAATTACGAGCAGGAACGCGCCAAGCGCAACAAGCAGCGTGGACGCTAGGACGCGGCGAACATCTTCGGCTGCCCCTGTCTGTCTTCGTGCTTGCTCGCGTCGAGGACACTCAGGACGCTTTCCGCCAGCGCCCTCGCCAGAGGCGGGGGAACGGCGTCGGAGACGAGCCGAATCTGGTCGGACAGGCTTCCCTTGAGGACGTAGTCGGGCCGGAAACCTTGGAGAAGCATCGCCTCGTAGATACTCAGCCGCCTTTTGCCCGAGGGATGGACGTGGACTTCCCTATGGCCGTAGGCGACCGTCCAGCTTGGCTTGCCCCACTCCAGCACCCGGAACGGCCTCCCTTTTATGTCCCCTTCTTTGAGGAACCCGTTGAAGAACTTCTTCGACTTCGGCTTCAGGCACCAATGGTTCGGATGAAACGGCACGTCCTCGCTGCGCATCCCGCGCTCGAAGAACGCCGGGGGCGGCAGCTTGCCGATGATTTCCCGTACCGTCTTCCTCTGGCTTGGGTTCCCCTTCGGGAACTCGAATCTCACCGCCCCATATTTTTGGCGATTGAAGCCGACCACGAAGACGCGCTTCCTGACTTGGGCCACGCCGAAATCCTGCGCGTCCAGTTCGCCCTCGAAAATCGTGAAGCCCGCCGAGGCGAATAGCTTCTTGAAGTAGCCGAAGAGTTCAGCGTGTGCCTTGTTTCTTAGCCCGAGGACGTTCTCGAACACGAAGAAGTCCAAGCCGTAGTGCTTGTTCAGTTCCGACAGGATGTGCGCGTAGTTCCCCGGCAGATTCAGCCGTGGGTCGTCGGATCGTTTGTGCACGTTGCTGAGCGAGAAGGCTTGGCACGGCGGACCGCCGATGACCCCGACGGGTCGGACAGCGGAGGGTAGTTCCGATAGCCGCTCGACCACGTAGCCGTTGACGGCTTGCGACAAGTCCTTCTTCAGGATTCGCACTCTGGGGTGGTTCCAGTTGAACGTCTCGCAGGCGGCCCGGTCAATGTCCATCGCCAGCACGGGCGAAAAGCCTGCTTGGACAAACCCCTCGTCTAGGCCGCCCGAGCCGGAGAACAGGCTCACGACCGGAAGTATCTGTGCCAACGCCACCCCTTGGCTGGTATTTTTGAATCTGGATTCTAGCATCCGCCCCCGAAGCCACCAAGCTGTTGAAAACTGGGAATAGCTTGGGCCCAGAACTGAACACTATCACGGGGGAACACAAAGCGAAAGTGCTAAGCAGTGAACTCGCCAGCTTTCCTGTGTTCCCGGATGTTGTCGTAGCTGACGGCAAGCTGAGACCCTAAGGGAGGGGGATTTCTCGGTGCGGCTCCGGATGCGAGCGCGTGTCTACCTTCCGCGCTCGCCGCACACACACAGGACTGTCAACTGACCCTCGAAAGACTCACTTCCCTTCGACGCTCGAAGAGCCGTTCCTTCTCGGGCGAGAATACCCAGTTGTGTAACTCACTGAGACAGCTCTGGCATAGGTTTGGGCAGGTCTTGAGGAATGAATTCTGTAGTTCGCCCTTCATCTTCTCGTATGATTCCAACATACCCGGTCTGCCATTTCTGCCGGAACGAATCTGTTCAGTTTTGCCGCAAAGAATACAGGTTACAACCATGATCCCTCCTAGCTTGCCTTTCAAGGATACGCCCTTTGTCAATGCGCGCTTCGCAGCCGGGGTATGCGCTCCCGCCTGCCCTGAGTCAACCCAGCGCCGCCGTTAACGGCGTGTCGTCGTCTTCGCGGCGCTCTTCCTGATTCCGGATTTCCTAGCCTCGCGAGGGTATGAGCCAAGGACAGGGTTTGGAAACCCGCTGTCATTTTGGCTCCGCTGGCCCGAAAGAAAGCAAGGCCAAAATGATCTGCCACTCATGCTGGTTTCTTGCGCGAATTGTACTCGATGCATCGACCGCTTCTTTAAATTTTGCCGGTATTCACTCTTCAGGCTCACTAGACCTCGCCAAGCCCTTGACGTGTTTTCGCCACCTCTTTGCGATCCGATCAGTGAAGCTGCTAGTGTTCTCCGCGTGATCGTTAAACCACTTTGATCTGCTCTGCCACGCCCTCTGAACCGTGCGAAGACTCACTTCCTTGCCTTTCTTCTTGCTCATCCTCGCAGCCAGGCGCTTTTGGGCATCCACGAGAGCGACACCTTGGGCAAACAGCTTACCTGTCTCCTCGCATACATATCGTGATTCTTTGTCCGTTAGGATACGAACCCGCCCACCGGGGTCGTTCGGGAATATTTGAGCCATCTCATGTATTGCCTCCGGAAGCGCCTTGCGAATTGTGTATGGCATTAGATAGATGGCTTCCACTTGTGCATCCAACTCGGACGGATCCGGTTCGGGCTCCTTCAACAGCTGGGCCTGAAAACCTTCGCGTGTTCGGATTGATCTCAGTAAACGTAACCGCTCTTCGAGCTGATTCAGGACGAAGCCAAGACCCTGATTGAAGGTCTGGATACTCAATTGGTCAAAAACGTCAAAATAAGCGTCGATGATTCTCTTGGCGCTTTCAGGCCTCATCTGCAACCTTCCTGACACTCTTGCCAAAACCTCTAGACCCCTTTGGGTCAGACAGCAGCCACAAGTGTCCCCAATTGTAGAGGCGAAACGCACAAGGCAAATTGACAAACGAAAGGGGAATTCGTGGAGTCAACTCAGCAAACATCGGCAGGCAGGGATCTGTCGAACACAGCGGGGCAGGATGCGGTCGTTCATAAAACCGGAATTACGGTTGCCCACTCCGTACCGGTGCGTGGTGCGGCCAACAAGCCTACAAGCGCCGACCGAAACTCGGACGCCTCTCTGTGTTCGGCAGATCCTTGCACTGCTCTCCCATCACATTACCACGCTAAAAGTGGGCAGGGGTCCGGGGACGGAGTCCCCGGCGGCGGCGAAGCCGCCGTAGGTTTTACTTCTCTTGACCAAAAACAGATTAATCGTAACAAGGGGCTGGGACGCGGCAGGCATTGCGGTAGATTCACGATCCGGGGTACAGACGCGAATTCAGGTGAAACCCGTTTTCATCGGGTCAACTGCAAATGCTGGAAATGTTCATACTGCGGTCCTCGAAAGGCAAAGCGCTACAAGCGGGCCATCCGCGCTACGGCCGAAGCACACCAACTACGCAGGTTTCTAACGCTAACCCTGGATCCCGCAAAGATCCAGGGCGAGCCCGTTCGATATCTGAATGGCCTATTCGCGAAACTGCGCGTGTATCTGAAGCGCAAGTATGGTGTGTCCCCGCAGTACATCCGCGTTCTCGAATTCCAGCAGAATGGAACCCCTCACTTTCACATTCTGGTTGATCGATACATTCCCTACGCATGGATTCGAGGGGCCTGGGTCGCAATCGGGGGTGGCTCCATGGTGGACATTCGGTATATCGACGTTCACCGCGTTTCCCGATACCTGTCGAAGTACCTGACCAAAGACTTGCTGATGTCGGCTCCGCAGCGATCGAGGAGAGTCACGACCTCGCGGGGAATACACCTGTTCGAGAAGAAGCCGCAGGAAACGTCCTGGACGTTCCTCCGCGTATCGATATTCACGTTGTTGGAAATGCACGCGAAAAACGTCGTTGCGATGTCCTTTGATGAAGAAGAAGTACTGGAATCGTTCTCAATGATTGCGAACGGGATATAAGCGTTTCGCGCGGGAACACAACGTTAACGTTAGAAAGGCCGAAAAACATGCAATTCCTGCCTTGTTTGTTGTGCGGAGCAAAGCTCGAAAAACGCACTGATAAAAACCGCAAGCCGTATTTCGTCTGTAATCCCTGCGGGATTCAACTGTTCGTACGTAGACAACACGGAATTGGGCTCCTGGACAAACTCCTGCGCGCTTCCGAAAAAAACGAACTCCCGTTTAAGCAGCGTGCCGAGGAGCTGGCGAGAATACAGGCCCTTTTAACCGAAATTAACGGCACGAAAGCGCAGATTGAGCGCGTGCAATCCCAAACAGGGATGTTCTTCCCGGATAAAGACAAAATACGCATCTGCAACTTGCTGAAAATAAAGCTGCAGAATTTATTCGTGGAACTGGAGCAACTAGCGAAATTAAAGCGCGCAATTTAACAACGTTTAGCAATTTTAGAGATTTTAACGTTTTCGATCTTAACGAGCGTTTATGGCTATACTTCCCAGCACGGAAAAGCAAGGCGAGCTAGCCCAGTCAGGAGGCTGGCAAA
>Ga0137389_10002655_pt1 | contig 10898 bp, 4 predicted proteins | sample 15con2h14BmetaG_FD_104645 | JGI IMG/M metagenome (GOLD analysis project Ga0137389, IMG submission 104645) | Vadose zone soil microbial communities from Angelo Coast Range Reserve, California, USA - 15con2h1.4B metaG | ecosystem: Environmental > Terrestrial > Soil > Vadose zone > Saprolite...
ATTTGAAAGAGTTTGCAATGGCCGAACAATGCGTTGTTTGAGATTGAAGGCAATGCCCAGCCAAAGAAGGACGAGGAAGAGATCGATCGTCCATTGCGTCCGGCCAGAATAGTTGTCCCACCACAGCAGCAGCGCACAACGCCCCACCGCCGGAAAACCGGCGGCAAGCGAGAGGAGCGTAATCCGTTTCTCAAATCGCAGCCGGCCGCCGCGCTTGAGAGCCGGATCAAGGCTGGTAAATGTTGACGTATTCTTTGGCAGTTTAGGAGGCGCGCTCACACCATTATGATAACCCAGACGCAGTCCGACACTACGACAACCCGTACTTTTGCAGACGCCGATAGAGAGCGCTTCGACTCAGGCCAAGCGCTTCGGCGGCACGATTGGCATTTCCTTCGAAACGCGCGAGGGCTTTTGTAATCAACAGACGTTCGGCCTCTTCAAGGCTCATCTCCTCCAGTCGTGCATACACGCGAGCATCCGGTGTCGACTGCAGCGCAAGATCGAAGGCCGTGACAACACTGCTGGAACTCATCAATAGGGCCCGCTCAACAACGTGGTCCAACTCACGAACGTTGCCTGGCCAGGCGTGCTGGCGCAATGCTTCGAATGCCTGGGGCGTGAATCCCACGATGCTGCGTACGTATCGTTCATTGTGTTGTCGCAGGAAGTGTTCAGCCAGCGGCGGAATGTCTTCGGGCCGCTCGCGCAACGGTGGCAAATGAATCTCTACAGTATTCAGGCGGAACAGCAGATCCTTTCGAAATCTGCCCTCAGCGACCTCAGCATTCAAGTCGGAATTAGTTGCCGACAGAACCCTTACATCCACTTTCCGCGTTTTTGACGACCCCACGCGCTCGAATTCGCCAGTCTCTAACACGCGCAGAAGTTTCGGCTGAAGATTTAGCGGTACGTTGGCGATCTCATCTAAAAACAATGTGCCACCATCGGCCAACTCAAAACGGCCGACTCGGTCTGTCTTCGCGTCAGTAAAGGCGCCGCGCACGTGTCCAAACAACTCGCTTTCAAAAACACCTTCGGCAAGCGCGCCGGCATTGACAGAAACGAGTGGTTTTATGGAGCGTGCGGAGGTAGCGTGCAGGGCGTGCGCGATCACTTCCTTCCCCGTACCGTTCTCACCTGTGATAAGGACGTTGGCGTCTGCCGGTCCGATCCGCTCGACGATTTTCAAGACCCCTTTCATGACGGGCGACTCGGCGATTATTTTCGGTAACTTCAAAGCTGCATCGCCGACACTGTCGCGCAGCGCCAGGTTTTCGGCTTCCAACCTCTGACCACGCCGCAAAGCCTCAGCGAGTTCAACCTGCGTGCGCACAACGGCCAAGAGTCGCGCGTTGTCCCAGGGCTTCTGAATGAAGTCACGCGCACCGCGTCGCATCGCTTCAACTGCCAGATCGACGCTGCCCCACGCAGTCATCACAACTACAGGTAATGTTGGATCAACCACGCGAATTCTCGACAATAGATCGAGACCTTCACTGCCGGACGTTGTGTCGCGCGCGTAGTTGAGATCGATCAGAACCACATCAAGTTCCTGCGAGTCAATCGCCTTCAAAACACCGGCGGGAGACGACGCGCTTTCGATCTCGAAGCGTTCGCCTTTTAACAACAGGCGCAACGCCGCCAGCACGTCCGTCTGATCGTCTGCAATGAGAATTCTGGGCATTCGTCGATAAGTTTCGAGTCTCGCTTCAGCGAGGTACTAAGCGGAATACTCCCTTTTGGTTCTGAGCCGTTTCAACGGCTTTTCAGCAAACGATTGAAACGGTTCAAGGAGCGGTTTGCAACTGATCAGCTCGCTGACTGCTACTCGTATCTGAGCGCGACGAGCGGATCGACTTTGGTTGCCCGCCGAGCCGGGATATAAGTTGCGAGCAGAGCCACCGTCGTCAAAAGAATCGACACGAGGGCGAACGTCGCAAGATCCGTAGGGCTCACGGCGTATAGCAAGCTTTTCACGACCCTGGTCAGCGCAAAGGCAGCACCCATTCCGACGGTTATCCCAATGGAAGCCAGGAGCATCCCCTGTCCGACTACAAGCCTGAGCACATTGTTGGCCTGTGCGCCCAGCGCCATTCGAATTCCGATTTCGTGTGTTCGTTGACTCACGCTGTAGCTCATCACACCATATATACCGACGGTCGCCAAGGCCAACGCAAGCAGGCCGAAGCCACCCAGGAGCAAAGCGCCAAAACGGGCTGGAAACAGGGAGATGTCAACGTTCTCGGATAGCGTAATGACATTGAAGGGCGGCAAATTGTCGTCCAGCGCGTGCACCTCACGGCGGACAGCGGCGGCTAGATTCTTTGGACTACCGTTGGCACGCACCAAAAGAGTCATCACCGGCGAGGAGTTTTGCTGAAACGGAAGAAAAATGAAGGGCCCTGGGTCTTCACCCAAAGAAAGATACTTGCTGTCTTTAACCACCCCGATGATCTCGTAGGAGACAGACTGCCCACCGCGACGCATGACGCGCAAACGCCGTCCAATAGGATCTTCCTTCGCAAAGAATCTGCTGGCCATTGTCTCATTGATAATCGCAACATTCGGTGCGCCTTGCGGTACTCCTTCCGTGAAATCCCGCCCTCGCAACAAGGAAACGCCCAGCGTTTGAAAGTAATTTGGGCCAACTGTGTTGTTACCGATCATGGGAGGATTCTCGCCAGCGGGCTGTTCGTGACCTTCAACAATGGTGGGCGCTGCCAGCGCGGGCGCATAAAAAAAGCTGAGTGGTGCAAACTGCGCGATGCTCGCCGACTGTACTCCTGGCAATCCCAGCACGCGCTTGATCAGTTGCTGATAGAAGAGTCTGGTTTTGTTTTCGTCATATCCTTGCGCGCCCGTGCCCAGTGACATGGCGAGCACTTGGGTAGCATCGAAGCCAGGATTGATTGCTTGTGCGTTGCGTAAGCTCCTGAGGAACAATCCGGCCGCGACGAGTACAACCAGCGACATCGCCACCTGCGCGATCACAAGCATGTTGCGCAGGCTGAGCAGAGCGTGCCTGTACCCAAATGAGTTAGTGTCATCTTTCAAGACCGGCACGATTTCAGGCCTCGAGGCTTGCAACGCTGGGACCAGTCCAAAGACGATGCCAGCCAGTAGCGAAAACAGGAACGTGAAGACAAGCACCCGCCAATCGGTGCGGACGTTGATGTTTATTGGCATCGGGATAGAGGGCTTCAGAGCCATTAACAAATTTGTGGTCCAAAAACTCAAGAGCAACCCGACGCATCCGCCAAGAGAGGCTAACAGCACGCTTTCTGTCATCAACTGTCGGACAAGACGACCGCGACTCGCTCCCAGCGCAAGCCTGATCGCAATCTCCTTACGGCGCACGGTTGAACGCGCTAACAGAAGATTGGCAACGTTCGCGCAGGCAATTAATAAGATTAGTCCGACCGTAGCCAGCAAAATCCAAGTAACCGGCAAGAGCATCGTGCGAAAAGCGGGCCGCCCATTACCGGCAGCGTAAACAAGGATGTGACGATTAGCATTCGTTTCCGGGTGGGCCAACGCAAGCTGGTTGCCAATAAGGTCCATTCTGGCCTGCGCTTGTCGCAGGGTGATATCAGGTTTGAGGCGAGCCATAACGGTGAACCAACGGGCATTTCGATCGGTAGGCAAACTCTGGTTTTCGCGGGCGCCCACAATCCCTCCCCTCAACTGTTGCTGCATCGTTAGGGGAACCCAGATGTCTCGTGGAAAGGCTTCCTCGGTGCCAACGAAACCAGCCGGAGCGACACCAACTACCGCGAACTGCTGTCCGTTCAAAACCACCATCTTGCCAACGATACCTTGATCACTACCAAAACGGCGCTGCCAGAGCGCATGACTGATCACAGCGACCGGAGATGCGCCAGACGTTTGATCCTCCTGAGGAAGAAAAGATCGGCCCCGTTCGACCCTGACGCTCAAGACGTCGAAATAATTGGCGGAAACCAGCGCTCCCTGGACGCGTTCGGCCTGGCCCTCTCCGCCCAGATTCAAGGGGACCCAGTTGTAAGCCAGAATGCCGGAAAAGATGTCAGCCTGGTTATAGTCCAAGTAGTCCGGATAGGAGACGGGACTCTCGCGGTCGTTAAAAAGCCAGATGAGCCGGTTAGGCTCAGGCACCGGTAGCGGTCGCAGAAAAACTGAGTTCGCCAAGCTGAAGATCGTCGAGTTCGCGCCGATACCCAGAGCCAACGCGAGTGTCGCAACAGTCGTGAAACCAGGATTCTTCCACAGCACTCTAACGGCATAGCGAATGTCTTTAATTAATGTTTCCATAGTTCCTCCTGTCCACACGTCAGTCTCTCTTTCCGTTGCAGCCACACAACCTTAAACCGCCAATCGACGAATCACAGAATGAAGTCTGTGCTACATCTGCTACTCGTATCTGAGCGCCTCCATCGGATCGACACGCGCGGCGCGTCGCGCTGGGATATAGCACGCTAGCAAGGCGACTAAGCCTAACAAAACAGCAACGGCAGCAAAGGTCAGTGGATCTTTCGTCGTGACGCCGAACAACAGGCTCGAGATCACATGCATTAGCGCAAACGCCCCCACCAATCCGATTGCCAATCCCAGCAGTACCAGCTTGAGTCCCTGCCCAACGACAAGTTTCAGCACATCATAAGCCTGGGCCCCTAATGCCATGCGAATACCAATCTCATTCGTTCGTTGAGCAACCGAATAACTCATCACGCCATAGAGACCGACGATTGTCAGTACCAGAGCCACCGTGGCAAAGATCGACAGCAGAGTGGTGTTGAAGCGAGGCGCTGCAATCGAAGCGGCAAAGTACTCGTCCAGTGTTTCAACACTAAACATCGGCAGGTCTTTGTCCAGCGAACTGACTTCCTTTGCAACCGCAGTAACAATGCTGTGTGGATCACTAAGAGTCTTGACGACCACAGTAAGCTGGTTGAACGGGACCTGGGCCTGGGGCACATAATACGCTGGTTGTACTGCCGTGCTGAGGCTTCGATTTTTGACATCTCCGACCACGCCGACTATCTCTCGCATCCCTGATTTCTCACCCTCAAAAGTCGAAATGCCAGGCTGAATGTGTTTTCCTATAACTTCCTCGTTCGGAAAAAACTGGCGTGCGAATGTGTCGGTAACAATGACCACCTGTGGTGATTTGTGCTGATCGTGATCAGTGAAATCACGACCTTTCAACAATGGGATTTCCATCGCGTGGAAATAACCCGAATCGACCACGAAAAAGTCAGCGGAGGGCTCATCCTTCCTGGCTACCGGGCGACCATCAATCTGGAACGAGATGCTGAATCTATCTCCGCTTAGAGGCAGAGGCAGACCGGCGCTGGCCGACTGCACTCCCGGTAGTGTCCTGATATGCATTACCAGGTCGTGGAAGAATTGAGACTGTTTCTCGGTCGGGTACCTGACTTCCGGCAACGCGACACTAAAGGTCAAGACATTTTGCGGTGTGAATCCCGGACTGACCTGTCGCAAGCGCCAGAGACTTTGAATAAGCAGCCCAGATCCAACGAGCAGAACTACTGCAATGGCCAACTCTGCGACTACCAACACACCGCGAGCGCGATTGCGGCGCGCTCCTTCCACCGAGCCGCGCCCGCCTTCCTTGAGTGTTTCCGTAAGCTGAGTATTAGAAGAATGAAGTGCCGGAACAAGACCGAAGATTGCGCCCGTCACCAACGAAACTACGAAGGTGAACGCGACAACTCGCCAGTCGAGCCCGACCTGCATGGCTCGGGGAATATCATCCTTTCCGAGGGAAACAAGCAGATCAGACCACCAGACGGCCAACAACAATCCCAAGGCACCGCCGGCGAGAGAGAGCAGCATGCTTTCGGTGAGCAGTTGACGCACCACGCGTAAACGGCTGGCACCCAAAGCAGAGCGAATGGCCATCTCCTTGTGACGCGCCATCGCACGAGCCAGCAGCAGATTCGCTACATTGGCGCAGGCAATTAAAAGCACGCAGCCCACTGCGCCCAGCAAGATGAGCAGCGCGGGACGAATATCGCCCACCAGGGCCAGAAGGGCTGCTTCGAGTTTGATGCCCTTGTGAGTGTTCGTATCCGGGTATTGCTGTTCCAGCCGCGCGGCGATGGTTTGCACTTCCGCTTGCGCCTGGTCCTGATTGACACCCGGTTTGAGGCGGGCAATCACCCTCAGAAAGTGGGCGCCTCGTTGATTTGTGATTGGTTCTTTGCCAGACGCATCACCCGCAACCGTTGTCCAAAGTTCAACAGGCTCGTTCTGAATCGGAAATTGAAATGCGCGCGGCATGACACCAATAACGGTGTAGTTCGTGCCATCCAAAGTCACTGAAGTGTTCAGGACCGACTGGTCTGAGTTGAAACGTTTCTGAAACAGCTCCTGACTCAGGACCACAACTCGTCCAGTCTCGTTGGGCTTATCATCGTCGGGAAGAAATCCTCGCCCGATCATCGGTGTCATTCCCAACAGCGGAAATAGATCCGCGCTGACTACGGCGCCCTGCAAACGAGCGGGCTCGCCCCGGCCAGTCAAGATGAAGTCGTTGTTGTGATAGGCGGCGATGTGTTCGAAGACGTGATTTTGTGCACGCAAGTCAGCAAAGTTTGGGTATGAGGATGAGCCGCGCTCCTGACCCCGTTGCGGATCCGTTTCCCAAACTGTCATTAACTGTTCAGAATTCGTAAAGGGCAGCGGGCGCAAGAGCACCGCGTTAACAACGCTGAAAATGGCGCTGTTCGCGCCGATGCCGAGTGCAAGCGCGATCGTTGCAACGATGCTGAAACTTGGCGCCTTCAGGAGCATTCGTATTCCGTAACGCACGTCTTGCCAGATGGTTTCCATGATCTTTCCTTTCGAAATTGTCCGACATGTTACTCGTAACGCAGTGCCACCAAGGGATCAACCTTCGTCGCACGACGCGCAGGGATGTAACACGCGAACAGCGCAACGATAATCAACAACGCGGAAACGGCGACAAAGGTTGTTGCATCCGTGGGTGTGATACCGAAAAGCAATGTGGTCATTAAGCGCGTCAACACCAGGGCGATTGCAAGCCCGATGGCAACGCCGGTTAGCGTGAGTATCAGTCCCTTGCTGAGGATCAATCCGAGTACATCCCCCTTTTGCGCACCCAACGCCATCCGAATACCCACCTCGTGCGTGCGTTGCGCAACCGAATAAGCCATCACGCCATAAATACCGAGGGCCGCAAGCATCATCGCGATGGCCGAGAACAACGTAAGCACCAACGTATTGAATTTGCGCGGCGCGACTGTATCGCGGACCACGTCAGTCATTGCTTCAATGTTCGCTACCGGCTGATTTCGATCAATTCCCGCCACGGTCCTTCGAATCGGAGCGGCAAGGTCAGACGGATTGCCGCTAGTCCGGACCAAAAGAATTTGATTGCGCTGCGGTCCAAGAGGCCGCGACAAATACCAATCCGGTTGTGGCGACGAATCGATCGCGCGATGTGGCAAATCTTTTGCTATCCCAACAATGGTGACCCACGGATTGTCCGGTCGCGGCAAACCCAGCGTTATGCGTCTTCCGATCGGGTTTTCGTTAGGCCAATACTGGCGGGCCATCGTCTCATTGACCACTGCAACGACAGGCGCGGTTTCGTCCATGTCTTGCCAGGTCAGATCGCGGCCCTGGACCAGCGGAATGCCTAGAGTGTGGAAGTAGTTTGCGCCGGCCATCTGCCAACCGGCGAAAGTTAGATTGGCAGGATCAAGCGCGCGTCCTTCCAAGGAAAAAGGATCATTGCGTGCCGTTCCGCTTAGGGGTTTCATTGTGCTCAAGCTCGCTGCTTGCACGCCGGGCAGGCCCTCGACGCGTCGGACAAGTTCCTGGAAAAAGCCGGCGGCCTGGGCAGTTTCGGGATAGCGCGTAGCAGGTAGATTTATCTCGACGGTCAGCACGCTATCGATCGCTATTGCCGGCTCCATCTGCTGCACGCGGACAAAGCTGTTGACCAACAAGCCGGCACCGACCAGCAAGACAAACGAGAGCGCAACCTCGCTTATCAGAAGCGCATTCCTCCAGTAGTGATGGCGAGAATGACCAACCGTCGCCATTTTGTTTTCTTTCAGGGTGTGTTGCAGATCGAATTTTGAAGCTTGCCAGGCTGGGACAAGTCCAAACAAGAGTGTCGTCATGATTGTCAACAAGGCGGTGAAGAGAAGCACTCGCGAGTCGACACTTATCTCTTGCAGACGCGGCAAATTCACTGCTCGCAGCGCAGCCAATGAGGCAACTGCCCAGAACGCCATGAGCAGACCCGAGACCCCGCCCAATAAAGCGAGTAGCAAACTCTCAACGAGCAACTGACGGATAATTCGCCAACGGCTGGCGCCTAAAGCCAAACGAATGGCAAGTTCCCTTTGCCGGACCGCTGCACGCACCAGAAACAGATTCGCGACGTTCGCACAGGCAACTAGCAATACGAGCACAACGCCGCCCAACAACAGGAATAGTGCGCGTCGACTATTGCCCACCGCTTCTTCCTGTAAAGGCGACAGCGTAATTCGCCAACCGCCATCTTCGTCATGGGGACCGCGATATCCCCGATACTGGCTTTCGAACTTTTCGCCAAGCGCATCCGCTTGAGCCTGTGCTTGCTGAAGCGAAACTCCAGACTTGAGGCGGCTAATAACATTCAGAAAGTAAGGGCCCTGACGCTGGGCCACCTGCTCGCCGGAGTAAACCAGTGGGATCCAGATATCGGCTGGTTCGCCGAGATGAAGGCTTGCGAGCGGGAATTGAAAACTTTGCGGCATCACGCCAATGACTGTGTAGTCTTGATCGTTCAGCCTTAGATGCTGGCCCAGGGCGGTGTCCTTGCCACCAAAACGACGCTGCCAAAATCCGTGGCTGAGAATTACTACGTTGTCATGGCCTATTTGATTTTCATCCTGGGCCAGTGCCCTGCCCTGTTCAGCTTGCGCTCCCAGCAAGGGAAACAGATTTGGCGTAACACGTCCGCCAACGAGGCGCTCCGCTTGCTCGTCTCCGGCTAGATTAAGACTTTGAGTGTCGAATGCGGCGACCTGTTCGAAGATCTGATTCTGAGCACGATAGTCTTCGTACTCAGCCGCCTTGGCGTTTAGTCGGTCGATGTTGAGCTTCGTGAAGTTGCCCCAAACCATAACCAATCGATCCGAGCCTCGATAAGGCAACGGACGCAACAGAACGCCATTCACAACACTGAAAACGGCTGAGTTGGCGCCGATTCCTACAGCAAGCACCACAACCACGATGATGCTGAAGCCCGGATGCTTCCGCAGACTCGTGATGCCATAGCGAATGTCTTTGAATAGTGTCTCCATCAGCTGCAAAGACCACTTCATTCGTAACGCAGCGCCACGAGGGGATCCACTTTCATCGCGCGACGTGCCGGCACGAAACATGCGACCAGCGCAACCGCAACCAGCAGTAAAGTCATCGCGCCAAGTGTCGCCTTGTCGGTCGGCTCGACGCCGAACAACAAGTCAGCCATCAGGCGCGTCAGGGCGAACGACGCAGCCAAACCCAGGCCCACTCCGGCCGATACCAGCATGAATCCGTGTGTCATCAACACCTTTAACACGTCCTTTGGCTGGGCTCCCAATGCCATGCGAACTCCGATTTCACGTGTGCGTTGAGTAACCGCATATGACATCACGCCGTAAATTCCGACCGCTGCCAGCAGCGCCGCCAAGGCCGCAAAACCCGCAAGCAAAACTGTCGTGAAACGTTGCGGAGCAACTAGTTCGGAGACAGTCGCCTCAAGAGTCTTGAAGGAATGGATGGGCTGGTTCTTGTCTATAGCCGCCAGCTCGGAGCGAATCGGACCGGTGAATCTCAGCGGATCACCCGACTGACTACGCACCACTAGCGACATCGATCCCCAATTAACTTGCAAGTAGGAGAGGTATATTTGCGGGGCCGCGCCTTCGGAAAGGCTCCAGTACTTTGCACCACCGACAACGCCGACGATCTCCCATGCTTTGTCCCAAAAATGAAGGTGCTTGCCAAGCGGATTCTCATTGGGGAATTGTCGGCGAGCCAAGCTTTCGTCTACAACAATAACTGACGGCGCGCCCTTCGCATCACGGTCATTAAAGGTTCGCCCCGCACGCAGCGGAATTCCCATCGCTCGGAAGTAATCGCCGCTCACTTGATTAGTTTGTGTCTGGGGATGCTGTTCCGGGGGAACTGGCGGATGTTCATCTACGCTAATGGGAGTCGACGAATTCAAGCTGTTGATGATTCCGGCACTACTTACTCCAGGAATCGCCGAGACTCGGGCCAGCAGTTCTTGATAGAAGCCGGTGACTTGGGCGGGTTCTTTGTAATTAGCTCCTGAAGGATCAATCTTCGCGGTTAGAACGCCGGAAGGCTCAAAGCCAGGATTGACATGGGCCAGATGCCAGAAGCTCCTGATCATGAGCCCCGCTCCGACGAGTGTCACCATTGCCAGCGTGACCTCCGCAACTACCAGTGCTGAACGAAACCGGTTGCGCAGGCCGACTGTCCTGCCACCTTCTTTCAGTTCTTCGTTGAGATCGACTCGCGACAACTGCCATGCCGGCACCAGCCCGAAGAGAAGACTGGTAAGGAGCGCGAGGCCAAACGTGAATGCAAGCGCAGTCAAGTCGACCTTGAGGAGTGCAACTCTTGAGTTTGCGGCAACCAAATATTCAGGGAGGCCGCTGGCAATGAATTGGATTGCCCAGTGGGCCAGCAATAAACCAACTGCGCCCCCGGCAACTGCCAACATTGCGCTTTCGAGCAACAATTGCCGCGTCAGACGTAGCCGACCAGCACCGAGCGCCGCTCGAACTGCCAGTTCACGGCGTCTGACGGTACCGCGGGCCAACGTGAGGTTGGCCATGTTTGCGCAGGCGATGAGCAACACA
>Ga0137389_10002656_pt1 | contig 10897 bp, 9 predicted proteins | sample 15con2h14BmetaG_FD_104645 | JGI IMG/M metagenome (GOLD analysis project Ga0137389, IMG submission 104645) | Vadose zone soil microbial communities from Angelo Coast Range Reserve, California, USA - 15con2h1.4B metaG | ecosystem: Environmental > Terrestrial > Soil > Vadose zone > Saprolite...
CGCCGCGCTTGATGATCCACGGCACGTTGGCGAGCGTCTCGACATTGTTGACGATCGTCGGACATCCGAACGCGCCCTGGATGGCGGGGAACGGCGGCCGGTTGCGCGGATAGGCGCGCTTGCCTTCGAGCGATTCCAGCAGGCCCGTCTCTTCGCCGCAGATGTACGCGCCGGCGCCGCGATGGAGATAGACCTTGATGGTGCCGAAAACGCCTGCCGCGTTCGCCTCGGCGAGCGCCTGCTCCATGATCGTCCACGGCTCGGTGAACTCGCCGCGGATGTAGATGTACGCGACCTCGGCGCGGATCGCGTGCGCCGCGATCGCCGTCCCCTCGAGCAACGCGTGCGGCGTCCACCGCATGATCTCGCGATCCTTGAAAGTGCCCGGCTCCGACTCGTCGGCGTTCACGCAGAGGTAGTGCGGCCTCTTCTTCTCCTTCGGCATGAACGACCACTTCAGGCCCGTCGGGAATCCGGCCCCGCCTCGTCCCCGCAGTCCCGATTCCTTGACGATGTCCGTGACGGCGACAGGATCGGTCTTGAGTGCCCGCGCGAGCGCCTCGTAGCCGCCGCGCTTGGTCCATCCTTTATAGGTGCGAGCGTCGGCGTCGCCGAAGTACTGCGAGAGAACGACTGTCTCCTTCGGATGGGATTTATGCGGAAACCCCATCAGCGATACTTCCTGACGATATCGGGGACCTTCTCTGGGGTGACACTCTCCAGGAAGTCATCATTTACCAGGATGGGTGTGGCGAATCCACACGCGCCTAAGCATTCGACCTCAACGATTGTCCACTTGCCGTCGGGACTCGTGGCGCCGGCATCCCCCGCGCCTGTCTGCTCGAGCAGAGCCTTCACGACCCCTTCGGCGCCACAGATGTTGCACGGAGAGGTCGTGCAAACCTGCACGAAGTTTTTGCCGACCGGGTGCTGGTGGTACATCGTGTAGAACGTGACGACGCCCTTCACATACGCCGGCGTCACGCCGAGCACTTCAGCCACCTCGGCCATCGTTCGATCCGAGATCCAGCCGCGCTCGCGTTGCGCGATCCACAACGCCGGCAGTAAGGCAGCCTGCTTGTTGGGGTAGCGCGCCAGGATGCTGTGCAGCTCGTCGAGCGTCTTCCCGGTGAAGATGGGTTGATAGTCCTCCAGCACCGTCATCGATCGACCTCGCCCATCACGATGTCCACGGAGGCGTTGATGGCGATCAAGTCGGAGAGGAGATGGCCCTCAGCCATCTTCGGCAGCGCCGACAGATTGATGAAGGACGGCGGCCGAATGCGCCAGCGGACCGGCTTCGCCGTTCCGTCGGACACGAGATAGTTGCCGAGCTCGCCCTTGGGGTTTTCGATTCCCACGTAGGCTTCACCCACCGGCGCCTTCACGCCTTCCATGACCTGCTTGAAGTGGAAAATCATCGCTTCCATGTCGCTCATGGCGCGAGTCTTGGACGGCAGGATCACGCGCGGATCGTCGACGTTGATCGGGCCGTCGGGCAGGCGGTCGACCGCTTGCTGAAGAATGCGGTTCGACTGATAGCACTCCTCGAGCCTCACGAGATACCGGTCGTAGACATCGCCGTGCTCGCCGACCGGGACGTCGAAGTCGTACGTCTCGTAGCCGAGATACGGCTTGTCTTTGCGGACGTCGTACGCGACACCGCTGGCCCGCAGCATCGGCCCCGAGAGCGAATAATTGGTCGCTTCGGCAGCGGTGAGTGCGCCGACGTTCTGCGTGCGTCCCACCCAGACCGCGTTGCGCGTCAGCACGCGATCGATCTCGCCGAGGGTCTTCGGGAATGTTTGCGTAAACTCGCGCAGCGTTTCGACGAAGCGATCAGGAATATCCGCCATCAGCCCACCGACGCGCGTCACGCTGGTCGTGAGGCGCGCGCCGGTCCACATCTCCTGGAGATCGTAGATCCGCTCGCGTTCCTGGAACGCCCACAGGAACGGCGTGAAGGCGCCGAGGTCAATCGACGTGGTGCCAAGCCAGACCATGTGCGAGATGATGCGGCTCATTTCGCAGGCGATCACGCGCAGCACCGTGCAACGGGGGGTGATCTCGATTCCCATCAGCGTCTCCGCCGCCAGCGCGAAGCCGACGTTATTCGCCATCGGCGACAGGTAGTCGGTGCGGTCGGTGAGCGGGATGATCTGGTTGTAGTGGCGGTACTCGCCCAGCTTCTCGAACCCGGAGTGGAGATAGCCGACGTGCGGGATGCAGCGCACCACGGTCTCGCCGTCGAGCTCCACGACCAGCCGCAACACCCCGTGCGTGGCCGGGTGCTGCGGACCGATGTTGACGAGCATGTGCTCGGCGCCAAGGTCGGGCTCCGCGTCGGCGGTGAGCGGGACGCGCTGCGGACGCCCTGCGGTGTCCACGCCTGGCGTGGCTAGCTCGAGCTCGACAGTACGCTTACTCATGGACTCGGCGGCTCCGGAATCACGCCGCGCTCGCCGCGGCGCAGGCGGTCACGCATCTCATCCGGCAAGTCGCCCGCGGCGTCCGCGATCGACAGCTCTTCGAGCGAATAGTGCGCTTCGGGATTCGCGTTCAGCGCCTGGCGGACCTGCTCCGCCCGCGAGAAACGGCCGCGGAGCGGGAAGCTCTTCCGGAGGGGATAGCCTTCGGCGTAGGTCTCCCACATCAGGATGCGGCGCAGATCGGGGTGGCCGCGGAACGTGACGCCGAACATGTCGAACACTTCCCGCTCGAGCCAATCGGCGCCGTGCCAGAGCTCCCACACCGAGTCGACCCAGAGCTCCTCGGCAGGATCGAGCTCGACTTTGACCCGAAGGTCCATACGTCGCTTCAAGGAACGCAGGAAGTAGACGATTTCGAGGGCGCGTTCGCGGTCGCGGTATTCGACCGCCGTGACGTCCACGAGATAATCGAACTCCTGCCCCGGCGTCTGCTTGAGCCAGGTCATCACCTCGAGCAGCCGCTCGCGCGGGACGTGGACAATCGTCTCGCCGTCGCGCGCGACCGCTTCGCGCAAAGCGCCGGGAATCACGAAGAACGAAACTGGTGGACGGAATTGCCGAACGGCTCGGAGATCTCGTCGATCGTCTCGGGTGGTAGCCGCAGACCCTTCTCATCGAGCGGTTGCTCGTCGCGGCGCCGCACGGCGTCGAAGAGCGACTCGCCCTTGATCTTCTTGTGCAGCAGGAGAATGCCGTACAGCAGGCCTTCGGGACGCGGCGGGCAGCCGGGCACGTAGACGTCGACCGGCACGATCGTATCGATCCCCTGCACCATCGAGTAATTGTCGAAGATGCCGCCGGTCGAGGCGCAGGCCCCCATCGAAATGACCCACTTGGGTTGCGGCATTTGATCGTAGATGCGCCGGATCACCGGGGCGAGCTTGAAGGGCAGCCGCCCGGCGCAGATCAGGACGTCGGCCTGACGCGGCGAAAACGCCTGGCGCTCCATGCCGAAGCGCGCAAAATCGAACCGGCTGGCCGCCGTCGCCATGAATTCGATGGCGCAGCACGCCGTGCCGAACGGCATCGGCCACAATGAATTGGCGCGCGACGAGTTCACCGCCCAGTCCACGAGATCGTGGAACTTGGCGAGCAGATAGTTCGAGCTTTGAACCTCTCCCACTCGTTTCATCTCAGTCCCACTGAAAAGCGCCGCGTTTCCAGACGTAGATGTATCCCACAAAGAGAATGAGCAGGAACACCAGCATTTCAACCAGCAGGAATCCGGTCGACACGCTGCCGTTCCCTAGAAAGATCGTTGCCCACGGGATGAGAAAGACAGTCTCGATATCGAACAGGATGAACAAGACGGCGACGAGGTAAAACTTGACGGAAAAACGTTCGTGCGCGTTGCCCAACGGTGGCATGCCGCTCTCGTACGGCCGTTCCTTCACGTCGGTCGGCCGGCGGGGACCCAGGAAATGAGACGCCACGATCATCGTCGTAGCGGCGACAATGGCCAGGCCCACTAACATCAGGAGGGGGATGTAGGGCTGCATCCTAGCTCGTGAAAAAATTCACTAGTGGTTGCTGGAAGCTATTCCCCGCCCAGAGTGTTGTCAACCGAATCGAGTGGCGTAAGTGACGACGCCACCATTACATTGCGCCCCCATGTCCATCAAATCCGATCGCTGGATTCGGCGCATGGCGAAGGAACTCCGCATGATCGAGCCATTCGCCGACCGACAGGTGCGCGACGGCGTGATCTCGTATGGTGTCTCGTCGTACGGCTACGACATGCGGGTCGCACCGGAGTTCAAGATTTTCACAAATGCGTTGTCCGCCGTCGTCGATCCTAAGCACTTCGATCCCAAATCCTTCGTCGAATTCACCGGCGAGGTCTGCATCGTTCCGCCGAACTCCTTCGCGCTTGCGATGTCGGTCGAGTATTTCCGGATTCCACGGAACGCGTTGACGATTTGTGTGGGCAAGAGCACCTACGCCCGCTGCGGCATCATCGTCAACGTGACGCCGTTCGAGCCGGAGTGGGAAGGCTATGTGACGCTCGAAATCTCAAACACCACGCCGCTACCGGCCAAGATCTACGCCAACGAGGGAATCGCGCAGGTGTTGTTCTTTACGGCCGATGAAGGAGATGAGTGCGAGACTTCTTACAAGGACAAGAAAGGGAAATATCAGGCGCAGAAAGGCATCACACTGCCGAAGTTGTAAGGCTCCTCGATCCCGCCACGGTGATCAGGGCGCTCGCCGCCACGAGAATCGCCACATCGGGTATCCAGCCAAGCTCAGTCGCCGGTATCGTCATCTGCACGATGTACATCACGAAATCAAACAATCCCAGAACCAGACCGAGCAGCAACGTGTATTGCAGCGAGCGGCCCACCTGGCCGAGCAGGCTCGCTGTCGCGAGCGCCACCGCGCCCTGGGCCGCCGCGATGCCCACTGCTGCAACGGTACCGCTGAAGAGCGTCTCGATGGCGGCGGAGCGGCCGGGATGGTAGCTGAAGAACCAGGTGTGGATGAGCGCGACGACAAAGCCGGCCACGGCGGCGCAGATGGTGGCCCAAATCGCGTAATACCTGATGATGCGAGTGCGGCTGCTGCCATCCGTCATAAGGTCTCCCCTCCGCCCCTTCCCGCCTAACGAATCTACCGCAATGCGGCGGCGGCTTCCACTAGCGCGGCGCGCGCCTGGTCCACGCGGGTCACGAGATCGGCCAACTCACGATTGGCAGTCGCGGCATCGGCATAGCGAATCGCTTCATTGACCGTGGGGAACGCCATCGTCGCGTAGCCGTTGTCGACGTCCGCCGCGAACTGCAGGCTCCGGAACCAGGGACGCGTGACGAGGCCTGCGGGCCGCGTGAGGCGCCGCTCGACCTGCATCAGCCCGTGATTGACGCGCTGTGCGCGCACCGTATCCACGCCTCCCGACCGGCGGAGCGCGCTGTCGCGTGCCGCAGCGAAGGCGCGCGCGACCGCGGTAAGGCGATCCAGCGCGTCCTTTAATGGTTGTGTGCTCACGCTCGCGGTCCACTGTTTCCGCGCAATTCCGGAATCGAGCTGCGTGACCAGCGTGCTCAGCTCCGTGCCGAAGGCTGCGTAGTCGAGCGGCACCAGGTCGCTGTTGGCGAGGCGCGCGAGAATCACCCCGACGAGCTGGGCGCCGGCGCGATGGACTTTGTAGCTGGGATCGCCGAACCGCGTCATCCAGTCGTACGAGTCGTACATCGAGTGATAGATGCCGTCGGGACCGTCGAACCCGATCCCTCCCGCGGGAATGCCGAGGTGATGATAGAAGCCGGCGAAATCCGATCCGCCGCCCAGATTCCCGAAGGTCAGCGTCGTCGTGTCGCCCTTGTGCGCCTTGAGCCACACGTCGTACACAGTGCCGGGCCCGACGGGATCGGGAACGACCTGGCTTGCGGAGCGAAATAACGGCTTGAGCGAGGGTGATCCGGCACCGCTGAACGTCGGCCCCGAGAAGGTACCGTCTTCGTTGATATACGCCACGACATGAGCCCGCAGCGAATCCTCGAGCTCCTCCACCCACTCTGTCGACCCAATGAGGCCCCACTCCTCGGCGTCCCAGGTGCAGAAGACAAGCGTGCGCGCGGGCGGTAATCCCTGGTGTGCGAGCGTCGCGAACGCACGCGCCGTTTCCAACACGGTCACCGTGCCGCTGACGTTGTCGCGGGCGCCCGGGCCCCAGGCGTCGCGATGGCCGCCGACCACCACCCACTCATCAGGCCACCGCGCCCCGCGAATCATGCCAACCGTATTCCAGATCTTGTGGAAGCCCCCCCCCCGCGTTCCGCGCTCGGTCTTCACGCGCAGCCGCGCGCGCACCGGCCCCGGGCCGACGTGATAACGGAACGGCAGCGCGCCCTCCCAGGTCTGCGGGACGGATGGCCCTTCCATTGGCTCGAGGAGGCGACGGGCGTTGCCGTAGCTCATCGGAATGATCGGAATGCTCGGGACGTCGAGCGAATCCTCTGGGAGCCGCCGGGCGCCTTCGATCGAGGCCCATCCCGGGGTCGTCGGATCGCCATTCCCATTCATCATGCTGCCGCGCTGGATTCCGCCGGCGGGACGCATGGGACCCTTCGGGTAGACGTCGCCGCGGAAGTATCCGTCGTCCTGAGGATCCGAGTAGACGATCAGGCCCACGGCGCCGCGCTTCTGCGCCTCGCGCGCCTTGATGCCGCGGAACGAGCGGCCATAGCGCGCGATCGCGATCTTGCCGCGCACGCTGATACCCAACGAATCGAGCGTCTTGTAGTCTTCGATCAGCCCGTAGTTGACGTAGACGACTTCGGCGGTGACGTCACCGTCCCCCGTGTAACCATTGAACGGCGGGACTTGCGGTCCCTTCCCCGGCTCCGGCAAAGAGAGCTCAGCCGCCTTGGCGTGCGGACCTGGAATGACCCAGGCGGCGACGACCTCCGGCTGCGGGATATAGACCGTGTACTCCTTGCTCCACGCATCGACGCCCCACGACCGCAGGTGCTCGAGGACGTAGTCTCGCGTCGCGGCCTGTGCGGGCGTACCCGCCATGTGCGGTACGGCGGAGAGGTCGCGGGACATCTGCCGCACGCTCGCCGTGTCGGGGATGGCGATGAGACGCTGCTCGAAGGACTGGGCGGAAAGTTGGAATGTTGGAACGAGGGAAAGTGTGACCGTGGCCAACCACGTCACGCGCTTCACATTCCAAATTTCGAACGTCCCAGCGTTCAACCGTCTCATCGCGGCACCCCCGGCTCGCGCGAATTCAGCACGCGGTCAATCCGCGCCTGGAGGTCGACAAAGTGGGCTCGCGTCATCCGATCAGCGGGGGGGGCCTTCGGAGCCGCAGCGCGAAGGCTGGTCTGCAAGCCCTGCAGCTCGAACCGCGCCAGCGCGCGGGCGTCCGTCGGCCGTGTGGTCGCGGTAACGCCGGGGAAGAACGCGAATTGCGGCGGCGGCAGCGTCACGAGCGGCGTATTGATCAGGCGGTCCATTTGATCCACGAACGCCTCCTGCAGGTTGCGCCGGTACCCATCCACGGACGGCTGCGCCGACTCGAGCTCCGAAAAGATGCCGCGGCGCACGTCCGCAAACAGATCAGACAGGGTGTAGGCCGTGCCGGCGGGAAGCGTCGCCCCCTGCTCCGCCAGCCGCGCCAGCCGCTGATCCTGGAACAAGGCGTTTAGCAGCGCGCTTTGCCGGACGCGAATGCGGTCCACGAATCCGCTCGGCTCAACGCGCCGCAGCACGTCGGAGTCGAGGAAATACGCCGGCGTCTTGAATGCTTCCTCATTCAAGAACCGGACCGCGTCCGCCTGGCGGGCTTTCGGAACCGGAGTGTGAATCACACCGGCCTGATCGGGATACTTCTCGTGCCGCCACACCCCGCCGATGACGACGGCGACGTGGTTCATCTCGAGGCCCCACTGCCCTACCAAGCGGTCATACAAATCATTCAGCAGCTCGTAGTCCTCGAGCTTATCCGTCGTGGCGGCGGGTAACAGCATCGGCACGAGACGCTTGATATTACCGAGGCCAAACCGCGTGGCCTTCACGGGGTCGTCGCCGAGTGCCTCGGTCACCGTGCGCGGATCGATGCCGTCGGGGTTGCCGAAGCGCAGCCACTGGTGGTCGTCTTGCAGGCGCGCCAGCGAATCGAGCACCGGCCGCTCCGCCTCGGGCCCATTGGCGCCGGGGATGCGGCGATAGCCCCAGTCGATCGCGTAATAGTCCCACGGCCCGAGCTTGGGCATCAGCTCGGCAGAATCACCGGGCTGCGCGACGTAGTTGTTGCGTGCGTAGTCCATGATCGAGTAGGACGTGCCGTTCGCGCGCGTGTAGCTCGCGCTGCGCAGCGAGTCGACGGGATAGTAGCCGGACGAGAGCTGGTTGTGCGGCAGTCCAAGCGTGTGCCCGACTTCATGCGTCGCCACATACGCAACCATCTTGCCCATCACCGAGTCGGGGAACGGAAGGTGCCGCGCGCGAGCATCGACCGCGCCTGCCTGCACCCAGTACCACGCCTGCAGCAGACTCGTGATGTTGTGGAACCAGCCGATGTGCGACTCCAGGATCTCGCCCGTGCGCGGATCGCTGACGTGCGGGCCATACGCATTCTCGATCGTGGATGGCAGCCAGCGGATCGCGGAGTAGCGTGCGTCGTCGAGATCGAAGCCAGGATCTTCCTGCGGCGTCGGCGCGGGCTTCGCGGTGATGGCGTGCGAAAAACCGGCGGCCCGGAACACCGCCTCCCACGCCTCCACGCCTTTGATGATCCACGGCACCCATCTGGGTGGCGTCGCGGGGTCGATGTAGAACACGATCGGCTTGATCGGATCGCTGACGGCGGCGTTCGGATTCTTAGGCTCGAGCCGCCAGCGCGTGATGTAGCAGCGCGTCGGCACGCGGGCATTCTCGGAACCGTAATCCTCATAGCTCACCGTGAAGAATCCCACGCGGTTGTCGCAGAGACGCGGCATCATGGGGTGGTCCGGCAGCAGCACCATCGAGAAATTCGTCGGAATCGTCATGGAGTTCAGCGAGCGATCGGGCGGAGAACCCGGCGCGGGCGGCAGGGAGTCCACTTCGAACGTCTGGAGCGCCGTGATTTCCACGTTGATCGGGAAACTCTTGGCGCGCTCGATGAACGAGCGTGTCGGATCGAAGCGCCGCACGCGCACGCCCAGCTGTCGCACATTCAGCTCCGAGACGTCGGTCGTGAACAGGCTACTGACCTCGATCACGGCATTGGAATCCTTCGGACTCCAGGCGGCGATGTCGAAGCTTTTGATGATGGGCGCGGTGTTGGAGAGGTCGACCGCGCGAGCCACCGGCAGTAAGGAGTCGGCTCGCATGGCGTAGCTGATCAATCGGAGCAGGACGTGATTGCCAAAGCGGTCCCAGCGCACGGCGCGAGCGGCGATCTGCTCACCCGCGTAGCCCACGCCCCGGATCGTGCCGCGCCGGTCCACAACGAGGATGAACTCCCGTCCCAACATGCGGCGCGGGATCTCGTAATACAGCTTGTCGCTGATGCGGTGGATGATGAACACACCGGAGTCGGTCACCGCCTGCGACGTGATGACCTGGTTATACGGCTTCGGTGCCGGACCATCAGAAGGCGCCTGGCGCCCGCCGCCGGCGCGCGCAGTGTCCTGATGGGTGGGACCGGACGCCGGAGCCGGCTGCTGCTTGGAGGACGCTGAACTGGCACTTGAACAAGCGAGGACGCCGAACGCGAGAAGGACAATGATTGGACGCATCGCAGCACCTTGGTTGTTGTGAAGAGTTTTTCTTGGGAACGGGGAGATTAGACCGCTTGTAGGGTTCCGTCTAGTGGCACGGATACCCGAAATAGTTGCATTTTGGGTTCCATGACGAGCCTGCGTCTCCTTATCGTCGGCGCGGTCGCCGCGGCGATGATTTACGGCGCGGCGCTGACACTCGCGCTCACGGGGAATCTCGGCTCGACGGCCGTCATCGTCGTAATTGTCGGCGCGATCCTCCTTCCTATCGCCCTCCTGATTCTGCGCCGCCGGATGTGGAAGCCGCTCGCGGCCCTCGAGCAGGGAATCAAGCGGGTCGCCGACGGTGATCTGAGCGCGCAGGTCCCCGTGGCGCGCGACGACGAGCTCGGCAAAGTCACCACGCATTTCAATCAGATGACCCGCGTGCTGCGCGATCGCGCGGAAGAACAGGGGCGGTTTGCGGCGGCGGGCGAGCTGCTGGGCGGAGTGGCCCACGAAGTGAATAACCCGCTGATGGCGATCGCCAGCCACGCCGAGCTGCGGCTGTCGGACGGGCAGTTGCCCGCGGAGCAGCGCAGCGAAATGCAGAACATCCTGCGGCAGGCCCAGCGGGCCGCCAAACTGCTGCGCGGGTTGCTGCGCTTCGTCCGGGCCGGAGAGAAACGCGCGGCCGCGGTCAACATGAACGACGTCGTACGCAGCGCGATCGACCTGGTGTCGTACCGCTTCAGCATCGACGAGATCTCGATCGAAGGCCGGCTCGACCCCGGTCTGCCGGCGGTCGTCGGCGACGCCAATCGGCTGGAGCAGGTCCTGGTGAACCTGTTGAGCAATGCCATCGATGCCCTGCGCGCAGTCAAGCCGCCCCGCCGTCTCACCGTCGACAGCTTCGTGAGCGAGGGGGACGGGGGCGGCGATCGTGTCTGCGTCACGGTGACGGACAATGGGCCCGGCGTGAGCGCGGAGATCGTACAACGCCTGTTCCGGCCGTTTGCGAGCACTAAAGGCCGCCGCGGGACAGGACTGGGCCTCTACATCTCGCGCCAGCTGGTCCGCGAGGCGGAAGGAGAGCTGGAGCTGGTGGCGCATGCCGAGCGTGGCGCGCGCTTTCTGGTATGGTTGCCCTGCGCGCCCGGAACCGTTCTAGCTGTGCCAACGGCCAGCGCGCCGGCCCCCCCCCCCCCACCCGCCCCC
>Ga0137389_10002661_pt1 | contig 10886 bp, 7 predicted proteins | sample 15con2h14BmetaG_FD_104645 | JGI IMG/M metagenome (GOLD analysis project Ga0137389, IMG submission 104645) | Vadose zone soil microbial communities from Angelo Coast Range Reserve, California, USA - 15con2h1.4B metaG | ecosystem: Environmental > Terrestrial > Soil > Vadose zone > Saprolite...
AGGCTGCGCGTTCCTTCCAGGCCGAACCTGACTTTCCAGGTTTGCAACACGTCTTCGTAGGCGGTTTCGATGACCGGCGACCCGCTGGGTCGAACCCCGGGCAGCTTCGGGGTCAGGACAATCGGCTGCCAGCCGAAGCTGGGGAGATACTTCGCCAGGCCGGCGGGACGAAGCGATCCGACCTCAGGATTCGGAGGATAGGTGTGGGTGATGAGCAAAACATGCTTCATGACAAGATATCGATCTGACCCTTCCCCTCCAGGTACGTGGTTAAGGTTATGCCTCGTATCCCACGGTGAGTCAAGCCTTGGGGACCTTCGGCTTCCCCACCCGCGTGACGGCGCTCAGCATCAATTGAACCGTATCTAAATCCTTCGCCTGCAGCTTGCCGGCCGGAATTCGGGTCTGGGTAATTTCCTCCAGTTGTTGCACGATATCGATCAAGGCCAGGGAGTCGATGAGGCCGGATGAAACCAACGGAGTATTCTCGTCGATCTTCACATCGGGACGCCGCATGATGTCCCGCACAACGTAATCAATTATTTGTCGCGCTTGGTCCGACACCAGTAAGTTCTCCTTTGCCGGCAGATAATTCCGGGTGCTCGGAAACCAGCTTTTCCCGGGTGGTTGAACGCGCCGGTTTTCCCGCGGTGCTCTTGACAATCCAGCGCGGCGGTTTCAAATAGATAGCCCGTGGGGCGATTCCCAGCTCAGCCACGATCGAGCCCTTCAACTGGACTTCGATGGCCCGTTTTCTTTCCAGCGCTTCCTCCTGCCGCACTTCAGCCACAACGATGATCTGTTCAGTGCCGAGTTCGGAATTGTAAAAGCCGAAAGCCACCACCCGTCCATCCAGGATGTCGGCGTGGCTGGAGACAACTTCCTCCACATCCTGAGGATAGAGATTCTCGCCGGCGACGATGATGAGATCCTTCTTACGACCAGTCACGTAGAGTTCGTTATCCCATTGAAAGCCCAGGTCGCCGGATCGGTACCAGCCGTCGCAAAGAGCTTGAGCGGTGAGATCGGGACGATTGTAATAGCCATTCAGCATGGCATCGCTCCGAATCCAGATTTCTCCGACGTCACCGGGTGGCAGGTCGTCGCCTTGACTGGATACAACCCGCACGTCCGTTCCCGGAAGGCACTTCCCCGAGGATACCAAACACAGGGCGCCTAAAGTGTCGGCGGGAACCCGGGCGATACGATTCTTGCGCAAGCTGTTCGGGTCCACCCAAACCCGCAAGGGATCAGCCTTGCCGTCTATCTGCGATTGCGAGACCGCGAAAACCGTTTCCGCCATCGCGTAACAGCTCTGCAATACATGTGGGCGCAGGTTCGAGTCGCGGTAAGCCAGCAGGAACTCGTCCATGCTGCTGGCCCGGACCGGTTCGGAGCAGTTGATCAGCATTCGCAAGGATGCGAGATCGTAACTGGAGCGGTCTTCCTTCGGTACCCTGCGCGCCAGAAACTGCAGGGTGAAATTTGGCACCCAACCCAGGGTGCAGCGGTAATCAGAGATCAGTTGCAACATGCTGCCCGGTTGCATAACCCAATCTGTCGGCGACTGCATCACTACCGGCAAATGACAAACCAGGGGCAGGATGAAACAGGCGATCAGACCCATGTCATGGTACAGCGGCAACCAGCTGTAGATGCGATCCTCGGGAGAGAGATCGAGCGCAGGCCCAAGGTGGTTGATTTGACGGAGCACCGCCGCATGGGAGAGCGCCACTCCTTTCTGCAGACCGGTCGTACCCGCGGAGTGTTGAATAAAGGCGACGGCATCGGGGTCAAGGTCCTTCGTGGGAGGTGCGGCTTCTCCACGCTTGGCTTCTCCAATCTTGGCTTCTCCATTCTGGGCTTCTCCATTTTGACCCAGGGACCGCACTAAGCGTGTATCTTGTCCCAGGCTCACGTGCTCCATCAGCTCATCTGGAAAAGCCTCATCCACCACGATCAATGTGGCTTTCAGATTGGCGGAAACACCCGCCAGTCCGAACCTGTACTTGGCCGGTTCGACCTTGAAGTTGGGATAAGCAAGAATCGCTGGAATGGCCCCCAGCTGCATGGCAGCCGCGAAAGCGGCCATGACCGGAATGCCCTGCGGCATGATCAGGATGACGGTATCGCCGGCTTTCAAGCCCTCGGCTTGCAGATAGCTGGCCTGGGCCGCGGTTAAGGCGGCAAACTCACCGAAGGTAACGCTCTGGATATCGTCCTCATTCTTCCACATGGTGACAAAAGGTCGGTTTGGAGGCGCGGACCGGAGCGCTTCGTCCACGGTGCGGAATGTGAGAGGAAATTGCAGCATTTTATCCAAGGATCGGGCCAACAATTGCCAAGGTTCCACTCATTTTGACAGGTACGGAGGGGGGTCGCCGTTGTCCGGTTTGGTACCGGCTGGCCAGAGAGGGCCGCCGCATGGTGATGGATCCAGGCGAAATCAGTGAAGGTGGAGGGGAGGGTTCATATTGTCATTCTTCGCGGTTGGGTCATTCTGCTTTGCCGAACTGGCGATCTCGGAGGACAGGACCGGTTCCAGGCCTTGGGCAATTTTCCCGGCCATCAGTTCCGCGCCCAAAGTCGTGAAGTGGGTGAAATCGGCAAAATACTTGCCACCCGGGGGGATCTCCGCGGCGGCGTCGATCAAAACTGTGTGCCGTTCGGCGGCAACGCTGCGGATGGCCGCGTTCATTCGTTGCTCCAGATCAAGCAAGCCTTCGCCGGTCAGCATCGGAATCCATTCGCGCCAGAGCGCAAGCATCTGCTGATCGTCCCGCGAAAGCGGTTTGCCAAAAAAGGTCGCGTGCGTCACCAGCACAGGTTCCACACCGCTTTGCCGCAACGCATCGACCAGCCGCACCAGGTCTGAACGGAAAAGATCTACATTCTCTTCCGGCACACGATCCATCACCGGATAGCGGGCTGCTTTCTTCTTGACCCTATCCTCGTGCATACGGACTTCAAGTTCGCGAATTTGATATTGAACGAATTCGGGAACGACTGTCTTGGCCGCGGTACGGATTCGCTCCCCCAGCCGCCACTCAAATTTGGCCGGCGAGGAGTCCGGTAACTGGTCGACAGCCTTGAGCGAAGGCAACCACGCATACGAAGCGGGGAACGGGTAGATCACGGCAAATCTTGGCCGGACGTGTTCCACGACCTCCGGCACCCGCTGTACCGCTGAGGCCACGGTCTGGGCAGGATACGCAACATTCACCACTTCGAATGTCGGCTTCCCGGCCCACTGGTCCAGGTCCCGCTCCAACTGCCGGGGATACTCCTGACCCGGCGCTTCGTACAATCCAAAGGTCTCCGAAGCGCCAAAACAGGCAATTCGCACGGTACCGGACCGCAGTTCGGGGCCTCGATATCCGAGACTGTTCAGTTGCCATTTCTTGTAGCGCGCCCCGGGACTGCCCCGTTTTCCGAAGCGATCAACTTGCAACAACCCTTCGCTCGAGTAAGTACGCCAGATCGGTGCGCCATAGGTAAAAAAATCGTCCAATCGGGCGCAGAATTCCAACATCGCCACAAACACGACGATACTGACCGCAATCCGCAAAAGTAGTTTGAGCACTCTCATCAGAACTGAAAGTAAATGAACGACTGGGGTTCGGCGTTATGAAGGAACGCAACGTAGACCAGCACGGCATAGAACGCGGCCCTTAGTTCCAGGGGAGCGCGCAGGGCAAATTCCGGACTCTTGTCCTTCAGAAATGAGGCAATCGCTACCATGGAAAAATAGCCGCCGACAACGACGGCCGTAAGCAGATACAGGCTGGCAGGCAAGCGCAGGTCAAGGTAGCTGCCCGGCCTGACGACGGCCGTAAGCATAGCGACGGCCTGCCTCAGATCAGCCGCTCGGAACAGAATCCAGCCGAGACTGATCGAGGTAAAGGTGAGCAGCCAACCCACCGGTTCGCTGACCGATTCTGGCCACGCCCAGCCTCGCGATCGCTGGAGTCCCTGCCACCGCCGATGCAGGAGCAGCAGCGTGCCCTGATACGCGCCCCAAATAAGAAAGAGGAAGCTGACCTTGTGCCACAGGCCAAAAATGATCATGGAGAGCAGCAACGCTACGTTGCGCCACCAAACCTCCCGGCGCATCGTGGCCAGCGGCATGAAGAGATAGTCCCGGATCCAAAACGACAAGGACATATGCCAGCGGGTCCAAAAAACCGATGGCGAAGTGGATCGATAGGGGCGACTGAAATTTTCCGGTAAATGGATCCCGAACAGCAGCGCAGCTCCGATGACCAGGTGTGAGTAGCCGGCAAAATCCAGGAAGAGTTGAAAACCGTAAGCGAAGGCCAGCACCCAGACGTCGGCTCCTCCCCAGTGGATCGAAGTCGACGCAAAAGCCGCGTCCACCCCTTCTCCGGGCCTGATTCCGCCGCCCACCACTCGCGCCAGCGCGATCATAAATAGACCGATGAACACGCGATCCAGACCCACTCGCATATCTTGCCGCGAGACTTTGCCGGGCTCACGAAACTGTGGCAAGAGCTCGGGCAGCCGGCAGATCGGTCCTGAAAGGACCGTAGGCCAGAAGGCCATGTAAAGGCAAAACTCCAACAGCGAGGGATCGAGCTCTTGTCCCTGATACAGATCAAACAGGTAAGAAAGCGCTTGAAACGTCCAGAAGGAGATACCAATCGGCAGAGCAAGCTCAGCTGCGCGGGAAGCCACCGGAAAGTGAGGTGCAAAAAAGCTCACCAGGGATGGCAGGGATTTGAAGGTGGCGAGCAGAGCCACGTTGAAGAATATCCCGAGCCAAAGGCGGGCGGCCGAAGGCCGTCGGCGCAGCAGAATGCCCAAGCCGTAGTTGGCCAGGGAACTTACGATGAGAACAACTAAGAATCGCACGCTCCAACTGGCATAAAGGACGTAACTCACGACCAGGAACAACACCTTTTGCGCTTTGGGCGACAGTACTCTGGCCAGAAGCCAGGTAAGCGCCAAGCAGCCCACGTAAAGGAATGCTTTCGATGTCATTTTTGAGAAGTGTCTTTGGTGTCCGAATCAGCGGATCGCGGGCTTCGATCGGAGAGGATCTCGCCAGCCAGGGTTGGCGATGCCTTCGGCCACGCTCTGCACTGTGAGCGGACGGAGTTTGCTACTGCCTAAACGAGGGAGGGTGGAGCGGGAACAAATTGAGATCTAACCTCGTGGCGAGGCGCCGAGCAGCGTTTGCAGGACAATCCCAAGATCGCCTAAGAACGTCGCTCGTCTGGCGTAATTCAGATCCAGCCGAGCCTTGGCTGGCAGGATGGCGTTGATGTAGTAGTCAGATAGCTGTTCTTCCGGGACGTTTGCCAAGACTCCTTCTTCGTCACGGAAGTGCAAGGTGGCCCACCCGGTCACGCCCGGTCGGAGCGCGAGAATCGACTGGTGCTCAGCGTCCAGAGTCTGGCAAAACTCCGGCAAGTCGGGACGCGGCCCCACCAGGCTCATATCTCCGCGAAGCACGTTGAAAAGCTGGGGCAGTTCGTCCAATTTTATGCGGCGCAGTATTCGCCCCAGCGGTGTGATTCTGGCGTCCCCTCTGCGGGTCACGCCCGGGCCGGCACCCTGCTTGCGCTGAAGCATGGTTCTGAATTTGAGGATTTGAAAAGTTTTGCCGCCTCTGCCCATGCGCAGTTGGCGGAACAGAATGGGTCCGGGCATGCTCACCCTGATGGCGGCCGCGACGATCAGCATCAGCGGCAGGGTCAGGGTCAACCCGATGGCGGCGCAAGCAGCATCAAAAGCGCGCTTCCCGTAGGAAAAATTCCACAGGCTCAGACCGCTGCCCGGGCCCGGAACATACGAAAGATTAGAAATGCTACCCACGCTCATATCGAGACAAGTTTGCTTTTGCGGTTGCGAGAAACAATTTGCGTCACTGCGCTGATGACCCCCTCTGCTTCTTCATCCTTCAAGTCAGGATAAACCGGCAGGGAGAGGCAACGCGAGTAGGCATCTTCGGCGTTGGGAAAATCCTGTGGCGTGCAACCGTAATGTTCACGGTAATAGGGGTGGCGGTGCAGCGGAATGAAGTGCACACTGGTCCCAATCCCCATTCGCTTCAGCTCTTCAATCATTTGTTTGCGATCCAGATTCAGTTCCTCGGGCTTCAGGCGCAGAATGAAGAGGTGCCAGGCGTGAGTGCTGTCCGGGCCCGGCAGGGGAGGCATTTCCAGCTCCTCGAACTTCATCAGCCCTTCCCGGTAGATGGCTGCGATCTCAGAGCGCCTTTTCCAGAAGGCATCGCACTTCTTGAGCTGCGCGGCTCCCAGCGCGGCCAGGATATCGCATAGGTTGAGCTTGTACCCCGCCTCCGTAACCTGGTAAAACCACGATCCTTCGGAAGAATAGCGGTTCCAGGCATCTTTGCCGATGCCATGGAGACGCATGATCGCGGCCCGTTCCGCATAGGCGTCATCATCGGTGGTCAAGACTCCGCCTTCACCCGTGGTAATGGTCTTGGTGGCGTAGAGACTGAAGGCGGTAAGTTCCGATATGGTGCCGACGCGCCGCCCGCGATGGGAGGCGGGCAAGGCATGGGCCGCGTCTTCGATCAGGTGCAGATTGCGGCGACGGGCCAGATCGAGAAGCGCATCCATGTCGCAGGCCTCTCCCGCAACATGCACGGGAATGATGGCCCGGGTCCGGTCGGTGATACGCCTTTCGGCATCGGCGGGATCGATAATGAAGCCGCCGGGCAAACTGTCGCATAGCACCGGGCGTGCCCCAAAGTAAGTCACGACTTCCGCGGTGGCGGTAAAGGTGTAGGTGGGCACCAGGACTTCGTCGCCGGGGCGCAGTCCGATGCAATCCAGCGCCAATTGCAGTGCGGCCGTTCCCGAATTTACAGCTAACGCCCACTTGCAGCCCACGTAGGCGGCAAACTGCCTTTCGAACTCCTGGGCCACCGGCCCGGTGGTAAGCCAGCCGGAAGAAAGAACTCGTTGAACCGCTTCGCTTTCTTCTTTGCCGAGCGAAGGACGATGAAATGGGATTTGGGAATTCTCTATCATAAGTTATGTTCACCCGAACCCAAACAGCGGATTACCGTGGGGATCAGAATGATCCCGCTCACTTTCTCTAGAATTTGAGGGAGAAACAACTGGCGTCCCGGCAGACCTACTTTTTGCAGGCTTCCGAAAATCGGGGGGTCGTGCTACGCAACGCTCAAAGCACTTTCATCGACTGGGGCAGTCTTTCCCAAAGTCAGGCGAACCCACATTTCGAGCACGAGCAGCGCCCAAATCAAGTAGTCATGGTTGACTCCGCGGCGGTGCTCGTGAACTACGCGTTCGAGGGCCTGGCGCCGGAACCAGCCACGTTGCTCCACATGGGGTCCCAGGACGCAATCTTCCACCAGATCTGCCCAGTCTTTTCGCAGCCATTTTCCAATCGGCGCGGCGAAGCCCTGTTTGCGCCGCTCCACACATTCCGCGGGCACATGACGCAGCGCCAGGCGGCGCAGTAACGATTTGGGTTTCCCGCCCCGAAATCGGACATCCGCCGGGATGCGCATGGCCAATTCCACCAGATCGATATCCAGAAAAGGACTGCGCGCTTCGACGCTTACGCCCATGGTCGCGCCGTCCACTTTGGCCAGGTAGTCATCAGGCAGCACGGTCTGCAGCTGAGCCTGCATCACCCGATCCACATCCCGCGCCCTGAGGCTTGCAGGTGGGAGCGCGTCGAGGTAGTGCAGATTGTGACGATTCTTTCCGATTCGTTCGCTAAATTCAGGGGTATAAAAGGACGGACGCACCGATCGTTGCATCATCGAGTGGGTCTCGAAGATGGTTTGTTCGAGAGGAAGCGCCGTCAACCGGGACACAGTTCTGACCCGGCGCAAAAAGCCGCCAGAGTTTCGCAGCATGTTGCCCAGAAATGCCACCGGCATTTTCAGGGGACCGGGAAAGAGTCTCCTGAGCTGTTCCGCTTTGTGATACGCGAGATAATGGTTGTAACCGCCGAACGCTTCGTCGCCCCCATCTCCCGTCAAAATTACGGTGACGAATTGCCGCGCCTGTTCGGCGATGGCGAGGACGTTGACTGCCGATGCGTCGGCCAGGGGTTCTCCCATGGCAGTCACCAGCCGGACCAGGTTGCCGCGGAAATCGCTGACTACTTTGAGTTCGTGATGGACCGTGTTGTACTTCCTGGCCACGGCGGCGGCATAGCGGCTCTCATCCATGGCCGAATCGTCGGTGGCGACCGAGAAGGTCTGAACCTGGCCCGCCATTTTGGCCGCGGTCACGGTGACGAGACTGGAATCGATTCCACCCGAAAGCAGAATCCCGACCGGGACGTCCGCGACCAGCCTGCGACTTACCGCAATCTGCAGAGAGTGTTCAACTCGCTCCAGCCACTCGTCATCGCTTATTCCTTCTTCGGGGTGAAGAAAATCCGGACTCCAATGAGTCAGATCTTTTCTTCGCCCGTCGCCTTCAAGACTCAAGGCATGGCCGGGTGCCAATTTCTCGACCCCCTCGAAAATGCTCCGCGGGCCCGGCACATACTTATCGCAGAGCAATTGATCTACCGCGATCGGGTCAATTTCAGGAGTTGCATCCAGAGCCAACGCCAAGGCGCGGGCTGACGAGGCAAAGACCAGTTCCCCCTGCTGCAGACGGAAGAAAAGTGGTTTCTTTCCCAAGGGGTCCCGAGCCAGGTGGATGCCATGCCGGGCGCGATCCACGATAGCAAATGCGTACATGCCCCGAATCCGCGCCAACAACTTCTCCAGCCCCCACTCCTCGTAGCCGTGGATCAGGACTTCGGTGTCGGCCTGCGAACGGAACCGGTGACCGCGGTCGCGCAGTTCCTGCCGCAGCTCAACAAAATTGTAGATGGCCCCATTGAAGACAATTTCCACTGACCCGTCTTCGTTCGCCATCGGCTGCAGACCGTTCTCGGAAAGGTCGAAAATCGACAACCGGCGATGGCCCAAAGCGTATCCCGGACCGTGCGTCAGTCCAACCCCGTCGGGACCGCGATAGGACATCGCTTCCCGCATGCGTTTTACGCGCAGGGGATCTACCGGGTCACGATCGGGACGAAAAATTCCGCAGATTCCACACATGGTAGTTGTTAAAAACTGCCTGACTCTAAGGCTGAACCATCGGTCATGACGGCTTCCAGACCGATCAGGCGGCCGACTCGGCGGATTCCTGAGCCGAGGTCAAACCAGCGCGCGCCAGCCGGAAGTTAAGCGCCTGATCGTGGCGATCGATGGCGCCCAGCGAAATAATCTCTGGACTGGGCCAATACTCCGGCACAATCGCCACCAGCTTGGTAACCAGGCCATGCACATTTTTCGCTTCGACCAGGACGGAGAGCTCGGCCAGCCATCCCGACATCTGCTCGAACGTCATCTTGCTTCCGGTCAGCAGCCGGATTTTCTCATGCGCCGTGGGCTTTACATCCTCGCCTTCCAGTTTCAGTTCTTCGAACAGCTTTTCTCCCGGACGCAGGCCTACGAACTCGATCTTGATGTCGCTGTCCGGCTCCAGGCCGGATAGCCGGATAAGATTGCGCACCAGGTCCAGAATGCGCACGGGCTCGCCCATGTCCAAAACAAAGATCTCTCCGCCCCGGCCCATGCTGGAGGCCTGCAAGACCAATTGCACGGCTTCGGGAATAGTCATGAAGTAGCGCCGCGCGTCGGGGTGGGTGACGGTCACCGGGCCGCCCGCGGCAATCTGTTGCTCGAAGAGCGGCAACGCGCTGCCGTTGCTGCCCAGCACATTGCCGAATCGCACCGCCATAAAACGGGTGGTGCCGCTGTTTTGCAGTCCCTGCATGATCAACTCAGCGACTCGCTTGGTGACTCCCATGATGTTGGTTGGGTTCACGGCCTTGTCGGAGGAGATCAGAACAAAATCTTCCACCCGGAATTGCCGGGCCAGGAGGGCGACATTGTAGGTGCCGAAAATATTGTTGGTGATCGCCTGAAAACAATTCCTCTCCATCATGGGAACGTGTTTGTAGGCCGCGGCATGGAAGACCGACTGCGGCCGATGAGCGGCAAACACATCTCGCAGCAAGGTGACATCCTGAATGTCTCCCACCACCGGAACGTAGTCCAGCTGGGGAAACCTGCGGGAGAGTTCGTGCCCGAGTTTGAACAGATCGTTCTCTGAGCGGTCAAGCAGAACCAACTGCCGCGGATCAAGCGCGGCCACTTGCCGTACCAGTTCAGAGCCGATTGAGCCTCCCGCGCCGGTGACTAGAAGCACCTTGCCTGTGATTCGGCCTCGAATCCGATCCAGGTCGAGGGCCACCGGCTCGCGCTCCAGCAGGTCCTCCACCCGTAACTGACGGACCTGGCTGACCGATGCCGACTTGTTGATCAGCTCGCCGATAGGAGGTAGCGTCTTGAACTCCACCTTGCATTCCCGGCATTTGGCAATGATCCTTTCCACGACTCTGCCGTTGGCCCGTGGAATCGCAATCATGACGCAGCTGGCCTGGTACTGCAGGATCAGCTCGTGCAATGCGTCGGTGCTCCCCAAAACTTTAACCCCGTGAATCTTGACTCCCTTCTTGCTCAGATCGTCGTCCACCAGCCCTACCGGGTTGTAGTTCAGGCTGGGGTTTTGCTTCAACTCTCTTACGATAGCGCTGCCGGCGTCGCCTGCGCCCACAATCAGAGTGTTGCGCTGGGCGCTGTAGGTGCGGGCGCGTTCCGTGTAGGCGCGCACCGCGAAGCGGGCGCCGCCCAGCACCATAATGGTCAGGAACAGGTCGATGATGACCACCGAGCGCGGATATCCCGGCATCCGGAAGACGCCTTCCACCAGGCAGAAAAACAGCACGGAACTGAGCAGGGACGCCTTGCTGATGTCCAGCAAATCGCTCATGCCCACATACCGCCACCA
>Ga0137389_10002662_pt1 | contig 10883 bp, 8 predicted proteins | sample 15con2h14BmetaG_FD_104645 | JGI IMG/M metagenome (GOLD analysis project Ga0137389, IMG submission 104645) | Vadose zone soil microbial communities from Angelo Coast Range Reserve, California, USA - 15con2h1.4B metaG | ecosystem: Environmental > Terrestrial > Soil > Vadose zone > Saprolite...
CAGAGTTGGTCGTTGATGCGTCGAATACGCCTCGCAAGGTACTTTTGAGAGCCAAAAACGTGCTTAACAGAACGCGCTCAACGATATTGGGAATTGTACTTAACAAGAGTCACTGGCCTGAGTATGGCTACATTCGCGAGTACCAGAGACGCATAGCGCAATCGAGAACAATCGCGGTGGCAACTTTACCTCCGAACACTCATCCTGCCAATGATAGAGTAGATACTACGCTTCAGAGAACTTCTCAAGAGAAGGTAGTCAGTAGCACCTCTGGGATAGTTCGCCCACTAGATGAGGATATAGCAATGCTAATGACATCCCCTCTAGCTAGGGTAGCAGACATAACCATTCCAGAGACTCCCCCCTTTATAGATGAGCAAGTGAAGCCAATCACTCAAGAGTCTCCCAATGCAAATGAGCTAGATACCACTATCACATTCCCTCGATACACTCGGCGAAAATCTAAAGATGAAGAGTTAGGAGCACAATGAAACGAGCTTGACGTGCAATTCCTAACCAAAGGGAGAAGTCTATGAACCACCTGTTGCAGGAGAAGATCTCTACACGCTCCTTACGTGTTGCTGTTATCGGTCTTGGCTATGTGGGGTTACCACTCGCCACCAGATTTGCAGAAGTGGGCTTTCAGGTTATCGGCATTGACATCGACCAGCAAAAAGTTGAAAAGGCTAATCGCGGCGAAAGTTATATCCCTGATATTTCCAGTAGCACCTTACAGGCATTGATCGAGGCGAAACGTCTTCATTTTACTAGCGATTATAGTGCATTAGCTGATGTTGATGCGATCAGTATTTGTGTCCCTACACCGCTACGTAAGACCCGGGATCCTGATATTTCCTACATCATTTCAGCGACACAACAGGTGCGAACCTGCCTGCATCCTGGACAGCTCGTTGTACTTGAAAGTACGACGTATCCTGGCACCACCGATGAAATCGTGCTGCCAGAGTTAGAAGCCACCGGTTTGAAAGTTGGTAGTGATTTCTTCCTGGCTTTCTCACCGGAACGCATCGATCCAGGCAATCCCGACTTCGACACGCGCAATACACCCAAAATCGTCGGCGGCATCACCAATACTTGCACCGAGTTAGCGCAAGCCTTTTATGGAGCAGCTATTGAGAAAGTCGTGCCAGTTTCCTCCGCCCGCGTTGCCGAGATGGCCAAGTTGCTAGAAAACACGTTCCGTGCAGTCAATATCGGTTTGGTGAATGAAATCGCCATTATATGCGAGAAGCTCAACATCAATGTATGGGAAGTGATTGATGCGGCAGCGACCAAACCTTTCGGCTTTATGCGTTTCCTACCTGGACCTGGTTTGGGTGGGCATTGTATCCCTATCGATCCACACTACCTTTCCTGGAAGCTCAGAACGCTTAATTATACCGCTCGTTTTATCGAGTTGGCGGCGCAGATCAACAGCAGCATGCCACACTATGTTGTGGATAAGATCAGCGAGGCGCTGAATGAGCAACGCCGTAGTTTCAATGGTGCAACCATGCTTGTGTTAGGCATTGCCTATAAGCGCGATGTAGGCGATGTACGCGAATCTCCCGCTCTAGATATTATGCAAGAACTGATGGTGCGCAAGTCGGTGGTACTCTACAACGACGAGTACGTACCGTCACTGACACTACGCTGTCAGACTTTACATTCACAGCCTCTCAGTAGCGGCTTGCTACGAGCTGCAGACTGTGTAGTCATTGTAGCCGATCATAGCTACTACGACGTGCCTTGGATTATAGATGAGGCACGCTGCATCGTAGACACCCGCAATATGACAAGAGGTTATGATAATGCAAAAATATACCGACTCTAAAACATCCCTTTTTTCTTTTTTGCCGGTTTTTACGTACAAGGAAGAAAAAGTGGCAAGTACTCTCCGTATCTACATTGTTATTGCTACCTTCCATCCACTCGTTGGAGGAGCTGAGACACAGGCACTTGCACAGTGTCGAAGCTTGCGGGAGAGAGGCTACGAAGCTACCATCATAACCTTCCGCAACGATCGGGCATGGTTGCAGCGTGAAGTGATTGAAGGTGTGCCGGTAATTCGCGTAGCCGGTACTCTGCTAGGGAGACGAGAGAAGTTACCACGTCTCCTTCAGAGATTGTTATACCTGCTGGCACTGATAGTCATGAGTTGGACGCTATGGCGACACCGCACTCACTATGATATTGCACACGTCTATCATCTCGGCCTGCTGGCATTATCATCTGCTCTAGCCTGTCGTTTGACAGGCAAACCACTCATTATCGCAGTACGAGGTGCAAGTGTGGGTAAAGTAGCAACTTTTCACAACAACGCATCGCTCATTGCTGGTCCACTTGACCCCACTTTGCCCTGGCTGCAAGTCTATGGCCGAACTCGTGTGAGCGGTGATTTAGAGAGTTTGGAGCGTCTAGGAAAACCTGTTGTGCGATGTACTCGTGCTCTGCTCCGCTCTGTACATGCTGTGGTAGTCGTGCTCAGTTCGCGTATGAAGGATTATCTCCTTACACATGATTTTTCCCTGCCCAATGTGCAGCTCATTCCCAATGGAGTGGATATCACACGTTTTATGCCAACTAATGCGCAAATCACACCCTCTCAGCAAGCCCAGGTTGTTGTCTGCATCTCCCGCTTGAGCTATGAAAAAGGGATCGATGTACTCTTGCAAGCCTGGCGTATAGTACACGAGCAGGCTCCACAAGCGCAGCTGATCATAATGGGAAACGGTCCTCTTCAATCCCAACTTGAACGTTTGGCAGTTGCACTTGGTATCGCAGAGAGCGTCGAATTTGCAGGATTGCAAAGCAATGTATCTGCGCAACTCCAACAAGGCGAACTGGCAGTACTTCCTTCACGGATCGAGGGCATGCCTAACGCTCTTTTAGAGGCTATGGCCTGTGGTCTACCTTGTGTGGCAACACGTGTGAGCGGCAGCGAAGATATTATTCAGCATGAGGTCAATGGTTTGCTTGTGGAGTCTGAAGATTATCAGTCCATGGCACAGGCGCTCCTAAGGCTGCTAGGCGACCCTTCGCTTGCTCAAAAGTATGGCCACACCGCCCGTTCCACCATTGAGCAATACTATTCTCTTGAACATGTTACCGATATGTATATAGAACTCTATCGGAGCATGACTGTAGGGAGACCTACGACCAACGTCCGAGAAAAGACAGAGAATAGAGGGTATAGAACCGTTTGAAAGCTGCTATTGGGCAATTGCAAGAAAATATTCTTACATCGCCGAAAGGATGAATATCATGTGTGGTATAACTGGATATATCGACCTACAGCATGGCCTGGACAATGCAGAACAGCTTATAGATAGCATGTGCAGGGTTATTCGACATCGTGGGCCTGACGAACAGGGTGTTTGGGTGGACCAAGGAGTCGCCTTGGGTATGCGTCGTCTTGCGATCATTGACCTCGCTGGTGGTCAACAGCCGATCTTTAATGAAGATAGGAGCATTCTCGTCATTTTTAATGGTGAGATCTATAACTATAGGAAGTTGCAGAAAGAACTGCAGGACTGTGGACATAGTTTTACCACCGAGAGTGATACCGAGGTCATTGTTCACGCTTACGAGGAGTACGGTGATGACTGTGTCAAACACCTGCGCGGCATGTTTACCTTCGCTCTTTGGGATAGAAGACGCCAACGTCTACTTGCTGCACGTGACCGCTTTGGCAAGAAGCCGCTAAATTATTACTGGGATGGACAGAAGTTGATCTTTGGCTCAGAGATCAAATCTCTCCTCGTAGCTGGCATTCCCCGCGAAATTAATCCGATTGCCCTCGACGAGTACCTGGTATATGGCTATGTTCCCACACCACTTACACTCTTTAAAAGTGTTTGGAAGCTGCCCGCCGCGCATATCTTGATCTACGAAGATGGACAGATCAGCACGAAACGCTACTGGGAACTTCCCTTTACAGCTACATGCCAGGATGATGAAGCGACGGCTATCGAGCGGACACGGGTACTGCTACAAGACGCAGTACAGGTACGTTTGATGAGCGAAGTGCCATTAGGTGCATTTCTAAGTGGGGGTGTCGATTCGAGCGTTGTGGTAGGGATGATGAGTTCGATGATGTCGCAACCCGTCAAAACGTTTTCTATCGGTTTTGAAGATGACGCGTACAACGAACTACCCTATGCGCGGAAGATCGCAAAATACTTCGGAACCGATCATTGCGAGTTTTTTGTTCGGCCGGACCTCGTGTCGGTTCTGCCACAACTGGTATGGGCTTATGACGAACCCTTCGGCGATGCTTCCATGTTGCCGACCTATTACGTGTCTAAGTTAGCACGCGAACATGTCACCGTCGCTCTTACAGGCGATGGAGGTGACGAAATATTTGGTGGCTATTCACTCTATGAGCGAGAACTATCAATCAATCGCATACCAATGTTTGTGCGCTACTTGTTGGGTTATGGAAGTAAGCTTTTGCCCAATGGAATGCGGGGCAAAAGACGCTTCGGTACGATACATCTCGACCCAGCTACACGTAGGCTGCAAAGCGTGATGCGCTTTCCTACTGGCTGGCGTTCATCGATGTTTAGTCGCGACTATTTTGCACAAATACGTGAGCATGATCCATACGAAAGACTGCTAAGTGAGTTCCGTGTAGGGCAGCAACTCGATACTATAGCACTGCTACAGTACGTTGATGTACATACCTATCTGACAGATGACATCCTGGTTAAGGTCGATAAGGCCAGTATGTTCAACTCATTAGAAACACGTGCTCCGTTGCTCGATCAGTATCTGGCTGAATACGTGTCGTCATTGCCCCCAACGATCCGCATGCGTAACGGTGTGTTGAAGTACCTACTAAAGAAGGTCGTAGAAGATATGGTACCTGCCGAGATTTTGTCGCGACCCAAACAAGGCTTTGCGGTTCCGACCAAGCAGTGGTTCCGAGGGGAACTAGCCGCCTATGCTCGTGATCTGCTTGATTCGGGAAAAGCACGACAACGCGGTATCTTCGATACTCAGTTCATTCGTAACTTGCTGAAGGCACATGCGAGTACAAAACTTTTGAACCATAGTAGGGCAATTTGGGCATTACTTTGCTTGGAACTCTGGTTCCAAGTCTATATGGATGAGTCCCCCATTAGTATTAACCAAGGGAGACAAATACAAGTAACTAGCAATAGATAGTAGTGTTTATCGAGATCTTTAAGAAAGAGTAGAAATTATTATGTCCTCAATATGCCCAAATCAGCAATCAATGAAGAAACCCTTGCATGTTTTGATGGTAACCGGAATCTATCCAACAGAACAGAATCCCCATTCTGGCACATTTATCAAGTCACAAGTTGACTCGCTCATAACGGCAGGCGTTGAAGTAGAGATTATTCATCCAAACCCCGGACCAGTTCTCTTCCGCTACATTTCGACAGCAACGCAGGTCTTTTTTAAGACACTCACAGGGAAATTCGATATTGTGCATGGGCACTACGGCCAATGGTGTTTACTGGCTCGTCTGCAATGGACAACTCCTGTGGTTGCCTCCTTTTTAGGCAGTGACCTGCTTGGAGATGTGACGTTTGATGGTCACATTACTAAAAAAGGGATTCTGGAAACACACCTCAGCCGCTGGCTTTGTCAGCGAGTTGATGCAGTAACAGTTAAAACCGAGGAGATGAAAAAGGCGACAGGAGTTAAAGATGTCTTCGTATATAGTGATGGAATAGATTTTGAGTTGTTTCGCCCCATTCCTCGTGCCGAGGCCCGCGCTGCTCTCGGCTGGGATCAAGATCGTAACTATGTCCTCTTTGGCAATAATCCGCGCAGACAAGTGAAAAATTTCCCATTAGCGCAAGCGGCAATAGAGTGTCTGCGTGCCAGAGGAGTAACTGCTGAATTAGTGGTTGCCAGCGGCTTGCCTCAAACAACATTTGTACAATACATCAATGCTAGCAATGTCGTCATTCTCTCCTCCATTTTCGAAGGATCGCCCAATATCGTTAAAGAGGCGATGGCCTGCAGTGTGCCAGTCGTCGCTACAGATGTGGGCGATGTCACCCAACTCATTGGCCGCACTCAAGGGTGTAGCGTTTGCCCGTATAATCCAGAGGCATTGGCGGCAGGACTCGAACAAGCGCTGTGCTGGACTGGACCAACAACTGGTAGGACGGATGTAGCCCATGTGGAACGATCAGTGGTTGCGCAGCAAGTCCTGGCTGTCTATGAGCAAGTTCTAAGGAAAAAGGGGCAACACGCCCGTAATCCTTTGAGAAGGGTAGGAGGACATGTCGAGAGTCCGTAAAGTACTGATGCTGGTGGAAAATTTACCCGTGCCCGCAGATCGTCGTGTCTGGTCTGAAGCTACGGCTTTGCGGGACGCGGGGTTTCAAGTGTGTATTATTTGTCCAAAGGGGTCCGCACTGCATCGAGAGCCGTATGTTTGCCTTGAGAACATCCATGTGTACCGCTACCAGTTACCGATTACTGGACAATCTTCCACTACTTACATGGCAGAATATGGCATAGCTCTCCTGATGACATTCTTGTTGAGTGTAAAGGTGCTGTTCCGTCATGGTTTTGATGTGGTGCATACTGCGAATCCCCCCGATCTGTTTTTTCTGATCGGATTGTTCTATCGACTCTTCGGCAAAAAATTCGTGTTTGATCAGCATGACCTTGCACCAGAAATGTTCAAGGCAAGATTTCAGGAACGTGGAAAACTTCTCTATAAGCTACTACTCTTGCTTGAGTACTGGTCATACTGCATAGCGCACCTGGTGATAGTAACAAACATATCATTCCGACGGGTGGCCACAGGACGCGGGCGATCTCCCTTGAGCAAGGTAGTGATAGTACGCAACGGGCCGGACCTGAAGCGTTTAAAGTTGGTGCCCCCTGAGCCTGAACTGAAAAGAGGATATCAGTTTCTGCTGGCCTATGTGGGAGTGATGGGTATGCAAGATGGTATTGAATATGCTCTGTATGCACTCCATGATCTCGTTCATAAACGTGGCCGACAAGACGTTTCTCTCGTGCTGATGGGCGATGGCGATGCCCTGCCTATGTTAAAGGCACTCACGCACGAGTTACAATTGGATGAGTACGTCATTTTCAATGGCTGGACAGAAAGTAAAGACATCCTGCGCTACCTGAGTGTAGCAGATGTGGGACTCTCGCCAGATCCACAAAACGGGATGAATGAGTTCAGCACGATGATCAAAATAATGGAATACATGGCTATGGGGAAACCAGTTGTCGCCTTTAACCTTGCCGAGAATCACTTCTCAGCACAGAACGCGGCACTCTATGCCAGGCCAAACGTCGTAGAAGACTTCGCCGACAAGATTGAAGCTTTGCTTGAGAATGGGCCACTCCGCCACACCATGGGAGCGATTGGGCGCAAGCGTATCGAAGAAGAGTTAAGTTGGGAGTATTCCAAACAACATCTCTTGCGGGCATATGAGATGCTCTTCCCAAGCAGTGCAGAGTCCCAAGTTGCTCATCCTGTTCACACAGCGACCGAACACTAGGAAGTACTCAGAAGTACAAGACCAGAGTGAGGAGATAGTATTACGGTGTGACCCATAGGATTACCATAGAGGTCAGTATTAGAATGCTCTGAAGCAAGAACCACCATGTAAGTATTTGTTGTAAGTGTGCATCCCTCCAAGTCACCCAAATAAATCAAGGACCTCTCTCAAAGTTCTCAAGGATGTTGTCGGTAATTTTCTTAACTGATGAACTCACTACCTTCGTTTTATTTATAGAACTCGATGGATCAAGACCCCATGACCATTGAAATGTTCCGGCGTCGAACACACGTGCGCCGCTCGGTGCCGTATAGAGAGTCGCGTTCGCTACATCGTGTTGCTTTAAGTGATTTATTACTGGCGAAGCACTCAGGATATCAAGGTTTGGAGAAGCAGGATAACTCCTATCCACTTTATCGTATTCGCTTCCAACAAGCCCCAGCAAACTGTTGCCGTCCTTAAGACCTGTGCCAGCGAAGACCCATCTCGAGGCATCTGCAACAACCCATGGGAAACCTCGTTGGCTGAGATCCAATGAGCCTCCATACATTGATCCGAGCAATGGTTGTTCTGGCCTGTTCACTAGAGGATCTTGAAATAGCACAGTCACCGTGCTATTATCCTTGCCATACAAAGGGTCAGCATTTTTATCTTTGTAGCACACTATGATCCGCTCGGAAGCCAATTGGCTTCCTATCTGCCCGGGTTCATAACGAATTTGCCAATAGATACTATTGCCACCGAAAACGGCAACGTTCATACCTCTGTCTATCAGCGCCTGAAGGTTATTACGCATCTGCATACTCCAATATTCACTGTGCCCTACGATGAGCAAAGCATAGTAGTGTTGATGCGCAATTAAATTATTCTGCATATCTACATCAGAAAAATAGCTAATGTCGTAGCCACGCCTCTCAAGCCAATGCACCATTGAGTATTCCCACCAGAAAAACTGTCCTGCTCCGATATCGTGCTCAAATGGCCTGTCAAATGATACTTTAAATGCACGCTTCGCTTTCAAGGTGTGCGTTAAGTCCACATAAAGTGATGCACCTCCCCAATAATTATAAGCTTCGTCTGTATTGATGGCATGAATAAATGCAAAATTACCAGGTCTAGACGATCGAATCACAAAAGGAATATAGGATTGGTAGCCATTTGAGGCGGTCAGTTTTACCATATAGATGCCAGATACCCAGGTAGCCCCTATCTTGAGCGTAAATGCAACAGGCCATCTAGCTTCGACAAGTCCAGTTTGTGGGTCTAACCGTGGTAGGGGGTAAGCATGTCCTGGTAGAGCAGGTAGAGCTTGCATTAATCTACCGCCCTTTCCTTGATACCATCCCAAACGATAGACATCCGCGATAAAGGAGGATGCAGTCGTACTTACGGAAAAATTTACCACCTCACCAGCTTCTGCACTGGTCGTCCAACCGTATCCTTCTATGGCTGGAGAACGAAATGTTTTCGTGTCGAATGGTGCTGGATCTTTAAGCTGCCAGGCTGTTGTGCCAGGGAGTTGATTTTCAATCTGAATCTGATTGAGGTTGCTCTGCTGTCGCCAGGTAAACTTCAGTACAAGTGGTATTAAAATACCCACAATCAGCAAAATAAGAATGACCAATAGAAGAGGAGAGTAGGGACTGAATATTCGGTGCAAATTATTTTTCATGGGATTGAGCCTCTGCTCAGGATTACAAGATGCTTGATTAAAGAGTAAAGCATCATTGTGCAGACTTTATATCGATGTGTACGAAAATAAGGTGCCGGTATGGTCTTCCCGGTGAAGATTTCATTACCTCCTATGAACATGAAAACACAAGAACATGAGATATAATCAGTATATATTCAGATGATAGGTGGTAAATAATGGGCACAGTACGATATCTCATCACCGGCGGTGCAGGTTTTATTGGCTCGCATATCGCGCAAGCTCTCCTTGATCGCGGTGAGTCGGTATGCATATTCGATAACCTCGCCACAGGCAAACGAACAAACTTGGCAATCCTCAAAGGAGGCATTCAGTTCATACAAGGCGATTTACGCGATCTCAAAAGTATCAAGGATGCCACTAAAGGCGTGGAGGTGATATTTCACCAGGGAGCTTTAGCTTCAGTGCCGCGGTCTATCGCTGACCCAATCACATCACTTGAGACAAATATCAACGGTACACAAAATGTCCTACTTGCAGCCCGCGATGCCGGTGTGCGTCGTGTGATCTACGCGAGTTCCTCGTCTGTCTATGGTAACACCCCCACGTTACCCAAGCATGAAACCATGCCCACTAAACCAATGTCACCATATGCCGTTCAAAAGCTTACGGGCGAACTGTTGTGCGGAGTGTTCACGCAAATCTATGGACTTGAAACCGTGTCACTACGTTACTTTAATGTTTTTGGACCACGGCAAGACCCGAACTCGGAGTATGCAGCAGTGATTCCTCGCTTTCTAACGGCAGTCCTTAAAGGAGAACGACCTATCATCTTCGGTGATGGTGAACAGACACGCGATTTTACGTACATCGCTAACGTTGTACAGGCCAACCTGCTAGCAGCTTCCTCACCCGCCGCCATCGGCTATGCTATAAACATTGGCTGCGGCGAACAGATCTCCCTCAATACAATGCTACATATAGTGGAAGAACTTCTCGGTATCACAGTTGACGCCGAATACCGTGAACCACGCCCTGGTGATGTACGCAACAGTCGCGCTGATATAAGCCTCGCTCAGCATCTTCTGGGCTACAAGCCAACTATTGGATTTCGCGAAGGGCTAGCGCATACCCTTGACGCAATGCGTAATTGACTTTTAGACAACAACCTCAAAACTATCATCTCTCAAAGTTAGGTCAATTACTACTGAGCTTCTCCTTTCTTGCTCCTCCAACACCTTTTGAGCAGCCACTAATATCCGTACAACCTCCAACCCGACACCTCCATGAGCACGCGGCAGTATTCCTTTGCGAATAGTATTGACGAAATCCTCACACTCCAATCGTAGTGGCTCTACCGGTAGGACTTCACTAAGATATTGTTGGCGAATTCAAAAATGAGGCTCATTTTGAGCTTGAGTTCGTAAGATGCCAAGCGCGAAAATCGAATTCGCCAACAATATCACTAACTGGTGGTTGAGCATAAAACCCCTTTCCGAAGACGAAGCAAAGGCCGAAGGCGCGGTTGTGTACCTGGCAGTGTTTTGCTGCTTGTTTCTGGTTCTGCCAGCTTCTTGGGTCGCCCTCGTCGTTTTGGTTCAATCCAAGGCAAGGGAGCTAGGCGATAGCTCAAAAGTTCCTGGACGCTCCAGACGTGATCGGTCAATCCACTCGCCATCGCCGGAGTGAGCAGCACGTCACCGCGTCCGCCTTACCACAACCGC